>Ga0196970_1000133_pt1 | contig 114637 bp, 95 predicted proteins | sample S1v_513CmetaG_FD_148672 | JGI IMG/M metagenome (GOLD analysis project Ga0196970, IMG submission 148672) | Soil microbial communities from Anza Borrego desert, Southern California, United States - S1+v_5-13C | ecosystem: Environmental > Terrestrial > Soil > Desert | place: USA: California... | reverse complement strand
GCACCCTGCCCTGCGGCCGCGGTGACAACTGCTCGCGCGCCTGCGCCTCCTGCGCGGGCTCCAGCGCCGGCAGGGCAACGAACTTGTCCGCCACCCAGGCCGCGACCGGCAGGCCATCCAGATACAGCACGCGGTTGCCGGGGATGCGCGGCACACGTTCACCGGGCAGCACGCTGCCGAGCAGGTTGGCCGGGTCGCAGGCCGACAGGCATTGCCAGTGCGGGCTGCCTTCCGCGCGCCGTGCCTGGCGCAGCAGGCCGATGGCTTCAGGCAGCGCGAACTGTTCGCCCGACAGCCCGGCGATGAAGCGGCCGCCGCGGATTTCGCCGCGCGCTTCCAGGCGGTGGTAGACCCGCAACAATTCGCGCCAGGCCGGCAGCCAGGCCGCCTCACGCTCAAGCACGCGCCAGCACACCACGCCGTAGCGGCGCAGCAGCGCGCGGGCGACATGCTCGATCGCCTCGCCACGCTGCTCGGCAGCTTGCACGCGGTCGTCGGCTGCGCTGGCCGGACGCAGCGGCGCCCAGCGCCCGGCATCGCGAATCCCGTGCAGGGACAGGCGCCGGCGCTGCCGTGACAGCGCCGAAGGCCGCTTCGATGCCGGCACCAGCAACGCGCGCAGGCCGGCGTAGCTGTCGCAATGCACGCGCCCGCGCATCACCAGTTCGGCCAGCGCATCTTCCAGCTCGGTCGCCATCAGGTGCACGCCATCGCCAATCTCGTCGAAGAAACTGGCGCCGTGCGCGCTGAGATATTCGGCCACGCGCTGCGCGCGCGAGCCCAGCGGCGCATCGTCTTCCTGCACGTTGGCGGCGAGCAGGTGCCAGCGCGTGGCGTCGCGGCGCGGCAGCAACACCACCGGGGTGGCACGCAGGCTGCCGCCGCTGCCGCGCGCCTCAGGTGCCGGGCGCAGCCGCCGCCAGCTCAGGCGGCCGGCAGTGCACAGTTCGTCCAGCCAGCCCGGCTGGTAGTCGCGCACGCGCGCCGGCAGCAGTTCCGACTCCCACACCGCCGCGGGTGCCTCGAAACCTTCCAGCTGCGCCAACACCCCGGCCAGGGCCTCGGGGCCGGACACGCGCGCGTCGGCGTCCACGCGCTGCCACTGCAACAGGAAGCGCAGGAAGTCGCGCTGCGATACCGGTTCGATCTCGCGGCGCAGCTGCCGCAGCGTATAGCGGTGGATGCGCGCGAGCAGATGGCGCTCGCACCATTCTTCTTCGTCCACGCCAGGGCTGAAGTGCCCGGCCATGACGTAGCCTTCGCTGCGCAGCGCCTGCAACGCCTGGGCCACGTCGGCGAGCGGCAGGCGCAACATCCGCGCCAGCGCCGCGATGGGGGTTGGCCCCAGCGCGGACAGGCGTGCGCGCACGAGTTCGCGCAAGGCCGCGTCGCGTTGCCAGTCGGGCACGCGGCATTCTTCGGGCACGCGCAGCGCCGGCCGCGGCAAGGCGTCGGGGTACAGCGGCGCCACCGCCTCGATGCGCTCGACGCTGACCCACAGGGCCAGTTCGCCATCGTCGCCATCGCGGCCATCGCGGCCATCGCGGCCATCGCGGCTCAGACAACTGGCGCGACCGGCCTGGGCCAGGGCCTGCAGCCACGGCGTCCAACCTTGGGCGGCGGCGGCCTCGTCGGCACGGATCACGCCCAGCGATGCCAGCGCCTCGTGCATCTCCTCCACGTCGCGCGGCTGCGGCCAGGCCTCCTCGCGCACCGCGGCAATTGCCGCCGGGTCGAGCTGGCCCAGGTCGTCGGGATCGCCGCCCTCGGTGGGGTCGCGGTAACGGCGCTGCTGCACGGCCTGGGTGCGGCGCTCTTCCAGCGGCGCGTCGTCGAGGAAAGCGTAGGGGCGCGCATTGAGCACTTCCGCAGCCAGTGGCGACGGCGCGGCCAGATCACGCGCCACCACGCGGATGCGCCCGGCTTCGAGCCCGCGCAGCAACGCCAGCCAGCCCTGCGTATCCATGGCTTCGTACAGGCAATCGTGCAGGGTCTGCGCGACCAGCGGATGGTCGGGCACTTCGCGCTCGCCGACGAGGTTCTCGGCGCAGGCGACCTGGTCCGGGAACACGGTGGCGAGCAGGTCCTCGGACTTCATGCGCTGCAACTGCGGGGCGACCTTGCGCCCGCCGGTGAAGCGCGGCAGCGCCATGGCATTGGTCGCGTTCCAGCGCCAGCGCACGCCGAACAGCGGCGCGTCCAGCAAGGCTTGCACCAGCACGTGCTCGGCCGAGGACGAATGCAAATAGCGCGACACGTCGAGCAGGTCGAAGCTGTGGCTGGTGGACAGCGACAGCACGATGGCGTCTTCGGTGGCCGCCGCCTGCAACTCGAAGTTGAAGGTGCGACAGAAGCGCTTGCGCAGGGCCAGCCCCCAGGCGCGGTTGATGCGGCTGCCGAACGGGGTGTGGATCACCAGCTGGGTGCCGCCGCTGTTGTCGAAGAAGCGCTCCATCACGATGCATTCGTGTGTGGGCAGCGCGCCGAGCGCGGCGATGGCCTGGGCCAGGTAATCGAGCAGCTGGCGCGCGGCTTCGGTGCCGAGCGCGCGGTCTTCGGCCAGCCATTGCAGCGTCGCCTCGCGGCCATCGCGCTGCAGGCGCTGCTGCACGTCCTCGCGCAGGCGCGCCACCGCATGCGAAAGCTCGTCGCTGCGGCCCGGTGCCTCGCCCAGCCAGAACGGGATGTTCGGCGGTTGCCCGCGCGCATCTTCCACGCGCAGCCGGCCCGGCTCCACGCGCAGGATGCGGTAGCTGATGTTGCCGAGCTGGAACACATCGCCGGCCAGGCTTTCGACCGCGAAATCCTCGTTGACGCTGCCGATGTGCTCGGCCTGCGGCTCCAGCACCACGGTGTAGTCGCCGGTTTCCGGGATGGTGCCGCCGGAGGTCAGCGCGGTCATGCGCGCGCCACGCCGGGCATGCAGCACGCGGTTCACCGCATCGCGATGCAGGTAACTGCCGCGCGGGCCCAGGCGGGTGCTGAAGCCATCGCTCAGCATGCGCACCACTTCGTCGAAGCGCTCGCGCGGCAGCCGCGAATAGGGCCAGGCCCGCGTCAGCAGCGCGAACAGGGCGTCCTCCTCCCAGTCCTGGCAGGCGACCTCGGCGATGATCTGCTGGGCCAGCACGTCGATCGGCGCCTCGAGGATGCGCAGTGCATCGAGTTCGCCACGGCGCACTGCATCGAGCAGCGCGGCGCATTCGACCAGTTCGTCGCGCGAGGCCGGGAACAGCCGCGCCTTCGGCGTACCGCCCACGGCGTGACCGGAGCGGCCGGCGCGCTGCAGGAAGGTGGCAATGGAACGCGGCGAACCCAGCTGCACGACCAGGTCGACATCGCCAATATCCAGGCCCAGTTCCAGTGACGCGGTGGCGACCAGCAGGGTCAGCTCACCGGCCTTGAGCCGGCGCTCGGCGGCCAGCCGGATATCGCGCGACAGGCTGCCGTGGTGCGCGGCCACACGCCCGGCCCCTAGCCGCTCGCCGAGGTGGCGCGCAGCGCGCTCGGCCATGCGCCGCGTGTTGACGAACACCAGGGTGGTGCGATGCGCGCGGGCCAGGTTCGCGACTTCCTCGTACACCTGCTGCCATTGGTCGTTGGACATCACCGCCGACAGCGGCGTCGCCGGCAGCGCCAGGGCCAGGTCGCGTTCGCGGGTGTAGCCGATATCGACGATCGCGCAGTCCGGTGGCGTCGCCGGCGCGGCGCCGACGCCGACCAGATAGCGGGCGACCAGTTCAATCGGCTTCTGCGTCGCCGACAGGCCGATGCGCTGCACCGGTTGCGCAGCCAGAGCCTGCAACCGCTCCAGGCTCAGCGCGAGGTGGCTGCCGCGCTTGTCGGCGGCCACGGCATGGATCTCATCGACGATGACGCTGCGCACGTGGCGCAGGGTTTCGCGCCCGGAGGCCGAGCCGAGCATCACGTACAGCGATTCTGGCGTCGTCACCAGGATGTGGGGTGGCCGCCGCCGCGCCAGCGCACGCTCGCGTTGCGGGGTATCGCCGGTGCGCACCGCGGTGCGGATGTCGACGCCGGGCAGGCCCTCTTCGGCCAGGGCGGCAGCGATGCCCTGCAGCGGGGTTTCGAGGTTGAGGTGGATGTCGTTGGACAGCGCCTTCAGCGGCGAGACGTAGACCACACGGGTTTCGTCGGGCAGCTGCCCGCCGTTGGCCAGGCCCTCGCGCAGCAGGCTGTCGATGGCGGCCATGAAAGCGGTGAGGGTCTTGCCCGAACCGGTGGGCGCGGCGACCAGGGTGTGGCGGTCGTCGAGGATCTGCGGCCACGCTTCGACCTGCGCCGCCGTGGGCGCGCCGAAGCGCTGCTGGAACCAGCGCGCGGTGGTCGGGTGGAAGCGATTCAGTACCGGGTGCATGCCAGGCCTCATGGGGCGCGCGGCAGCCAGGGTAGCGCCGCGCGGCGGGATGCGTGTGCAGAAGCTCAAGGTGGGGGTCGCAGGCTGCCGGGGCAACGTGTGCAGGTGAACGGACGCGTGATGGATTCAGGCTGCGCGGGAGGCATGCCCGGGCGCTGCTGAAGGCGCGCGGATGCCATGACGACGCCCGGCGATTGTGTCGCCCGCGCGGCGCTGGCACAGTGCGGCGATGACCTTGATCGTGCTGATGATTCTAGGCGCCGCCGGCTTCGCCTACTGGAACTCGGCCCGTGCCGCGGCCGAACGCGCCGAGGCATTGGGCCGCAATGCCTGCCGCGCCGCGGACGTGCAGTGGCTGGACCAGAGCGTGCATGCCAACGGCTTGCGGCTGCGCCGGCTGCCCAACGGGCGGCTCGGGTTCGAGCGCAGCTTCCGCTTCGAATATTCCCATGACGGGATTGACCGGCACAGCGGCCGGTTGGTGCTGCGTGGCGGCGAGCTGGTGTCGTTCACCGGGCCGTCGATGGCGACGGTGACGCCGTTGCGGCCAAATGCCAATCTGCCGGACGCGGATCTGTAGGAGCGGTTGCAACCGCGACCGCGATCTGACAGATCGCGGCCCTGTTCGGTCGGGGCTGAAGCCCCTCCTACGGCCGGCTATTTCACCACGCGCAGATGCGGGCGCTTGCCAGCGGGCGGCGGCGGCGTGTCTTCCGGCCCCGGGGTGCCGCCAGTGGAGGCGTTGTCGCCTTCGTCATGGGCACCGCCGCCGGTACCCGGCAAGTCGTCCGGCAAGGCCATGCCCTGCCCGGTCTCGCGTGCGTACACGGCAAGCACCGCGGCCATCGGCACCTGCACCGGATAGCTGACACCGCCAAAGCGCGCGGTGAAGCTGATGCCGTCGTTGTCGATGTGCAGGCCGACCACGGCACGCTCGGCGATATTGAGGACGACGCGGCCGTCCTTGACGGCGCTCGATGGCACCTGCACGCCCGGCAGCCCGGCGTCGACCAGCAGGTGCGGCGTCATCTGGTTGTCGTTGATCCACTCCACCAGGGCCCGCAACAGGTACGGACGGTGGCTGGTCATGTGGGGAAAGTCTTCGCTCATGCGCGACAGTTTACTTGCCCGCGACGCAGGCGTGTTCCGCGGGCGAGCAGGCCGCGTGGCGCGGTCAGCGTGCCCTCAGACCGGCATGTCGCGGAGCTTTCTTTCCTGGTCGGTCAGGCTGCGGATGAAGCCCGGGTTGCGGAAGATCCGGTTGCCGTAGTCCTCGATCGCCTTGCCGTCCTTGGGCAGCGGAATATCCAGGGCCTGCAGGCGCCAGATGATCGGAGCCATCGCGCAATCGGCCAGGCTCATTTCCGGATTGAGGAAGAACTTGCTGGCCTTGAACAGCGGCACCGCGGCGGTGAGCAGTTCCTTCAGGCGCTTGCGACCGGCCTCGGCCTGGGTCTTGTTGCCGAGCTGGATCGCCTGCACCTGCGGCACCCAGTCATGCTCGATGCGCAGCATGGCCAGGCGCAGGCGCGCGCGCGACAGCGGATCAACCGGCATCAGCGGCGGGTGCGGGTAGCGCTCGTCCAGGTATTCGCTGACCACCGAGGCCGCGTACAGCACCAGCTCGCGCTCGACCAGGGTCGGCACCGAGTGGTACGGGTTGAGGTCGATCAGGTCTTCCGGCGGATTCTGCGGATCCACCGCGACCAGATCGAAGGTGACGCCCTTGGCCGCCAGCACCAGCCGCACGCGGTGGCACAGGACATCGTCGGTGGAGGAAAACAGGGTCAAGGTATTACGCATGCGCACACTCGTCGCCATTCAAGGCTCTCCGACGACCGGAATCCGCCGGTCGCATCGACGCCGCCGACCCAGTGCCGGTGGTCGCCCAAGTCTCCGAGTGTGCAAGCTGCCGTCACAAAAGCCAATAGCGGCACTGCGCCCCGGTGAGGCGAGCACAGCGGCGGCACCCGGCCGCCGCATGGCTCAATGCACGTCCTTCCAGTATTCCTTCTTCAGCAGGTAGGCCAGGAAGGTCAGGAAGGCCAGGAACAGCACCACCCACACGCCCATGCTCTGGCGCTTGAGCGCGGCCGGCTCGCCGGCGTACTCGAGGAAGTTGGTGATGTCGCGCGCCACCTGGTCGAACTCGGCCGGTGCCAGCTTGCCCGGCGAGGCGAGCTTGAGCGCGACCACCGGCTTGTCCATGCCCGGCGCCTCGGCCTCGCCGTACTCGGCCTGCTGCAGACCCTGCAATTCCCACAGCGGGTTGGGCATGGACACATTCGGGAACAACTTGTTGTTCCAGCCCACCGGGCGGCTCGGGTCCAGGAAGAACGACTTCTGGTAGGTGTACAGCCAGTCGGTGCCGCGCACGCGGGCGATCAGGCTCAGGTCCGGCGGTGCCTTGCCGAACCACTGCGTGGCGCCGTCCTTGGGCATCGCCGCCTCGATGTGGTCACCGATCTTGGCGCCGGTGAAGTTGAGGTTGGCCATCACCTCCGCTTCGCTCAGCCCCAGGTCGCTGGCCATGCGCGAATAGCGCAGGTACTTGAGCGAATGGCAGCCCGAGCAGTAGTTCATGAACAGCTTGGCGCCGCGCTGCAGCGAAGCCCGGTCGCCCAGGTCGTTGCCGGCCTGCAGCAGTTGCCCGCCTTCGGCGGCAGCGGCCGGCACCGCGGCGCCAGCGGCGAGCAGCAGGCCCAGCGCCAGGCCCGGAAGCAGGCGCGTAGTCCATCGCGTCTTAGTCATGCGTCGTCACCCGTTCCGGCACCGGCTTGGTCTTGTCCAACTTGGTCCACACCGGCATGGTGATGAAGAAGGCGAAATACAGGAACGTCAGCACCCGGCCGATATAGGTCTCGTGGATGTCGGTGCCCGGGCCCGAACCGATGATGCCCAGCCACACGAAGCACACCGCCAGCACGCCCAGCGCGACCTTGGAAATCCAGCCGCGGTAGCGGATCGAACGCACCTTGGCCTTGTCCAGCCACGGCACCAGGAACAGGATCGCGATGGCCGAGAACATCACCAGCACGCCACCGAGCTTGTTCGGTACCACGCGCAACATCGCGTAGTACGGCGTGTAGTACCACACCGGCTTGATGTGCTCCGGCGTGACCAGGCGGTTGGCCTCGGTGAAGTTGTCGTGCTCCAGGAACAGCCCGCCAAAGCCCGGGGCGAAGAAGATGATGAAGGCGGCCAGGATCAGCAGGAAGCCAACGCCAACCATGTCCTTGACCGTGTAGTACGGGTGGAACGGAATGCCGTCGGCCGGCTTGCTCGCATCCCAGCGGTTGCCCTTGGGGCCCTTCTTGATGTCCACGCCGTCGGGGTTGTTGGAACCCACCTCGTGCAGCGCGCCCAGGTGCAGCACCACCAGCAGCAGCAGCACCAGCGGCAGGGCGATCACGTGCAGGGCGAAGAAGCGGTTGAGCGTGGCATCGGAGGGCAGGTAGTCACCCATGATCCACTCGGTCAGCCCGTTGCCGATCACCGGGATGGCGCCGAACAGCGAGATGATCACCTTCGCGCCCCAGAACGACATCTGGCCCCACGGCAGCACGTAGCCCATGAAGGCTTCGGCCATCAGCACCAGGTAGATCAGCATGCCCAGGATCCACACCAGCTCGCGCGGCTTCTGGTAGCTGCCGTACATCAGCCCGCGGAACATGTGCAGGTAGACGACGATGAAGAACAGCGAGGCGCCGGTGCTGTGCATGTAGCGGATCAGCCAGCCCCACTCCACGTCGCGCATGATGTACTCGACCGAGGAGAACGCCTCGGCCGCGCTGGTCTTGTAGTGCATCGTCAGGAAGATGCCGGTGACGATCTGGTTCACCAGCACGACCAGGGCCAGCGAGCCGAAGTAGTACCAGAGGTTGAAGTTCTTCGGCGCGTAGTACTCGCTGACGTGCTTGCGGTAGACCGGCATCAGCCCCGGCGCGCGGGCGTTGACCCAGTCGAACACGCCGTTGGCGGTACGGACAAGGATATTGGCCATGGCTCAGGCTGCCCCCGTGGTGGTGGGCGCGCCGCCGCCGGAGGACGGGTCCACGCCGATGATGATCGTGTTGTCGTCCTGGTAGTGGTGGGGCGGCACCAGCAGGTTGATCGGCGCCGGCACGCCCTGGAACACACGGCCGGACATGTCGAAGCGCGACTTGTGGCAGGGGCAGAAGTAGCCGCCCTTCCACTGCGGGTCGTAGGGTTCGGGCCGGATCTCGGCGACCATTTCCGGCGAGCAGCCCAGGTGCGTGCACAGCCCGACCAGCACGGAAATCTCCGGCTTGATCGAACGGAACTCCGGGTTCTGCAGGACGTAGGCCGGCTGCTGGTCCTTGTTCTCGGACTGCGGATCCCGCAACCGGTCATCGAGCGATGGCAGCGCCTCCAGCATCGCCTTGGAGCGCTTGACGATCCAGATCGGCTGGCCGCGCCATTCCAGGATCAGGCGTTGGCCTTCCTGCAGGGCGCTGATGTCGGCGGTTACCGGTGCGCCGGCCAGCTTGGCACGCGCACTGGGATTCCATGACTTGATGAACGGTACTGCCAAAAACCCTGCACCCACCGCACCGACCACGGCGGTTGTCGCGGTCAGGAACCGTCGACGCCCCGTGTTGGCGGGTTCGTTAACCCCATCGTTGGCCATCCGGCTCTCCGATCTTTTGTTTTTAGGTAGCTTGCGGCTGCCAGCGGCCCGCTGGGGGTCGGGCCGGGAGTTGAATCCGCGTCGAGTGTAGCGGAAGGCTTAATGGGCACACAATGCGCCTGATGCGATCGGGGACGCAGTCCTGGCAATTATCCGTTGCCGCTGCCACCGCTCATTGCGCACTGGCCAGTGCTCCGCGATAGCGTTCGGCCAGCACGCCCACACGCTGCACGTAGCGCTGGGTCTCGCTGTAGGGCGGAATGCCGCCGTGGCGGTCCACCGCGCCCTCGCCTGCGTTGTAGCCGGCCGCGGCCAGTTGCAGGTTGCCGTTGAAGCGCTTCAGCAGCCATGACAGGTACTGCACGCCGCCGCGGATGTTTTGCGATGCATCAAACGAGTCGCTGACGCCGAAGCGGCGCGCAGTCGCCGGCATCAGCTGCATCAGGCCCTGCGCGCCGGCGCGGCTGAGCGCGGTCGGGTTGTAGGCCGACTCGGCATGGATGATGGCGCGTACCACCGACTCCTCGACGCCGAACTCGCGCGCGGCCGCGGCGATCTCGCCCGCGTAGGCGGTGGTGTTGAGCCGCACCGCGCCGAAGTTGACGCCCGGGTTGAGCGCGCAGGCGTAGCAGGTCTGGATATAGCTGTAGCGGATGGTGCGCAGACCCTGGATGCTGGCCAGCTGTGCCGGGCGGGCGCTGGTGTAGTGACGCACCCCGTCCTTCATATAGGAATAGACCTGGCCGCTGACCACGCGCCGGGGCGGCACGCTGCTGGCCCGCGACGGCGCGGGCGCAGGGGTGATCGCGGTGGGTGCCAGGCTGGCGGCGGTGAGCCGTGCTGGCGTCGAGGCGGCGGCGGGCATGGCCGCGGCCGAAGCGGTGATCGCCGGGGCTGCCTTGGCTGGCAGCGTCGCCGGCGTCACCGTGCGCGGGCGACTGGCGCGGGGCTGGCTGCTGCGGAACTGGCCGATGGCGCTGCAACTGGCGCCGGCGGGGCGCTTGCTGACGTAGCTGGTGACGCCGTCGCTGCCGGCGCACTTGTAAACGGTGCCCGCGCCGGCCGGCGCAACCGGCAGCGTGATGGCGAGCAATAGCCCCAGGATCCCCAGCATCCCCTTCATGGGCGCGAGTATCCGGGCTCGGCGCGGCGCTGCCAAGGGGCAGCACGCACCCGCGCGCCCGCTGGCGCCATATCCCGACCGCCCCGCCCCCCCTGTAGGAGCGGCTTCAGCCGCGACCGCCATCTGCCAGACCGCAACTCCGCTCGGTCGGGGCTGAAGCCCGTCCTACAACGGCCCCAGCCACCATCCCGGATACTGCTATCAGGCTCGCGGCCGCCGCCGACCGTTACAATACCCAGCTTCCTTCGGCCCTTCGGGGTCGCCTGCCCGCCACCCGTCTGGAATAAGCGCCATGCCCGGGACGCCCGCCCTCGATACCCTCGCCACGCCCGCCGTGGACCCTGCCGCAACGCCGGCATCCACTGCCCCACTCGTGCCCCTGCCCGGCACGCGCAAGCCGATCCCCGGCGGCGCCCGCGGCAAGCTCTATATCAAGACCCACGGTTGCCAGATGAACGAGTACGACTCGGCCAAGATGGCCGACGTGCTCGCCGCCGCCGAGGGCCTGGAGCTCACCGACCTGCCTGAAGAGGCCGACGTCATCCTGATCAACACCTGCTCGATCCGCGAGAAGGCGCAGGAAAAGGTCTTCAGCCAGCTCGGCCGCTGGAAGGCGCTCAAGCAGGGCGAGCGGCCGGTGATCATCGGTGTCGGCGGCTGCGTCGCGTCGCAGGAAGGCGAGGCGATCGTCAAGCGCGCGCCGTATGTGGACCTGGTGTTTGGCCCGCAGACCCTGCACCGCCTGCCCGAGCTGATCCGCGAGCGCCGCCAGTCCGGGCGCCCGCAGGTGGACATCAGCTTTCCGGAAATCGAGAAGTTCGACCGGCTGCCAGAGCCGCGCGCCGAGGGCCCGTCGGCTTTCGTGTCGATCATGGAAGGCTGCTCCAAGTACTGCTCGTTCTGCGTGGTGCCCTACACCCGCGGCGAGGAAGTGAGCCGCCCGTTCGAGGACGTGCTGGTGGAAGTCGCGCAACTGGCCGCGCAAGGCGTGCGCGAGATCAATCTGCTCGGACAGAACGTCAATGCCTATCGCGGCGCCTACGCCGATGACAACGGCGAGGCGCAGCATGCGGACCTGGGCCTGCTGATCCGCACGATCGCGCAGATCGAAGGCATCGGCCGCATCCGCTTCACCACCTCGCACCCGCTCGAGTTCAGTGACTCGCTGGTGGATGCCTATCGCGACGTGCCGCAGCTGGCAAACTTCCTGCACCTGCCGGTGCAGGCGGGCAGCGACCGCATCCTCAGCGCGATGAAGCGCGGTTACACGGCGCTGGAGTTCAAGGCAAAGATTCGCAAGCTGCGCGCGGTGCGGCCGGATATCTCGATCAGTTCGGATTTCATCGTGGGTTTCCCCGGGGAGACGGACGCGGACTTCGAGAAGACGATGAAGTTGATCGAGGATGTCGGCTTCGACCAGAGCTTCTCTTTCATCTATTCGCGGCGGCCAGGCACGCCGGCTTCCGATTTGTCGGACGACACGCCCGAGGCAACCAAGCACGCGCGGCTGTCGCGCCTGCAGGCGCACATCAATGCGCACGCGGCGAAGATTTCCGCAGCGATGGTGGGCACGGTGCAGTCGGTGCTGGTGGAGGGGCCTTCGCGCAAGGACCCGAACGAGTTGACCGGCAAGACCGAGAACATGCGCTCGGTGAACTTTGCCGGGCCGGCGCGGCTGGTCGGGCAGTTCGTGGATGTGCTGATTACCGAGGCGTTGAGCAATTCGTTGCGCGGGCGGGTGGTTTCGGCCTGAGCGGCCGGCTGGGGCCGTTGTGGGAGGGGCTTCAGCCCCGACGAGCGAAGTCACGATCTGAAAGATCCCGGTCGCGGCTGAAGCCGCTCCCACAGTGGCTCCATCAGCATCTCAGCGCCCAGCTGGGGCCGCTGTGGGAGGGGCTTCAGCCCCGACGAGCGGAGTCGCGATCCGCAAAATCACAGTCGCGGCTGAAGCCGCTCCTACAGTGACCCCTCCCCCAGTGTGGCCGTCGGGCGTCAATCCAGCCGCTTGCGGAACCGCAGGATCGCCAGGGTCATCATCGCCGCGGAGAACACCGCCAGCGCCAGGGCGTCCTGCCACAGCTCGGTCAGCGCCGCGCCGCGCAGCATCACTCCGCGGATCAGGCGCATGAAATGGGTCAGCGGCAATATCTCGGCCAGCCATTGCGCCGGCCAGGGCATCCCGTCGAACGGAAACATGAAACCCGACAGCAGGATCGACGGCAGAAACAGAAAGAACGTCATCTGCATCGCCTGGAACTGCGACTGCGCCACGGTCGAAATCAACAAGCCCAGGCTGAGGTTGGCCACGATCAACAACATCGACACCGCATACACCGGCCACAGCCCACCGGCCACCGGCACCGCGAACAACCAGCTGCCCAGCACCAGGATCAGCGTCGCCTGCACCAGCCCCACCGCAATGTAGGGCAACACCTTGCCCAGCATCAGCTCGGCGCTGGAGACCGGCGTGGTGATCAGCATCTCCAAATTGCCGCGCTCGCGCTCGCGCACGATGGCCATCGCGGTGAACATCACCAGCGTCATCGTCAGGATCACCCCGATCAGCCCGGGCACCACGTTGATCGCCGACTGCCGCTGCGGGTTGTACAGCGGCAGCACGCTGATCCGCGCGCCAGCCAGGGCGCTGGACAGCCGCCCGTCCAGCGGCATCTGCGCCAGCTGTCGCGCGGCGGCCTGCACCGAAATGTCGGCGCCGTCGACGATCACCTGCATCACCTCGCGCCCCTCGCTCAGGCGCCGCTCGAAATCCGCCGGCACCACCAGCCCGACCTCGATGCGGCCGGCCCGGATCAGCGCCTGAATCTGCTCGGGCGTGCGCGCCGCGGCCACCGGTTCGATCACCTCGGTCGCCAGCATGTCGCGCACCAGCGCGCGCGAGCCGGTGGTATTGGCCAGGTCGGCGACCGCGGCCGGCAAGTGGCGCACATCCACGTTGATTGCATAGCCGAACAGCAGCAGCTGCAGGGTCGGAATGCCGATCATCATCGCCAGCGTCATGCGGTCGCGCGCCATCTGCCGCAGTTCCTTGACCATCACCGCGTAGATCTGCGCCGGCTTCATGCGGGTGTTTCCTCGCGGCTGCGCGTGGCGGCAACGAATACATCCTCCAGGCTGGGCTCGATCGGCGCGACCTCGGCCTGCAGACCGGCCGCGCGCAAGGCCTGCGCCACCGCCTCCGGATCGCCCTCGCCCGGCGCGCACAGCACGCGCAGCTCGGTGCCGACCTGCGCCACCGAAAGCACGCCGTCCACCTGGTGCAGCTGCTTCTGTGCCTGGCGCAGGGCCGGGCTGCGCACGCCGAGCGTGCGCCCTTCCAGTTCGGCGGTCAGGCCGGCCGGCGTGCCATTGGCGACGAGCCGGCCGCGGTCGAGGATGGCGATGCGGTGGCAGCGCTCGGCCTCGTCCATGTAATGGGTGGAAACCAGCAGCGTGGTGCCGGCGTCGGCGAGATCAAAGAGTTTTTCCCAGAACGAGCGCCGCGATTCCGGGTCCACCGCGCTGGTGGGTTCGTCCAGCAGCAACAGTTGCGGCTCGTGCACCACCGCGCCGGCCAGGGCCAGGCGCTGCTTCTGCCCGCCGCTCATGGTGCCGGCCAGTTGCTTCTGCAGTTCGGTCAGGTCGTAGGACTGCAGCAGTTCTTCCACCCGCGCCGCGCGTCGCGCGCGTGGCAGGTCCTGCACGGTCGCCAGGAACATCAGGTTCTCGCGGACGGTGAGGTCTTCATACAGCGAGAAGCGCTGGGTCATGTAGCCGATGCGCCGGCGCAGGGCCTCGGCCTGGCGCGGGATCGACAAGCCAAGCACTTCGATCTCGCCCTCGCTCGGGGTGAGCAGCCCGCACAGCATGCGGATAGTCGTGGACTTGCCCGAACCGTTCGGGCCAAGGAAGCCATAGACCTGCGCGCGCGGTACATCGAGGTCGACGTGATCCACCGCGGTGAAGTTGCCGAAGCGCTTGGTCACGCCGCGCGCATGGATGGCGATGTCGTTGGCGCCTGCGCCGACGACGGCCTGGGCGGCCGTCTCAGTCATGCGCCACGTCCGCCAGGCTGACCTGTACCGGCACGCCTACCGGCAGGCGGTTCGCGCTCGGCGGCAGCTGCACTTCGGCCAGATAGGTCAGGCGCTCGGCGTCGTTGCCCGACAGCGCGTAGTACGGCGTGAACATCGGCTCGCTGCGGATCATCCGCACCCGGCCCTGGAACACTTCTTCACTGCCGGACACGCTCACTGGCAAGGTCTGGCCGATGGCAATGCGCGACCGCTGCGTGGCCGGCACATAGATGCGCGCGTAGGGCGATGGCCCGACCAGCAGGATGGCCAGCGCCGTGCCTACCGGGGCCTGGTCGCCGAGCTTGTACGGCAGGCTGTCGACGCGGCCATCGCGCGGGGCAACGATGTCGAGCTTGTCCAGGTTCACCGCCTGCACCGCGGCCTGCGCCTGCGCCGCGCGCAATGCGGACTGGCCTTGCGCCAGTTCTTCGGCACGTGTGCCGTTGCGCAGTTCCAGCAGCGCCTGTTCGGCCGCGCGCACCTGCGCCTGTGCATCGCCGGCGGCAGCGCGGGCGCGGTCCACATCGGCCGCGGCCACCAATCGTTGCCGGCCCAGCGGTTGCAGACGCGCGTAATAGGCGCTGGCGTCGCGAGCCTGCGCCTGGGCGGCGGCCAGCTGTGCTTGCGCTTGCGCGATCTGTTCGTGACGCGGACCGGCCACCAGTTCCTGCAGCGATTGTTCGCGCTCGCTGGCCTGGGCCTGCAAGCCTTGCAGTTGCGCCTGGGTACGATCCGGCTCCAGCCGCAGCAGGCGCGTGCCGGCGCGCACCTGGTCGCCTTCGCGCACATCCAGCGCGACGATGCGCTCGGCCGCCGGCGCTGGCAGGCTGATGCGGTCCCACTCCAGCGTGCCGAGCAAGGGCTCGGGCTGGCGCCGGCAGCCTGGCAGCACGATCACGCACAGGCCCAGCATCCACGCCACGCTCATCCTTCCGATCCGTCCCATGTCCCGCTCCTGCCGCGTCAGCGCGGCACCATGCCTGTTCGCAACAGCGCCAGTGCGTGCCGCGAGACCGCGTCGGCGTCCAGGTCCCTTGCGCCCAGCAGCTGGCGCCAGATCGGCGCGCCGGCTATCGGGAACAGGGTCAGGCCGACCAGCGAGGTCATCAGCAGGCGCGGGTCCAGCGCCGGGTTGAGTTCGCCGCGCGCCTGCGCGGCCCTGAAACGCGCCACCATCAACTGCGCCACGCGTGGCGCCACTTCGTCCATCAGCAGGCCACGCAGGGCGCCGCCTTCGCAGAGGACTTCGCGCACCCACAGCTGCGGCCACCACGGATGTGCTTCGATCACGGCAAACACGCCCTCGACAAACGCGACCACCGTCGAGTCCAGGTCATCGCCCGCCTGTGCCAACCGGGCGCCCAGCCCGGCCACCGCCGGCAACAGCCGTTCGCGCACCAGGACGTCGAGCAGTTGCTGCTTGTCGCCGAAGTAGTAGTTCACCAGCGCCGGAGTGACCCCGGCATGCTGGGCGATGTCGCGCAGGCGCGTGGCGGCGACGCCTTGCCGGACGAAGCAATCCAGCGCCGCATCCAGCAACCGCGCCTGCTGGTCTTCGGCGCCGTCAGCACCGGGGCGGCCGGGCGCGCGCCGCCGTGGCGCCGCACCGCGCTTTCGCGACGGCGGACGTGCCGCGGAACTGGGCGGGCGCGAACGGCTCATGGCGGTATTTAAATCCAAATTTAATTAAGTCGGAGTGAACTTCGACGACTGGCCGGCGCGGGCCGCACCGCGCTACCCTCTTCTCCCTCACACCACAGATTCCGCCGCGCGAAACGCTGCCTGCGCCGCGCGTGCCTCCACGCCAATGCGAGCCATGACCACACCCGCGCAACGCGACTTCACCCTTGAGCCCTCCGACGCCGAACGCCTCGCCAACCTCGCCGGCCCCTTCGACGAGTACCTGCGGCAGATCGAATTGCGCCTGGGCGTGGAAATCGCCAGCCGCGGCAACATCTTCCGCGTGACCGGACCGGCCGGCCCGGCGCACGCGGCCGAAAAGCTGCTGCGCAGCCTGTACGAGGAAGCAGCCGACACCGCCTTCGACAGCCACGCCATCCACCTGCGCCTGAACCAGTCCAACGTCGATCATGTCGCCGAGCGCTCCTATGAAGCGCAGGACGTCTCGATCAAGGTCAAGCGCGGCACCATCCGCGGTCGCGGTGCGAACCAGGCCAAGTACCTGCACCAGATCGCCACGCATGACATCAACTTCGGCATCGGCCCGGCCGGCACCGGCAAGACCTTCCTGGCCGTGGCCAGTGCGGTGGAAGCCTTGAACGAGTCGCGCGTGCAGCGGCTGATCCTGGTGCGCCCGGCAGTGGAAGCCGGCGAGAAGCTGGGCTTTCTGCCTGGCGACCTCAGCCAGAAGGTCGATCCGTATTTGCGGCCGCTGTACGACGCGCTGTACGAAATGCTCGGCGTGGAGAAAGTGGTCAAGCTGCTGGAAAAGAATGTCATCGAAATCGCGCCACTGGCCTACATGCGCGGGCGCACGCTCAACGATGCGTACGTGATCCTGGACGAGGCGCAGAACACCACCATCGAACAGATGAAGATGTTCCTGACCCGCCTGGGCTTCGGCTCGACCGCGGTGGTCACCGGCGATCTGACCCAGATCGACCTGCCCAAGCACGTCAAGTCCGGCTTGCGCGACGCGGTGGAAGTGCTGCGCGGCGTGGAAGGCGTCAGCTTCACTTTCTTCGAGGCACGCGACGTGGTTCGCCACCCGCTGGTGGCGCGCATCGTCAATGCCTATGAAAAGCGCGAGGAAAGCGACCGCCAGAGCGGGGCCGCGCCATGACCCGCGGCCCGGTGCGCCTTGATGTGGCGGTGAGCTATGCGCTGCCCCGCGCCGGCCTGCCGGCGGCGGTGAGCTTCCGCAAGTGGGTCGCCGCCGCGCTCAAGGGCCGCATCCGCGAGGCCGACCTGGCCATCCGCCTGGTCGATGCGCGCGAAGGCCGCGCCCTCAATCATCACTATCGCGGCAAGGATTACGCGACCAATGTGCTCAGCTTCCCGGCCGAGCTGCCTGAGGGCTTGCCCAAGGGGGTGAAGCTGCCATTGCTGGGCGACCTGGTCATCTGCGCGCCCGTCGTGGCTCGCGAAGCCAGGGAACAGGGCAAGAGCCTCGCTGCGCACTACGCTCACCTCACCGTCCATGGGACCTTGCATCTGCTGGGCTGGGATCATGAGGACGACAAGGAAGCCGAGGCCATGGAGAGCCTGGAGCGGCAGATCCTGGCGGAACTGGGGATTGAGGATCCCTATCTCGGCGAGCGCTGAGGCGTCGCAGCCGACCGCTGCGCCCACTGCAGGAGCGGCTCTTGTGGCCTTCGGCCATCAGCCGCGACCGCCATCTGACCGATCGCGACTCCGCCTGTCGGGGCTGAAGCCCCTCCCACAAGGACACCAGCAGCATTCCCGATGCCTGCTGGGTGCACTGTGGGAGCGGCTTCAGCCGCGACGGCCATCTGCCAGATCGCGTCTTCGCCTGTCGGGGCTGAAGCCCCTCCCACAAGGACACCAGCAGCATTCCCGATGCCTGCTGGGTGCACTGTGGGAGCGGCTTCAGCCGCGACCGCCATCCGCCAGATCGCGACTCCGCCTGTCGGGGCTGAAGCCCCTCCTACAACGGCTCCTACAAGTTTCTTTGATGCCCGTGCCCCTTCGCTGTCGCCTCAGCGAATCAATCTCTGCGAACCGATATCATCACGACGCCCACCACGCCACCCGCGCCCCAGTCCTGAGTTCCACCGATGCCCATGCCCCTCCGCCTCCCGGCCCTGTGCCTGGCTGCCCTGCTCGCCACACCCTGCGCATACGCCGCCGACGCCCCGGCCGCGGCCCCCGACCTGGCCGCCCTGCTCGAATGCCGCGCCCGCGAGGCCGACTTCGCCGCGCTGCAGCCGGTGCTCGCCGACCCGCTCAAGGCCGTTGCCCTCGGCTGGCGCCCGCTGCCGCAGGCCAACCTGTTCATGACCGAATACGCGCTCACCACGCCGGTCATGGTCTTCGGCCAGCCCACCTCGCAGATCGCCTTCTCCGGGCCCAGCATCATGGCTCTGCTCGACCTGGCCGACCCGCGCCCGCTGGCCAGGCAGTTGCAACTGGAAGAAGGCGTCGATACCCCGGACAAGGTCATGTACGGGCGCGAAGTGCTGAGCCAGGACACCACCGACCCGCGCACCGGCGAGCCGATGATCGAGTCCATCGTCCTCAGCGTCTCCAACGTCAAGTCACACCCCGGCAAGACCCTGGCCGGCTGCAGCTACAGCCTCGACCTGCCCGAGGAGCCCGAGCCCGAAGCGCCGCCAGCCCCCGCCGCCCCGGTCAAGGCGCCACACGCCGGCACTTGAGCCGGTCAGCCGGCACGCAGCCAGCCGCGCCGGGCTCCTGCTAGACTCCCACCACCGCCCCGCACGCCGGGGCGCCGTTTCCCGCAATCGATGTCAGAAGACGACAGTAGTCACAGCGCCTCCGAACCCCACGAAAAACGCCGCAGCTGGCTCGAACGCCTGAGCGCGGCCTTCTCGGGCGAACCGCATACCCGCGACGAACTGGTGGCCCTGCTGCGCACCGCGCAACAGGACGGCCTGATCGGCCCGGACACCCTGCGCATGATGGAAGGCGCCATCTCGGTAGCCGAGCTCACCGTCGGCGACGTGATGGTCTCGCGCTCGCAGATGGTGTCGCTGGCGGCCGAGGATCGCTTTCTCGATCTGATGAAGCAGGTGGTCGAATCCGGCCATTCGCGCTTCCCGGTGCATGGCGAGAACAAGGACGAGATTCTCGGCATCCTGCTGGCCAAGGACCTGCTGCGCGGCGTGGTCGCCGACAACGGCCCGGGCACCATCCGCGAACTGCTGCGGCCGGCGGTGCTGATCCCGGAATCGAAGAAGCTCAACGTCCTGCTCAAGGAATTCCGCCTCTCGCGCAACCACATGGCGATCGTGGTGGACGAATACGGCGGCGTGGCCGGCCTGGTCACCATCGAGGACGTGCTGGAGCAGATCGTCGGCGAGATCGACGACGAACACGACGAGGCCGAGGACGCCACCACGCTGATCGCCGCGCAGGCCGATGGCCAGTACGTGGTCGACGCGCTGACCCCGATCGGCGACTTCAACGAACGCTTCGGCTCGGAATTCCCGGACGACGACTACGACACCATCGGCGGCCTGGTCACCGAGGCCTTCGGCCATCTGCCCGAAACCGGCGAAGAGCTGACCCTGGACCGCTTCGTGTTCCGCGTGGCCCGTGCCGACGCCCGCCGCGTGCGTGCCTTCCACGTCAACCTGCTGCCGCAACTCGCGCAGGACGACGATTGAACCGCCCCACGCTGCAACCCGCGAGCCGACCCCGGCGCTGGCAGGCATGGCTGACCTGGGCCGCACTGTCGTGCGCATCCCTGCTGTGCGCGCCGCTATCCGCGCAGCAGGCGCCCGCAACCGAAGCCACGCAGCCCGCCGACACCGATGCGCCCGCACCGCGCATCGGCGTGGCAACGATGCAGCCGGGCGAAGTGTTCTTCGAGCGCTTCGGGCATGACGCCATCGTCGTGGTCGATCCAGTCAGCGGCCGCGCGACCTCGTACAACTTCGGCTTCTTCGACCCGTCCGAACCGGATTTCATCAGCCGCTTCGTCAAGGGCCAGATGATGTACTACCTGGTCGCCCTGCCCTTCGAGCAGGACCTGGCCTCCTATCAGGACAGCGGCCGCGGCGTCAGCATCCAGTGGCTCGATCTGCGACCGCAGCAGGCGCGCGCCCTGGCCGCGGCGCTGGCCGAGCGCGCCAAGCCGGAAAACGCGCGCTACCACTACGACTACTTCACCGCCAACTGCGCCACGATGGTCCGCGACTACGTGAACCTGGCACTGGACGGTGACCTGCAGCGCCAGCTCGCCGGACGTTCGCGCGGCAATACCTATCGCAGCGAAGCGGTGCGCCTGGCCTCGCCGGCGTGGTGGATGTGGCTGGGCTTCGACCTGGGCCTGGGGCCGTACGCGGACACGCCGCTGTCGCGCTGGCAGGAAGCCTTCGTGCCAATGCGTCTGGCCGAAAGCCTGGCGCAGGCGCGCAACAGCGATGGAGCGCCGCTGGTGCAGGCCACCCAGCCGTTGCTGCCGCAGCGCGTGGCGCCGGAGCCGGCCGAACAGGCGCGGCACTGGTGGCCGTGGCTGCTGGCCGGCGTGGTGATCGCCGGCTTGATCTTCGCCGCGCGGCGCCGGCCGCGCCTGGTGACCGCCTTCGCCGTGCCGTTCTGGCTGCTGTGCGTGATTGCCGGCGGCCTGCTGCTGTTCCTGTGGGGTTTCACCGCGCACGCCTCGGCCTGGGGCAACCGCAACCTGTTGCTGCTCAATCCGCTGTGCCTGTGGCTGCTGGCCAGCGCCTGGCCGCTGCTGCGCGGGCGGCGTCCACTACCCGGCTTTGCCTGGGTAGCGTGGGCGGTGGTCGCCTGCGGCGTGCTTGGCCTGGTGATCCACTGGCTGTCGTTCCAGCCGCAGTTCAACCTGCAATGGATCGTGCTGCTGCTGCCGGTGCATGTGGCCCTGGCCAGCGTACTCAGCCGGCCTGACTTGCCGCCCGCGCGCCGCTGACGCAGGATCGACGCATGGCCATGGCCGCCGAACGCCCCGACACCGGCAACCCGCAATGCGTGATCACCTGCGCGTGGTACGACGGCGCCGGCGTGCGCCACGACATCCACCTGGACCGCATCAGCGACTGCCTGGCCGAGCCGGAAGGCTTCGTCTGGGTCGGCTTGTACGAACCGGCGCAAGCCGTGCTCGACAAGATCCAGGAAGAATTCTGCCTGCATGACCTGGCCATCGAGGACGCCGCCAAGGCGCACCAGCGGCCCAAGGTCGAAAGCTACGGGCACTCGCTGTTCGTGGTGGTCAACACCGCGCAGCTGGTCAATGACCGCATCCGCTACGGCGAAACCCACGCCTTCCTCGGCGAACGTTTCCTGGTGACGGTGCGCCACGGCGCTTCGCTGTCCTACACGCCGGTGCGCGCGCGCCTGGAGCGCGAACCGGCGCTGCTGCAGTTCGGCCCGGCGTTCGCGCTGTACGCGATCCTGGATTTCGTGGTCGACAACTACCTGCCGATCGTCGATGAATTCCGCGACACGCTGGACGCGCTGGAAAAGGACATCTTCGCCGAAAGCTACAGCCGCCAGACCGTGGTGCGTCTGTACGAACTCAAGCGCGAACTCAACAAGATGCGCCTGGTGGTCGCCCCGCTGCAGGACGTGCTTGCGCACGTGCGGCGCAACCCGGTCAACCTGGTCTCCGACGAAGTTGGCCTGTACCTGCGTGACGTGCTCGACCACGCCAAGCGCATCAGCGACACCATCGACACCTTGCGCGAGATGCTTGGCACCGCGCTCAGCGTCAACCTGTCACTGGTCACCCTGGCCCAGGGCGAGACCGTCAAGCGCCTCGGCGCCTGGGCCGCCCTGCTCGCCGCGCCCACCCTGATCACCAGCTGGTACGGCATGAACTTCGCCAGCATGCCCGAACTGCAGGGCCGCTATGCCTATCCGCTGCTGGCGGCCGGCGTGGTGGTGGTGTGTGTGGTGTTGTATCGGCTGTTCAAGCGGGCGAGATGGCTGTAGCGGCCGCGTTGCGGCCGCGGGAATGGGGAATAGGGAATGGGGAATCGGACAGCGGCGCACTGGCTGGGGTAAATCCATTCCCCATTCCCGATTCCCCATTCCCGTCGCTCAAGCGACCACTACCGTCTTGATATTGGTGAACTCATGAATCCCGTGGCTGCCCAGCTCGCGGCCGAAGCCCGAGCGCTTGGTGCCGCCGAACGGTAGCCGCACGTCGCTCTTGACGATGGCGTTGACGAAGGCCGCGCCGCATTGCAGTTGCTGGGCCACACGCTCGCCGCGGTCAGGGTCGGCGGTCCAGACGCTGCCCCCGAGACCATAGGTGGTGTCGTTGGCCACGCGCACGGCCTCGGCCTCGTCCTTGACCCGCAGGATCGCGGCGACCGGGCCAAACAGTTCCTGCTCGTAGGCCGGCATGCCCGGCACCACCGCGTCGAGGATCGTGGCCGCATACGCGGCATGGGTACCGGCCACCGGCTCACCGCCAATCAGGACCTTGGCACCCTTGGCGACACTGGCCTGCACCTGCTTGTGCAGTTCGTCGCGCAGGTCAGCGCGGGCCATCGGCGCCAGCGTGCTGTCCTCGCGTTGCGGGTCGCCGGGCACGCGCTCGCGGGCGGCGCTGACGAACTTCTCGACAAAGACATCGGCAACCGCCTCGACCACGATGAAGCGCTTGGCGGCAATGCAGGTCTGCCCGGCGTTGTCGAAGCGCGACTTCACCGCAGCGGCCACGGTCTTGTCCAGGTCGGCATCCTCGAGCACGACGAAGGCGTCGCTGCCGCCCAGTTCCATCACGCTCTTCTTCAGCTGGTCGCCCGCGTTGGCGGCAATCGAGCGCCCTGCCCGTTCGCTGCCGGTAAGCGTCACCGCGACCACGCGCGGATCGCGCAGGACCTCGGCGGCCTGGTCGTTGTCGATATGCAGGATGTCGAACACGCCCACGGGCAGCCCGGCCTCATCCAGCACCGACTTGATCGCATCGGCGCAGCGCGGCACGTTGCTGGCGTGCTTGAGCAACGCGACATTGCCGGCCATCAGCCCCGGCGCGAGGAAGCGGAACACCTGCCAGATCGGGAAATTCCACGGCATCACTGCCAACACGCAGCCCATCGCCTCGTAGCGCACGTAGCTGCGCAGCGCCTCGGTCTGGATCGTCTGCGGCGCCAGAAAGCCCGCCGCGTGCTCGGCGTAATACGCACAGGCCTGCGCGCACTTGTCGATCTCGGCCAGCGCCTCCACCCGCAGCTTCCCCATCTCCGCGGTCATCGTGCGCTGCAACTCCTCGCGCCGCCGCTTCAGCACCTCGCCAGCCCGGCGCAGCACCGCGGCCCGCTGCTCCAGCGGACGCGATGACCACTCAGGAAACGCCGCGGCGGCCGCGGCCAGACGCTGTTCGACGGCCGCGCCATCCATCAGCTGCACGCTGTATTCGGACTGCCCGGTGTGGGGGTTGATGGTGGTATAGCTGGACATTGCGGGGCTCCACGGAAACTGCCGCCATGGTAGTCCGCATGGGGTTGGCGAGATGTCAGCGGGTGTTGCGGGGGTGGGATGGTGAGATGCGCCCACCAGCCGAAGCGGGTCATTGGGTTCCGTGTCCGGTCGCCGGAATCCGTCGGGCGGTCGGGGGGCAGGCCCTTTCGGGACGCTAGACGCCATGGATGGCGTCTAGCAGCCCCATGGATGGGTTCACCGCGTGTCCCGAAAGGGCCTGCCCCCCGGGCGCCGCGCGATAGACCACGAACAGCCGCCTTTCGGCAGAGTGCAGAGATGTCGGAGAGCGCGCGGTCGCGGCCGAAGCCGCTCCTACAACGGCAACCGCCAGATTTCCCGCTAGCCGTTTTCCTGCAACGCCAACTGCATGTCGCGCTGCCGGCGCTTCTCGTTGCGCGCCATCAGCCACCAGCCCACCACCGCCGCCAGCGACACCGCCAACACCATGATCGTCGCCAACGCATTGATCTTCGGACTGATGCCCAGCCGCACCGAGGAAAACACCTTCATCGGCAACGTCGTCGAACTCGGCCCCGCCACGAAACTCGCAATCACCACATCGTCCAGCGACAGCGTGAACGCCAGCAGCCACCCCGACACCAGCGCCGGCGCGATGATCGGCAGCGTGATCAGGAAGAACACCTTCAGCCGGTTCGCCCCCAGATCCATCGCCGCCTCCTCCAGCGAACGATCCAGCTCCTGCAAGCGCGACGACACCACCACCGTCACAAACGAAATCGTGAACGTCACGTGCGCCGCCCAGATCGCCATCACTCCCTTCGGCGCAATCCCCAGCACCCCGCCCATCGACACCAGCATCAACAGGATCGACAGACCAATGATCACCTCCGGCATCACCAGCGGCGCGGTGATCAGCGCCCCGAACAAGGTCTTGCCCGGAAACCGCCGCAGCCGCGTCATCGCCAGCGCCGCCATCGTTCCGATCACCATCGACGCAGTCGCCGTCCAGAACGCCACGCGCAGACTGATCCACGCCGCTTCCAGCATCTGCCGGTCGCGCAGCAATTCTCCGTACCACTTCGTCGAAAAACCCGCCCACACCGTCGCCAGGCGCGAGGAATTGAACGAATACACGATCAACAACAGGATCGGCAGATACAGGAACGCAAAGCCCAGCGCCAGCACGGCCAGCCCCAGCCAGCGGCCACGCGCGTTCACGACAGCCTCCCTTCCAGATCGCGCTGCTGGTAGCGGTTGAAGATCAGGATCGGTACCAGCAGCAGGAGCAGCATCACGATCGCCACCGCCGACGCCGCCGGCCAGTCGCGGTTGTTGAAGAACTCACCCCACAGCACCCGCCCGATCATCAGCGTGTCCGGGCCACCGAGCATTTCCGGAATCACGAACTCGCCTACCGCCGGGATCATCACCAGCATGCAGCCGGCAATGATCCCGCTGCGCGACATCGGCAGGGTGATGGTCATGAACGCCTTCCACGGCCGCGCACCCAGGTCATAGGCCGCTTCCAGCAAACGGCGGTCAAGCTTGACCAGGTTGGCATACAGCGGCAGCACCATGAACGGCAGATAGCAGTAGACGATGCCGATATAGGCGGCGATGGGGGTATAGAGAATGCGCAGCGGCTCGTCGATCAGGCCGATGCCCAGCAGCGCGCGGTTGAGCAGGCCATTGCTGTCTAGGATGCCGATCCAGGCGTACACGCGGATCAGGAACGAGGTCCACGACGGCAGCACCACCAGCATCATCGCCACGTTGCGTGCGGCCGGCTGCATGCGCGCGATGACATAGGCCATCGGATAGCCAACCAGCAGCGCCAGCACGGTGGAAATGGCGGCGATCTTGATCGAGCTCAGGTATGCGGCAACGTACTGACTGTCGGTGAACAGGTTGAGGTAGTTGCCGAGATTGAGCTTGAGGTGGAAAGCATTGTCGACATACTCCAGGATCGGCGTGTACGGCGGCATGGCAATCGCCAGCCGCGCAAAGGAAATCTTCAGCACGATCAGGAACGGGATGGCGAAGAACACCACCATCCACAGGTACGGCGGCATGATCACCGCCCAGCGCGCGCCGGGCAGCCAGCGCTTGAGCGGCTGCAGGTTCATGAGGTGAGCACCACGCCGTCGGCCTCGCCCCAGTGCACCCAGACCTCGTCGCCCCAGGTCAGGCCTTCGCTGGCCCAGCGCTGCTGGTTGGTGAAGTTGGCCATCAGCTTCAGGCCGCTGGGCAGGCGCACGTGGTAGACCGAATGGCTGCCGAAATAAGCGATGTCCTCGATGCTGCCGCGAGCGCGATTGGCGGTCTGCGCGGGCTCGGCCTTGCCGATGGCGAGTTTTTCCGGGCGCACGGCAAAGGACACCTGCTGGCCTTCAAAACCGGTGATGCCGTGGCCGATGCGGATGCTGTCGGGGAAGGCGGCGGTCTTCAGGGTCACATAGTCGGGCTCGTCTTCGTCGATGACGGCATCGACAAGGTTGACCGACCCGATGAACTCGGCGGCGAAGCGGTTCGCGGGCTGTTCGTAGATTTCATCGGGCGTGCCGACCTGCTGAATCCAGCCCTGGTCCATCAAGGCAATGCGGGTGGCCATGGTCATGGCCTCTTCCTGGTCGTGGGTGACCATGACGCAGGTGACGCCGGAGGTTTCGATGATGTTGACCAGTTCCAGCTGCATCTGCGAGCGCAGCTTCTTGTCCAGCGCGCCCATGGGTTCGTCGAGGAGCAGCAGTTTCGGGCCCTTGGCCAGGGACCGGGCCAGGGCCACGCGCTGTTGCTGGCCGCCGGACAGCTGGTGCGGCTTGCGCTGGCCGAGCTTGCCCAGTTGCACCAGTTCGAGCATTTCGCCGACGCGGCGGCGCACGGCGTCGCGGGCCAGGCCGTCCTGCTTGAGGCCGAAGGCGATGTTCTGCTCGACGGTCATGTGCGGGAACAGCGCGTAGGACTGGAACATCATGTTGATGGGCCGTTCGTACGGCGGCAGGTCGTTCATGACCTGGCCGTCGAGGACAATGCGGCCCTTGGTGGGGCGCTCAAAGCCGGCCAGACAGCGCAGCAGGGTGGACTTGCCGCTGCCGGAGCCACCGAGCAGGGCGAAGATTTCGCCCTTTCGGATCTGCAGGTTGACGTCGTCGACGGCGACGAAGCCCTCGAATTCCTTGCGCACGTCCTGGATGGACAGGTAGCCGTCGCCACCGGTGGGTGGGCTGGCGGGGCGCTCGGGCTTGGCTTCGGTGGGGGCCATGGAATCCCTTTGCGATGGCATCTGCTGGGGATGATCGCAGATGCTTGCGGTGGGGTCACTGCGGTTCGCAGGTTTGTTGCGAAGGGCAAATGCGGCTGCCTTGGTTCTGCGCGCTGCGGCCGGGGGCAGGCAAAAGCGATGGGCAAAGCGGTGCCCTTCCTACTTGCCCGTCTTCAACTCCGACCACAGCCGCGTATACAAGCGGTCCACCTCCGGCGGCATGACCTTCAATGCAAACAGCTTGGCCGTGACCTCCGGTGGCGGATAGATCGCCTTGTTGTCGCGGATGCCGGCATCGATCAGCGGCGTGGCCTTCACTACCGGGTTGGGATAGCTGACGAAGTTGGTATTGGCCGCAGCCACCTCCGGTTCCAGCAGGTAGTTGATGAAGGCGTGGGCGTTGTCCGGGTGCTGGGCGTCCTTGGGGATGGCGATCATGTCGAAGAACTGCAACGCGCCCTCCTTCGGAATCGAATAGCCGACCTGCACGCCGTTGCCGGCTTCCTGCGCGCGGTCGCGGGCCTGCAGCACGTCGCCGGACCAGCCGATCACCAGGCAGGTCGTGCCCTTGGCCAGGCTGTCGATGTATTGCGAGGAATGAAAGGTGCGGATGTACGGGCGGATGCGCCGCAACACCTGCATGCCGCGCTCGATCACCGCCGGGTCGGTGCTGTTCGGATCCTCGCCCAGGTAATGCAGCACGGTGGGAATGATTTCCGATGGCGTGTCGAGCAAGGTGACGCCGCAGTCCTTGAGCCTGGCGATGTTCTCGGGCTTGAACACCAGGTCCCAGCTGTTGACCACATCGGTGCTGCCAAAGGCAGCGGTCACCTTGTCGACGTTGTAGCCAATGCCGGTGGTGCCCCACAGGTAGGGCACCGCATAACGATTGCCGGGGTCCTGCTGGGCAATGCGCGCCATCATCGCCGGGTCGAGATTGGCCAGGTTCGGGATCTTGCTGCGGTCCAGCGGCTGGAACACGCCGGCCTGGATCTGCCGGCCGAGGAAGCTCAATGACGGCACGACCACGTCGTAGCCACTGCCGCCGGCCAGCAACTTGGCTTCGAGCAGTTCGTTGCTGTCGAACACGTCGTAGGCGACCTTGATGCCAGTGCGCTGCTCGAAGCCCGGCACCGTGCCCTCGGCGATGTAGTCCGACCAGTTGTAGACGTTGAGCACCTTCGGCTCGGGCGCGTGCGCGGCCTGCGCCGCGCCTTCGCGCCCGCTGTCACCGCCGCCGCGATTGCAGCCGGCGACCATCGCCATCGCGCATACCGACACCACCAGCGCCAACGCCACTCCACCTGCGTGCCGTCTCATCGTGGTCTCCATGGCCGCCCGCGGGCGGCGGTTCTACCGCGCCATGCTTCAACGCCCGGTCTTGATCTCCCGCCACAGCCGCGTATAGAGCTTGTCCACTTCCGGGGTATTGATCGAATAGGTGAACATCCTGGCCGCCACGTCGGCTGGCGGGTAGATCGTCGGGTCGTTGCGGATCTCCTCCGACACCAGCGGGGTCGCCTTCGGCACCGGGTTGGCGTAGTGGATGAAGTTGGTGTTGGCCGCGGCCACTTCCGGCTGCAACAGGTAGTTGATGAAGGCGTAGGCGTTCTCCGGGTGCTTGGCGTCCTTGGGGATGGCCAGCATGTCGAACCACTGCGGCGCGCCTTCCTTCGGGATCGAATAGGCCACCGTCACCCCGCTCTTGGCCTCTTCGGCGCGGTCGCGGGCCTGGATGATGTCGCCCGACCAGCCCACCGCTAGGCAGGTGCTGCCATTGGCCAGCGAGGACACGTACTGGCTGGAGTGGAAGTTCTGCACGTACGGGCGGATCTTCTTGATCAGGTCGGCGGCCTGCTGGATCTGCGCCGGATCATGGCTGTGCGGGTCCAGGCCCAGGTAGTTCAGGGCGATGGGAATCAGGTCCGAGGGCGTATCGAGCAAGGTGACGCCGCAATCCTTGAGCCTGGAGATGTTCTCCGGCTTGAACACCAGGTCCCAGCTGTTGGCGATGTCGGTGCTGCCGAAGATCGCCTTGATCTTGTCGACGTTGTAGCCGATGCCGGTGGTGCCGATCATGTACGGCACGCCGTACTTGTTGCCCGGATCCTGCTGGGCGATGCGCGCCATCACCTCCGGGTCGAGGTTGGCCAGGTTCGGGATCTTGCTCTTGTCCAGCGGCAGGAACACGCCGGCCTGGATCTGCCGGCCGAAGAAATTCAGGGTCGGCACGACCACGTCATAGCCGCTGCTGCCGGCCAGCAACTTGGTCTCGACCATCTCGTCACTGTCGAACACGTCGTAGGTGACGCGGATGCCCGTGGCCTTCTCGAAGTTGGGAATGGTGTCCTCGGCAATGTAATCCGAGTAGTTGTAGACGTTTAGCACCTTTTCCTGCGAGGCGGCGCCGCCGGGCTTGCCGGCTTGCGCGCTGTCCTCGCCCTTGCCGCCGCACGCGGCGAGCAGGGTCGTGGCCAGGGTCAGAGTGAGGATGCGCAGCTTCATCGAAAGTCTCCAGGGGCCACCGCGGGGAAGGGCTGGCAGCCGCCGCGCGGGGGGCGGCCGGCGCGCCGGGCGAACCCGTGCAGCGTACCCAGCGCCGGGCTATTTGCCCAGCGCCTGCGCACACTCGTCCAGCGCCTTCCAGGCCTTGTCGAACAGCTCGTCCACCTGCAACCGGGTGATCACCAGCGGCGGCGACAACAGCATGGCGTCGTGGGTGGCGCGCAGGATCAGGCCATGGCGCAGGGCGATGTCGCGGCACAGCGCGCCGGCCTGGCCGCGCTCGGGGAAATATTCGCGCCGGCGCCGGTCTGGCACCAGTTCCAGCGCGCCCATCAGCCCGGCGATGCGGGCCTCGCCGACCAGCCGGTGCTCGCCCAGCTCGGCCCAGCGCCGGGCCAGGTAAGGGGCAATGTCGTCACGGGCATGCTCGACGATGCGCTCCTCGCGCAGGATGCGCAGATTCTCCAGCGCCACCGCGGTGCACACCGGATGCCCCGAATAGGTGCAACCATGGGCCAGCTCCCCGCCCTGCGCCGCGAGCACGCCGGCCACGCGGTCATTGAACATCGCCGCGCCCAGTGGGATGTAGCCGGAGGTGATGCCCTTGGCCAGGGTCATCACGTCTGGCTGGAAGCCGAAGTACTGCGACCCGAACCACTCGCCGGTGCGGCCGAAGCCGCAGATCACCTCGTCGGCCACCAGCAGCACGTCGTACTGGCGGCAGATGCGCTCGATCTCCGGCCAGTAGCTGCGCGGCGGGATGTACACGCCGATCGCGCCCATGATCGGCTCGCCGATGAAGGCCGCGACCCGCTCCGGCCCCAGTTCCAGGATCTTCTGCTCCAGGCGCCGCGCCGCGCGCAGGCCGTAGGCTTCGGGGTCCTCGTCGCCGCCGTCGCCAAACCAGTACGGCGGGTCGATGTGATGAATGTCGGCGATCGGCAGCCCGCCCTGCCGGTGCATGCCCTTCATCCCGCCGAGGCTGGCGCCGCCCATGGTGGTGCCGTGGTAGCCGTCATGGCGGCCGATGAAGATGTTCTTGCGCGGCTGGTCCTGCACCGCCCAGAAGTGCCGCACCAGACGCAGGATGGTGTCGTTGGCTTCCGAACCGGAATTGGTGAAGAAGGCGTGGTTGATGTCGCCCGGCGCCAGCTCGGCCAGCGCCGCGGCCAGGCGCACGGTCGGTTCGGTCGTGCACTGGAAGAAGCTGTTGTAGTAGGCCAGCGTGCGCATCTGCGTGGCGGCGGCATCGCCGAGCTCGGCGCGGCCGTAGCCGATGCTCACGCACCACAGGCCGGCGAAGGCATCGAGCAGCTTGTGGCCTTCGGCATCCCACACGTAGCAGCCTTCGCCGCGAGTGAGGATGCGCGTGCCCCGCGCCGCCAGCGCGGCGTTGTCGTTGAACGGATGCAGGTGGTGGGCGGCATCCAGTTGCTGCAGCTGCTGGAGGGTGGCGCGGTCCATGGTGACTCCGGTGCAGGTCGCCTCACACGTTCAACAACAGGAACTCCCGCTCCCAGGAACTGATGACCCGGAAGAAGGTTTCGTATTCCTTGCGCTTGACCGCGATGTAGGCGCGTACGAAGCGTGGGCCGAGCATGGCCTGCAATGGCGCGCAGCCTTCCAGTTCGTCCAGCGCCTCGCCCAGCGAACGCGGCAGGTCGTAGCCCTCTTCCTTGCCGCTGCCGGTGAACGGCGCGGTGGGTTCGAGCTTCTCGCGGATGCCGAGCAGGCCGCAGGCCAGGGTCGCGGCCATCGCCAGATAGGGATTGGCGTCGGAGCCGGCGAAGCGGCTTTCCACGCGGGTGTTCTCCGGCGTGTCGATGGGCACGCGCAGGCCGCAGGTGCGGTTGTCGAAGCCCCACAGCACGTTGCTTGGCGAGACTTCGCCAAACACCAGGCGCCGGTAGGAGTTCACGTTCGGGGCAAAGAAGGCCATCGCCATCGGCACGTACTTCTGCAGGCCGCCCAGGTAATGCAGGAAGGTCTGGCTGAGGCCGCCGTCGAGCTTGCCGCTGAACACATTGCGGCCCTTGGCGTCGAGCAGGCTCTGGTGGATATGCATGGCGCTGCCCGGCTCGGTCTCCATCGGCTTGGCCAGGAACGTGGCGTAGATGCCATGGCGCAGCGCGGCCTCGCGCATGGTGCGCTTGAACAGGAACACCTGGTCGGCGCGCGACAGCGCATCGGCATGGGTGAAGTTGACTTCCAGCTGCGCGGCCCCGGATTCGTGGATCAGCGTGTCCACGTCCAGTTCCATCGCATCGCAGTAGTCGTACATCAGGTCGAGAATCGGATCGAACTCGTTGACCGCGTCGATCGAATACGACTGCCGCGCGGTTTCGGCACGGCCACTGCGCCCGGCGGGCGGCAGCAGCGGGAAATCCGGGTCGGTGTTCTTCTGCACGAGGAAGAATTCCAGCTCCGGCGCGACCACCGGCTTGAGCCCGGCTGGCGCGTATTCGGCGAGCACGCGGCGCAGCACGTTGCGCGGTGCGAGCTCGTGCGGCTGGCCGTCGCGGGTGTAGCAGTCGTGGATGACCTGCGCGGTCGGGTCGGTGGCCCAGGGCACCACGCGCACGGTGTCCGGGTCCGGGCGCAGCTGCATGTCCGAGTCCGACGGCGAGGTGAGCTCGTAGTAGTCGTCGGGATATTCGCCGGTGACGGTGGTGGCGAAGATGCCTTCGGGCAGGCGCGTGCCGTAGTCGTGGGAGAACTTGTCGGCCGGGATGATCTTGCCGCGCGCGTTACCGGTGATGTCGGGCACCAGGCATTCGACTTCGGTGATGTGGCGTTCCTTGAGCCAGCGTCGCAGCGAGCTTTCGGCCTGTTCGGGGACGTTCTTGCGGGCGCGGGTTCTGGGGCTGGTCATGATTGGCCGGTGGAAGGTTGTGCGGCGTGGCGGCGGCAGGCATCGCCAAAGGCGCCGAAGATGCCGAGATAGAAGGGGTTGTCGAGCACCCTCCATTCGGGGTGCCATTGCACACCGAGCAGAAAGCCGCTGCCGCTGCCGCGGAAGGCTTCGACCAGGCCATCGGGGGACACTGCCTCGACCACCAGGCCCTCGGCGAGACGGTCGATGCCCTGCCCGTGCAGCGAATTGACCCGCACCTCGTCGGCGCCGGCGATCTGCGCCAGCCAGCCGCCGGCGGCCAGGCGCACCGAATGTGCCGGCCCGTACTGCACTTCGAGTGCGGCTTCGACGTCTTCGCGATGATCAGCCAGGCCGGCCACGTCATGGACGCGCGGATGCAGGCTGCCGCCGAGGGCCACGTTGACCTCCTGCAAGCCGCGGCAGATCGCCAGCACCGGCAGGCCGCGCGCCAGCGCAGCGTTGACCAGCGGCAAGGTGTTGGCGTCACGCGCCGGATCGTGCGGATTGCCATCCCAGCTCGCGCCGCCGGCGTAGTGATGGGGTTCGATATTGCTGATGGCGCCGGTGAGCAGCAGCCCGTCGAGGCGATCGAGCCAGTCGGCGGCGGGCAGTGGCGGCTGCAAGGAAGGCAGCAGCACGGGCGTGGCCTGCGCGCCTTCGACCACGGCGCGGACGTACTTCTCGCCGACGGCAAGGAAGGGATGCGGACCAATGATCTTGCGGTCGCAAGGCAGGCCGACCAGCGGGGAAAGGGCCATGCGGATTGCTCGTTCTGGCTTGCAGGCAAGTTACCCCGGGCATTTTGTTTTTACAACCGCGATTGGTCGCGCACACATAAGCCACACGCAACGCGGCCGCCCCACCTGTAGGAGCGGCTTCAGCCGCGACAAACGAAGACACAACCCACCAACTACCGATACGCCTGAAGACCAAGGCCCTCCCCTCACACCCAAAAGGCGCGCACCCACCGAAGTGGGAACCCCAAGGCGCCCTGCCCCGATCCGGCGGGGGTAGGCGTCAGTGGGCCATGGATGGCCCACGTTCGGTGACTGAGTACAGGACGTACGCCGGAACCGAGACGCCTACCCCCGCCGGGTCGGGGCCCGCGCCGCGAGCCAGCGCAACCCACCGCACCGCATCCGCACCGCAAGCCAGCCCACCGCCAACACAACCGCCCACCAACACGACGCATCCCAAAAAAAACCTCTGCTAAGCTCAAACCGCCGCCCCCGATCACCCCGCCCATGGCCACCGACACCGCCCTGCCGCTGCCCGCCGAGGACGCCCGCGTGCTCGCCCGGATCGAAGGCTGCGAACAGATCGACCTGCTACTGCCAGACACCAACGGCCTGCTGCGCGGCAAGCGCATCACACGCGATGCCCTGGAAAAGGTCTACCGCGATGGCGTGTGCCTGCCGATGTCGCTGATCGCCACCGACATCACCGGCAACACAGTCGAGGAAACCGGCCTGGGCTATGCCATTGGCGACGAAGATCGCATCTGCCGGCCCGCGCCCGGCACCCTGCGCCCGGTACCGTGGGCGTCGCGACCCAGCGCGCAACTGCTGCTGGCGATGGAAGACGGCGCCGGCGGCCTGTTCGAGGTCGCACCGCGCGTGGTCCTGCAGCGCGTGCTGCAACGCTACGCGGCACTCGGCCTGGTGCCGGTGGTCGCGGTGGAACTGGAGTTCTACCTGTTCGACGCCGCCCCCGACGCACGCGGCCGCCCGCAGACACCGCGTGATCCGCACAGCGGACTGCGCAGCGACAGCACCCAGGTCTACTACTTGCAGGAACTGGACGAGCAACGCGAGTTCATCGACGCAATAGCCGCTGCCTGCCACGCGCAACGCATTCCCGCCGATACCGCCGTGGCCGAGTACGCGCCCGGGCAGTTCGAGATCAACCTGCGACACCGCGATGACGCCGTCGCCGCCTGCGACGACGCACTGCTGCTCAAGCGCACCATCAAGGCGATTGCCCAGCAGCAGCATCGCCTCGCCAGCTTCATGGCCAAACCCTTCGCCGAGCAGGCCGGCAGCGGCCTGCATCTGCACGTGAGCCTGCTCGACGGCGCCGGCCGCAACCTGTTTGCAGGCACGCCGCAGGCACCCGCCGAAACGCTGCTGCATGCACTGGCCGGCCTGCAGCAGGCAGCTGCCTCGTCGTTGTTGCTGTTTGCGCCGCACGCCAACAGCTATCGCCGCTTCGTACCCAATGCCTTCGTGCCGTTGAACGACAGCTGGGGCTTCAACAACCGCACCGTGGCCCTGCGCATCCCGCACAGCGACGAACGCAATACGCGCATCGAACACCGCATCGCCGGCGCCGATGCCAACCCCTACCTGGTCACCGCCGCAGTCCTGGCCGGCATGCTCGATGGCCTGGAACGGCGCCAGCTGCCTGGCCCGGCCACCACCGGCAATGCCTACGCGCAGCTCGAAGCGAGCACGCCTTCCTGGCGCTCGGCGATCGACGACTTCCTCGGCAACGACTTCATCGCCCGCCACTTCGGCGAACGCTTCCGCCACATCTACGGCCAGCAGAAGCGCCGCGAAATGCTCGACTTCCATGCCCAGGTCCCCGATCTGGACTACGCCTGGTACCTGCGGACGGTGTAATGGAGCCGACCGGCGCCAGCGGCCATCCCCGCAGCTGGTACGCCGCCAGCGTCGCCCCCCTGCCCGCGCAGGCACCGCTGCGCGGCAAGCAGCGTGCCGACGTGGCGGTACTGGGCGCCGGCTACACCGGGCTCACGACGGCGCTGGCGCTGGCCGAAGCCGGATACCGGGTGACCGTGCTCGAAGCACGCCGCGTCGGCTGGGGTGCCTCCGGCCGCAATGGCGGCCAGGCGATCGTCGGTTTCGGCTGCGAGCAGTCCACGCTGGAACGCCTGCTTGGCGCGGACCAGGCCCGCCTGCTGTTCGATCTGTCGCGCGAAGGCATGGCGCGGCTGCGCGAGCGCATCCAGCGCCACGCCATCGCCTGCCACTGGCGCGATGGCTACGCGCACGTGCCGCTCAAGCCGCGCCAGGAACAGGCACTGCGCGCCGGCATCGTCGAGATGGCCGAGCGCTACGACTATCCGTTGCAGTGGTGGGACCGCTCGCAACTGCGCGCGCGCCTCGGCAGCGATCTGTACAGCGGCGCGGTGTTCGATGCGGCCAGCGGCCACCTGCATCCGCTGGCCTATGCGCAGGGACTGGCACGCGCAGCGCTGGCGGCGGGCGTGATCATCCACGAAGCCTCGGCGGTGCTGCGCCTGGAGCCCGGCCGGCAAGCGCTGCTGCACACCGCACAGGGACAGTTGCAAGCCGACTTCGCCGTGCTCGCCGGCAACGCCCTGCTGCAAGGCGTGGCCCCGGCGCTGGAGGCGCGGGTGATGCCAGTAGGGACCTACATCGGCGCCACGCCGGTATTGGGCCCGGCACTGGCGCGGGCGCTGATCGGCAACGACATGGCCGTATCGGATGCGAACTGGGCGCTGGACTATTTTCGCCTCAGTCATGACCACCGCCTGCTGTTCGGCGGCCGCGCCAGCTATTCCGCGTTGCCGCCGCCCGGCCTGCGGCGGCTCATGCAAAAGCGCATGGAGCGCGTGTTCCCGCAGCTGCGCGGGGTGGGCTTTGAATACCTGTGGGGCGGCCTGGTCGACATCACTCGCAACCGTGCGCCCGACTGGGGCCGCATCGGCGACAACGTGTACTACGCGCAAGGCTTCTCCGGTCACGGCGTGGCCGCGACCGGTCTGGCCGGGCAATTGATTGCCGAGGCCATCATCGGGCAGTCGCGGCGCCTGGACGCCTTTGGCCGCATCCCCCATAGGTCGTTCCCCGGCGGGCGCATGCTGCGCACGCCGCTGCTGGTCGCGGCCATGGGCTGGTACCGGCTGCGCGACGCGCTGTGGTGAAGCCCGCCGTTGCCGGCAGCGAGCTTGCCGGCCGCTCACGGTTGCTCCGGATACCAGAACGCTTCCTGGCCAATCAGCGGCTGCAGCCGCGCGGCGTAGCGGTCGCCCAGGTAGCGACGTAGCCGGCCGTCGGTGAGATGGTTGACCATCGCGCCGAAAGACATCGCCTGGTCCAGCAGCAACATGCATTGGCTGACCGCGCCGGTACTGACATCCACACTGTCGCGGAAGCCGTATGTCGGGTCATATACGCCAGGAAAATTGGCGCGCAGCTTGCGCAGGTTGGCCAGCGCCGCGCTGGTCTGCAGTTCGATCGGCAGAAACACGGCGTGCGGTGTCACCACCGCGCCGCGACGCTCGGCTTCGTTCTGTCCCAGCGGCGAATAGCCGCCGATGCCCATCGGCGGCGCGCCAAACTCGCCATAGCCGCCGCTGTTGGGGTTCATCGATGGCGAGAAGCCCCAGTAGCCGTACTCACCCAGACCAAAGCGTACCTGCGCGGCCGCCATCTGCGGATGCGAGCGGCCCCAGCTCTGCGGCGCCCACTGCGTTTCGGGAATCAGCAGGAACGGCAGGAAGCTCTCGAACATGCTGCCGCCCCAGGTCGGCATGAAGCGGTAGGGGCCGTAGGTCAGCGTGTGCTCGTAGACGCGCACGCCTTCGTAGGTGCGGAACTGCTCGGCGTTGTCCTGGCCGCGCCACCAAGGCCAGCGCTCGACGCGGTAATACTGCGAGCCCGGCACCTGGCCTTCGCCGATCGCCAGGTAGGAAATGAAGCGTGCCTCGGTCAGCAGGTCGTAGGTGCCGTTGGAGAAGGCGCGATTGCCGAGGTCGTAGTTGTTGTAGAACTGGCCCTTGTCGGGGTTGAGCATCGCGGCGAAGTTCATCTTCGCCAGCAACGCTTCGGCGCGCGGCTTGAGTACCGGGAATGCTTCGGCCATCAGCGCCAGGCCGGCGGCAAGCCAGGCGTTGTCCACCGAGGAAATGGTGCCGCCATCGATGCGCGGCCCGTCGATCTTGGCGGCCCAGGTCAACATGCCGGCCGGCGCACCGGCGACGGCTGAATCGCGCTGCAGGCTTTCGATGGCATCCAGCAGCGGCAGCAGCTTCTGCCGGGCCTGCGTGTCGCCGATCAGGCCGAGATCGCGCGCGCCGATCACGCTCCACGCATAGGCGCCGAGGTTGGCGATGAAGGTGTAGTCAGTACGCGAGACGCTGCCGTCCGCGCCGAAGCAGAGCTTGTCCGAGGGCAGCGCCTTGCCGGTATCGAACAGCTGGATCGAGTTCCAGGTCGCCTCGGCATAGCCACGCACCTCCAGCCGCTCCTGCTGCGCCCAGCGCTGGGCCGGCGAGGTCAGCCAGCCGATCGCGCCCTGGTCGCGTGGCGGCCGCGTGGCTGTGGACGCCGAGGCCGCCGACGGCGTTGCCCCTGCCACGCCGGTGCCGGTGCCGGCCGTTGTGCCGAAGTCAGCGGCGGCGAACGCGGCCAAGGCCAGGGCGCTGCTCGCCAGTGTGGCCCAACCCCAGGCGCGCAGGCGCGCTGGCCGGGAGGACATCTTGATGGGCGGCGGTGATGATGGACGAAGCATGCGGCCTCCTTGGGCGTGAAGGTGATAGGCCTGGCGGCGTGCCGCCAGTGCAGGCACAACAACACGTGTGCCGCACGCCGGCCATGCGATACGTCCAACGCATTGGGCGGATGGCCGCAATCCCTACGCAACGACGGCTCCCCTGCGCGCATCGGGCCATTTCGTGAAGTGGCTCAAGTTTTCCCCGGCGCCGCCGCTACCTCCGGCAAGCCCTCCATCCGGTCACCGGATACATGCCCGCCACTGCTCCGGCCAGCCACTTCGACGACGGCAGTTCCCTGCCCCAGCGCATCCTGCTGGTGGAGAACTCGCGCACGTTCACCACGCTGCTGCGCGAGGCCATTGAACAGCGCATCGAGCTGCCGGTGACCGTGGTCTCCACCCTGGCCGAAGCCGCGCGCGTGCTGGATGAGGAACAGGGCTGGTTCCTCGCCCTGACCGGGCTGGTTCTGGTCGACGGCGACCGCGACCAGGTGGTGGAGTTCTTCACCAGCCGCAACCTGCCCACGGTGGTGGTCAGTGGCGTATACGACGAAGACCTGCGCCGGCGCGTGCTGCAGCAGCAGATCATCGACTACGTGGTGAAGAACGCGCCGGGCAGCATCGACTACCTGGCCTGGCTGGTGCAGCGGCTGGAGCGCAATCGCCGCATCTCCGCGCTGGTGGTGGACGATTCGCTCTCCGCCCGCACCTACGCCGCCGCCCTGCTGCAGATGTACGGCTACCGCGTGGTGGTGGCCGCCGACGGCCCGGCCGGCTTGCAGGCCATCGAGCAGGACCCGAGCATCCGCCTGGCGATCGTCGATCAGGAAATGCCGGGCATGGAGGGTGTGGAATTCACCCGCCGCCTGCGTGGCCTGCGCAGCCGCGACAAGGTGGCGGTGATCGGCATCTCGGGGAACATGGATGCCTCACTGATTCCGCGCTTCTTGAAGAACGGCGCCAACGATTTCCTGCGCAAGCCGTTCTCGCGCGAAGAATTCTTCTGCCGCGTTTCGCAGAACGTCGACCAGCTGGAGCTGATCGGCACCCTGCAGGATCTGGCCACACGCGACTTCCTCACCGGCCTGCCGAACCGCCGCCATTTCCTGGAACAGAGCCAGCGCAGCCTGCCGCGCCTGCTTGCCGACCGCCAGAGCGTGACCGCGGCGATGGTGGATATCGACCATTTCAAGCACATCAACGACACCTGGGGCCACGAGGCCGGCGATGACGCCCTGCGCGCCGTCGCCAACGCCGTGGCCGCGCATGCCCGGCCGCAGGATCTGGCCGCCCGTTTTGGTGGCGAGGAATTCTGCCTGCTGGTGCCGGGTCTGGCCCCGGGCGAGGCCGCCGGTTACTTCGAGCAATTGCGCGAGCGCATCGCCGCCTTGCGCGTACCCGTAGGCGACCAGGAGCTGCGCATGACCGCCAGCATCGGCTTCTGCACCGCCCGTCGCCACGACGAATCCTTGCACCATCTGCTCAGCGAAGCCGACAAGCACCTCTACCTGGCCAAGGCCGGCGGCCGCAACCGCGTGAGTTTCCTCGGCGCCTCCGCCGCCCTTGTAGGAGCGGCTTCAGCCGCGACTGCCGTCTGACAGATCGCGGCTACGTTTGTCGCGGCTGAAGCCGCTCCTACAACGGCCCCAGCCGTCTGACAGATCGCGGCTTCGTTCGTCGCGGCTGAAGCCGCTCCTACAACGGCCCTCAGCCGTCTGACAGATCGCGGCTTCGCCTGTCGGGGCTGAAGCCCCTCCCACAACGGCCCCAGCGATATCCGCCGTTTCCATCCGTCGTCGGTGATCTGTCGGGCAGTCGGTGGCAGGCCCTGCCAGGACCCTAGGCAACATGGATGTTGCCTAGGAGTCCCCAGGGATGGGTTAACGACGTGTCCTGGCAGGGCTTGCCACCGGCTGCCACGCACAGACCAAGGACAGCCGACCAACATCGCAAGACGCACAACCACCAGCCCACAAAAAACCCACAAACAGCGGCCGCAGGCCGCAACAACAAAAACCTACCGAACCAGATACCGCCGCGCCAACAGCAGCCCGACCAAACTAACCCCAGCCACCACCGCCAGATACCCGCCCACCGCCACCAACCCATACCGCTGCGCCAACCCCGTAGCGATATAAGGCGCCGGCGCCGCCCCCAGAATCCCCGCCAGGTTGAACGACAGCGACGCCCCCGTATACCGCACCTGCACCGGATACAGCTGCGACAACAGCGTCCCGCACGGCCCGTACGTCAGCCCCATGAAGAAGAAGCCCAGCGCCAGGAACAGCAGCACCCGCCACGGCGCATCGGCCACGAACAGCGGCGCGAAACACAAGCCGAACACGATGATGCACACACTCGCGATCATCATCGCCGGCGCCGTCCCGCCACGGTCGCCCCAGCGCGCCGAGATCGGAATGCCCAACGCGAAAAACACGATCCCCGCCATCTGCAACAACAGGAACGACTCCTTGCCATAGCCCAACCGCGCCGTGCCGTGGCCCAGCGCCCACACCGTCATCAGATAGAACAGCGCAAACGTCGCGAACGTGGCCAGCGTGCCCAGCACCACCTCGGCGCCATGCTGCGACAGCACCGTGCGCAACGGCAGCCGCACCCGCTCGGCGCGCTCGATCGCGCGCTGGAAATCCGGCGTCTCGGTGATGCGCAAGCGCACCCACAGCCCCACCCCCACCAGCAACGCACTGGCGATGAACGGAATGCGCCAGCCCCAGGACAGGAACTGCGCGTCACTGAGCACCGCACCCAACAGCAGGAACGTCGAGGTCGACAGCAGGAAGCCCAGCGGCGCGCCGAACTGCGGGAACATGCCATACCACGCGCGCTTGCCCGGCGGCGCATTCTCCGTCGCCAGCAGCACCGCCCCGCCCCATTCGCCGCCCAGCCCCAGGCCCTGGCCAAACCGGCACAAGGCCAGCAGCGCCGGCGCCCAGACGCCGATCTGCGCGTAACCCGGCAACAGGCCGATCGTCACCGTGGACAGGCCCATCGTCAGCAGCGCCGCCACCAGCGTGGCCTTGCGCCCGATGCGGTCACCAAAGTGGCCGAACAGCGCCGAACCCACCGGCCGCGCAATGAATGCCACCGCGAACGTCGCAAGTGACTGCAGCCGCGCCGCATTGACATCGCCCGCCGGGAAGAACAGCGACGGGAACACCAGCACCGCGGCGGTGGCGTAGATGTAGAAGTCGAAGAATTCGATGGTGGTGCCGACCAGACTGGCCAGCAACACGCGCCGCGCCGGATTGGCGGGCGGAACGGAAACGGCGGCAACGCTCATGGAGGCATCGGTCAGCAACGATCAGCCGATTCTGGCAGATCGAAGCCGCCGCCGCGTGCCTGGGTTGCACTCGCAACCAAAGGCCGCGCCACCTAGCCCAGGTGAATCCAGGTCGCCTTGATCTCGGTGTACTTGTCGAAGGCGTGCAACGACTTGTCGCGGCCGTTGCCAGATTGCTTGTAGCCGCCGAACGGCGCGGTCATGTCACCGCCGTCCCAGTAGTTCACCCACACGCTGCCGGCGCGCAAGCCGCGGGCCACCCGGTGCGCGCGCGAGATATCGCGCGTCCACACCCCGGCGGCCAGGCCGTAGTCGCTGTCATTGGCCATGCGCAGGGCCTGCGCCTCGTCATCGAAGGCCAGCACCGCCAGCACCGGGCCAAAGATTTCCTCGCGCGCGATGGCGTGCTCCGGGGCCACGTCGTCGAACACCGTCGGCTCGACATAGCTGCCGCCGGCCACCACTTCGGCGCGCTTGCCGCCCAGCAGCAGGCGCGCGCCCTGTGCGCTGCCACGCGCGATGTAGTCCAGCACCTTGCCGGTCTGCGCCTCGTCCACCAGCGCGCCCATTGCCGCGTCCGGGTCGAACGGGTGGCGCGGCTGCATGCGCCGGCCGGCCTCGACCACACGCGCAACGAATTCGTCCTTGATCGAGCGCTCCACCAGCAGCCGCGAGCCCGCCGTGCACACTTCGCCCTGGTTGTAGAAGATGGCGCTGGCGGCGGCTTCGGCGGCGCGGTCCAGGTCCGGCGCGTCGGCAAATACCAGGTTCGGGCTCTTGCCACCGCATTCCATGTAGGCGCGTTTCATGTTCGACAGCCCGGCGCATTGCAGCAGGCGCCGGCCCACGGCGGTCGAGCCGGTGAACACGAGGCCGTCCACCTCCATGTGCAGCGCCAGTGGTTCGCCCGCGCCCTTGCCGCTGCCCGGCACCACGTTGAACACGCCATCCGGAATGCCGGCCTCGGCCGCCAGCGCGGCCAGGCGGATCGCGCTCAGCGGCGACTTTTCCGAGGGTTTGAGCACCACCGAATTGCCGGTCGCCAGCGCCGGGGCGATCTTCCAGCAGGCCATCAGCAGCGGGAAATTCCACGGCACGATTGCACCGACCACGCCAAGCGGCTCGCGGGTGATCAGGCCAAGCTCGTCCGCGCCGGTCGGGGCGATTTCGCCATAGACCTTGTCGATGGCTTCGGCCGTCCAGCCCAGGCAGCGCACACTCGCCGCCACATCCACGCTGCGCGCATCGCGCACCGGCTTGCCCATGTCCAGCGATTCCAGCAGCGCCAGTTCATCGGCATGCGCCTCGACCAGCCGCGCCAGCTTCTGCAGCACGCGCTTGCGCTGCCGCGGCGTGGCGCGTGACCAGTGCCCGGCATCGAAACTGCGCCGCGCCGCGGCCACGGCGCGGTCGATATCCTGCGCATCGCCATCGGCCACGCGCCCGAGCAGGCGCCCGTCGATCGGGCTCAGGCAGTCGAAGCGTGCGCCGCTGGCCGCGTCCACATAGCGGCCATCGATGAAGGCGTGGGTCTGCGGCTGCAATGCCGCCGCCAGTGCCTGCCATTCTTCGCGGGTGTTGGGCGTTGCCATGGCGTCCTCCGGGGGCGGCGCTGGATGGTCAGGTGCCGCGTCCTGTCGTCTGCGGACACTTTACACGCATCGCTTTTGCGGGCATCGCGCGCGGTGGCCGGGCTCGTGTAAAGTTTTTTCAACGACCCGCCGGCGCGGCCGGCTTTCGGGAGCACGTCATGGGCAGCGATTCCGCGCATCCGGCCGATGGCCACTACGCCCAGCAGGGTCTGCAGGCCCCGGCCTCGCTGGACGCCTTCTGGATGCCGTTCACCGCCAACCGCCAGTTCAAGGCGCGGCCACGTCTCCTCGCGTCGGCGCAGGGCATGTACTACCGTGATGTGGACGGGCGTCAGATCCTCGATGGCGCGGCCGGCCTGTGGTGCTGCAACGCCGGCCACGCGCGGCCGCGCATCGTTCAGGCCATTGCCGAACAGGCGGCCACGCTCGACTTCGCTCCCACCTTCCAGATGGGCTCGCCGTTGCCGTTCGTGCTCGCCGAACGCCTGACCGAAATCGCGCCGCCTGGCCTGGACCATGTGTTCTTCACCAACTCCGGCTCCGAAGCGGTGGACAGCGCAATGAAGATTGCGCTGGCCTACCATCGCGCCCGCGGCGAGGGCCAGCGCACGCGCTTCATCGGCCGCGAGAAGGCTTACCACGGCGTGGGGTTTGGCGGCATGTCGATTGGCGGGCTGCCGAACAATCGCAAATGGTTCGGCCCGTTGCTGGCCGGCGTGGACCACCTGCGCCACACCCTGGACATCCCGCGCAATGCCTTCAGCGCCGGCCTGCCCGCGCATGGCGTGGAACTGGCCGAAGACCTGGAACGGCTGATCGCGCTGCATGACGCCTCCACCATTGCCGCGGTGTTCGTCGAACCGGTCAGCGGTTCGGCCGGCGTGGTGCTGCCGCCGGAAGGCTATCTGCAGCGCCTGCGCGAGATCTGCGATCGTCACGGCATCCTGCTGGTGTTCGACGAGGTCATCACCGGCTTCGGCCGCGTCGGCAACGCCTTCGCCGCGCAACGCTTCGGCGTCACCCCGGACCTGATGACCACGGCCAAGGGCCTGACCAATGGCAGCGTGCCGATGGGCGCGGTGTTCGTCAGTGGCGCGGTGCACGACAGTTTCATGCAGGGGCCGCCCGGGGCGATCGAGTTCTTCCACGGCTATACCTACTCCGGCCACCCGCTGGCCTGCGCGGCGGCGCTGGCAGCGCTCGATACCTATGCCGAAGAGCAGCTGTTCGAGCGCGCCATCGAGCTGGGCGCGCACTGGGAGCGCGCGATCCATTCGCTGAAGGGTTTGCCGCATGTGATCGACCTGCGCAACTTCGGCCTGATCGGCGCAGTCGAGCTGGCGCCGCGCGAGGGCGCGCCGGGCGCGCGCGGCTATGAAGTATTCGCGCGCGCCTTCCACGAGGGCGACCTGCTGGTGCGGGTCACCGGCGATGTGATTGCCCTGTCGCCGCCGTTGATCATCGAGCCGGCGCAGATTGATCGGATCGTGCAGGTACTGGGCGACACCATCAGCCAGGTGGCCTGAGCCGGCACGGGCGGCATGGCCGCTGCACTGCCGCATCACCCGCGCTCGCTACACTGGCCGCATGTCGACGCAATCACCCCCGCCCGAGCCGCGCCCCGAACCCATGCCTGAAGCCCGCGACCCGCGCCGCGCCGAACTGCGGCGCATGCGCATGCTCGCCACCGGGCTGCTGTTGCTGATGCTCGCCGGCTTCGTGCTCAGCCACCTGATGGGCCAGCGCGACGGCTGGGCCTGGGTGGCGGCGTTCTGTGAGGCGGCCACGGTGGGCGCACTGGCCGACTGGTTTGCCGTGGTCGCGCTGTTCCGCCGTCCACTCGGACTGCCGATTCCGCACACCGCGATCCTGCCGCGCGGCAAGGACCGCCTGGCCGATGGCCTGGCCATCTTCGTGCGCGACCACTTCCTGGCGCCCGAATCGCTGCTGGAAAAACTGCGCACCTTCGACCCGGCCAGCCGCCTTGCGCAATGGCTGGCGCAGCCCGCGCAGGCGCGGATGCTCGCCGACATGGCGCGCAGCTGGTTGTTGCAGGCGCTGGACCTGCTCGATGAAGCGGCGGTGCGGCGCGCGATCCAGCGCTTCGCGGTCGAGCGCCTGCGGCAATGGAATGCGGCGGCGACCGCGGGCGACGTGCTCGGCCTGCTCACCGCCGACGGCCGCCACCAGCAGTTGCTGGACGAAGCGCTGCAGCGGTTGGGCCGCTGGCTGGACAACGAGGCGGTGAAGGCGCGCGTGTCGGCCCTGATCGTGCGTTATGCGCGGCGCGAATGGCCGAAGCTGATGGACACGGTGGACTGGGTCAAGCCGGTCGAGGAGATCGGCGACAGCCTCGCCGAACGCCTGGCGCGTGCGGCGCTGGAGGAGATGCAGCAGGTACTGACCACGCCCGAACATCCGCTGCGCCAGGACTACGAGCGCTGGCTGCAGCAGTACATACAGCGCCTGCGCGAGGACCCGGCGCTGGCCGCGCGCGTGGAAGCGCTCAAGCAGCAGGCGATCGACCATCCCGCGCTGCAGGGCTATATCCAGGGGCTGTGGGCGCGCATCCGCGACGCCCTGCGCAGCGACCTGCAGCGCGAGGATTCGGCCATTGCGCGGCATCTGGACCAGTCGCTGCAAGGGTTGGCGCAGGCACTGGGCCGCGACCCGGCGCTGCGCGAGGCATTGAACGTGCATATGCTCGATGCCGCAGGCCGCCTGACCACGCGCCTGCGCAGTTCGGTGACCGAGCACATCGCCTCGACAATGAAGGGCTGGGACGAACGCCACCTGGTCGAGCAGCTGGAGTTGAGCGTGGGCCGCGATCTGCAGTACATCCGCTTCAACGGCACCCTGGTGGGCGGGTTGATCGGGCTGGTGCTGCATGCGTTGTCGGTGTGGTTGCCCTCGTCAGGGTTGTAGGAGCGGCTGTAGGAGCGGCTTCAGCCGCGACCGCCATCCGCCAGATCGCGTCTCCGTTCGTCGGGGCTGAAGCCCCTCCCACAACGGCCCCAGCCGCATCCGCAATGTAACCCTCGCCTACACCGGATGCACCAACCGCCACGCCCGATGGATGCGCGCATTGCGCTCGAAATCCGGGTCAATGGTCCGGGCACTGATTTCCTCGCAGTGCGCAAACTCGGCAATCGCATTCTCCTCCAACCGAAAACGCCGGAAGTTGTTGGAGAAATACAGCACCCCGCCCTGCGCCAGCCGCGCCATTGCCGCGCGCAGCAGGCGCACGTGTTCGCGCTGCACGTCGAAGTCCTCGGCGCGGGCGGAGTTGGAGAATGTCGGCGGATCACAGAAGATCACGTCGTACAGGCTGCGCTCGGCCTCCAGCCAGGCCATCGCGTCGGCCTGCACCAGCGCATGCCGCGCGCCGCCATGACCGTTCAGCGCCAGGTTGCGCGCGCACCATTCCAGGTAGGTGCCGGACAGGTCCACGCTGGCAGTGGACGCCGCGCCGGCCACGGCGGCCTCGACACTGGCCACGCCGGTGTAGCAGAACAGGTTGAGGAAGCGCCGGCCACGGACCTGCGCGGCCATCTGCTTGCGCAGCGGGCGGTGGTCGAGGAACAGGCCAGTATCCAGGTAGTCGAACAAATTCACCTGCAGCAGCGCCTGATGCTCACGCACATGGATGAACTCGCCGCGCTGCTCGAACCGCCCGTACTTGCTACCGCCCTTGCCGCGCTCGCGTGACTTGAAGGCGACCTGCTCGGCCGGCACCTCGAAGACCTCGCGCGCGGCCGCCAGCAGCTCGTTGCGGCGGCGGCGCACATCGGCGTCGGGAATGGTGGCGGGCGCGGCGTATTCCTGCACATGCAGGAAGGTGCGACGGGCGCCGTCGGCCTCTGGGTAAACGTCGATGGCCGCGGCGTACTCAGGCAGATCGGCATCGTAGGCGCGGAAGCACTCGACCTGTTCGCGCGCACGCCACTTCTTCAGCTTGTGCAGATTCTTGCGCAGCCGGTTGGCGACCATCTGCGCGCCTTCGGACAGCACCCGCACTTCGGCAGGCGCTTCGCGCTGCGGCGGTGCAACCGGATCACAGACGATGAGCGCGCATTCGATCGCGCCATTGAACAGCTGATAGCGCTTGGCCGCGCGCAAGCCGGTGGCCTGGGCCAGTTCGGTATCGCCACACAGCAGGCTCGCCCGCCAGGCCGGAACGGCGCGCCGCAGCGCGTCGCCCAGGCGTCGGTACAGGGCCGCATCGGCGGCCAGGCGTTCGTCGTAGGGCGGGTTGCAGACCACCAGACCGCGCGGCTCGGGCGGTGACGGCAGTGCACTCACGTCATGCACGGCCAGGTGCAGCGCGGCGGCGACGCCGGCCACTTCGGCATTCTCGCGGGCATTGGCAATGGCGCGCGGGTCCAGGTCACTGCCGTGGATCACCGCGCGCAGTCCGGCACGGCCAATGCGTTCGCGGCCACGCGCCTCGTTGACCAGGATGTCCCAGGCACCGCGATCGAAACCGCGCCAGCGCGTCGGCAATGCGCTGCCATGGCGCTGCAGGCCCGGCGCCACGTCGGCCGCCATCAGTGCGCCTTCGATCAGCAGCGTGCCGCTGCCGCACATTGGATCGAGCAACCCGCCGCCTTCGTGATACGCCTTCGGCCAGCCACCACGCATCAGCACCGCGGCGGCAAGGTTCTCCTTCAGCGGCGCCTCGTTCTGTGCCAGGCGCCAGCCACGCCGATGCAACGAGCCGCCACCCAGGTCCACCGACAACACCGCCCTGCCCTTGCGCAGCGACAGGTTCAGGCGCAGGTCCGGCTGCTCCACATCCACCGAGGGGCGCTCCAGCCCCTGCTGGCGCATGGTGTCGACCACCGCATCCTTGACCCGCTGCGCGGCGTAGCGCGCATGGGTGATGACCGTGCCGGACACGTGCGCATCCACGGCCAGCGTATGCCCGGGAGACAGATGCTCAGGCCAGGGCTGCGCGGCCACGCCGTTGTACAGCGCATCCTCGTCGGGGCAGTCGAATTCGCCCAGCGGCCACAGTATCCGGCTGGCCAGGCGCGACCACAGCACAGCGCGCTGCGCGTCGGCCAGGCTGCCCTCGGCGTTGACGCCGGCAATGGTCGCGGTCGCGCGGGTGGCGCCAAGCGCCAGCAGTTCGTCGGCCAGCAGGTATTCCAGGCCTTTGGCGCAGGATGCGAAGAATTTCACGTGATGAAGGCAATCGAGAGGGCCGGCGCCAAGCGTAGGCCGGCGGGCCGTGAAGGGAGCGGCGGCAGGCAGCCGGGCCGCGGGGATGGCGCATGTTCGGCCATCGCGGGCTGCATTGCCAGCCTGCGTGCCGGAAAGCCCGACGGGTTCAGGCGCCGCGGCTGAGCGCCGGATGCAGGCTGACTTCGGCTAGCGGTGGCAAGCGGTCGCCGAAGGCATGCGCCAGCAGCGGCGTGCCCGCCAGGGTCAGGCCCGGCTCGGGGGCGAAGCCGGCGGCCAGGAACAGGCTGCGCGGCGCGGCATCGACGACACAGCCCGCCGCGCCATCCGCCTGCAGTTGCGTCAGCGCCTTGCGCAGCAGCGCGGTGGCGATGCCGTGGCCGCGATGACCAGGCCCCACCGCCAGCGGACCGAACGCATGCCAGCCGCGACCACCATCGGAAAGCGTGACCGGCGACGCTGCCAGGTGTCCGACGATGTAGCCGTCGTGCTCGGCCACCCACGCCGCCGACAGCGCGGCGTCCGCCCGCAGCGTGGCAATGGCGTCGTGCTCGTCGTGCGCGCCTGGCAGGTCGAAGTACGACACCAGGGTCAGGATTTCGATGGCATCCGCATCGGCGGCCACGGCAGGACGCAGCGTGACGCCGTCCATGCCGGGAACATCGCCCGTCGCCGCGCTCACAGTGAACGCAACAAGGTTTCAAACGCCTGCGCCGAAGTTTCCACGTGCGCGCCCAGGCGATGTTCGTCATCGACCAGCAGCAGCCGCGCCGAACGCGCCTGCGCCCAGGCGATCACCTCCGCGGCCGGAATCAGCTCGTCGTGCCACGCATGCACGACCGAGGTCGGCACGGGCGCGGCGTCCAGCGCCGGCAGTGGTCCCATGCGGGTCGGCGGCACCATCAGGAACAGCGCGCGCGTGGGCACTTGCAGCGACACCTGCGCCGAGACATAGGCACCGAGGCTGGAACCGGCCAGCACCACCGGGCCTTTGGCCGCAGCGGCAAGCGCGATCTCGCGCAGGCGCTGCCAGCGCGCCTGCACATCGCCCAGCTGGCTGATGTCGTGGCGCGCGTCCAGGTCGGTGTAGTCCGGGCGCTCGTGGTTCCAGCCCAGGCGCTGGGCCACTTCGGCCAGCGCGGCGATCTTGATCGCGTTGGGGCCGCTTTCAAAGCCATGGGAAAGAATGCAATGACCGCGACTCACAGTGCCTGTACCTCATCGCCAACACGCAGAATGCCGCCGCGCACGATGCGCGCGCACAGCCCGCCATGCCCGCGCATGGCGTTGTAACCACCGGCCCCCAGCGCCGCTTCCATGCGCGAACACGGATCACAGGACTCGGTGCCTTCCAGCTCGATTTCGCCAATGCGGAAGCGCCGGCCCTTGAGCGCGACCAGCGGAATGCCGGACACGACCAGATTGCGTCGCAAAGTCGCCGGTGCCACCGCCGCATGCCCGGACAACGCGGCAATCGCCGGCAAGTGCTCGGCCTGGATCAGGGTGACGCCGCGTTTGCCGTTGCGGCCCTGGTAACGGTCGCCGGCCAGGCCGCCGTCGGTCGCCGCTTCGACGAACGTGACTTCCCGCATCGGCAATTCGCGCCCGGGGCGCAGGCCGATCCAGTCAAGGCGGCCACGCTGCGGCAGGTTGCCCATCAGCTGGGCGAGCGGACTTTCGGGGTTCAGGGGCATGGGGCAAATGCTAGCATCCGCGCATGCCCACGCCGCCGCCGATCTGCATCGTTCCACTGCCCTACGAAACGAAGCTGCCCCTGCGCGAGCGTGACGCGATCACGCAGGTGGTCATCCACTGCACCGAACTGCCAGACCTGGCGATGGCGCGCGAGTACGGCGAGCGCGTGCTGTACGAAGCCGGCACCGGCAACAGCGGGCACTACTACATCGATCGCGACGGGCGCATCGAGCAATACGTCGCGCCCGAGCGCGTGGCCCACCACGTGCGCGGGCACAATGCGCATACCCTGGGCATCGAGCTGGTCAACCGCGGGCGCTACCCGCACTGGCTTGATTCGCGCCACCAGGTGATGGATGAGCCCTATCCCGAGCCGCAGTTGCAGGCGCTGGAAACCTTGCTGATGTGGCTGCGCGCCGAACTGCCAGCCTTGCAGGACATCGCCGGGCACGATGCCCTGGACACCACGCAGGAACCAGCCAGCGACGACCCATCGCGCAAGGTGCAGCGCAAGCTCGACCCCGGCCCGATGTTCCCGTGGCCGCGGATTCGTGCGGCGTTCGCGGCAGCGGCGCGCCGCTGACGGCGCTACCAGTTGGAGATGAAGGTCTTCTCGCCGGCATTCACCGCCAGGTCCAGGCGGTTGCCGGGCGGCGCGATCGGGCACACCAGATGCGGAGTGAGCGCGCATGGCGGGTTTTCGGCGCGATTGAAATCCAGCACCAGGTGCCCGTCGGCCGGCGGATCGACGAACAGATAGCGCGCGCCACCGTAGGTGTCCTTGCCGCTGGTACGGTCGGAGAAGATGAAGAACAGCCGGGGATCATTCGGCTGGGTGACCGGATGCAAGCGGTACTGATGGCCGTCGCGGACGAACACCGCTTCGCCCGGAATCCAGGCCGGCAGCGGCGTGCCGATCGAAGTCAACAGGGTGATCGGCTGTGGCTTCGCATAGGGCTGCCAGCGCGCGGTCACGCGCCAGCGCGGGTCAACCGGGAAATGGTCGATGCCGGCGAAACGATGCCGCGCCGGCGCTGCGGGATCGCGGAAGCGCCATCCGAACACCGGCCCGGTGCGCACGACGTAGAACTGGCTCTGGCCCACGTCGAGGCGATCGGCCTTGCGCCCGGCTTCCTCGGGCACCAGGGTCACGCTGGTGACCGGTTGCCCGCGCAGGCGCACATCGACATCGCGCGCAGCGTCGAAGCGGATGCGGTTCTCCTCGACCGTCAGCACCCCCAACCGCGGCGGGCCGGAAGACAGACTGATGTCGTTGTCCGCGGCGGTGCCGACGCGGTAACTGCCCAGGCGCAGGCGGCCCGAACCGGTATAGCTGAGCCAGCCATCGGCCGCGCGCAGCGCCGCCAGGCGCGCCTGGCGCCAGTTCTCCAACTCGCGTGTATAGGCGTCCTGGCCGTTGGCACCCAGCAGCGTCGGCGCCGGTGCCGCGTTGCCCGCGCCATCCGAGCATGCAGCCACCGCCACGATCAGGGCACACAGCGCCCACGTCCGCCAAGCCATCCACCGCCCCCAGGATCGTCCGGCCCGGCCGGACATTGCCGCCTGCCATTGTGCCGCACACGCCTCAAGCGGTGGCGATCGGCCGCGAGGAATCGCTGATCCAGCCGCTCCACGAGCCGGCGTAGACGCGGGCGCCGTGCAGACCCGCCGCCTCCATCGCCAGCAGGGTATGGCAGGCGGTGACGCCGGAGCCGCACATCAGCACGACTTCGCGCGGATCGTGCCCACCCAGGCGTGGCAACAGATCGGCGCGCAACTGCTCGGGGTGAAGAAAGCGGCCTTCGCTCAGGCTCAGCGGCAGCGGCCGGTTGATCGCCCCCGGAACATGGCCGGCTACCGCGTCAATCGGCTCGGCCAGGCCGGCGAAGCGCTCAGGCGCGCGTACGTCGATCAGCCAGCCCGGCGCCTCGCCAGCGCGGCGCGCCAGCTCGTCGGCCTCGGCCACCTGTGCAAGGCCGAAGCGCGCCGGGTATGGCGGTGCCGGCGGATAGCCGCCCGGCTGCGCCGATTCGGGCAGGCCGGCCGCGCGCCAGGCCGTCAGTCCGCCATCGAGCACGGCCACGCGGCGGTGGCCGAGCAGGCGCAGCAGCCACCACAGGCGCGCGGCGGCCATGCTGCCGTCAGCTGCGTCATAGACCACGACCTGGCTGCTCGGGGTGATGCCCCAGCGCCCCAGCGCGGCGGTGAAGTCTTCATCGCGCGGCAGCGGATGGCGGCCGAGGCCGTGGCGCGAGAGATCGGAAAGATCGCGATTGAGATCGGCGTAGACCGCGCCGGGCAGATGCGACTGTGCGTGCGCGTTGCGGCCGAAGTCCGGGTCGTTGACCGTGGCCGGCGCGAAGCGTGCATCGACGATGCGCAGGTCGGCATGGCCGAGCGCGGTAGCAAGCGTGGCCGGGTCCACCAGGGTCTGCCAATCGGTCATGCAATGTGCTCCAGTCGTCGGCGCAGGTTGAGCAGGATGGCCGCGGTCGCGCCCCAGATGCGCTGGCCGGGCCAGGCATATTCGAGCACGCGGCGGCGCCGGCCGCTGAACTCGATGTCGATGCTGCGCAGGTTGCCCGGGTCCATCAGATAGGCGAGCGGCACTTCAAACACGTCGGCCACTTCGTCCGGCTGCGGCACCGGCACGAATGCCGGGTCGATCACCGCCACCACCGGCGTGACCCGGAAACCGCTGACGGTGAGGAATGGATCGAGATAGCCCAGCACGCTGGCCTGGCGTGGCGGCAGCGCGATTTCCTCGCAGCTTTCGCGCAGCGCCGCGGCGGCGGCATCGGCGTCCGAAGGTTCGATCCGGCCACCGGGGAAGCTCACCTGTCCGCCGTGATGGCGCAGGCTGTCGTTGCGCCGCGTCAGCAGCACGCGCGTGCCATCGTGGCGCGGCACCAGGCCGGCCAGAACCGCGGCCTCGGCCGACACTCCGCCGACCAGCACGTCGACCAGATCGTCATGATTCCAGCCCGGCCCGGCTGGCGCGGCACTGGGCGGATACAACGCCCGCAGCAAGCGCCCCCGCTCCGGCAGCTGCAGCTCGAAACGTTCCACAGGTACCTGCATGGGCGAAGCGGCATCGAACCCCATGTGGCGCTCGTCCTCACTCATGTGCGAACACCTCGCCCCCTGCGCCAACAGGCGCGCGCAGACCGGAAAGGGCAAGCCACCACATGATCGAGCGTTTCCTTCAAACCAGACAGGCGGAGCGTAGCGCGAAATCCGGGTGGCGCCCAAGGGCGCTGCGAAGATTCGCCATCGGGGTACGCCGGCGCGCATGCGCCGCCATCTGACAGGTTGCGACTCCGCCTGTCGGGGCTGAAGCCCCTCCCACAACGGCCCCAGCCTCTCACCAGAATGCCGATGGGTGCACTGTAGGAGCGGCTTCAGCCGCGAGCGCCAGCCGACAAATGGCGACTCCGCCTGTCGCGGCTGAAGCCGCTCCTACAACGATTCCGGTGCAACCAGGGCCAAAAAGAAACGCCGACCCAAGGGCCGGCGTCTCATCAACCACTTCCAATCGCGCTGCTTACTTCACGCTGACCAGCTTGATCTCGAACTGCACCGCCACGTTCGGCGGGAACGGCGTACGCGGATCGGCACCATAGGCCTTCTCCGGCGGCAGCGTCACTTCCCACTTGGAACCGGCCGGCATCTGCAGCAGCGTGTCGCGCATCGCCTGCATTTCCACCTGGCTCAGCTTCATCGCCGGGATCTGCTGCGCCGGACGCGCCTGCGCCGGACGCTGGCCGAACGGGAACGGACCGGCCACTTCCAGCTGCACCGTGCTCGCCTGCGTCGGCTTGGCGCCGGTGCCCTTCTCCAGCACCTTGTACTGCACGCCGCCCGGCAACACCTGCACGCCAGCGGCCGACTTGTTCTGCGCCAGGAACTGGTCGCTCTTGGTCTTGTTCTCCGCAGCGGCCTTGTCGTACTCCGCCTTGGCCTGCTGCGCACGCGCCTGCTCGCGCTTCTGGAACGCCTCGACGGCCGGCTTCAACTGGTCGGCGGTGATCGCCGGCTGCTTCTTCGCGTAAGCGTCCTGCAGGCCCTTGATCACCGAGTTGATGTCCAGCTGCTCGCCGCGGCCCGTGAGCTCGGCAAGGTTGTTGCCGTAGTCATAACCAAAGTAATAGCTCAGCTTGCCCTTCTCGGACGAGGTGTCCTGGGCCAGCACGTTGCCCGTCAGGGCCAGGGCCGCCACAGCGACCGCGATCGAACGGAACTTCATTAAAAATATCTCCAGGGTGGTGGCACAGGACGGGGCTGCCGCCTGAGGTGACGCGCTAGGATAGCGACCGCTTCGAAGGTCCGCTACCAGCGCCGGAATCTAGGACCGGCGGGGGTTTCGGAAGTTCCCCCTTCACTATTTTTTTACTTCCCCCGAGGTTCATCCATGTCCCCCAGCGTCCTGGCCGCCACCGTCGATGGCATTCAGACCCTCACCGTCAACCGGCCCGACAAGTTGAATGCGCTCGACCAGGATACCCTGCTGGCCCTCGATGCGGCCTTTGCGCAGGCCGCCGCCGACCCGGACGTACGCGTGGTGATCCTCACCGGCGCCGGCCTCAAGGCTTTCGTCGCCGGTGCCGACATCGCGCAGATGGCCGATCTGCCGGCCATGGCCGGGCGTGACTTCGGCCTGGTCGGCCAGCGCCTGATGCGGCGGATCGAACGCATGCCCAAGCCGGTGATCGCGATGGTCAACGGCTATGCGCTCGGCGGCGGACTCGAACTGGCCATGGCCTGCCACCTGCGCATTGCCGCCGACAGCGCCCGGCTTGGACAGCCGGAAATCAACCTCGGGTTGATCCCGGGCTTTGGCGGCACCCAGCGCCTGCTGCGCCTGACCGGCCGCGCCGCAGCGCTGGAACTGTGCCTGCTTGGCGAGCCCATCGATGCGCTGCGCGCGCAGCAGCTTGGCCTGGTCAACCGCGTGGTGCCGGCGGCCGAACTGGAAGCCACCACCCGGCAGATCGCCGCGCGTCTGGCCGCGAGCGCCCCGCTTGCCCTGCGCGCGGTGCTCGATGCAGTGATCGTTGGCGGCGAGTGCGGGCTGGAGGAAGGTCTGGAATATGAGTCCGCGCAATTCGGCCTGATGTTCGCCACCGAGGACATGCGCGAAGGCACCAGCGCGTTCCTGGCGCGGCGCAAGCCGGCCTTCGTCGGGCGTTGAGCAATGGGCGAACGCAACACCGATGTGCTGGCCATGCTGCGCTCCCTGCTGGCCGACGATGTCGACCGCGCGATCGAACTCGGCCTGATGGACTACGCGCCGCAACCTGGCGATGCCCTGCTCGACCCAGCCCATCCCGACCTGCCGCAGCTGCTGCTGGCCGCGCAACTGCGCCTGCGTACTGCCTGGGATGCACGCGAACGCTACCGCCAGCGCAGCGCGCGCCTGGCCCGCAGGGCGGCCGAGCGCGACGCGCGGCGCGCGCCCGCGCCGCTGCCGGACAAGCCCGCCGCGCCCGCCCTGCCCCCGGCCGCAGCGGCCATTCTCGCCCGCGCCAAGGCGCGCGCCGCGGGTCGTGACCCGGCATGAGCGTGATCACCGGCAAGCCGGCGCGGCGCGGCAGGGCACTCAACAAGGCCGATATCCACGAACTGTTCTCGCGCCTGCGCGAACTCAACCCGCATCCCACGACCGAACTGGAGTACAGCACGCCGTTTGAACTGCTGGTGGCGGTGACGCTGTCGGCGCAGGCGACCGATGTGGGCGTCAACAAGGCCACGCGGCGCCTGTTCCCGGTCGCCAACACGCCGCAGGCGATCCTCGACCTGGGCGAGGAAGGACTCAAGCGCTACATCGCCACCATCGGCCTGTACAACGCCAAGGCGAAGAACGTCATCGCCACCTGCCGCATCCTCGTCGAGCAATACGGGGGCGAAGTGCCGCGTGAGCGCGCCGCGCTCGAAGCCCTGCCGGGCGTGGGCCGCAAGACCGCCAATGTGGTGCTCAACACGGCCTTTGGCGAACCGACCATTGCCGTGGACACGCATATCTTCCGCGTCGCCAACCGCACCGGCCTGGCCATCGGCAAGGACGTGCGCGCGGTGGAAGACCGTCTGCTCAAGGTGGTGCCGGCCGAATTCATGCAGGACGCGCACCACTGGCTGATCCTGCACGGACGCTACGTGTGCAAGGCGCGCAAGCCGGATTGCCCGGCCTGCGTGATCCGCAATATCTGCCGCTACCCGGACAAGACGCCCGGCGTGGCCGTCGACTGACGCGCAAACGCAAACGGCGGCAGGTAACCCTGCCGCCGTCGTCACAACTGCCAAGCAGCGATCAGAACGACACGTCGCCCCACAGACCGAATTCCTTGGTGCGCAGGTCGATGTTGGTCGCGTTCTCGTTCTTGGTGTCCTTGTACACCGCGGCCATCTTGAAGCCCTTGAACACCGGGAATTCCACGCCGACGTTCCAGTAGGTGTTCTCTAGCGACGGATCCAGCGTCTTGCTGGTGTCGGCCTTGTCGTAGCGGCCGAAGGCGGTGATGCCACCGTCGGTCAGCGGCACCGAACCCCACACCGACCAGCCATCGGCCTTGTCGGTGGCCACGGTCAGCACGTTGTTGTAGTTCTTGGCCTGGAAGTATTCGGCACCGATGCGCCAGCCCTTGTTGGCGTAGGCGATCATTGCGTCCCAGCGGGTGGCGTCGTTCTCGGCGTCGACCGTACCGGTCTCCTTGCCCAGCGTGCCGCTGTAGCCGCCGACGGCGATCGCCATGTTCTGCATCGGCACGAAGGCCACGCGGCCTTCAAAGTCCATGCCCTTGCCGCGGGTAGGGTTCTTGTAGCCGGCACCGGTCACCACCGAAGCGGCGTAGTTGGCCATGCCGCCAGCCAGCTCGCCACCGGCGTGCAGGCCCCAGTCGGACGAGTTGCCGTACTTCAGGCGATCCACCAGGGTGTTTTCGACATAGCGCATGCCGTAGAAGCTTTCGGCATACGGAATCCACGGCATGTCGGCGGCGCCGGCGCGGAACACGAACGCGTCGGAGAACTTGCCCTGCAGGTAGGCCTTCTTGACGAACAGCTCGGTGTTGCCGATGGCCGAGGAGTACTGGAAGTCGGTGGTCAGGTTCGCCGACCAGATGTCGTTGAACTTGTGGTTGATGCCGATGTAGAAGCGCTTCATGTCGAAGCCGGTACCGGTGGCGGCGGTATCCTTGCCGTTGTTCTCGGCATCGATATGGCTGAGGTTGATGAACACCCGGCCGGTGATCGAGGTGTCATTGACCAGCTTGTTGAGCTTGTCCACCGTCTTCTGCGTGTCGGCGGTGGTTTCGATCGCCTTGGCCTGGGTGATGTTCACTTCCGACTGCGCGTCGTTCTGCGCCTGCAGCTCGTTCACCTGCGCCTGCAGGGCGGCGATCTGCGCCTGCAGCTGCGCCAGCTGCTCGGCGGTCACGGCGGGAGGAGCCGCGTTGGCATCGCCAGCGGCAGTAAGAGCGGTGAGCCCGAGGCCAGCGGCAATGGCCGTTGCGAGCAAGCTGGAACGCATGGAGATTCTCCGGAGTGGTTTGAGGTGGGAATGGGTGATCGCCATGTGAGGGCGAACGCCGACCTCGTTAAATTTCCAGAAAATTTGTGACAGTCCGACGACGCCGACATGACAGCGCGGCGACATGCGCCAAAAACCTCGGCGCCGCCCTCACGCCGGCTGCCCGAGGCGCGGCGTCGCGCTCGCGTCATGGAACTGTCATGCAACCGTCGCCAAACCGAAATCGACGCCGCATTCAATGGCGCCGCCACGGCGTGTGGCGCCGTCTCCCATCCGAGAACCTTCAACATGACTTCCATTTCCAAGTTCCGCCTGCCGCTCGCGCTGGCCCTGGCCGCGCTGAGCGTGGCCGCCAACGCCACCGACGTGACCGGCGCGGGCTCGAGCTTCGTGTATCCCGTGCTGTCGAAGTGGTCGGCGGCCTATGCCGAAAAGAGCGGCACGCACGTCAACTACCAGTCGATCGGTTCGGGCGGCGGCATCGCACAGATCCAGGCTGCCACCGTCGACTTCGGCGCCTCGGACAAGCCGCTCAGCGGCCCCGAGCTCGCCAAGTACGGCCTGGGCCAGTTCCCGGTGGTGATCGGCGGCATCGTGCCGGTGTTCAACGTGCCGGGCGTGGCGCCGGGCGCGCTGAAGCTCGATGGCCCGACCCTGGCCAACATCTTCCTGGGCAAGGTCGCCAAGTGGAATGACCCGTCGATCGCCGCGCTCAACCCGGGCCTGGCCCTGCCTGACGTCAAGATCACCGTGGTGCACCGCTCCGACAGCTCGGGCACCACCTTCAACTTCACCAACTACCTGTCCAAGGTCAGCCCGGCGTGGAAGACCGCTGCCGGCGAAGGCACCAGCGTGCAGTGGCCGTCGGGCATCGGCGGCAAGGGCAATGAAGGCGTGGCGGCGTACGTCAAGCAGATCCGCGGTGGCGTGGGCTACGTCGAGTACGCCTATGCGCTGCAGAACAAGCTCTCCTATGCCAGCCTGAAGAATGCCGCCGGCCGCTACGTGCTGCCGGACGACAAGGCGTTCTCGGCTGCGGCCGCGACTGCGGACTGGAAGTCGGCCAAGGACTTCAACCTGATCATGACCAACGCCCCGGGCGCCGATGCGTGGCCGATCACCGCCACCACCTGGGCGATCATGTACAAGAAGGCCAAGAAGCCGGCTTCGTCCAAGGCCGCGCTGGACTTCTTCAAGTGGTCCTTCCACAACGGCCAGCCGCAGGCGCAGCAGCTGGACTACGTGCCGCTGCCGGATTCGCTGGTGCAGCAGATCGAAGCCTACTGGGCGGCGAACCTGAAGTAATCGCCCACAGTAGTGCCGGCAGAATGAGAACGCGGACCGAGAGGTCCGCGTTTTCTTTTGTAGGAATGCCCCGCCGGGGCGGCCGGACGAGAGGTTCCCGCCTCCATGTCATCCCGCTGTAACAAAAACATCATTTCATAGCGCAGACCGCCGGGCCCTGCCGGCACCTCGCTATGGAGTTCGCATGAAGCTGCAGTCGGCCGCCCTCGCCGCCCTGTCCCTGGCCATCGCCCTGTCCCTGGCTGCCTGCAAGCCGGGCAACGAATCCCAGCCCGCCGCCGAGGCCGGCCAGTCCCAGCCCGCCGCCGGCGCACCCGCGGCCGGCGACGCCAAGACCGCCGAAATCTCCGGCGCTGGCGCTTCCTTCATCTACCCGCTGATCTCCAAGTGGTCCGGCGACTACAACACCGCCACCGGCAACAAGGTCAACTACCAGTCGATCGGCTCCGGTGGCGGCATCGCCCAGATCAAGGCTGGCACCGTGGACTTCGGTTCGTCGGACAAGCCGCTGGATTCGGCCGAGCTGGCCCAGGCCGGCCTCGGCCAGTTCCCCTCGGCGATTGGCGGCGTGGTCCCGGTGGTCAACCTGGAAGGCGTCGCCGCCGGCCAGTTGCGCCTGACCGGCCCGCTGCTGGCCGACATCTTCCTCGGCAAGATCACCACCTGGAACGATCCGGCCATCGTCGCCGCCAACCCCGGGGTGAAGCTGCCCGCCGGCAAGATCAACATCGTGCACCGCTCCGATGGCTCGGGCACCACGTTCAATTTCTCCAACTACCTGTCCAAGGTCAGCCCCGACTGGAAGGCCAAGGTCGGTGAAGGCACCACGGTGCAGTGGCCCGGCGGCGTTGGCGGCAAGGGCAATGAGGGCGTGGCTTCGTACGTGCAGCAGACCAAGGGCTCGATCGGCTACGTCGAGCTCGCCTACGCGCTGCAGAACAAGATGCCGTATGCGTCGATGCAGAACGCGGCCGGCAATTGGGTCCAGCCCAGCGCCGAAACCTTTGCCGCGGCCGCGGCCAGCGCCGACTGGGCCAACGCCAAGGACTTCAACCTGGTTATCACCAACGCCGCCGGCGAGCAGGCTTGGCCGATCACCGCGACCAACTTCATGCTGATGCACAAGCAGCCCAAGGACGCCGAGCGCAGCAAGGCCACGCTGGCCTTCTTCAAGTGGGCCTTCGAGAACGGCCAGGCGCAGGCCAACGAGCTGCACTACGTGCCGCTGCCGCCGGAGCTGGTCCAGCAGATCGAAGCGTACTGGGGCAGCGAGTTCAAGTGATGCCTGGCGCGCCCGCCGCCCTCCCCGGCGGGCGCGTCCGTTGCGGCCGTCTTCCGTTGTCCTCCGCGTCTTCCTCCCTGTGCGCCGTCGCCGGCCACGCCGAGCCCCCACAATGAATGCCACCGTCATCCCTGAAGCGATGATCGCGCCGGTCGGCCACGACCTGCGTGACGCACGCGCCGACCGCTTCTTCCGTCTGGTGCTCACCGCCACTGTCGTGTTCGTGCTGGTCGCCCTGGCCAGCGCCGCCCTGTCGATGCTGTGGGGTGGCCGCCATGCCCTGCAGGAACAGGGCCTGAGCTTTTTCTATTCGGCCGACTGGAACCCGGTCGAAAACAAGTTCGGCGCGCTGGCGCCGATCTACGGCACGCTGGTCACCGCGCTGATCGCCATGCTGATCTCGGTGCCGGTGAGCTTCGGCATCGCCTTCTTCCTGACCGAAGTGGCGCCGCGCTGGCTGCGCGGGCCGATCGGCACGGCCATCGAACTGCTGGCCGGCATCCCGTCGATCATCTACGGCATGTGGGGCCTGTTCGTGCTGGTGCCGGTGATGACCGAGTACGTCACCCCGTGGATGAACGATCACCTCGGCACGCTGCCGGTAATCGGCGCGCTGTTCCAGGGCCCGCCGCTGGGCATCGGCATGCTTACCGCCGGCTTCGTGCTGGCGATCATGGTCATCCCCTTCATTTCCTCGGTGATGCGCGAGGTCTTTCTCACTGTGCCGACGCGGCTGAAGGAGTCGGCGTACGCGCTCGGTTCCACGCGCTGGGAAGTGAGCTGGGACATCGTGCTGCCTTATACGCGCTCGGCGGTGATCGGCGGCGTGTTCCTCGGCCTGGGCCGCGCGCTGGGTGAAACCATGGCGGTGGCCTTCGTGATCGGCAACACCGTGCGCCTGTCGCCGTCGCTGCTGGAGCCAGGCACCACGATCGCCGCGCTGATCGCCAACGACTTCGGCGAGGCCACCGAGACCTACCGCTCGGCGCTGCTGCTGCTGGGCTTCGTGTTGTTCATCGTCACCTTCGTGGTGCTGGCCATCGCCCGCTACATGCTGATGCGCCTGTCGCGCAAGGAAGGCAACTGATGTCCTCCGTCTCCGACAACCTGTACCTGCGCCGCCGTGTCGTCAACGTCATCGCGCTGACCTTGTCGTGCGCGACGGCGATATTCGGCCTGTTCTTCCTCGGCTGGATCCTGTGGACGCTCGCGGCCAAGGGTCTGGCCGGCATCAACCTGGATCTGTTCACCAAGATGACGCCGCCGCCGATGCAGGAAGGCGGCCTGCTCAACGCCTTCTTCGGCAGCGCGGTGATGTGCGCGCTGGCCATCGCCATCGGCACGCCGCTGGGCGTGGCCGCCGGCACCTGGCTGGCCGAGTACGGCAACGCGCGCAAGGCCGGCACGGTGGTGCGCTTCGTCAACGACATCCTGCTGTCGGCGCCGTCCATCGTGCTCGGCCTGTTCGTCTACACGCTGTTCGTGATGCAGACCGGCGGCCAGTTCTCGGCGTTTGCCGGCGCGCTGGCGCTGTCGTTCATCGTGCTGCCGGTGGTGGTGCGCACCACCGACGAAATGCTGCGCCTGGTGCCTTCGCAGATGCGCGAGGCGGCGCTGTCGCTGGGCATCCCGCAGTGGAAGGTGATCGTGCAGGTGCTGTACCGCAGCGCTTCGGCCGGCATCGTCACCGGCATCCTGCTGGCCCTGGCGCGCATCAGCGGCGAAACCGCGCCGCTGCTGTTCACTGCCTTCGGCAACCAGTACTGGAACGGCAACGTGTTCCGCCCGATGGCCAGCGTGCCGGTGGTGATGAACCAGTTCGCCGGCAGCCCCTACGAATCCTGGCAGACGCTGGCCTGGGCCGGCGCCCTGGTGCTGACCGTGTTCGTGCTGCTGGTGAGCCTCGGCGCCCGCGCCCTGCTGCGTCGCTACAAGATCAACCATGACTGACCTCTCCCGGAACCCCGCCATGAACGAGCTCAACAACGCCGCGCCGATGCAGCGCATCGCCGTCCCGGCCTCGGGCGAGGCCGCGCTCGCGCCGGCCCCGGTCAAGCTGGCCGCGCGCAACCTGGACTTCTATTACGACAAGTACCACGCGCTGAAGAACATCAACCTGGAAATCCCGGAGAAGCGCGTCACCGCGCTGATCGGCCCTTCCGGCTGCGGCAAGTCGACCCTGCTGCGCATCTTCAACCGCATCTACGCCCTGTACCCGAAGCTGGAAGCGCGCGGCGAGGTGCTGCTGGACGACGAGAACATCCTCTCGCCCAAGTACCCGATGAACCGCCTGCGTTCCAAGGTCGGCATGGTGTTCCAGAAGCCGGTGCCGTTCCCGATGACGATCTACGAGAACGTCGCCTATGGCATTCGTCACCACGAGAAGCTGTCGCGTTCGGAGATGAATGATCGCGTCGAGCACGCGCTGCGCCAGGGCGCCCTGTGGGACGAGGTCAAGGACAAGCTGGGCCAGAGCGCGCTGGGCCTGTCCGGCGGTCAGCAGCAGCGCCTGTGCATTGCCCGCGCGGTGGCCTTGCGCCCGAGCGTGCTGCTGCTGGACGAGCCGACCTCGGCGCTGGACCCGATCTCCACCAGCCGCATCGAGCAGCTGGTCGAGGAGCTCAAGCGCGAGTACACCATCGTCATCGTCACCCACAACATGCAACAGGCGGCCCGCGTTTCGGACTTCACCGCCTTCATGTACCTGGGCGACCTGATCGAACACGACCGCACCGAGACGATCTTCCAGCAGCCTTCCAAGCAGCAGACGGAGGATTACATCACGGGGCGCTTTGGATGAAGCGCCGGGAATGGGGAATCGGGAATGGGGAATAGGCAAGCACGCCAGGCCTCTTCCTTTTTCCGCATGACCCGACCCGCGTCGCAGTGGCTCTCCATTCCCAATTCCCCATTTCCCATTCCCGGCCCACCAATGAACACCCATCCCAACGAACACATCGTCAAGAGCTACGACGACGAACAGCACCGCCTGGTCGCGGAGATCGTGCGCATGGGCGAGACCGCCGTGGCGCAGCTGGAAGCCGCGCTGGACGTGGTCGAGCGCCGCGATGACAACGCTGCCCACCGCATCATCGCCAACGACGAGGCCATCGACAGCCTCGAGCACGCGATCAGCCACGACGTGATGCGCCTGGCCCTGCGGGGCCCGATGGCGCGCGACCTGCGCGAAATCCTCGCCGGGCTGCGCATCCCCGCCGACATCGAACGCATTGGCGACTACGCCGCCAACGTCGCCAAGCGCTCCATCGCCCTCAACGCGGTGCCGCCGCTGCCGCAGACCGTAGGCCTGCGCGCGCTCGGCCGCCTGGCCGCCGAGCAGGTGCGCGGCGCCCTGGAGGCCTACCGCGACAACGACGTGGAGGCAGCCGTGCGCGTGCGCGACGCCGACGCGCAGCTGGATGCGCAGTACACCGCCTTCTTCCGCGAGCTGCTCACCTACATGATGGAAGACCCGCGCAACATCACCCCGTGCACGCACCTGCTGTTCATGGCCAAGAACCTGGAGCGCATCGGCGACCACGCGACCAACATCGCCGAAAACGTCTGGTTCCTGATCCACGGCGAACAGGCGCTGCCGCCGCGCGAGAAGCGCGACGACACCAGCACCACGATCGCCCCGTGACAGCGGGCGGCAAGGCCGCCCCTCACCGGCCGCAGGGGCCATGTTTCCGGGTAGCGGCGGGCCTGCACAAGATCATCAGGGCGCCTGCACATGGCGTGGCGCCGGCTCTGGCATGATCCGCGCCGGGCAGGCATTCTCCTGCCCTCGCCGGAGGTCATCCATGAATCGCATTGCCGCATCGCTGCTGACGCTGTCCCTGCTGGCCACGGCCGGCACCGCTTTGGCCGAACCACCGCCGCACGCGGGCAACCCGCATGGGCACAAGGGCAAGGGCATGCCGCCCGGCCAGGCGAAGAAGCACTGGAAGCAGGGCGAGTTCCTGCCCGCCGACTACCGCGGCGTCTATGTCGAGGACTACCACCATCACGGCTTGCGCGCGCCGCCGCCCGGGCACCAATGGCGCCGCGTCGATGATCAATACGTGCTGATCGCGGTGGCTACCGGGATCATCACCAGTGTGATCCTGGCCAACAACTGAGCCAGGCGCGGCAAGCGGACGGCCCCGCGAGCGGGGCCTTCCGTCCTGATGCCGACCCGATGCATTGCGCGGCCGCCATCTGCCGGATCGCGGCTCCGCTCGGTCGCGGCTGAAGCCCCTCCTACAAAGGTGCCTGATGCGAGCCCGGATAGCACACGCACAACCGCGCGAGCCATCCCCGCGACGACGCGCTAAGCTGCGCGCGGCTCCCAACATCCCGAGAGGTTCGCCATGCCCGCCCCGACCGCACACCGGACCGCCAGCCGCGTCATCCTCGGCGTCACCCTCGCCAGCGGCAGCCTGGCCGCCGGCCCGTCCCTGGCCATGACCGAACTGGCCCAGGGCTACGCACTGGCCACCAGCGCACCACCCACCACCGCGCCGACTCCGACCACTCCGCCACCCACCGGGCAAACCCCACCACCGGCCGCGGCCGGCGCCGAGCCCCGCCACGCCGAGGGCAAGTGCGGCAGCGAAGGCAAGTGCGGCAGCGAAGCCATGGCCGCGGAACACAAGACCACCGATGCCCAGCCGCCCGCCAGGCACAAGGACAAGGACGCCAACGCCACTTCGGACAAGGGCATGGAAGGCAAGTGCGGCGAAGGCAAGTGCGGTGGCAGTCCCTGAGCCCTCGCCGGCGCCAGCGCGCCAGCCCGCTCGCTCTGCGGTCGGCCTGGGCCTGCGCCGCTCCCTGCTAGACGAACTGCTGGCCGCACCCGCGCCGCCCTTCGACTTCCTCGAATGCGCCCCGGACAACTGGGTCGGCATTGGTGGTTTGGCCGCCGAGCAGCTGCACACCCTGTCGCAACGCCATCCGCTGACCTGCCACGGCCTGTCGCTGTCGCTGGGTGGCGTGGCGCCGCTGAATGTTGGCTTCCTGCAAGCCACGCGGCGCTTTCTCGACCGCCATCATGTCGCGCTCTACAGCGAACACCTGAGCTGGTGCGACGACGGTGCGCAGTTGTACGAACTGCTGCCGCTGCCGCATAGCGAAGAAGCCGTGCGCCATGTCGCCGCGCGCATTGGCACGGTGCAGGACATCCTCGGCCGGCGCATCGCCATCGAAAACGTCTCGCGCTATCTCGACCTGCCGGTCGGGCCCGGCGACAGCCCGCTGACCGAAGCCGAATTCGTCCGCGCGGTGCTGGATGAAGCCGATTGCGACCTGCTGCTGGACGTCAACAACGTGCAGGTCAACGCATTGAACTTCGGCCAGGACGCGCAAGCCTTCATTGCCGCCATGCCCAGCGCGCGCATCACCTGCCTGCACGTGGCCGGACATGACGAGGATGCCTCCGGGCTGCGCATCGACACCCATGCGCAGCCGGTCAATGCCCCGGTGTGGTCACTGCTGGCGCATGCGTATCGCTGCCATGGCCTGCGCCCGACCCTGCTCGAACGCGACAGCCAGATTCCGCCACTGGCCGAACTGGCGCACGAACTGGCGCGGATTCGCCAGGTGCAACAGGAAGCCGACGCCAGCGCGAGCGCGGCGCTGTGAGCCCCTTGCAACAGCAGCAGATCGCCTTTGCCGCGCACCTGCGCGACCCGCAGACACACGCGCTTCCAGCCGGCGTGGACCCGCAACGCGCGGCGCTCTACCGGCGCCTGTTCCGCAACAACATTGCGCAGCTGCTGGCGCGCAACTTCCCGGTGATCCATGCCAGCGTGGCAGCGCCGGCGTGGTCGCAGGTGGTGGACGACTTCTGCCGCACGCATCCCGCGCGCACGCCGGTGTTCCCGCGCATCGGTGGCGAGTTCGTCGCCTTCCTGCAACAGCGCCAGGCCCCTGCCGAGGCACCGTGGCTGGCCGAACTGGCCCGCCACGAATGGATGGAGCTGGAGTTGCGCATCGATGACACGCCGCTGCCGGCGCACGACCCGCAAGGTGACCTGCTGGCTGGGGTGCCGGTCTGCTCGCCCTGGTTGCGCGTGGCGTGCTACCAGTGGCCGGTGCAACACATCGGCCCGGCCAACACGCCGCTGCAAGCGCCCGCCACGCCGACCTGGCTGCTCGCCCGGCGTGGCGCCGATGGTCAGGTGCGCTTTGCCGAACTCAACGCCTGGGCGGCGCGCCTGCTGGAACTGCTTGCCGAGCCCGGCCCCGGCAGCGGCGAACAACGCCTGCGCCGGCTCGCAGCGGAAGCAGGCGCGGCCAGCGACGCCGCGTTTGCCGCACAGGCACGGGCGCTGCTGCAGCAATTACACGCGCAGGGCAGCGTGCTCGGTAGCCGCATCGACAGCGCTGGCGGCGGCTGAAACACACCGTTCGCAGCAAACTGGCGCGCGGGGCGACCTGCTAGGCTATGTCGATGAATGACCACGTTGAAACCACTGGCCCGACCATCGTGACCCCGATGTCGCGGCGCTTCCGCGGCTACCTGCCGGTCGTGGTGGACGTGGAGACCGGCGGCTTCGACTGGAACCGCCATGCGCTGCTGGAAATCGCCGCGGTGCCGATCGAGATGGACGAGAACGGCCTGCTGTTCCCGGGCCAGACCAGCAGCGCGCACGTGGTGCCGGCGCCGGGCACCGACATCGATCCCAAGTCGCTGGAAGTGACCGGCATCATCCTCGACCATCCGTTTCGCTTCGCCAAGGAAGAAAAGGCCGCGCTGGACCACGTCTTCGCGCCAGTGCGCGCCGCGGTGAAGAAGTATGGCTGCCAGCGCGCGATCCTCGTCGGCCACAACGCGCACTTCGACCTGAACTTCCTCAATGCCGCGGTGGCGCGTACCGCGCACAAGCGCAACCCGTTCCATCCCTTCAGCGTGTTCGACACCGTCACCCTGGCCGGCATCGCCTACGGCCAGACCGTGCTGGCCCGTGCCGCACAGGCCGCGGGGCTGAGCTGGAATGCCGCCGACGCACACAGCGCGGTGTACGACACCGAACAGACCGCGCAACTGTTCTGCAAGATCGCCAACGCCTGGCCACGGATGGACTGACGGCCGCGCGCCGGTCGCCGTACTCAGCCCAGGCAGACGCGGTCGCGGCCCTGGCGCTTGGCCTCGTACAGCGCATGGTCGGCGCGCTGCATCAGCGATGAGCCGGATTCGTCCTCACGCAATTCAGCCACGCCGGCACTGAAAGTCACCCGCGACTCCTCGACGCCGCCCCAACCAGTCCGCGCATGGAACATCTCGCGAACCCTGGCACAGACGCGCTCGGCTTCCGCCAGTGGCGTGTCGCTGAGCAGAATGGCGAATTCTTCGCCACCCAGTCGCGCCGGCAGGTCGGAGGCGCGGCAGGCAGCGGTCAGCAGCGCACCGACATCGTGCAGCACGGCATCGCCGGTGGCATGCGAATGGCGGTCGTTGATCTGCTTGAAATGGTCGATGTCCAGGATCACCAGCGATAGCGGCCGACCGCTGCGGCGCGCGCGACTGAGGTCGCGGGCCAGCGCCTCGTCGAACTGACGGCGGTTCGGCAAACCGGTGAGCGCGTCCTCGTGGGCCTGGCGCTCGAAGGCATCCGAGCGCAGACGCAGGCGGGTCAGCAGCTCGCTCTTTTCCTGGTTGGCCAGCAGCAGACGCTGGGCCTGCTGCTGCAGGTCATGGGTGCGCTCGCGCACCAGTCGCGCCAGGCGTTCGTTGCGGCGCTTGTAGCGCTGGATGCCGAAGCGATACAAGCCGGCCAGCAGCAGGGCCAGGGCCAGTGCACCCACCACCTGCACGTCATGGCGCTGCCACCATAGCGGCGCGACAGCGAAGTTCAGCACCGCTTCGCGTTCGCTCCAGCGGCCGCCCGGATGTCGCGCCGACACATGCAGCGTGTAATCACCTGGCGCCAGGCCGATGAACTCGACGTTGCGCTGGCGGCCGCGCTCGATCCACTCGCCGCCCAGGCCCTCCACGCGCGTGCGGTACTCGATGCGCTCGGACAGCAGGTAGCTCAGGCCCACGTAGGTCACCGACAGACGGCGACGGCTGGGCACCTGCAACTGCGGCACGGTCTGCCAGGGCTGCGGCTGGCCGTCCAGCTGCACGCTTTCGATGACCGGCGGCGGCGGTGTGCGTTCGCGCATCGCTTCCAGGCGCGTCGGGTCCAGCGTGGCCAGACCGCCGGCGGTCGCCACCCATAGCCGGCCATCGCGGCGCACCAGCGCGGCCGGCGAGGAGCTGCCGTTGGCCTGCGAGTTGGCCATGCCGTCCATTTCGTTGAAGTGTTCCACCGCGATCCGCGGCTCGCGGCCATCGGCCACCGCGTTGAGCGCGGCCCGGCTGGTGCGCAACAGCCCGCGGTTGCTGCTCACCCAAAGGTTGTTGTCGTGGTCGGCGACCATCTGGAACACCGCGTCCACCGGCAGCCCCTGTTCCAGGCCCACGCGCGCCAGCTGGCCGTCGCGGTAGCGGTACAGGCCGCGGTCGGTGGCGATCCACATGTCGGTGCCGCTGCGATGGAAACCGAACACCGTGCGCGCACCGCCCAGCGGTTCCAGTGCCGGCCGCTCGACGTGGCCGCCACGCAGCACGCGCACGCCTTCAATGGTGCCGATCCACAGCGCGCCGCGGCTGCTGGCCAGGCTGGTGATCAGCCCGCTCGGCACGCCGGGCCCCTGCAGCAGGCGCGGGCCATTGGCTTCCATCGCGACCACACCGTGCTGGCTGCCGATCCAGACCTTGCCGGCGTCGTCCACGGTGATCGCGCGGATGTTGCCGGCCGGCAGCTCGGCGTTGAACCCGTAGTGACGCAGGCCGGCATCGTTGATCCGATACACGCCGTCGCCGTAAGTGCCGACCCACAGATTGCCGGCGCGGTCTTCGGCGAGGCTGAGCACCGCCGGTGCGCGCCCGTTGCTGACCGGCAGCGGATAGTGGCGAATCCCGCCGTCGTCCGCGATCACATCCAGGCCGGTCGAACTGCCGACCCACAAACGCCCGCGACGGTCTTCGAGCACGCTGCGGGTGTAGTCGCCGCTCAGGCCATCGCGCCGGGAGACATTGGCGATGAGGGTTTCGCGCAGGCGGAACAGGCCGGCATTGGCACCAACCCAGATGCTGCCCTCGGCATCCTCGAACAGGCTGCCGATGCGCCCGCCAGGGATCGCCACGCTGGGAGGAAAGCGCTCCACACCACGCCGGCCAATGCGGAACAGGCCATTGTTCTCGGTGCCGACCCACAGTTCGCCGCGGCGATCCTGCAGCAGCGCGGTGAGATGGCCCTGCCCCGGCACGCGGTGCTTGAGCACCGCTTCGCCCTCTTCGACGCGATACAGGCCATCGCCAGCGGCGATCCACAAGGCGCCATCCGGGGCGACGTACGGCCAGGCCAGGCCCGGCGGCAGTTGGAAACTTTCGGGCGCGCGATGGAAGCTGCCATCGGTGTCGCGGTAGACCAGCCCGTCGAAGGTGCCGACCCAGACCCGATCGCGCGCATCCACGGCCAGGCGCATGTAGCTCACCGCCAGCGGCAGGTCCGGCGGCGGTGGCAGATAGACGAGCTTGCCGGCGGCATCCAGGTAGCCCAGGCCGTTGCCTTCAAACAGCAGCCACAGCCGGCCCTGGCTGTCGGTCTGCATGGCCTGGATGATGACCTGCGGCGCCGGCGCCTGGTGCGGCCACCAGCGCCAGGTGTTGCTGGCCGGCTCGAAACGGCCGACGTTGCCGCGCGAATCGCTGAGCCACAGCTGCCCGCGGGCATCGATGAACAAGGTGCCGACGCCGTTGTCGAGCAGGCCCGGCCGGGTGCCGCGGTCGATCACCGAGAACTCCAGCCCGTTGTAGCGCACCAGCCCTTCCCAGGTGGCAAACCACAGATGGCCTTCGCCGGTCTGGGCGATGGCGCGGATGGAGTTGTGCGGCAAGCCCTCGCGCGAGGTCCACACGTCGATGGCGTAGTCGCGCAGCGGCGGCGCGGCGCTGCTGGGGGCGTGGGCCGAGGCCAGGGCCGGCAGCAGCGCCAGGAGCGCACTCAGCCACAGCCAGCGCGACGCCAGCCGAAATGCGCCGGTCCCCGGTCCCGGCAAGCACCACCGCCACATGGAAGTCATCAGTCGCGCGAGCAAGGACGAAGGCATACAAGAGACAGGCAAGAACCGGGCCACGCCGCGGTAGCGGCGGGCCGCCGGCTCAGCCCTGGCGCTGGCGCACCGCCTCGAACAGGGTCACGCCCGCGGCGACCGAGACGTTGAGACTCTCGATTTCGCCGGGCATCGGGATGCGGACCAGGCCGTCGCAGTGCTCGCGGGTCAGCCGGCGCAGGCCGTCGGCCTCGCCGCCGAGCACCAGCGCGACGTTGCCGCGCAGGTCCAGCGAGTACAGCGAATCGCCGGCCTCGCCGGCCAGGCCATAGATCCACACGCCCAGTTTCTGCAGGTCGCGCAGGCAGCGCGACAGGTTGGTCACCGCGACCACCGGGATGCGGTCGGCGGCGCCGGCCGAGGTCTTGCGCACCGTGGCGTTGACCGTGGCCGACTTGTCCTTGGGGATGATCACCGCGGTGACCCCGGCCGCCGCGGCGCTGCGCAGGCAGGCGCCAAGGTTGTGCGGGTCCTGCACACCGTCGAGCACCAGCAGCAGCGCCTTGCCTTCGGCGGCCTCGACCAGGCCGGCGAGCTCGGTCTCGGCCCAGGTGCGCGCGGCCGCATAGCGGGCGGCCACGCCCTGGTGGCGCACCGCGCCGCCGACGCCATCGAGCGCCTGGGTGTTGACGCGGCGCACGTCGATGCCCTTGCGGCGGGCGTTCTCTTCGATTTCCTGCAGGCGCGGATTCTTGCTGCCGGCTTCGACCAGCACCTCGCGCACGTGGTCGGCGTCGTTTTCAATCGAGGAGGCGACGGCGTTGACGCCGACGATCCATTGGTTCTGCTTGCTCATGCGGGCGCGGGCGACAGGGGGGAGCTAATGGTAGGGGTTATGGGGGCGGCTGGCACGGGCGGTGTGCCTTCCGCCTCCCGCCCCCTCCCTGTAGGAGCGGCTTCAGCCGCGACCGAGGGTTCCGGGGGGTCGCGGCTGAAGCCGCTCCTACAGAGCCCCTCCTACAACGGCCCCAGCACATTGCGCGGGCATCAATCGGTGTCATGGTCCGGATGCTGATGGGAGACCAGATCGGCCAGAAATGGCGTTTCCTCCACGTCGTCCTCGGTCCGCGTGCCAGGCAGGTCGGCCAGGGTATCGATGAAGGGTAGCCGCCCCTCCAGCCCGTATTGCCGACGCGGCGCAATGGCGCCGGGGTCGTCGAAGGCCCCGTGCGCCACCGCCATGCCGTTGGGCGCCTCGTAGGTCAGCGGGGTGCCGCAGTCGGCGCAAAAGCCGCGCTGCACCCGGTTGGACGAGGCAAAGTGCCGCGGCGCCCCGCGCGTCCAGGCGAAGTTCGTGCCGCGCACCGATACCAGCGGCGCGAAGTAGGCGCCGAAGGCTTTCTGGCACATCCGGCAATGGCAGATCGAGGCTTGCAGCTCACCTTCGACCCGGAAGCGCACCGCGCCGCATTGGCATCCGCCGCTGTAGCTCGCCATCGCCGTGACTCCTCAATAAGCCTGCTTCTTGCGCTTGGCCGGCTGCCCGCGCGGCGGCAGCGGCGCGCTGTCGGTGTCCTTCGGCTCGGCCAGGCGGAAGTCGATCTTGCGCTCTTCCATGCTGGCCTTGAGCACCAGCACGCGCACGCGGTCGCCCAGGCGGAATTCGCGGCCGCGGCGCTCGCCGGACAGCGTCTTGCGGATCGGGTCGAAGTGGTAATAGTCCTGCGGCAGCTGGGTGACGTGGACCAGGCCGTTGACCTTGGACTCGTCCAGCTCGACGAACAGGCCGAAGCTGGTCACGCCGCTGATCACGCCTTCAAACTGCCCGCCGACATGCTTTTCCATCCATGCGGCGCGGTAGCGCTCGTCGACTTCACGCTCGGCTTCGTCGGCGCGGCGCTCGCGCTCGGAGCACTGCAAGGCCAGCGCCGCCATCTCGCGCGGCTGGTAGAGATACTTGTCCGCGCGGCCGCCGGTGAGCCCGTACTTGATCGCGCGGTGCACGAGCAGGTCCGGATAGCGGCGGATCGGCGAGGTGAAGTGCGCGTAGGCTTCCAGCGCCAGGCCGAAATGGCCGTGGTTTTCCGGCGAATACACCGCCAGGCTCTGGCTGCGCAGCAGCACCGATTCCAGCAGCGCCGCATCCGGGCGCTCGCGCACCTTCTTCAGCAGCTTGGTGTAGTCGCCGGGGCGGACCTTGCTCCACGGCGGCAGGCTGAGCTTGAACTCCTTGAGGAATTCGAGCAGGTCTTCGTATTTGTGCTCCGGCGGGCGCTCATGGATGCGGAACGGCGCCGGCACATGGTGGCCGATCAGATAGCGCGCGGCCTCGACGTTGGCCGCGATCATGCATTCCTCGATCAGCTTGTGCGCATCGTTGCGCACCAGCATGCCGGCCTGGGTGACCTCGCCGCGGTTGTCGAGCACGAAGCGCACTTCCGAGGATTCAAACTCGATCGCGCCACGCTGGCTGCGCGCCTTGGCCAGCACACGGTACAGCTGGAACAGCTGCTGCACCTGCGGCAGCAGCGCGCCGACCTGGGCCTTGGCCTCGGCGTCGTCCTCGCCCACCGCCTTCCAGACCTGGGTATAGGTCAGGCGCGCGTGCGAGTTCATCACCGCTTCGTAGAAGCGCGAGGAAGTCACCTCGCCGGCGCGGTCGATCTGCATGTCGCAGACAAAGCACATCCGGTCAACCTTGGGGTTGAGCGAACAGATGCCGTTGGACAGCGTCTCCGGCAGCATCGGCACGACGAAGCCGGGGAAGTACACCGAGGTGGCGCGGCGCTGCGCCTCGGCATCCAGCGGCGTACCCGGCTGCACGTAGTGCGAGACATCGGCAATGGCCACCACCAGGCGGAAACCGTCGCGGGTCGGCTCGCAGTACACCGCGTCGTCGAAGTCCTTGGCGTCCTCGCCGTCGATGGTCACCAGCGGGGTGCTGCGCAGGTCCACGCGCTGGCCGAGCATCGCCGGCTCGACCACCAGCGGCACCGCGGCGGCCTGGTCGAGCACTTCCTGCGGGAATTCGTGCGGCAGGTCGTGGCCGTGGATGGCGGTTTCGACCACCAGCGACGGCGTGAGCTTGTCGCCCAGCACCGCGATGATCTTGCCGATGGCTGGACGCCGGCCGTCCGGCGGGGCGATCATCTCGCACACCACCAGCTGGCCTTCGCGCGCGCCGCTGGTCTGGTCGGCGGGAATCTGCAGGTTGCGCTGAATGCGCTTGTCGTCCGGATCGACGTAGGCAATGCCCAGTTCGTAGCCGAAGCGGCCGATCAGTCGCGTCACCCGGCGCTCGAGCACGCGCGCGATGCTGCCTTCGCGGCGACCGCGGCGGTCAATGCCGGTGACGTTGGCCAGTGCGCGGTCGCCGTGCATGACCTTGCGCATTTCGAACGGCGGCAGGAACAGGTCGTCGCCGCCCTCTTCCGGGCGCAGGAAGCCGAAGCCATCCGGGTTGGCGATGACCACGCCGGCAATCAGGTTGGTGTGCTTGACCGGCGCATAGCCGCCGCGGCGGTTCTGCACCAGTTGCGCCTCGCGCACCATCGCCGCCAGGCGCTTGCCCAGTGCGTCGATGCGATGCGCCTGGCCCAGGCGCTCGGCGATTTCGTCGGCGGTCTGCGGGCCGTCGCACTCTTCCAGCAATTGCAGGATGGCCTCGCGGCTGGCGATGGGGTCGGCGTAGCGCTCGGCTTCGCGCGCGGCGTGCGGGTCCTGGAAGCCGCTGGCATCGGCTGTCATGGCCTGGCGCTCGACCTGCGGCGGCGGCACGCGGCGCCCGCGCGGGCGGCTCGGGTTGTCATGAGCGCCGGGCTGCGGGCCGGCGGACTTCGGGCTGGCGGATTTCGCGCCGCCCTGCTTGCGCGCGCCGGGTGCCGGGGCGCTGAGCGACTCCGGCATCCACGGTGGCATCTTGGAGGCGCCCTTGCCGCCGGAACGCGGCTTGGAGGGGGTAGCGGGGCCGGACTTCGACCCGGACTGAGCGTGTGGAGCCTTGCCGGCATCCCTGGCTTTCTTCTTTGTCATTCAGGGATGGTACCGCCCGCGCGCATGAATCCGGTGTCATGCGATGGCCGGGTTGCCGCCGGGCACGGGCCATTGACAGGTGAGCGCGGCCTCACCACAATACGCGGCTCACCTGCCCAGGTGGCGGAATTGGTAGACGCACTAGTTTCAGGTACTAGCGGGTAAAACCGTGGAGGTTCGAGTCCTCTCCTGGGCACCAGCAGTTCAAAAAAAAGCACCGCGGAAGCGGTGTTTTTTTTTGAACTGCTGGTGCCGGGCCTCCACCTTGCCTCTCCCCCGCGCCGTTGGCGCGCCCCCCTCAACAGAGGGGGGCTCTCCTCCAGAAGGTGATGGAGGGTCGGAAGCGCTACGCCCGATGAGTCCACTAGCCTGGTGGATGCACTGTAGGAGCGGCTTTAGCCGCGACCGCCAGCTGACAGATCGCGGCTTCGTTCGGTCGGGGCTGATGGCCGAAGGCCACAAGAGCCCCTCCTACAACGGGGTCAGCGTGTAATCGAACAGGGACTGCGGCGTGGCCAGCAATGCCTGCGCTGCCAACTGGCGACGCAGGGCCGCATGTTCGCGGGCCGCCGCCGGCGCCTGGGCGCCGAGCAATTCAAAGAATCGCGGCGGCAGCACGCCCGGCCGCAGCAACGCATGAACCTGCTGCCGCGGACGGCTCAGGATGAAACCGTAGGACATCCTGCCGCTGCCGTAGCGCGCCCCGGCCAGTCCTGTATCCACGCGGTAGCACTGGCGCGACACCGCGCGCGTGACGCACTCGCACGCATCACGCACGCCCGGGCCGGGGTGGCCACTGACTACCGCCAGCTCCACGCGCGGCACCGGCTGAGCATCGGTTTCCAACAGGGCCAATGCACCGCGCAGGCCCTGGTAGGTCAAGGCCAGCATCGCCAGCGCGGCGTGGCCGTGATAGGCGAGCAGTGCTTCAAACGGAATCTCCAGCGTGCCCTCCTCGGCGTACACGCGCAGGGGCATCGGGGTGTCAGGCATCGCTCCTTGCCGCGGAGCAACAACGGCCGCGCTCAAAACCGCGTCCGCCAGGTCAGGTCGATGCTGCGGCCCGGCGCCAGCAACGGATTGGTATCGGTCAGCGGGAAGGCCACGTTGGAAATCGTCGCGGCAGTGCGATAGGTGCGATCGAACACATTGGAAACACCCAGCACCATTTGCGTATTGCGCAGCGCCGGCAGGCCCAGGCGATCGAGCTGGAACTCGGCCCACAGGTTGACCACGCCATAGCCAGCGGCGGGATACTCGCGGCTCGGGTCTACGCGCTTCTTTCCTTGCGCCCATTGAAACTCCGCCTTCAGCGACCACGCCGCGGCCGTGCCCAGGTACTGCACGCCCAGCAGGCCACCCAGCGGCATGATCGAGATCAGCGGCTGGCCGGTACTGAGGTTGGTGCCGCGCAGGTAACTGATGTTGCCGTAGGTATTCACCCAGGCATTGACCTGCCAGCGCCAGTCCGCCTCCACCCCCTGCACTCGCGCGCGCCCGACATTGCGCCGCTGGAACGCGGGCACGCCGAGGTACCAGGTGTTGGTGCGTTCGACGAAGTCGCTGAAGTCACTGCGAAACGCGGTCAACCCGGCGCTGGCCGCGGCCGCGTGCAGGCGCATGCCGGCTTCGATGTTGCGCCCGCGCTCGGGCTTCAGGCCGGGATTGGGCAGGCTGTAGCCGGTGGCGCTCGGGCCGCTGCTGAACATCTCGCCGCTCCATGGCATGCGGAACGAGGTGCCGCCGCTGGCCAGCAGTTCCAGCAAGGGGCTGGCGCGATAGGACAGGCCGACGCTGCCGGTGGCCGCGCTGACGCGGGTGTCCTGCGCGCGGCGGAATGCGTCCAGCAAAGCAGGCGATGGCAGCGGCGACAACGCCACGTCCGAGCGGAACCAGTCCTGGCGCAGGCCGGCGTTGAGCGTCCAGCGCGGCGCTGGCATCCAGTGACCGTCCACATAGATGCCGACATTGCTCTGGGTCTGGTTCGGGCTGATCTGGCGGTAGCCGCTGGCGGTGCTGCCGCTGGGCGTGGTCACGGTCTGAGAGCTGCGCGAGCCAGGCCGGCGCTCATGCATGAAATCCATGCCGAAGGCCACGCCGACAGTCTCGCTGCCGGCGCGCGCTCCCACCCGTCCGCCATATACCCATGGACCAATGACGCGATTGCGGATGTCGACCCGGCGATCGGGAGTGGGCTGGTTGCGGATCCACTGCACGGTGTCAAAGCGATTGAGGTACAGGCTGGCGTCCACCTGGTTGATCACCGAGCTGGCCGGCCGCCCGCTGTAGGCCAGCCGCCATTGATTGACCGCCAGCGGATCGCGGCGCGGGATGCTGCGCGGGTACGGCGGCAGGCCGCTGGCCGAGCCGTCCTCCACCCGCGCGGTGCGGAAGCTGGCCTCGACCCGGTGGCGCGGATTGAACTGATAGCCGAGGACGATGCCGCCGCCGCGGGAGCGATAGTCGCTGTTGGGAATGCGGCCATTGCCCGAGGAATAGTTGCCGGAACTGCGCGAGGTGACATAGCTGCGCAGGTCGAAGCCGCTGCCGGCCGCTTCCAGCGCCGCATTGCCCTGGAAGCCACCCCCGTTGCTGCGGTAGGTCATCGACAACTCGCCGCCATTGAGTCCGAACGGTTGCTCCAGGTTGCCGCGCGCGCGCCGGGTGACGAAATGCACCAGGCCGCCCATGCCATCGCTGCCGAAGCGGGCCGAGGTCGGCCCGCGGATCACTTCCACCTGCTCGATCTCGGTCGGGCTGATGAGCATGTATTGCAGCGTGTTGCGGCCGCGGAAACGGTCGCCGTCGATGTACATCGGCACGCGCATGTCATTGCTGTTGAGCCCGCGCAGGAACAGGGTGCCGGCGATGCCACCGGCCTGGCTGGCGCTGGCGCCGGGCACGCGCGCCAGCACATCGAGCGTGCTGATCGGACTGAGCCGATCGAGTTCGGCGCGATCGATGACACTGACCGGCTGGGCAATGTCATGGTCGATGATCGCCGCGGCCGGCTGTGCGCCGGGCGCCTGCAGGCGGCCGTCGTAGGCATTGGCCTGCACGTTCACCGCCGGTAGCGATGTGGCCTTGGGCGCCTGCGCGGCGGCGTCGCCGGCGGCGAGCAGCAGCGCACAGGCGAGCGCGGCGCACAGTGGATGAGGCAACGGTGTGTACGTCATGGGTACTCCAGGAGTCGAAACAGGATCGAACGGGAACTCAGAACGCCTTGGTCGATGCGCGCAGCCACTGCAGGAAGCCGCGCAGGAAGCGGCCGGTGGCCGGCATGAAATGGCTGCCGTGGTGGTACATCGGGTCCAGCGAGGTCACGACGACGCGCCCGGCGCCGCCGCGGTCGTGTTCGTAGAGCACCGAGCCAGCGCCGACCTTGTCGATCAGCGACACGGCACCGGGCGGCGGCTGGAAACTGCCGTGCTGGTGCCAGGTGGCATCGGCCAGGCCGATGTGCCCGAACAAGGCGTGCGCGGGCGCGGCCAGGCGCAAACCCGAATCGGCACCCGCCTGCGTCCACCACCAGTAGTTCACTTCGCAGGGCGTCCAGCGCACGCCATCCAGCCACAGGTGCGCGTCGGTTTCGCCCATCGCCACCACGGTGCGGCCACTCGCCAGGAAGCGTGCCAGCCGTTCGCGCTGCGGGATCAGCAAGGCGGGATTGGTGCGGCAGGAGACCACCAACGCGTCGCAGCCATCCAGTTGCGCGTCGTCGAGTTCGCGTGCGTAGATCACCCGGTCCCAGCAGGCGCGCAATGCCTCGGCGTGGATGCAGGTGCGGTGGTAATAGGTGCCGGCATCGAGCACGGCGATTCGCGGCGCGCTCATGCCGCTGGCCGCCGCAGCCACGCCAGCAGTTGCGGCAGCACCCGCTGCGCCGTGCCGCCCTGGGTCCATACGTCATTGCCCGAGTGCACCAGCAGGCGGCCACCACCGGGCAGCGCCAGCAGCCAGTCGATCGGCTGGCGTTGGGGGCCCAGCGTGTTGAGCACCTGTGCGCCGGGTGGCGGGGGATTGGCGCCACGCGCATAGAAGCCGGCCACGCCACGGCGGAAGGTCAGGTCTTCGGCCGCCACTCCCGCGAACACCGGATGCGGCTGCGCGAGCGTCACCCGCAGTCCTTCCAGCCCGCGCGTGGGCGAAGGCTCGAATTCGCGCAGCCAGCGCAGGAACGGATGCGCCACGTGGCCGTTGACCACCAGGCGCCCGCCGCCGGCCAGCCAGTCTTGCAGCGGTTCGCGCAGGGTTTGCAGATGGCGCTGGTCCGCATGCGCCGGCAGCAGCAGGCCGCGATAGCGCGACAGCTGCGCAGGCTGCAGCGCGTACGGCGCGATGCAATGGACACCGTGCTCGCGCAGCGGCGCCGGACCGTCGCCATGCCAGTAGTGGAAGTAGCCGAGCATGCGCGCCAGCCTCAGTGGAAGATCGGCACGACGCCGTCCACGCTGCCGCTGTCCTGTGGCAGGGTCACGCGCCGGATCGGCAGGCCGTAGAGCCGGGTCAGGCGCTCGTCGCTGCACATCGCCAGCGTGGCGCCGTGTTCGGCGCCATCGGCGTGCATGAGCAGGGTCTGGTCGGCGATATGCAGGGCGTGCTGCGGCTGGTGGGTACTGAACACCACCGTCAGCGCGCGCTCGCTCGCCAGCCTGCGCAGGGTCGACAACACAATGTCCTGGTTGCGCAGGTCCAATGCCGCGCCGGGCTCGTCGAGCAGCATGATCGGGCTGTCGCTGGCCATCGCGCGGGCGATGCAGGCCAGCTGCCGCTCGCCGCCACTCAGGCTGGGGAAGCTGCGATGGGCCAGGTGCAACAGGCCGACTGCATGCAGGCATTCGTGGGCGATCTGCAAGTCCGCCACCCGCGGCCCCTGGTACCAGCGCAGGTGCCGCGCCCGCCCCATCACCACCATGGTCAGCACGTCATAGGGAAACGCGTCCTGCGCCTGCTGCGGCACATAGGCCGCGTGCCCTCCCAGTTGCACGCTGCCGGCGTGCCGCGGATGCACACCGAGCAGCGTGCGCAACAAGGTGGTCTTGCCGCGTCCATTGGGGCCGAGCACGGCGAGGATGCCACCCCGCTCCAGCTGCAGCGACAGGTTTTCCAGCAGGCGCCTGCCGCCGTGGCCGATGGCCAGGCCTTGCGCGCGGATCACGACACGCCCTCGCGCACGGCCCTGCGCCGCAGCAGCACGCCGAACACTGGCGCACCGACCAGCGCGGTGATCACCCCCAGCGGAATCTCCGCGCCACTGGCGCTGCGCGCGAGCGTATCGACCAGCACGGTAAAACCAGCCCCGAGCAAGGCGCTGGCGGGCAGCAGCAGGCGATGGTCGGCGCCGACCAGCATGCGCGCCACGTGTGGCACCACCAATCCCACCCAGCCGACGGTGCCGGTGACCGCCACGCTGGCCGATACCACCAGCGCCACGCACGCGAGTACACCCCAGCGCAGCGGCTCGACTGCAACGCCCAGCGCCGCGGCCTGCTCGTCGCCCAGTGAGAGCACATTGAGCCGGAACCGCAACGCATGCAGCAGCCCCACTCCCAAGGCAATGGGCAGCAGCACCGCGCCCAGCTTGGCCCAGGACGCGGTGGCGAAACTGCCCATCAGCCAGAACACGATGGCCTGCATCGCATCGTCCGGATCGGCGAGATAGGTGACCAGCGAAATCAATGCGGCAAACCACGCGCCGACCACCACCCCGGCCAGGATCAACATCAGCACCGTGGTGCGCCGCTGCGTGCGCGCAAGCAGGTAGACCAGCGCGGTGGCCAGCGCGCCGAAAACAAAGGATCCGATCAGGATCGCCGGCAACGAGGCGAAGAACACGATAGCCAGGCAACCGCCGAACGCCGCGCCAGAAGAAATGCCCAGCACCTGCGGGCCGACCAGCGGATTGCGGAAGCAGCCCTGCAACGCCGCGCCGCACACGGCAAGGCCGGCGCCCACCAGTGCCGCCAGCAGGATGCGCGGCAGCCGCAGCTGCAGCACCACGCGCCAGTCCACGCCGTGCGCCTGGATCGAACCTGGCAGCGCGGCGGCCAGCAACACCTCAAACACGCGCGACGGCGACAAGGCGTAGCGGCCGATGCACAAGGCCGCGAGCATCAGCAGCGGCAATGCGGCAGCCATCGCCCACCATCGCCAGACCGGGGCGCCGTCCGCCGCCGCGGGCCGCTCAACGGAAGCGTGCATAGCCGGCAGCCTCCCGGTTGGCGTCCAGTTGCAGCACCGCGTCGATGTCCGCCGGCGTTGGCGCATAGCCATACAGCTGGCCGTAGGCGCGCGCGATCTCGGCACGCAGCGGCCAGTCGAAGCGCCGCGGATGCAATTGCATCGCCAGCCACTTCCAGTACAGCGGCGACTCCTGATTCGGCGCATCCCAGCGGTAGCCGCCGTTGGGCGCCTTGTAGACGCGGCGCGAGCGCACCGCCGGCAGGTCGGCCAGCCGCGGATCGTCCAGCACCGTGCGCGGCAGCAGGTCCGGCTCGAAGGTGTTGAGCACGATGACATCCGGTGCCCAGGCCAGAATCTGCTCGGCGCTGACATTGCGCGCACCGCGCAGCCCGCCGGCAACGTTGTGGCCTCCGGCCAGGGTCACGTCATCATCGAAATTGGTGCCCTGCCCGGCCGCGCGGTACTGCGGCCAGTACCGCGCCAGATACAGCACGCGCGGCCGCTGCGCGGGCGTCAGCGTCGAGCAGACGCTGGCCAGTTCCCGCCGCACCTGCTGGCGCCAGGCCAGTTGCGCGCTGGCCTCGGCCTCGCGGCCCAGGGCCTGGCCCATCAGGCGGATCCATTCGACGGTGCGCGCTTCCTCGCCATACAGCAGCGCAGCCACCGGCAAACCAGCCTCACGCAACGGTGCGATCAGCTCATCGCCCAGATGCCCCCATTGCCATACCAGGTCCGGCCGCATGCCGAGCAGCGTTTCCACGTTCGGGGCGAACCCGGAACGGGTGATGTCCGCGCGCACCGCCTGCGCCGCTGGATAGATCCGCGACAGCACTCCAGTGCGCATCTGCGCGTATGCATTGGGATGCATGCCGGCCAGCCGTGCCGGGCCATGGTCCAGCGACATGTGCAGCGAGCCGGCGGGCATCGGCACGGTGACCACGCGCTGGACCGGGCGCGACAACGCCAGCTGTTGGCCGAGCATGTCGGTAAGCACGATCCGGTCGGCGGACGTGGCGGGCGTGACCGGCACAGCGCGCCGCGAACACGCCACTAGCGCGGCCAGGAGCAGCAATGGAAGCGAAAAAGCGCAGAGCCGGGACATCGCCTTCGTCAATAATGGGAACCATTCTCAACTTACCGGCCGCCGCCTCCGCCACAAATGACTTATGTCAATCCAACCGCGACGAGCCGGGTGCTCGCCGCGCTGCGCGCGCACCCGTGGTTCGCCGAAGTCGACGCGCCCGCCTTGCAGGCACTGCAACGCCACAGTCGCTGGCTGCAGTTGGACGCTGGCTGCACGGTGTTCCGCGAGGGCGAGCCGGCGCTGAGCTGCCTGCTGGTCTGCAGTGGCCAGTTGCGGGGCGTGCGCTACACCGTCGATGGGCAGGAAAAGGTGTTCGGGCACATCGGCCCGGGTGGATGGGCCTCGGTGGTGTCGCTGTTCGCGCGCGAGCCGCGGCACCTGCACAGCATCAACACGCTGGAACCGGTGCAGGGCTGCGTGATCGATGGCGCCGCGCTGCGCGCGCAATGCCTGCGCCACCCTGCCCTGGCCTGCCATGTGCTCGCGCATGCGGCCGGGCTGATCGATCACCATACGGCGCAGATCGACTGGCTCACCTCCAGCAATGCCGAGGAGCGGCTGGCCGCCTACATCCTGCGGTTTGGCAAGCCGCAGCCGGGCGAACCGGTGCGGTTGCCGCTGAGCAACGCGCAGATCGCGGTGAAGCTGGGCATGCGCTCGGAAACCCTTAGCCGCCTGCTCGGCAAATGGCGGCAACTGGGTTGCATCGCCAAGAACCGCGCGCAGCTGCGCGTGCTCGATGTCGAATTCCTGCGCCGTCTCGCCGCGCAAGGCCTGCCTGCCCGCAGCGCGGACGGCCCGGCCACGGGCACGGAGGTTACGTTTGGTTACGCCGCGTGCGCAGATGCGCCGCGACGGTATCAAAGGCAGCCGAGACGATGAGAACCACTCTCATCAAGGACGCCTCGATGCCACGACCGCTGGGACTTCTGCCGCTCATTCTTTGCATCACCGCCGCCAGGGCCGCCGCCGCCGATTCCCCCGCGCCTGTCGTCGAACTCGATCGGGTCCACGTCAAGGGCCGCGCCCAGGCGCTCTACCGCACGGACGACGCCGCCGTCGCCACGCGGACCGATACCCCGCTCACACGGGTGCCGCAGTCGGTCCAGGTCGTGCCGCGGCAGCTGATGGAAGACCAGGCCGCGCGCCAGGTCACCGACCTCTACCGCAACATCGCCGGCATCAGCCCTTTCAATTACGCCAGCGTGACCCTGCGCGGCTTCCGCCAGGAAAACATGCTCTACGACGGCCTGCGCGGCGATCCCTATGGCGGCCTGACCATCCCGCAGCTTTTCAACATCGAACGGGTCGAAGTGCTGAAGGGACCGACCGGCGCGATGTATGGCGGCGGCGAACCCGGCGGCACCATCAACTATGTCAGCCGCATGCCCACGCATCGCGTCGAACGCCGCGCCCGCCTGCAACTGGGTAACGAGGACTTCGTCGCCGGCTCGGTGGAACTGGCCGGGCCGCTCGCCAGCAGCGAGCGCGTGCGCTATCGAGTGGGCGGCTATGCCGACACGCAGACCGGCCCGCGCTGGAATGCCGACCAGCAGACCCGCATGGGCGATGTGGCGCTGGCCTTCGACGTGGGCCAGACCGGCGAACTGCTCGTGCAATACACCACGGTGAGCCAGGACCTGGGCGGCAACCGCCTGCGCGGCGTACCCGCCGACGACAGCGGCCGCTTCCTCGCCAGCCGCCGCTGGAACCACAACGAGTCCACCGACTTCCTCAACATGCGCGCCAATGTTGGCCTGGCCCGCTACCGCTTCTCGCCCGCCGCCGACTGGGACGTGGAACTGGCGGTGCGCGGTTTCAGCAACCGCGAGCAACAGATCTATCACGAGCCGATGGGCGTGCAGGACCGCGACGGCGACGGCGTACCGGACTGGATGACGCGCGAACTGCGCAACCAGTCACGCGAGAACCAGGGCCTGGCGATGGCCGGCCACGCGCTGTGGCGTGCGCAATGGGGCAGCGTGGCGCACAAGCTGATGCTGGGTGCCGATCGCTTCACCCTGGACCAGCTGTTCGAGGCACAGACGGCCAACAGCGCCGACCGCAAACGCAGGCCCGGCCCGGTGCCCGGCATTTCGCTGCGCGAGCCGCGCTATGGCCTCACTTCGTATGCCGATTACGGACTCGATCGTCTGCCGTGGCGCCGCGAGCGCACCAGCAGTGTGCGCGAAGGCGTGTTCCTGCAAGACGAAATCACCCTGTCGCCGCGCTGGTATCTGTTGGCCGGTTTGCGCTGGGATAGCTTCGAGGACCGCAACCGCATCGGCGGCCAACGCGTCAGCGGCAGCGACACGAGCTGGCGCGTCGGTGCGACCTGGACGCCGCAACCAGCGACCAATCTCTATGCCAGCCTGGCCAGCGGCTTCATGCCACAGGCCGCCGCGCGCCAGCGCGTGTCGGTGGGCGGCCCATTCGCGCCCGAAACCAGCCGGCAATGGGAAGTGGGCCTGAAGCAGGATCTGTGGCACGAACGCCTGCGCCTCAACGCCGCGCTGTACCGGATCGAGCGCAGCAACATCGTGCAGCCGACCGGACGCTCGATCGCCGGTGTCGACCAGCTCGCACCTTTGGGCCTGGTGCGCAGCCAGGGCGCCGAGCTCGAATTGATGGCCGACCTCAGCGAGCGCTGGGTGCTCAACCTGGCCTATGCCTTCAACGATGCGCGAGTGATGCGCGCCGGGCCGGGCGGAACACGCGACGCGGTGGGCCGCCGCTTTGCCAATGCACCGCGCAATACCCTGAGTGCCTGGACCCGCTACGCCTTCCCGGCGTGGTCCTCGGCACTGGGGTTTGGCGCCGAGTACATGGGAGAGCGCATCAGCACGCAGGGCCAGGTATTGCGCCCCTATGTGCTGTTCGACGCCAGCTGGCAGACGCGCTGGCGCGACTGGCAGTTCCAGCTCAACCTCAAGAACCTGCTCGACACCACCTATGCGGTCAGCGGCTTCACCCGCCGCAACGGCCACTTCCCCGGCGAGCCCCGGCGCATCTACCTGCAGGCCACCTACAACTTCTGATCAGAGCCGATGCCGGCCTCGCGCAAGGCCTGCGCCCAAATGCGGTAGCCGGACTCGCTCGGGTGCGTGGTGTCGGGCATCAACGCCTCCGGCAGCGTGCCGTCCTTGCGCAGGAAGCGCGGGCCGATGTCCAGCCAGTGCACCTGCGCATCGTTGCCGAAGCGCGCGGCAAGCAGGCGGTTGGTCTGCGCGATCGGCGCGCGCAGCGGATCACCGGCATGCCGTCCGCGCGGGAAGATGCCCATCAACACCACCTTGGCCCGCGGCAGGCGCGTGCGCACCTCGGCCACCACCGCCTCGACGCCGGCCGCGACTTCGGCCGGCGTACTGGCGCGCGCATGCTCGGTACCGGTGAGGTTGTTGGTGCCGATGTTGATCACGACCCATTCCGGCGCCAGCCCGTCGAGCTCTCCCTGGCGGATGCGCCACAGCACGTTCTGGGTGCGGTCCCAGCCGAAACCGAGGTTCAGCACCGGGCGCCCGGCGTACAGCCAGTGCCAGGACTCGGGACCGCTGGCGCGCACGCCGCGCGGCTCGCCGCTCCAGAAATGGGTGATCGAATCGCCGATCATCACCACCTGCGGCTGCAGCGTGCGCGCCGTTGCCAGGGCACCGCGATGGCGTGCGATCCAGTCGTAGGAGTCCTGCTCCAGCCACGGCACCGGGATCAGCGCGGTGTTGAACCCTGTGCCCAGCTGCGCCATCGGCACGCGTGTCGGCTCGCCCAGCAGGCGCGCCAGGGTCGGCTCGATCGCTTCGGCCATCATCCGCTGGCCCTGCGTGTCCGGATGCAACGCGCCGGCCGGCGGGGTGAAACGCGTGTCGTAGAAGCGCGCGGTATCGAGCTGGCCATCGCGCTGGAAGATCGAACCGATATCGAGGTAGGTCACACGCGGATTGTCGCCATAGCGTTCGGCCAGGTAGCGGTTGACCTGCGCGTCGGCGCGGCTTTTCTCGGCGGACACCGCGCTGGGCAGCAGGCCAAGCAGAAGAATGCGCGTGTTCGGCAGCTTCTGTTCCAGCGCGGCCACGACCGCATCGATGCCCAGCTGCGTATCGTCCGCGCTGTGCTTCAGCCAGCCGGTGTTGTTGGTGCCTATCAGCAGCACCGCGACCTTCGGTTGCAGGCCATCCACCTCGCCGTGCGCCAGCCGCCACAGCACATGCTGGGTGCCATCGCCGCTGAAGCCGAGGTTGAGCGCGCCACGGGCGCCATAGAAGGTCTGCCAGGTGGGCTGGAAGTCTTCGTCGGGGGCGTTGGCCTTCTCGTAGTTCTGGGTGATCGAATCGCCAATCAGCAGCAGCGGCGCCTGCGGGTTGGCGCGGACCTGTTCGAGCACCTTGGCGTGGCGCTGCGCCCACCACGGTTGGTCAAGGCGGTCGGTGGGAATGGCCGAGGGTGGGAGGTCGGCCGCGCTGGCCAGCACGGGCAACAACAGCACCAGCGCCAGCAGGCCGGCGCGCACGAAGGCATGACGCAGTTTCATCGACGAATGATCCCCAACGGTTTGCCCCGCGATTGTGGTGGGCCGGGCTGCCGCACCACAAGCAGTGCGCCGATGTCGCGAGGGCTGGTTGCGCTTGCTTGACAGCTCCACCGCGCCGGGCGAAAATTCCCGTCCTGAGCTGCCCAGGTGGCGGAATTGGTAGACGCACTAGTTTCAGGTACTAGCGGGTAAAACCGTGGAGGTTCGAGTCCTCTCCTGGGCACCAACAGTTCAAAAACAAACACCGCGAAAGCGGTGTTTTTTTTTGAACTGCTGGTGCCGGGCCTCGAGCTTGCCTCTCCCCCGCGCCGTTGGCGCGCCCCCCTCAACAGAGGGGGGCTCTCCTCCAGAAGGTGATGGAGGGTCGGAAGCGCTACGCCTGATGGGCCCCTGCGCTGATGGGCCCACTGTAGGAGCGGCTTCAGCCGCGACTGCGATTGACGGATCGCGGCTTCGTCGGTCGGGGCTGAAGCCCCTCCTACGAAGGTGCATACGCGCGCATAAAAAAGCCCCGCCTTGCGGCGGGGCCCGGCCGGGGCTTTGGGGGAGGGAGAAAGCACCGGCCGGTGGAGGTGCGCCGCGGAGGGGGCTCCGCGACGCGAGGTGGCTCAGTGGCCGCCAGCGGCGGCAGCGCCACCCGCGCCAGCACCGAACGGCGGCTTGGCCACCCACAACAACGCGATGATTGCCAGGAAGGTCCAGCCCAGCAGGTAGAAGATGTCGTTGAAACCCATCTGCGAGGCCTGGTGGCCGATCATGCCGTTCAACACCACCGCGCCCTGCTGCAGGTCGCCATGGCCGGCGGCCAGCACCTGGTCGCGAATGCCCGGCTCGTAGATCGAGATGTGCTCGGTCAGGTGCGCGTGGTGCTCGACTGTGCGCCGCGACCACAAATACGTCGTCAACGACGCGGCAAAGCTGCCACCCAACGTGCGCAGGAACGTCGCCAGACCCGAACCGGCCGCAATCTCGCGGCCATCGAGGTCCGACAGCAGGATTTGCAGCACCGGCATGAAGAACAGCGCCACGCCCACGCCCATCACCAGCTGGATCATCGCCACGTGGTGGAAATCCACCTGCAGGTTGAAGTTGGAGCGATAGAAACTGGTGAACGACATGAACACGAAGGCGATGCTCGCCAGCACGCGCAAGTCGAAACGCATCGCGTACTTGCCCACGAACGGGGTCAGGATCACCGGCAACACGCCGATCGGCGCGGTCGCCAGGCCGGCCCAGATCGCGGTGTAGCCCATGTCGCGCTGCAGCCACTGCGGAATCAGCAGGCTCACGCTGAAGAACGCGGCATAGGCCACCACCAGCACCAGCGTGCCGGCGCGGAAGTTGCGATGCCGGAACAGGCGCAGGTCGACGATCGGGTCCTTGTCGGTCAGCTCCCAGATCACGAACACGATCAGCGCCACTGCGGACACGCACGCCAGCACGACAATCAGCGTCGAGCTGAACCAGTCCTCGTCATTGCCCAGGTCCAGCACCAGCTGCAACGCGCCGACGCCGACGATCAGCAGCACCAGGCCCATGTAGTCCATCTTCGGCCGCTCGGTGTGCTCCGGGCGATGCCGCAACTGCGAGCCGACGATCGAGCTGGCGATGATGCCCAGCGGCACGTTGATCAGGAAGATCCATTCCCAGCTGTAGTTGTCGGTGATCCAGCCACCGAGGATGGGCCCGGCAATCGGCGCGACCACGGTGATCATCGCCAGCAGCGCCAGCGCCTGGCCGCGCTTTTCGCGCGGATAGATCGACACCAGCAGGCTCTGCGTGATCGGATACATCGGGCCACAGACGAAGCCCTGCAGCGCGCGCGACACCACCAGCATGCCCATGCTCTGGGCCAGGCCGCACAGCAGCGAGGCCACGGTGAAGGCCAGCGTGGACCACACGAACAACTTGGTCTCGCCAAAGCGGCGCGACAGGAAGCCGGTCAGCGGCAAGGCAATCGCCATGCTCACCGCGAACGAAGTGATGACCCAGGTTGCCTGCTGCGAGCTGGCGCCGAGGTTGCCGGCGATGGTCGGCAGCGACACGTTGGCGATCGTGGTGTCGAGCACCTGCATGAACGAGGCCATCGCCAGGCCGATCGTGCACAACACCACGTTCGGCGGGCGGAAGCCGGCCGCCGCGGCGGCGGCCGGAGCACCCGGCGCGCCGGGTGCGGCAGGAGCTTGCGCGGACATGGTCGATCAGCCCTTGCTCTGTGCCGGCAGATTGGCCTGGATGATGCGGTGAATGTCCGCGTCGGCCTGCTGCAACTGCTGGGCAAAGATGTCGGTATTGAACACCGCGCCCTTGGCGACCTGCGTCGGCAGCACGCTGCCCTTCTGGTCATGCAGGTTGACGTCGACCTTCATCGACAGGCCAATGCGCAGCGGGTTTTCCTTCAGCTGCTGCGGGTCGATGGCGATGCGCACCGGCACGCGCTGCACGATCTTGATCCAGTTGCCGCTGGCGTTCTGCGCCGGCAGCAGCGAGAACGCGCTGCCGGTGCCCAGGCCCAGGCTTTCCACCTTGCCCTTGTAGGTCACGCCGCCGCCGTACAGGTCCGAGCGCAGCTCCACTTCCTGGCCCAGGCGCATGTGCTTGAGCTGGGTTTCCTTGAAGTTGGCTTCCACCCACACCTGCTCCAGCGGCACCACCGCCATCAGTGCGGCACCGGGCTGCACGCGCTGGCCGACCTGCACCGAGCGCCGCGCCACATAGCCGGACACCGGCGCGACGATCGCGCTGCGGGCATTGTTGAGGTAGGCCTGGCGCAGCTGCGCGGCGGCCGCCTGCACGTCCGGCTGGGTCGCCACCACGGTGTCGTCGACCAGCGCGCGGCTGGTCTCGAACTTCTCGCGCGAGCCGCTCAGCGCGGCTTCGGCGGCGGCCAGTTCGTCACGTGCGTGGGCCAGTTCCTCGTTGGAGATCGCACCGCTGGCGGCGAGGTCCTTGCGCCGCGCGAAGTCGGCGCGCACGCGGTCCAGGGCGACCTGGCGTGCATTGAGGTCGGCCTGCGAAGCTTCCACGCTGCGATACAGGCCGCGCACCTGGCGCACGGTACGCGCCAGGTTGGCTTCGGCCTGCTGCACGGCGACCTGCGTGTCGGCCGGGTCCAGTTGCACCAGCAACTGGCCGCGCTCCACGCGCATGCCGTCCTCGGCACCGATGCTGACCACGGTGCCGGCCACCAGCGGGGTGATCTGCACCTGGTTGCCCTGCACGTAAGCGTCATCGGTGTCCTCGAACCAGCGGCCGTAGAGGAAGTACCAGACGGTCACCGCGGCGATCAGCACGATCACCAGCACGGCGAGGATGCGCAGCAGCTTGCCGCGCTTGCTGCCCGCGGCGGGAGTGGGGGATGTGGGGGTGGGCTGGCTCATGATCGGGCTCTATCAGGAATTCGGGACAGCGGTTTGGGAGGCGACGTCGGTATTGGCGCTGCGCGCGGGCACGGCGGCGGGCTGCGGCGCGAAGCCACCACCCAGCGCCTGGCGCAGCTTCACCGAGGCCAGGATCTGTTCGGACTGCAGGGCGGTCAGGCGCTGCTGCGCGACCAGCAGCTGCTCCTCGACGCTGAGCACTTCGAGGAAACTGCCGATGCCGGCGCGGTAGCGCTGCTCGGCCAGCGCATAGGCCGCCTGCGCGGTACGCAGTGCTTCGGCCTGCGATTGCGCGCGGGCATCGAGCGAGCGCACGGCGTTGACCTGGTCGGCCACCTCGTGCAGCGCGCCGACGATCTTCTGGTTGTAGTCGGCCACCGCCAGGTCATAGGCGGCGTCCTTGCCCGACAGGTTGGCGCGCAGCTTGCCGCCATCGAAGATCGGCAAACTGATCGCCGGGGCAAGAATGCCGAACACCGATTCGCTCTTGAGCAGATCGCCGACGTCACTGGCGACCACGCCGCCCAGCGCGGTGATGTTGAGGCTGGGATAGAACTTGGTCTTGGCCGAGCGCACTTCCTTGTCCGCCGCTTCCACGCGCCAGCGCGCGGCCACCACGTCCGGGCGGTGGCCGAGCAGTTCGCTCGGCAGCACGCTGGGCAACTGCGCCAGCAACGGATCGGGCAGGTTCGGGCGCTGGATCTGCAGGCCGCGGTCCGGGCCCTGCCCCAGCAGCGCGGCCAGCGCATTGCGCGCCGCGTCGATCTGCTGCTGCGCCGACTGCGCCTGCTGCCGCGCGGTGGGCACGCGGGCTTCGGCCTGGCGCAACTGCAGGTCGCTGTCGATGCCAGCATTGCGACGCTGCCGGGTCAGGTCCAACGTGCGCTGCGTGCGTTCCAGCTCGTCATTGGCCACGTCGAGCAGGCGCCAGGCGTAGGCGAGCTGCGTATAGCTTTCGACGATGGCGGCCGACAGGTTCACCCGCGCGGCCTGGGCATCGACCTCCGAAGCGTGCACCTGGTCCACGGCCGCTTCCCAGGCGGCGCGCTTGCCGCCCCACAGATCGAAGCCGTAGCTGAAGTCGAGCACGGCCTGGGCGCTGCCGGCGTAGTGGCCGCCCATTTCCTCGCCCACCATCGATTCGGGCAACTGCAGGCCGGTGTAGCCACCGGACACCGACAGGCTGGGCTGGCGCGTGGCGTTGGCCGAGCCGGCCTGTGCCTGGGCCTGGCGCAGGCGCGCGTCGGCGGCGGCCAGGCTCGGGCTGTTGCGCAGACCCTCGGCCACCAGTGCATCGAGCTGCGCATCGCCAAATGCCTTCCACCAGTCGCTGGCGGGCCAGTCGGCCGGGCTCAGGCCGGCCTGGGTCAGGGTCTTCTCGGCGTGCAGGCTGGCCGGGTCGTGCGGCTGGTCCTGCGGCGCCAGGCCGCGGCTGCTGGCGCAGGCGGCCAAGGCCAGCGTCAACAGGCCGATCGCCAGCGGGCGCACGGCGCGGCCGGCATTCGCAATGTCATGGGGCATGGGAGTCATGGGGAATTGAGGGAGTCGCGTACACGGGTCATCAGGGAAAGGAGCTGGTCGCGCTCTTCCGGGGTCAGGTCGCGCAGGGCCCAGGCCATCGCGGCGTCGCCGCGCTGCTTGAGCGTGGCCCACATCTGCCGGCCTTCTTCGGTCATCACGATCTGCAGGGCGCGGCGGTCCTGCGCATGCGGTTCGCGGCGCACGTAGCCGAGCGCTTCGAGCTTGTCGAGCAGGCGAGTGACCGCGCTCGGGGTCTGGTCCAGTGCCTGCGCCAGCTCGTTCGCGGTGCACGGCGACTTCAGCGCCAGGATCTTCATGCCCACGTAGTGGCTGAAACCAAAGTCCGGCAGCACGCCCTTCATTTCGGCATCCAGTTGACGCACCAGCCCGTCGCGGAGCTGGCGCAGCAGCAGGCCGAAGCTTGGCGGCATGGCGGGGTTGTCGGTGAGCGGGAGGCACTTCATGGGGGCGTATTCTCTTCCAAATGGAATATTTGTCAACGCAAATATCCCGACCGGAATTAAATGCTGCGTTGCAGGGGTGGAACGCGACCCTGCCGCAGCGCCCGGCTTGGCATCCCGGGCCGCATCCGGATAATCGACCGCCTCGCGCCAGCGGCCCCGCCGCGGCGCCTTCCACAGGTAACACCGCCGCATGACCGATCTCACCCGCCCCACGTTCCACGGCTTCGAGCAGTTGCCGCTGCGCGAGTACGCCGAGCGCGCCTACCTCGACTACTCCATGTATGTCGTGCTTGACCGCGCCCTGCCCTTCGTCGGCGACGGCCTCAAGCCGGTGCAGCGGCGCATCATCTATGCGATGAGCGAGCTGGGCCTGAACGCGGCGTCCAAGCCGAAGAAGTCCGCGCGCACCGTCGGCGATGTCATCGGCAAGTACCACCCGCATGGCGACAGCGCCTGCTACGAGGCGCTGGTGCTGATGGCCCAGCCGTTCTCCTACCGCTACCCGCTGATCGAGGGCCAGGGCAACTTCGGTTCGACCGACGACCCGAAGTCCTTCGCGGCCATGCGCTACACCGAATCCAAGCTGACCCCGATCGCCGAGGTGCTGCTGGGCGAAATCGGCCAGGGCACCGTGGACTGGGCGGCGAACTTCGACGGCACGCTGGAAGAGCCTTCGTGGCTGCCGGCGCGGCTGCCGCACCTGCTGCTCAACGGCACCACCGGTATTGCCGTGGGCATGGCCACGGACGTGCCGCCGCACAACCTAAACGAGATCGTCAGCGCGCTGCTGCGCCTGCTCGACGACCCCGACTGCAGCATCGCCGACCTGTGCGAGCACGTTCGCGGGCCGGACTACCCGACCACCGCCGAGATCATCACCCCGGTCGCCGACCTGCGCGCGATCTACGAAACCGGCCACGGCAGCGTGCGTGCGCGCGCCACGTTCCAGAAGGAAGCGGCCAACATCGTCGTGACCGCGCTGCCGTACCAGGTGTCGCCGTCGAAGGTGATCGAGCAGATCGCCCAGCAGATGCGCGCCAAGAAGCTGCCGTGGCTGGAGGACATCCGCGACGAGTCCGACCACCAGAACCCGGTGCGCGTGGTGCTGGTGCCGCGCTCCAACCGCGTAGATGCCGACGCGCTGATGGGCCACCTGTTCGCCACCACCGACCTGGAGCGCAGCTACCGCGTCAACCTCAATGTCATCGGTCTGGATGGGCGCCCGCAGGTCAAGAACCTCAAGCAGCTGCTGACCGAGTGGCTGGCGTTCCGCAGCGACACGGTGACCCGCCGCCTCAACCACCGCCTGCAGAAGGTCGAGCGGCGCCTGCACCTGCTGGAAGGCCTGCTGGTGGCCTTCCTCAATCTGGATGAAGTGATCCGCATCATCCGCAGCGAGGATGAACCCAAGCCGGTGCTGATGCAGCGCTTCGGGCTGTCGGAAGAGCAGGCCGAGTACATCCTGGAGACCAAGCTGCGCCAGCTGGCGCGCCTGGAGGAAATGAAGATCCGCGGCGAGCAGGACGCCCTGGCCAAGGAGCGCGAGCAGATTCTGGCCGTGCTCGGCAGCAAGACCAAGCTGCGCAAGATGATCAAGGACGAACTGCAGGCCGACGCGAAGAAGTTCGGCGACGCGCGACGCTCGCCGCTGGTGGCGCGCCAGGCCGCGCAGGCGATCGATGAGACCGAGCTGGTCGCCAGCGAGCCGATGACCGTGGTGTTGTCGGAGAAGGGCTGGATTCGCGCGGCCAAGGGCCATGAGGTCGATCCGGCCGGCATGTCCTACCGCGACGGCGACCGCCTGCTGCAAGCCGTGCGCAGCCGCAGCACGCAACAGGTGGCGTTCCTGGATTCAGAAGGCCGCAGCTATTCGACCCTGGTCCACACCCTGCCCTCGGCGCGCGGCAACGGCGAACCTCTGACCGGCCGCTTCTCGCCAGCCAGCGGGGCCTCGTTCCAGACCATGGCCAGCGGCGAGAACGACAGCCGCTTCGTGCTCGCGTCCTCGCACGGCTACGGCTTCGTCACCCGTTTCGAAAACCTCACCGGCCGCAACAAGGCCGGCAAGGCGATGCTCAACCTCACCCCGGGCTCGCAGGTCCTGCGTCCGGCGGCGGTGGCGAAGCTGGACACCGACCGCATCGTGGCCGTCACCAGTGCCGGCAATCTGCTCGCCATCCCCGCCGCCGACCTGCCCGAGCTGGACAAGGGCAAGGGCAACAAGATCATCGACATCCCCAAGGCCAAGCTCGCCACCGAGCGCGTGGTCGCGGTGGCGGCGGTCTCGCCGGGCAACACGCTGCTGGTGCGCAGTGGTGCGCGCACGATGAACCTGTCGTTCAAGGATCTGGATGCGTATGTGGGGGCGCGAGCGACGCGCGGGCATTTGTTGCCGCGGGGGTGGCAGAAAGTCGACGGACTGGACGTCGAGTAATTCAGCGCTACGTCGACTAAAGCAAAGGGCGCGCCGTGGCGCGCCCTTCTTCTTCAAACGGGCTGCAAGCGCGCCGGTTACGCCGACGCCACCCCGCCGCCCTCGATCTTCGAGGTCTGGTACAGCTCCAGGCCGAGGCGCTTGATCAGCCCCAGTTGCTGCTCCAGCCACCAGGCGTGGTCTTCCTCGGTGTCGCGCAGCTGCTTGAGCAGCATGTCGCGGCTGACGTAATCGCCGTGCTCTTCGCACAGCTTCATCGCCGCGGCCAGGTTGGCGCGCACTTCATATTCAACGGCGAGGTCGCGCTCCAGCATTTCCACCACGGTGCGGCCCGGCTCGAACGGCAGCGGACGCATGTCCGGGTCGCCTTCCAGGAACAGGATGCGGCGCAGGATCGCGTCGGCGTGCTCGGTCTCTTCTTCCATTTCATGGCCGATGCGCTCGTACAGCGCCTGCAGGCCCTGGTCCTCGTAGCGGCGCGAATGCAGGAAATACTGGTCGCGTGCGGCCAGCTCGCCACGCAGCAACTGCTTGAGGCATTCGACGACTTCGGGTTGGCCTTTCATGTGGACTCCTGCGGGACGGCTTGCGATGCCGCGCATGGTGCACCAATGCCAGGGGCGGCGTTCTAATCGGAATCAGTATCACTTGGCGCTGTCATGCGGGTGTGGCGTGTGCGGCATACAATCGGCCGGCACCCTGGGGAAACACATGCGCAACCGAATCGGTCGCTGGCTGCTGCGCGCGGCCATCCTCCTCGTCGTCCTGATCCTCCTGGCCGCGCTCGCGTGCTGGCTGGCGTTGCACGGCAGCCTGCCCGCCACCGAAGGCGAGCACGCCCTGGCCGGGCTGGGCGCACCGGTGAGGATCGAACGCGATGCCCTGGGCGTGGTCACCATCGATGCAGCCAGCGAGGCCGATGCGATGCGTGCGCTGGGCTATGTGCATGCGCAGGAACGCTATTTCGAGATGGACCTGATGCGCCGCGTGGCCGCGGGTGAACTGTCCGAACTGTTCGGCCCGGCGGCCCTGGATACAGACCGGCAAAATCGGGTACACCGCCTGCGCGCGCGGGTGAATGCACACCTGGACGCCTCGCTCGGCCAGCAGCGGCCCATCCTCGATGCCTATCGCGACGGCGCCAACGCCGGCCTGCAAGCGCTGAGCACCCGGCCCTGGCCGTACTTGCTGCTGCGGCAGCGCCCGCGTGCCTGGGCCCTGGACGATTCGATCCTCGTCGGCCTGGCGATGTATGGCGACCTGCAGGACAGCCGCAATCGCGGCGAACTGGCCCTGGCACGCATCCGCGAAGTGGCGCCGCCCGCGCTCTACGCCCTGCTCGCGCACGACGGCAGCAGCTGGGACGCGCCGCTGCTGGGCAGCGCGCGGGGTGATGCGCAGCTGCCGGACGCAGCGGCTCTGGACTTGCGCAGGACTGCACCCGCCTCCGCACCCACGCAACACACTGAAGCCGCGGACGTGGTCGGCAGCAACAACTTTGCCGTGTCCGCTGCGCTCACCGCCGACGGCCGCGCCATTCTGGCCGATGACATGCACCTGAGCCTGCGCGCGCCCAACATCTGGTTCCGCGCGCGCCTGCGCTATCCCGATCCGCGCGCGCCCGGCGGCCGCGTCGATGTGTCCGGCTTCACCCTGCCCGGCATTCCCGCGGTGATCGTCGGCAGCAACGGGCACGTGGCCTGGGGCTTCACCAACAGCTACATCGACACTGCCGACTACGCGCGCATCCCCGCCGGCGCAAAACCCCGACTGCACGAGTATCAGGAGACGATTCGCGTGGCTGGTGCCGCGCCGGTGCCGTTCAAGGTCCGCGAGAGCGACTGGGGTCCGGTGCTGGAGGAAAATCCCGACGGCAGCCTGCTCACCCTGCGCTGGGCCGCGCAGCTGCCCGGCGCGGTGCGCCTGGACTTCATCGACATCGCTCGCGCCGGCAATCTGGACCAGGCCCTGGCCGTCGCCGACCGCTCCGGCATTCCCGCGCAGAACCTGATGCTGGCCGACAGCAGCGGCCGCATTGCCTGGCGCATCATCGGCGCACGCCCGGATCGCGGGCCGGGCTGCACGCCGGGCACGATCGAGCGCGACCCGACCGTGCCGCGCAAGGATGAAACGGCTGCAAGCTGTGCGCCCTGGCCCTTGCGCACCGATGCCGCGCCGAGCGTCATCGACCCGCCCACCCACCGCCTGTGGACCGCCAACAACCGCATCGTCGATGACGCCACCCTGGCCGTAGTCGGCAATGGCGGCTATGACCTGGGTGCTCGCGCGCGGCAGATTCGCGATGACCTGTTCGCCCGCGAGCGCTTCAGCGAACGCGACCTGCTGGCGATCCAGCTCGACGACCGCGCGTTGTTCCTGCAACGCTGGTGGCCGCTGTTGCGACAGGTGGTCGAACCCAGCGAGGAACCCGCACTGCGCCGCCTGGAAGTGGCGACGCGGCAGTGGGATGGCCGCGCCTCGACCGCGTCGGTCAGCTACCGCGTGGTACGCGCCTTCCGCGACCAGGTGCTCGACCGCATTCTCGACGGCCTTACCGCCGACGCACGCGCCAGACTCGGCGACGCCTACCTGCCACCGCCGCGTGCCCAGCTCGAGGGTATCGCCTGGCCGCTGCTGCAGCAGCGCCCCGCCCACCTGCTGCCGCCGGTCCATGTCCCGGCAGCCGCGAAGGAAGCCGCCAAGCAATCGACTTCTGCCGCGCCCACACGCTTCACCAGCTGGGACGATCTTCTGGCCGACGCCGCGCGCCAGACCGAGCAGGAACTCAGCGCCGATTCGCCCGATCCGTCCGCCTGGACCTGGGGCGCGCGCAACACCACCGCGATCTGCCACCCCATCTCCCGCGCGTTGCCGACGTTCGCGCGCAGCAGCCTGTGCATGCCCGCGCAGGCGCTGCCCGGCGACCGTGACATGCCGCGCGTGCAGGGGCCGGCCTTTGGCGCCTCCGAACGCATGGTGGTGTCCCCCGGCCACGAGGACCAGGGCTACATCCACATGCCGGGCGGCCAGAGCGGCCACCCCCTGTCGCCGTTCTGGGGCGCAGGCCACGAGGATTGGGCGCGAGGTGAGCCAACCCCGTTCTTGCCGGGGCCAGCGCGGTATGTGTTGACCCTGAAATGATGGCGGCCCCAAACCGCCGCCTCCAATTCCAAATGGATGCGCTGATAGGTGCACTGTAGGAGCGGCTTCAGCCGCGACCGCCATCCGGCAGATCGCGACCCCGCCTGTCGGGGCTGAAGCCCCTCCTACAACTACCCCCGCTGAATCCCACAACCTCCTCAGCCACCATCAGCTCGCGCAGACCCGCTTTCCCATCCGCAATCGCGATCTGTCGGGCAGCCGGGGGCAGGCCCTGCCAGGACCCTAGGCAACATGGATGTTGCCTAGGAGACCCCAGGGATGGGTTTACGTCGTGTCCTGGCAGGGCCTGCCCCCGGCTGCCACACGCAAAGCCACGCAAGCCGATCAACATCGCGGCCAGCCAACCTCGCCCTCGCGATCACTCCACGCAACCGACCCGCCGCACAACTCAACCAGCCAACGCCTGCTCATGCACCCCGGCCACGGCCCGCCCCGAGGGATCGGCCATCTTCGCGAAACTCGCGTCCCACGCAATCGCCGCCGGCGACGAACACGCAATCGACTTCCCGCCCGGCACCGTCTCCGCCGCCGCATGGCTCGGAAAGAACTGCTCGAACAGGTGCCGGTAGTAGTAAGCCTCCTTCGTCTGCGGCGGGTTATGCGGAAAGCGCCGCTCCGCCGCACTCAATACCCGGTCACTGATCTGCGCCTCGGCATGCGCCTTCAGCCCGTCGATCCAGCCATAACCCACTCCGTCAGAAAACTGCTCCTTCTGCCGCCACAGAATCGAATCCGGCAGATACCCCGCGAATGCCTCCCGCAACACCGCCTTCTCGATCCGCCGCGAACCATCCGCCCGCGTGCCCACCATCTTGTGCGTGGCATCCATCCGCATCGCCACCTCCAGGAACTCCACGTCCAGGAACGGCACCCGCGGCTCCACCCCCCACGCCATCATCGACTTGTTTGCCCGCAGGCAGTCGTAGTTGTGCAACGCGTCCAGCTTGCGCACCAGCTCCTCGTGGAACTCCCGCGCGTTCGGCGCCTTGTGGAAATACAGATAGCCGCCAAAGATCTCGTCACTGCCCTCACCGGACAGCACCATCTTCACCCCCATCGCCTTGATCCGCCGCGCCAGCAGGAACATCGGCGTCGACGCACGGATCGTCGTCACGTCATAGGTTTCCACGTGCCGGATCACCTCCGGCAACGCATCCAGCCCTTCCTCGAACGTGTACTCGAAACCGTGGTGCACCGTGCCCAGTGCTGCGGCCGCCACCTCCGCCGCCGCCAGATCCGGCGAACCCTTCAGCCCGATCGCAAACGAATGCAGCCGCGGCCACCACGCCTCGACCCGGTCGTTCTCCTCCACCCGGTGCCGCGCGTAACGTGCCGCCACTGCCGCCACCAGCGACGAGTCCAGGCCGCCCGACAGCAGCACGCCGTAAGGCACGTCGGTCATCAGCTGGCGATGCACCGCGCGCTCGAAAGCCTCGCGCAATTCCTGCGGCGACACCGCCACCCCCTCCACCGCCGACACCTCGCGCCACGGCCGCTGGTAGTAACGCACCAGCTCGCCAGTGGCCGTGTCGAAGTAATGGCCCGGCGGAAACTGCGCCACGTCCGCGCAATCTTCCACCAGCGCCTTCATTTCCGAAGCCACGCGCAGCCGGCCTTCGCCATCGTGGCCCCAGTACAGCGGGCACACGCCGATCGGATCGCGCGCGATCAGCGCCGCGCCGCGAGCACCGTCCCACAACGCGAACGCGAAGATGCCGTTGAGCTGGTTGAGGAACACCTCGGGCGTGTCCTGCCGGTACAGCGCGCTGATCACTTCGCAGTCCGAGCCGGTCTGGAAGGCGTACGCCTGGCGCAAACCGGCCTTCAGCTCGCGGTGGTTGTAGATCTCGCCATTGACCGCCAGCGCCAGCTCGCCATCGGCCGACAACAGCGGCTGCGAACCGCCGGCCGGATCGACGATGGCCAGGCGCTCATGCACCAGGATCGCCCCGCTGCCGGCGTATATGCCACTCCAGTCCGGCCCGCGGTGGCGCTGGCGTTGTGAGCGGTCCAGCGCCTGCCGGCGCAGGGTGCCGGCGTCGTCGCCGGTTTGCAGATCGAAGATGCCGAAGATTGAACACATGGTGCGGGCTCCTGGGGATGTCGGGGAAACGCAGAGGGCTCCCTCGACCGGACAACCTGTGGCGGAACGTGCGGGCAACAAAAAACCCGCATCGGCCGATGCGGGTTTTCTGGTCACTGGGCGTGTTTTGCTTGCTTCGCCTAGTCGCAGACCCGCATCGGCCGCGCACGATTATTCGCGCGCAGATTATTGCGGTTGTTGTTGTTGGCGACGTTGGCGGGCAGGCGAAGCATGTGCCGACGCTAACCGCTCCGGCGCGGCGGCGCAACCGTTGCAGGGGCAACCGATGCGGTCAGGTGGCATCGGATGCGAGGATTCCTACGCCTGCCGCGCTCAGAGCAGGCGTTCGATCAGCCGCTGGTACAGGTCCGGCAGGGCTTCCAGGTCGGCCACGGCGACGTGCTCATCGACCTGGTGGATGCTGGCGTTGACCGGCCCCACCTCGATGCATTGCGCGCCCAACGGCGCGATGAAGCGCGCATCGGAGGTGCCGCCGCCGGTGCTTTCCTCCGGCGGCGCGCCGGCAAACTCACCCAGCACCGCGCGCGCGACTTCGCGCAGGCGGCCTTCGGGTGTGTAGAACGGCTCGCCACTGCGATGCCAGTGCAGCGCGAAATCCAGGCCGTGACGCTGCAGCAGCGCGGTGATCTCCGCTTCCAGCCGCGGCGCATCCCAATGCGGGTTGTAGCGCAGGTTGAAGGCCACCTGCAGTTCGCCGGGAATGACGTTGTTGGCGCCAGTCCCGGCATGGATATTGGAAATCTGCAGGCTGGTCGGCGGGAAGCTCTCGTAGCCATCGTCCCAGTGCCGCGCGCTCAGCTCGGCCAGTGCCGGTGCGGCCAGATGGATCGGGTTGCGCGCCTTGTGCGGGTACGCAACATGGCCCTGCACCCCACGCACCGTCAGCGTCGCCGACAGGCTGCCGCGGCGGCCAACCCGCAACAAATCGCCGAGCCGGCTCGTGGACGACGGCTCGCCGGTGATGCACCAGTCGATGCGCTGGCCGCGCTCGGCAAACAGCCGCGCAACATGGCGCACGCCGTCGATGGCATCGCCCTCCTCATCGGAGGTCAGCAACAGCGCCAGCGTGCCAGCGTGCGCGGAATGCGCCGCAACGTAGCGCTCGGCCGCGACCACGAAGGCGGCGACGCTGCCCTTCATGTCCGCCGCGCCGCGGCCGTACAGCAGGCCGTCGCGCACCTGCGGCGCGAACGGGTCGCTGGCCCAGGCTTCGCGCGGGCCCGGCGGCACCACGTCGGTGTGGCCGAGCAGCAGCAGCACCGGGCCGTCGCCGGACGCATCGCCGTGCGTGGCCCAGAGGTTGTCCACCTCGCCCAGGCGCAGGTGTTCGCAGCGGAAACCGGCCGCTGTCAGGCGCGCAGCCAGCAGTTGCTGGCAGCCGGCGTCATCTGGCGTCACCGACGGGCGCGCGATCAGTTCGCGGGTGAGGTCAAGTACATCGGACATCGTGGTTTCCTTGCGGCGTGGGCCGCGTCAGCCGACGCCGAAGCGCTGCTTGAAGCCGTTGTCGCTGAAGCCCTGGGTCACGACGCCATCCTCGGTCACCACCACCGGCCGCCGCACCAGCTGCGGATGTTCGCGCAGCAGCAGCTTCCATTCGGCCTCGCTGCCGGGTGTCTTGCGGTTGTCGGGCAGCTGCCGCCAGGTGGGGGAGGACTTGTTCACCAGCGCGTCGAAACCACCGGCCTGCCCTGCCCAGTCCACCAGTGTTTCCGGGCTGGGCTTGTGGTCGCGGTAATCGACAAAGGCGTAGGCCACGCCGAAGCGGTCCAGCCACTTCGTCGCCTTCTTGCAGGTGTCGCAGTTCTTCAGGCCGTGGATCGTCGCCGCCATCTTGCCCCCGCTCACTCGGCCAGGCCGCGCAGCAGGTCGTTGACGCTGGTCTTGGCCCGCGTCTTTGAATCAACCTGCTTGACGATGACCGCGCAGTACAGCGAATGGCTGCCATCCTTGGCCGGCAGCGAACCGGACACCACCACGCTGTACGGCGGCACGCGGCCGTAGCTGATCTCGCCGGTGGCGCGGTTGTAGATGCGCGTGCTCTGGCCGATGAACACGCCCATGCCGATCACGCTGTGGTGGCCGACCACCACGCCCTCGACGATTTCCGAACGCGCGCCGATGAAGCAATGGTCCTCGATGATCGTCGGGCTGGCCTGCAGCGGCTCGAGCACGCCGCCGATGCCGGCGCCGCCGGAAAGATGGCAGTGCTTGCCGATCTGCGCGCACGAACCGACCGAGGCCCAGGTATCGACCATGGTGCCCTCGCCCACATGCGCGCCGATGTTGGTGAAGCTCGGCATCAGCACCACGTCCTTGCCGAAGTAGCTGCCGCGGCGCGCGACCGCGCCAGGCACCACGCGCACGCCGGCCTTGCGGAACTTGGCCTCGTCATAGCCGGCAAAGCGCGACTCGACCTTGTCCCAGAATGGCGCCGGGCGCGCGTCGACCACGGCCATGTCGTTGACGCGGAAGTACAGCAGCACCGCCTTCTTCAACCACTCGTTGACCTTCCAGCCGCCGTGGCCATCCGGCTCGGCGACCCGGAACTCGCCGGTCTCCAGGCCATCCACGACGCGGGCCACGATCGGCTTGGTGGAGCCTTCCACCTCGTCCGGGGTCAACGCGGCGCGGCGCTCGAACGCGCTCTCGATGGTGAAACGCAATTCCTCATGGCCGGGCACCGGCGGCTTGTGCAGGCTGCGCTTGGCCGCCACGCGCGGCTGCTTGTCCGCCGCGGCGCTGGGCGCGGCTGGCGTGGAGGCTGCGGGCTTGCTGGCGGCTTTTTTTGCCGCGGGCCTGGCCGGCGCGGCCTTGGCCGGTGCTGCGGTCTTCCTGGCGGTCTTCTTGGCGGCGGGCTTGCTGGCCATGGACGTGCTTTCTCCGAAATCAGAAGGTCAAACAGTCAAACAGGGTCAAGACAGGCGGCGAGCGCATCGCGCAAGGCCTGCCTGGATGTGTCGGGCAACGGCTGGTCGTGCTCGTCGGTGATCTGGAACTGGTCCTCGGCGCGTTCGCCGAAGGTGGCGATACGCGCATCGTGCACGCGCAGGTGCTGGCTGCGCAGCACCTGCGCCACATCGGCGAGCAGGCCGGGGCGATCAGGCGCCACCAGGCTCAGCCGGGTGCGGCGGCCACCGGCGCTGTCGTTGAAGTCGATGCGCGGGGCGAAGCGGAAATGCCGCAGCTGGCGCGGCACCACCCGGCGCGAAGGGCGCAGCCGCTGCAAGTCGCCAGCCAGGGCGTCGCTCAGCGCCGCGGCCAGGCGTTCGGGATCGCCGTCGGCGAAGCTGTCGGCAGGCAGCACTTCAAAGGTGTCGAAGATCGCGTGGTTCGGCGCATCCAGCACGCGCGCGCGATGGATGCCGTAGCCCTTGCGGTCCAGCGTCATCACGATGGCGGCGAACAGGCCGTCGCGGTCGGGCGAGTACACGAACACTTCCAGCGCATCGTTGTCCGGCGCGGCGCGGCGTGCCTTGACCAGGGTGCCGCCGATCTCGACCTCGGTCAGCGAGGCGGCCTGCCAGGCCAGTTGCTCGGGACGGAAGCGCAGGAAGCTTTCATCGGGCATGCCGGCGAACTGTCGGTCGATGGTGGCATCGTCCAGACCCTGCACATGCAGCAGGGCGCGGGTCGATTCGCGCGCTTCGCGCAGGCGTTCCTCGCGTGGCGCGGGATGTTCCAGCCCCTCGCGCAAGGCGCGGCGCGCGGCGAAATACAGGTCGGCCAGCAGCCGGTCCTTCCAGGCATTCCAGAGCTTGGGGCTGGTGCCGGCGATATCGGCGCAGGTCAGCAGATACAGATAATCCAGGCGCTCGCGGCTGCCCACCAGCGAGGCGAAGCGGTGGATCACCTCCGGGTCGGAGATGTCCTGCTTCTGCGCGGTGACCGACATGCGCAGATGCTGCTCGACCAGCCAGGCCACCAGTTCGGTATCGCCTTCGCTGAGCGCATGCGCCTGGCAGAAGGCGCGCGCGTCCACCGCGCCGAGTTCGGAATGGTCGCCGCCACGGCCCTTGGCAATGTCGTGGAACAGGCCGGCCAGCAGCAGCAGTTCCGGCTTGCGCAGGCGCGGCCACACTTCATGCGCGATCGAGAAGCGCTCGTCGGCGCGGCCACCGGCAAACAGGGCGATGTTGCGCAGGACCATCAGCGTGTGCTGATCGACGGTGTAGACATGGAACAGGTCGAACTGCATGCGCCCGGACACCTGCGCGAACGCGGGAATCCATTGCCCCAGCACGCCCAGCCGCGCCATGCGCGCCAGGGTTTCCACCGCGCGCGGGCCACGCAGCAGACCGAGGAAGCGCTCGCGCGCGGCGGCGCTGGCCTGGTCGTAGGCGGGCAGCTTCGGCAAGTATTCGGCCAGGGCACGCGCGGTGAGCGAATGCAGGCCACGGATTTCGCGGTTGCCGGCCCAGGTGGCGAACAGCGCAAACACTTGCAGCACATCCTGCGCCGGCCAGTCCGATGCGTCGGCGGCGAGATAGCCGCGGCGCAGCGAGAAGCCCTCGCCCAGCGCTTCGGGGACTGCTTCGCCATCGAACTGTTCCTCGAAGCGCTGCAGCAGGCGATCGCTGATCCGCCGCACCAGGCCAGCGCTGCGGTAAAAGCGCTGCATCATCTTTTCCACGCCCAGGCTCTCGGGGTCGTCCACGTAGCCCAGGCGCTGCGCCAGCGCCTTCTGGTAATCGAAGCGCAGGCGTTCTTCGGGGCGGTTGGCGACCAGGTGCAGGCCGTAGCGCAGGCGTGCCAGTTCGCGGCGCTCGCGGCGCAGCGCGGCGGCTTCGTCCGGACCCAGGTGGCCCAGCCCGACCAGGGCCTCCAGGTCATGCACGCCAAACGCGCGCAGCGCCATCCAACCCAGCGTGTGCAGGTCGCGCAGGCCGCCCGGGCCGTCCTTGAGGTCCGGTTCGAGGTTGTCGGCGGTGTCGCCATAGCGCTGGTGCCGGGCCTGCAGTTCCTCGCGCTTGGCGATGAAGTATTCGCGCGGCGGCCAGCGCCGCGACGGCGCGATGGCCTCGGCCAGCGCGGCGACGGCGGTGGCATCGGCGAGCACCGGCCGCGATTCGATCAATGCGGTCAGTACCGTCTGGTCGGCGGCGGCCGCGGTGCATTGCGCGCTCGAACGCACCGCATGGCTGACCGCCAGGCCGGCGTCCCACAGCAGCGCGAACAGGCGCGCGATGGCCGCCTCGTGCTGCTGCTGCGCATCCGGCTCGCCGAGCACCAGCACGTCGATGTCCGAACGCGGGAACAGCTCGCCGCGGCCATAGCCGCCCACGGCATGCAGGGACAGCGCGGCATCGGCGGGAATGCAGCGGCGCCAGGCGTCGCGGATCAACTGGTCAACCGCGCGCGCGCGCAGTGCCACCAGTCGGTCGATGTCGTCGCCCTGGTCGAAGCGCCGACCCAGCCGCGCATCGCCCTGGGCCAGCAGTTGCCGTGCCTGCGCCGCCCAGTCGCCATCACGGGCGACGCCACTTTCGCAGCCGGCGGCGGCAGGCTGGCCGGTCACGCGTGGCCGGGATCGTTGGGCGACAGCGTCAGCACGTCCACGCCGTCCTCGGTCACCGCGACCATGTGTTCCCACTGCGCCGAGAGCTTGCGGTCCTTGGTGACCACGGTCCAGCCATCGGGCAGCACCTTGGTGTAGCGCGTGCCCTCGTTGATCATCGGCTCGATGGTGAAGGTCATGCCGGGCTTGAGCACCAGGCCATCGCCCGGGCGGCCGTAATGCAGCACCTGCGGCTCGTCGTGGTAGACCTTGCCGATGCCGTGCCCGCAGTACTCGCGCACCACGCTGAAGCGCTCGCCTTCGGCGTACTGCTGGATCGCATGGCCAACATCGCCCAGCGTGGCGCCGGGCTTGACCGCGCGGATGCCGCGCCACATGGCCTCCTTGGTCGCTTCGACCAGGCGCCGCGCCATCACCGACGGCGTGCCGACGTAGTACATGCGGCTGGTGTCGCCATGCCAGCCATCCTTGATCACGGTGACGTCGATGTTGACGATGTCGCCTTCCTTGAGCACCTTCGCTTCGCTCGGGATGCCATGGCAGATGACATTGTTGACCGAGGTGCACACGGTCTTGGGAAAGCCGCGATAGCCGACGTTGGCCGGGATCGCCTGCTGCACGTTGATGATGTGGTCATGGCAGATGCGGTCCAGCTCGGCGGTGGTGACGCCGGGCTTGACGTGCGGAGTGATGATGTCGAGCACTTCAGCGGCCAGGCGGCCGGCCACCCGCATCAGCTCGATTTCCTGGGGGGTCTTGAGGTTCACGGTCATGGCGCCGATTATCGCCGATCCGGCATGAATCTGAACGCGATTGGCGCCTTGCCTGATACGCCCCGCCCGCGCCGCCCCGCCTCCCCCGCCGGCGCCCGCCACCGCGCCGGTTTGCCGGGACCGGCCCGACCCGGTATGATCCGCGGGTTCGCCTCCCGGGCGAGCCGTCCACGTCGCACGTCAGCGCCGAATCCACACCTGCCGCCACCATCCGTGCCGGGGTGCCCCGCAAGGGGTTCGACACGGAGACGACAGGGAAGCCCAACCCCGGAACCTTTCCGCCCCAACGGCGGGCCGCCTCCTTTCCCGCGGCCGGTTCCCCATCAGGAGTAATGCAATGCCCCAGGTCACCATGCGCCAGATGCTCGAAGCCGGCGTCCACTTCGGCCACCAGACCCGTTACTGGAACCCGAAGATGGCCCCGTACATCTTCGGTGCGCGCGGCAAGATCCACATCATCAACCTCGAAAAGACCGTTCCGCTGTTCAACGACGCGATGAACTTCCTTTCGAGCATCGCGCAGAAGCGCGGCACCATCCTGTTCCTGGGCACCAAGCGCAGCGCCCGCGACTCCATCAAGGAAGAAGCCGAGCGTTGCGGCATGCCGTACATGACCCAGCGCTGGCTGGGCGGCACGCTGACCAACTTCCGCACCGTCAAGCAGTCGGTGTCGCGCCTGAAGGAGCTGGAATCGGCCGAAACCGACGGCACCTTCGACAAGCTGGTCAAGCATGAAGTGCTGGGCCTGCGCCGCGAGCGCGACAAGCTGGAAGCCTCGCTGGGCGGCATCAAGGAAATGAACCGCCTGCCGGACGCGCTGTTCGTCATCGACATCGGCCACGAAGACATCGCCATCAAGGAAGCCAAGAAGCTCGGCATCCCGGTGATCGCGGTGGTCGACACCAACTACGACCCGGCCCTGGTCGACTACGCCATCCCGGGCAACGACGACGCCATCCGCGCGGTGCAGCTGTACGCCCGTGCCGCCGCCGACGCGGTGCTGGAAGGCAAGGCTGCTGCGCCGAACTCGGCCTCCGTGCGTGAGGAAGAGTTTGCCGAAGCCGCCGGCGACGAGGCCAAGACGGCCCGCCGCGCGCCGGCCAAGAAGGCCGCTGCCAAGAAGGCTGACGAAGCCGCGGCCGAGTAATCGGACTGCCACGTCGCCGCGCCACGCTGGCGCGGCGACCGGCTCGCGGCGGCATTGGCCGCCGCCTGGGGCGCACCGCCCCTCCCCATTCCCAAGGCGGGCTGCCGCCCGCCGCAAGCAATCATCGAGGTCATACCGTGGAAATCACTGCTTCCCTGGTCAAGGAACTGCGCGAGCGCACTGGCGCCGGCATGATGGAGTGCAAGAAGGCGCTCACCGAGAACGCTGGCGACATCGACGCGGCGGCCGAATGGCTGCGCAAGTCGGGCCTGGCCAAGGCCGACAAGAAGGCTGACCGCGTCACCGCCGAAGGCCGCATCGCCGCGGCCCAGGCCGGCGGCAAGGCCGTGCTGGTCGAGATCAACTCCGAGACCGACTTCGTCGCCAAGGACGGTAACTTCCTGGCCTTCACCGACACCGTCGCCCAGGCCGCCCTGGCCTCCGGCGCGGCCGATGCCGAAGCGCTGAAGAGCGCCAAGCTGCCCAGCGGCGAGACGGTCGAGGAAGCCCGCGCGGCGGCCATCGCCAAGCTCGGCGAGAACATCCAGATCCGTCGCCTGGTGCGCATCGACAGCAACAACCAGATCGCGGCCTACGTCCACGGCGGCCGCATCGGCGTGCTGGTCGAAGTGGCCGGTGGCACCGAGGAACTGGCGCGTGGCCTGGCCATGCACGTGGCGGCGATGAACCCGCCGCACAACAAGGCGGCGGACGTGCCGGCCGAATTCGTGGCCAAGGAGAAGGAAATCGAGCTGGCCAAGATGTCCGAGAAGGACAAGGCCAAGCCGGCCGAGATCCTGGAAAAGATCATCAGCGGCAAGATCAACAAGATCGTCAACGAGGTCACCCTGTACGGCCAGCCGTACGTGCTGGACAGCGACAAGACGGTCGAGCAGGTGGTCAAGGCCGCCGGCGCCGACGTGGTCGGTTTCCAGCGCCTGGTGGTCGGCGAGGGCATCGAGAAGGTGGTCGAGGATTACGCCGCCGAAGTGATGAAGCAGGCCGGTCTGGCCTGATGCTTCCTGCCTGATTGGCGGGATGCTTGAAGAAAGAGCCGCGGGGTTGCCCCGCGGCTCTTTTCTTTTGTGGGCTGGGAAATCCGATGGATTCCCGGTCGGCCAACACGCCGCCCTACGTTTTTCCCGCGCCCGGCCGCTAACCCCTCCAAGGCCCCCACCCAAAAACGTGACGGCCATGTATTCTTTGCCTTAACAGCAGCAAAATATCGCACATGCGCCCTGACCTCGCGGCTACCCTCGCCCATTGCCGAAACCTGCCCTCGCCGCCCGGCATCGCGCTGCGGGTGATCGAGCTCGCGCAGGACCCTGAAGTGGACATGGCGACCACTGCCCAGGTCATCGCCATGGACATGGCGCTCAGCGCGCGCATGCTGCGCATCGCCAATTCGCCGCTGTACGCCAGCCGCCGGCGCATCGACAACCTCGGTCAGGCACTGACGATGCTCGGCCTCAACGCCACCTTGAGCCTGGCGCTGGGCTTTTCCATGGTCCAGGGCCTGCGCCGCAGCTTTGGCGGCAGCGCGCTGCACGAGCGCCTGTGGCACCGCAGCGTGGTCTGCTCGCTGGCCGGCCGCGTCCTGGGTCAGGCGCGCGGCCTGCGCAAGCCGGAGGAACTGATGCTGGCCGGCCTGCTGCAGGACATCGGCATGCTCGCCCTGCTGCAGGTGGCGCCCGATCGCTACCCGCAGCTGCACGCCGCGGCCGAGCGCGACCCCGCCGGCCTGACCGAAGCCGAGCGCGCCGAGTTCGGCGGCGACCATGCCGAGGTGGGCGCCTGGATCGCGCGGCACTGGCAGCTGCCCGAGTACCTGTGCAACGCGATCGGGCGCAGCGAAAGCCCGGCCGATGGCCGCGAACCCTTCGCTGCCTGCGTGGCGCTGTCCAACTGCGTGGCCGACATCTGGCTGGGCGACGACCCCGCCGCCGCGCGCGAGCACGCCCAGCAGCGCGTGCAGGAAGTGCTGCAGCTGGACCGCGAGCGCTTCGAGAAGGTGCTCGAACGCATTGGCGAGATGCTGCCGGAGGTCGGCGCGCTGTTCGACGTGCGCATCCAGCAGCCGGAACTGATCGAATCGATCATCGACCAGGCGCGCGAACTGTCCACCCTGCGCAACCTGCGCGAGCTGCAATCGGTGGCCGACGCGCGCCGCCAGGCCGACGAGTCCGAACACCGCGCCCGCCATCTGGCCGAGCAGGCCAGCCGCGACGCGCTGACCGGCGTCTACAACCGCCACCAGCTCGGCCCCACCCTCGAACACGAATTCGACATCGCCGTGCGCCACGGCTGGCCGCTGTCGGTGGCCTTCATCGACCTGGACGACTTCAAGCGCGTCAACGACGTGCACGGGCATCTGGTCGGCGACGAGGTCCTGCGCAACTTCGCGCAGTCGCTGCAGCGCCTGCTGCGCACCAGCGACACGGTGGCGCGCTTCGGTGGCGAGGAATTCCTGGTCATCCTGCCCAACACCCCGGCCGAGGCCGCGCTGGCGGTGGTGCAGCGCATCCTTGCCGAAACCGTGCGCGTGCCGATGGCGCAGCTCGAATCAGGCCCGCTGCACATCACCTTTTCCGCCGGACTGGCGACCCAGGGCGACGGCCGCCTGTTCGACAGCGTCGATGCCCTGCTCAAGGCCGCCGACAACGTGCTGTACCGCTCCAAGCATCGCGGACGCAACCGGGTGACGGTCTACGCCGAGCCCGCGACCACCTGAGTTGCGGCGTGCGGGCAATTAACGGAACTGTTACAGCGCGGTGAACCGCAACGCGGCTCTACGGCGTTTCCGCTAGAATCGCCCGCGTTTGCCCGCCATCCACGGAGTCCCCCATGTCCGAACTCGCCTATCGCCGCATCCTGCTCAAACTTTCCGGGGAGGCGCTGATGGGAGATGAGGACTACGGAATCGACCCGAAGATCATCAACCGCCTGGCCCATGAAGTGATCGAGGCCCAGCATGCCGGCGCCGAAGTGGCCTTGGTCATCGGCGGCGGCAACATCTTCCGCGGCGCCGGCCTGGCCGCCGGCGGCATGGACCGGGTCACCGGCGACCAGATGGGCATGCTGGCCACGGTGATCAACGCCCTGGCCATGCAGGATGCGCTGGAAAAGCTCGGCGCCAAGGTCCGGGTGATGAGCGCGATCAAGATCAACGACGTGTGCGAGGACTTCATCCGCCGCCGCGCGATCCGCCACCTGGAAAAGGGCCGCATCGCGATCTTCGCCGCCGGCACCGGCAACCCCTTCTTCACCACCGATTCGGGCGCCGCGCTGCGCGCCATCGAGATCGGCGCCGACCTGCTGCTCAAGGCCACCAAGGTCGATGGCGTGTACGACAAGGACCCGAAGAAGCACGCCAACGCGGTCAAATATGACGCGCTCAGCTACGACGAGGTCATCGGCCAGGGCCTGGAAGTGATGGACACCGCCGCCTTCGCCCTGGCCCGCGACAGCGACCTGCCACTGCGCATCTTCGACATGGGCCAGCCCGGCGTGCTGCTGCGCATCCTGCGTGGCGAACGCATCGGCACCCTGGTCCACGGCCGCAGCTGATCCCCGTTCCACCCGATCCCCGCCGGCTCGCGGCGCGCAAGTGCCCGGCCGGGCCGGCACGCTTCCGATATAATCGGCCGATTCAGATACACCAGGACGCCCGGCGATGCTCAACGAGATCAAACAAGACGCACAGACCCGCATGGCCAAGAGCATCGAGGCCTTGCGCCACACGCTCATCAAGGTGCGCACCGGCCGCGCGTCGACCGCGCTGGTCGAACACCTGAAGGTCAACTACTACGGCTCGGAAATGCCGCTGAGCCAGGTCGCCAGCGTCGCCGTCTCCGACGCGCGCTCGCTGACCATCACCCCGTGGGAAAAGCAGATGGTCGGCGCGGTGGAGAAGGCGATTCTCGCCTCCGACCTGGGCCTGACCCCCAACACCGCCGGCACCACCATCCGCCTCAACCTGCCGGCGCTGACCGAGGAGCGCCGCAAGGAACTGTCCAAGGTCGTGCACAGCGAAGGCGAGGACAGCAAGGTCGCGATCCGCAACATCCGCCGCGACGCCAACCAGCAGGTCAAGGATCTGCTCAAGGACAAGGCCGTCACCGAGGACGAGGTGCGCCGCACCGAGGAAGAGATCCAGAAGCTGACCGACAAGGCGATCAAGGATGTCGACGATGTGGTCAGGGCCAAGGAACAGGAACTGATGGCCGTCTGACGCATGTCGTCGACGGCCTCGCGCCCGGACCCCGGATCGATGTCCCTGCCCCGCCATCTGGCCATCATCATGGATGGCAACGGCCGTTGGGCCCAGCGCCGGCGGCGGCCGCGCATCATCGGCCATCGCGCCGGCGCGCGCGCGGTCAACCGCACCATCGATTTCTGCCTGGACAAGGGCGTCCAGGTGCTGACCCTGTTCGCCTTTTCCAGCGAGAACTGGGGCCGCCCGCAGGAAGAAGTCGACGGCCTGATGAAGCTGTTCCTGCACGCGCTCGACCGCGAGGTCGAAGAGCTGCAGCGGCGCGGCGTGCAGGTGCGTTTCATCGGCGAGCGCGGGCGTTTCGCCCCGGCCATTGCCGAACGCATGGAAGCGGCCGAACGCGCCACCGCCGGTAACCAGCGCCTGGTGCTGGCCATTGCCGCCAGCTACGGCGGGCGCCAGGACATCGTGCACGCCGCGCGCGCTCTGGCCGTGGAAGTGGCCGCCGGCCGCCTGGCCCCCGAAGCGATCGACGAAACCCTGCTCGGCAGCCACGTCGCGCTGGCCGACCTGCCGCCGCCGGATCTGTTCATCCGCACCGGCGGCGACACCCGCATCAGCAATTTCCTGCTGTGGCAGCTCGCCTACACCGAGCTGTGGTTCACCGAAGCCCTGTGGCCCGAGTTCGACGCCACCCTCCTGCAGCAGGCCTTCGACGACTACGCGCAGCGTGAGCGCCGTTTCGGCCTGACCAGCGCCCAGATCGCCGCCCGAACCGAGACCACGCCCGCATGACCAGGACCCGCGTCATCGCTGCCTTGATCATGGCGCCGGTCGCCATCTGCGCCATGCTGTTCCTGCCGACCGAATGGCTGGCGGCGCTGGCCGCCATCGTGTTCCTGACCGGCCTGTGGGAATGGCTCAAGCTCTCCGGCATCGACGACAGCCTGCCGCGCACTGTGCTCCTGGTGCTCAACCTGCTGCTGATGGTGTTGCTGGTATGGGCATCGGGCGCATCACTGGTGCTGTTCCAGCTGGCCAGCCTGATCGGCGTGGCCTGGTGGCTGCTGGCATTGCTGTGGCTGCGCTTTTTCAACTTCGGCGCCGACCAGGGCAGCTATGCGCGCGCGCTCAAGCTGGCGGCCGGCAGTCTGGCGATCGTGCCGGCATGGTCGGCGCTGGTGCTGATCCATGCCGAACAGCCGCATGGCCATCGCTGGCTGCTCACCGCCCTGGCCATCGTCTGGGCCGCCGACTCCGGCGCCTACTTCGCTGGCCGCCATTTCGGCCGGCACAAGCTGGCGCCGCGGATCAGCCCGAACAAGACCGTCGAGGGCCTGCTCGGCGGGCTGCTGGCCGGCCTGATCGCCGCCGCCGCCTTCGGCGCGCTGGCCGGCGCCACGCTGGCGCAGATGCCGGCCCTGCTTGGCGTGGCCGCGGTCACGGTGCTGGCCTCGGTACTGGGCGACCTGTTTGAAAGCCTGCTCAAGCGCCAGGCCGGCGCCAAGGATTCGGGCAACGTGATCCCGGGCCATGGTGGCGTGCTCGACCGCATCGACGGCGTGCTCGCCGCGCTGCCGGTGTTCGTGCTGGGCAAGGAAATCCTCGGCCTTTGAGCCGCGCCGATATCGCAGCCATGTCCCCGGCCCCCGCCCTCCGCCAGGTCGCCGTCTTCGGCGCGACCGGCTCCATCGGTGCCTCGGCGCTGGATGTCATCGCGCGCCATCCGCAGCGCCTGCGCGCGCGCGTGCTGGCCGCCGGGCGCAATGTCCCCGCCCTGGTCGCGCTGTGCGCGCGGCACCAGCCCGACGATGCGATCGTCGCCGACCCGGAATGCTTTGCCGCCCTGCGCGACGGCCTGCGCGCTGCCGGCCTGGCGACCCGCGCCCATGCCGGCGCCGAGGCGCTCGACGCGTTCGCCGCCGCGCCGGAATGCGACACCGTCGTGGCCGCCATTGTCGGCGCCGCCGGGCTGCCTTCGACGTTGGCCGCCGCCCGCGCCGGCAAGCGCCTGCTGCTGGCCAACAAGGAATCGCTGGTACTGGCCGGTGAACTGTTGATGCGCCACGCGCAGGCCGCCGGCGCCGAAATCATTCCCATCGACAGCGAACACAGCGCGATCTTCCAGTGCCTGCGTTCCTGCGATGCCAGCCGCGGCGTCCGCCGGGTGGTGCTGACGGCCTCAGGCGGCCCGTTCCGTGGCCGCAGCCGCGCGCAGCTTGCCGATGTCACCCCGGCGCAGGCCGTGGCGCACCCGAAGTGGTCGATGGGGCCGAAGATCTCGGTCGACTCGGCCACGCTGATGAACAAGGGCCTGGAGGTGATCGAGGCGCATCACCTGTTCGGCCTGGCCGCCGAGCGCATCGGCGTGTGGGTGCATCCGCAAAGCCTGGTGCATTCGCTGGTCGAATTCGTGGACGGCTCCACGCTGGCGCAGATGGGCCTGCCGGACATGCGCACGACGCTGGCCGTCGGCCTGGCCTGGCCGGAGCGGGTCGAGTCCGGCGTGGCCGGCCTGGACCTGCTGCAGCAGGGCCGGCTCGATTTCGAGGCGCCCGACCTGGACGCCTTCCCCTGCCTGGCGCTGGCCTGGGAGGCGATGCGCGCCGGCGGCACCGCGCCAGCCATTCTCAATGCCGCCAACGAAGTGGCGGTGGCCGCGTTCCTCGAAGGCCGGGTCGGATTTCTCGCCATTCCGGCGCTGGTTCAGCACGCCCTGTCTACGCTGCCGGTCACAAATGCGGATACGCTGGAGGCCCTGCTCGCGGCCGACGCCGACGCCCGTCGCACTACCGCCGCCGCCCTGACCCGCCACGCCACGCATGCCTGAGTCTTCTTTGCCTTCGCGCCACCTCCATGGCTGACTTCATCGGCTCCGTCTGGTGGATGATCGTCAGCCTCGGCTTGCTGGTGACGTTCCACGAATTTGGCCACTTCTGGGTGGCGCGCCGCTGTGGGGTCAAGGTCCTGCGCTTCTCGGTGGGCTTTGGCCGGCCGCTGTGGACGCGCCGCGACCGCCATGGCACCGAGTTCGTCATCGCCGCGCTGCCGCTGGGTGGCTACGTGCGCATGCTCGACGAGCGCGAGGGCAACGTGCACCCGGCCGAGCGCGCCCTGGCCTTCAACCACAAGCCCGTGTGGCAGCGCATCGCCATCGTCGCGGCCGGGCCGCTGGCCAACGTCATCCTGTGCCTGGCCCTGCTGTGGGTCATGTTCCTGGTCGGGCGCGCGGACTATTCGGCTACCGTCGGCCCGGTGCAGGGCCTGGCCGCGGAAGCCGGCTTGCAGGCCGGTGACCGCATCGTCGGAGTGGACGGGCGCCCGGTGCAGAGCTGGGCGCAGACCAGCATCGCCCTGACCCTGGCGGCGCTGGACCGGCGCGACGCGCAACTGCAGGTGCAAAGCGCCGAAGGCGACGAGCGCAAGCTGCAGCTGCCGTTGTCGCACCTGCCGGAGGGCTTCACCGAATCGCAGGTGCCGGAACTGTCCGGACTCACCTGGCGCTTCCAGCAGCGCCAGGCGCTGGTCTCCGAAGTGGCGCCGGGCACGCCGGCCGACGGCGTGCTGTTGCCAGGCGACCGCATCCTGGCCATCGACGGCCAGCGCATCGACTCGGCCGACCAGGTGCAGCCGCAGATCGCGGCGCTGGGCAAGCGCGGCGGCCCCGGCATGGTCGAAGTCGATCGCGAAGGCGAACGCCTGGCCCTGGAACTGACCCCGCGCCAGGACGCCGCCGCGCCGGGCGGCTGGCGCATCGGCGTGGCCATGGCCGCCGGCCAGGCGCCGGCCTACGATGTGCGCGACCAGTACGGCCCGCTGGCCGCGGTCCCCGCCGCGCTGCGCGAGACCGGCCGGATGACCGCCGATACCCTGGGCATGATGAAACGGCTGGTGACAGGCCAGGCTTCGCTGAAGAACGTTTCCGGCCCGGTCGGCATCGCCCGCGCCGCCAATGCCTCGGCCAAACGCGGCGTGGACTGGTTTCTGTACTTCCTCGCCACCCTGTCGCTGGGCCTGGCCATCCTCAACTTCCTGCCCATTCCGATCTTGGACGGCGGACACCTGCTGTATTACCTTATCGAGTTGGTCAAGGGCAGCCCGCTCAGCGAGCGCGTCATGATCGCCGGCCAGTACGTGGGCCTGGCGATCCTGGCCGGACTGATGGGACTGGCGTTCTACAACGACCTGCTCGGCCCCCTGCCCCGATGAACCGGCGCCTGTGGACCGGCCCTGGTTTGAACTTATCCGCGCTGTCGTCGTCTTACGCCGGCACCCCTGCAACAACGAACCCGCTCAACCGGATGTGACATGACGAGATTTCCCACTCGCCGCCTGCTTGCCCTCGCCCTTGCCACCGGCCTCAGCGTGCCCGCACTCGCCCTGGCGGCCGAGCCGTTCGTGGCCAGCGACATCCGCGTGGACGGGTTGCAGCGCATTTCCTCCGGCACGGTCTTCACCTACCTGCCGGTGAACCGCGGCGATACCGTGGACGATGCCAAGGTGGGCGAGTCGATCCGCGCCCTGTACCGCACCGGCTTCTTCGAGGACGTGCAGCTTGACCGCCAGGGCAACATCCTGGTCATCACGGTCAAGGAGCGTCCGGCGATCAACAAGCTCACCGTGACTGGCAACAAGGACATCAAGTCCGAAGAGCTGCTCAAGGGCCTGACCGACATCGGCCTGACCGAAGGCGGCACCTTT
>Ga0196970_1000132_pt1 | contig 114803 bp, 100 predicted proteins | sample S1v_513CmetaG_FD_148672 | JGI IMG/M metagenome (GOLD analysis project Ga0196970, IMG submission 148672) | Soil microbial communities from Anza Borrego desert, Southern California, United States - S1+v_5-13C | ecosystem: Environmental > Terrestrial > Soil > Desert | place: USA: California... | reverse complement strand
CACGGTGGCGATGGCGTTGCCGGCATAGATCGGCCGCTCGAACGTATCCGAAGAGACCACGGCGGTGATGTCGGAGACCATCGCCACGTCGAGCAATGCCGCGACGCGCGGCAGCACGTTCTTGCCGAAGGAGGTGGCGGCGGCGAGGACGTGGCTGTAGGCCGGGGCGAGCGAGACCAGCAGGGCCGCGACCGGCTCGGCCAGCGCGTGCTCGTAGGCGGCATCGTCGGCAAGCAGCACTTTGGCGACACCGGCCAGCTTCGCGGCCTGCTCCGCGGCGGGGGCGGCGTTGCGGCCGGCAACCAGGAGGTGGATGTCGGCGCCAAGCTTGGCGGCGGCGGTGACTGCGTGGGCGGTGGCGGGCTTGAGGGTGGCGTTGTCGTGGTCGGCGAGGATCAGGATGGGCATAGGGCGGGTCCTTGGTTGGCGGGTGGTGAGGTGTCGGCTGCGGACTGCGGATTGCCCCCTCCCCATCCCTCCCCATCCCTCCCCCGCTTCGCGGGAGAGGGGGTAGGACGCTCGTCGGCGTGAACCGAATCGCGAAGCGGCGGAGTTCCCTCTCCCGCGGAGCGGGGGAGGGTTAGGGTGGGGGCACCGGGGCCGGCGCCCCTCAGATCACCCGCGCCTCGTTCTTCAGCTTGTCGACCAATGCGGCGACGTCCGGCACCTTGATGCCGGCCTGACGCTTGGCCGGCTCGGCGACCTTCACCGTCTTCAGCCCCGGCGTCACATCGACACTCAGGGCGTCCGGCGTGACCGTCTCCAGCGGCTTCTTCTTCGCCTTCATGATGTTGGGCAGCGAAGCATAACGCGGCTCGTTGAGGCGCAGGTCGGCGGTGACCACCGCCGGCAGCTTCAGCGACACGACCTCAAGCCCGCCGTCGATCTCGCGCGTCACCGCAACGGCATCGCCCGCCGGAGCGACCTTCGAGGCGAAAGTGCCCTGGCCCCAGCCGAGCAGGGCAGCGAGCATCTGGCCGGTCTGGTTGCAGTCATCGTCGATCGCCTGCTTGCCGAGGATGACGAGGCCGGGGGCTTCCTTCTCGACCAGGGCCTTGAGGACCTTGGCGACGGCCAGCGGTTCAGTGGTCACGTCGGTCTGCACCAGGATGGCGCGGTCGGCACCCATGGCGAGAGCGGTGCGTAGCGTTTCCTGCGCTTGCGCCGGGCCGATGGAGACGACGACGATCTCGGTCGCCTTGCCGGCCTCCTTCAGGCGCACCGCCTCTTCGACGGCGATCTCGTCGAAGGGGTTCATCGAGAACTTCACGTTGGACGTCTCGACGCCGGACTGATCGGTCTTCACCCGGATCTTGACGTTGTAGTCGACGACGCGCTTCACGGCGCAAAGGATCTTCATGGCGCGGGTCCCTTTGGAAATGGGCGGCGTGCAGGCATGGGAGGGCGATAGCCCCCTCCCCATCCCTCCCCCTCTTCGAGGGAGAGGGGGCAGGACGCTTGACGGCATGACGTGATTGGCAAGGCGGCGGAGTTCCCTCTCCCTCGATCGGACCGGCCTTCGGCCGGCCGAGAGCGGGGGAGGGTTAGGGAGGGGGCAAAGCGTCCCGCCCCTTACAGCCCTTCGGTCTGCTTGCGCAGGACGTATTTCTGGATCTTGCCCGTCGAGGTCTTCGGCAGCGGGCCGAACACCACCGTGCGCGGGCACTTGAAGTGGGCCATGTGGGCGCGGCAGAAGGCAATGATGTCGGCCTCGGTCGCGGTGGCGCCGTCCTTCAGCGTGACGAAGGCGCAGGGCGTCTCGCCCCACTTCTCGTCATGGCGGGCGACGACGGCGGCCTCCAGCACCTCGGGGTGCTTGTAGAGGACATCTTCCACTTCGATGGACGAGATGTTCTCGCCGCCGGAGATGATGATGTCCTTCGACCGGTCCTTGATCTCGACATAGCCGTCTTCATGCCAGACGGCGAGGTCGCCGGTGTGGAACCAGCCGCCGGCGAAGGCCTCTTCCGTCGCCTTGGGGTTCTTCAGGTAGCCCTTCATGACGTTGTTGCCGCGCATCATGATCTCGCCCATCGTGCGGCCGTCCTTCGGCACCGGCTCCAGCGTGAAGGGATCGGCGACGATCACCGCCTCCAGCATCGGGCCGCGCACGCCCTGGCGGGCCTTGATCGCCGCCTTCTCGTCCAGCGACAGGCCGTCCCAGCGGTCGTGCCAGACGCAGACCACGGTCGGGCCGTAGCATTCGGTCAGGCCGTAGACATGGGTGACTTCCCAGCCCATCCGCTCCATGCCGGCGATGACGGCGGCGGGCGGGGCGGCGCCGGCGACCATCACCTTCACCTTCTGCTCGATGCCCTGCTTCAGCTCGGCCGGCGCGTTGTTCAGCATGTTCAGAACGATGGGCGCGCCGCAGAAGTTGGTCACCCGCTCCTCGCGAATCAGCTTCAGCACCGCGTCCGGGCGGACCTGACGCAGGCAGATCGCGGTGCCGGCGGTGACCGCGATGGTCCAGGGGAAGCACCAGCCGTTGCAGTGGAACATCGGCAGCGTCCACAGATACACGGGCGCGTCGCCCATGTTCCAGGACAGCGCGTTCGACACCGCGTTCAGATAGGCGCCGCGGTGGTGATAGACGACGCCCTTCGGATTGCCGGTGGTGCCGGAGGTGTAGTTCAGCGCGATGGCCTGCCATTCGTCGGACGGCAGGGTCCAGGGATGTTCGGTCCCGACGTCGCTGATGAAGGCTTCGTAATCCCGGTCGCCGATCAGCTCGCCGCCGCTGTAGGTCGGATCGTCGATGTCCACCACCGGGATCGGCGCATCCAGCAGGGCCAGCGCCTTCTTCGCCACACCGGAGAACTCGCGGTCGACGATCAGGATCTTCGCTTCGCCATGCTTCAGGATGAAGGCGATGGCTTCGGCGTCCAGGCGGGTGTTGACGGCGTTCAGCACGGCGCCGGCCAGCGGCACGCCGAAATGCGCCTCGAACAGCTCGGGCGTGTTGGCGGCCAGCATGGCGACGGTGTCGCCGGTGCCGATCCCCAGGTTCGCCAGCGCCGCGGCCAGACGGCGCACGCGGACGAAGGTCTCGGCCCAGGTCCGGCGGACCGGGCCATGGACGACGGCCAGCCGGTCGGGCCACACGGAGGCGGCGCGCTCCAGGAAAGTCAGCGGCGTCAGCGCGACGAAATTGGCGGCGTTGCGCTCGAGGTCGCGTTCATACGGATTGGCGCGGACATCGGCTGCGGCGGCAGTTTCACTCATCGGACCGTTCTCCCCAGGGGTTCTTGTTGCGCGCCGACATTGGGCGCGGCGGTGTTGGAAACAGCCTGTACCAGATCAGCTTTGCGCAACTTTCTCAGGATTATGACCAATTGTTATTGGGGTTGTTGCTGCCCCAGGCAAGCGAGGCACCCCATTCACCGTAACCCGGATCGCCGCAGCCCAGATCACCGCAGCTCAGATCACCGCAGCCCAGTCACCGCAGCCAGGTCACGTCGCCGGCGAACAGGTATCCGGCACCGTAGACCGTCTTGATCAGCCGCGGGGCGCGGGGATCGTCCTCGATCTTCTTGCGGATGCGCGACACGCGGACGTCGATGCTGCGGTCATAGGGAAAATCGTCACGGTCCTGGTCGGGACCTTGCAGATGCTCGCGCGACAGCACGCGCTTGGGCGCCTTCAGCAAGGTCAGCAGCAGCGAGGCCTCCGCCGCGGTCAGGCTTTCCTGACGGCCGTCATCGGCGCTCAGCGTCAGGTTGCCGAGGTCGAAGACCCAATTGCCGAAGCGCGCCCGCGCGGTCTCCGCCGCGGCCGTGGCGCCGGCCAGCTGTTCGCGGCGGCGGATGGCGCTGTTGACGCGGGCGACCAGTTCCCGTGGCTCGAAGGGTTTCACGATGTAATCGTCGGCGCCCAGTTCCAGCCCCAGGATCCGGTCGGAGGTGCCGCCGCGCCCGGACAGGATGATCACGCCGAAGCGCACGTCCTCCCATAGCTCGCGAACCAGGGTCAGCCCGTCCATGTCCGGCAGGCCGAGATCGACTAGGCACAGGTCGGGGGCCTGGCGCTGGATCGCCGCCCGCGCCTCCCGCCCGCTGGGCCAGCAGGACACCTCGTAGCCGTATCCCTCCAGCACCTCTTTCACCAGCCGGCGGATGTCGGCCTCGTCCTCGACCAGATAAATGCGCTTCTTCTGCACCACGCGCGTTTCCCCTCGGCACTCGTCGCCCTGTATTTCCAGGTGCGTTCATTTGGTCCGATCATATCAGACCGGCGCGGGTTGGGCGGCGTGGCCGATGGCCGCCACCAGGTCCCGCTTGTCCCATGGCTTGCTCAGTATGACGGCATCGGCGGGGATATCGCCATACTCGACCGTGAATCCGCTGACCAGAACCACCCGCATGTCCGGCCGCAGCAACCGGGCGCGCCGCGCCAGCTCCACCCCCGACAGGCCGGGCATGACGATGTCGGAGACCAGCAGCGACAGCCCGTCGATCTGCTCCACCAGTTCCGCCGCCTCGTCGCCGCTCGCTGCCTCCACCACCGAGAATCCGAGGTCGACCAGCTGCTGGCGCATCACCTGCCGGACATCGTCATTGTCCTCCGCCACCAGCGCAAGCTGGCCGAACCAGCCGCTACCCAGGGGTTCGGCCGCCGCCGGTTCGGCATCGAGCAGGCGGGCCACCGGCTCGGCGCGCGGCAGCAGCAGGGTGACGGCGGTCCCCTCCCCCGGCCGGCTGTCGATGCGCAGATAGCCGCGCGACTGCTTGACGAAGCCGTAGACCATCGACAGCCCCAGCCCCGATCCCAGCGCCTTGGTGGTGAAGAAGGGCTCCACCGCGCGGGCCAGCGCCTCCGGCGTGAAGCCGGTGCCGGTGTCCGTGACGCGGATTTCCAGGTAATCGTCGGGGCGAACCGGCTCGTCGAAGGACAGGGTGTCCTCCACCCGGCGGATACCAACCGCGATGTCGAGCCGGCCGCCGTTGGGCATGGCGTCGCGCGCATTGATGGCGAGGTTGACCAGCGCGTTCTCCAACTGGGTCTGGTCGGCGATGGTCCAGCATTCCCGCCCCTCCTCCGGCACGCCGATGGCGATGGAACTGGGGAAGGAGCGGCGCAGCAGCACCGCCATGTCGCGCAGCAGGCCGCACAGTTCGATCGGCTCCGGCTTCAGCGGTTGCTGGCGGGAAAAGGCGAGCAGCCGGGCGGTGATGTCGGCGCCGCGGCGGCCGGCACGCTGGGCCGGCTCCAGATAGGCGTCCAATCCCTTGACCGCGGCGTAGCGCTCGCGCGCCGCCGCGAGGTTGCCGATGATGATCGACAACAGGTTGTTGAAGTCGTGCGCCAGCCCGCCCGACAGCTGGCCGACCGCCTTCAGGCGCTGCGCTTCCACCAGCTGGCGTTCGGTCTGCTTCTCGTCGGTGATGTCCAGCGTCAGCACGAACAGGCCGGTGACGGCGCCGCCCTCCACTCTCCCTTCGCTACGATGGCCCTCGCCGCGATGGGGAATCAGCGTGGTCTTGGTGACGATGTCGCGGCCGTCGCGCGGAAAGGCGTATTCGAAGGTCACCACCTCCCCCGACAAACAGCGGTCGAGATGGGGGCGCAGCACCGCCATGGCGCGCTGGCCGACGACCGCGGCAACGTCGCGGCCGATCACTTCGGCCTTGTCGCGGCCGACCAGTTCGCCCCAGCGCAGGTTGGCGAAGGTCAGCCGCCCGTCTCGGTCCAACCCGGCGATGCAGGCAGGGATCGCATCCAGGATCACGCGCTGGCGCGTCTCCGCCTCCGCCAGCGCCGCGGTGCGGTCGCGCACGCGGCTGTCCAGCGTGGCGACGGTGTCGCGCAGTTGTCGGACCATGCCGTCGAAGGCGGAGGCCAGCAGCCCGATCTCGTCGCCGCGGCGGATGCCGCTCTGCGCGCCGAGGTCGCCGGCCCGCACCTGCACCGCGGTGTCGGCCAGCCGGCGCAGCGGCCGGACCAGACGTCCGACGGCGATGTAGCCCAGCAGACTGCCCGCCGCCATCAGCGCCATGCCGATGGCGAGGATGCGGTTGCCCAGCACCACCGATGACCGCTGCAACTCGTCCACATAGACCGACGAGGCGATGTACCAGTCGAAGCCCTCGAAATGCCGGACCCAGCTGATCTTTTCGTAGGCATAGTTGCCGGGATCGTCGGGCTTGTCCCACAGGTAGGTCAGCGGTTCCCCCCTGGCCGCGGCGGCTTTCAGATCCTCGGCGATCGGGCGGCCGGTGGCCGAGTTCAGCCGGTCGCCGAACGACGTGCCCTCGATGTTCGAATTCGGGTGGATGATCATCCGGTTCGCCGAATCGAAGATGTAGAGATAGCCGGTGCGGGCGATGCGCAGCTTGCGCAGGGCCTGGCGCAAATCCTCGATGGCCTCAGCCTTGCGCCGCTCCACCTCGGCGTCGACATCGGCGAGATAGGCGCCGGTGCCGACGATGATGCCGCGCCTGGACAGATCCTTGAAGAAGCTGAGCTTCGGCGCCCGCTCGTCGCCGTTGGGGCGCCACCACGGATAGGTCTGAAAGCCCTCCCCCTCGCGCTTGGCGGTGGCGACGATGGTGGGCAGTATATGGCGGCCCAGATTGTCGCGCAGATCGTCGGACTTCCGCCCCTGATAATCCGGCGAGGGATGCGACAGGATCACCGAGTCGTAGCCGATGGCCCAGACATAATCCCCGTTGCCGTAGCGGAAGGCGTGCAGCCCCTCCATCGCCTCGCGCTGCGCCTGCTCCGCCGTGATCTCGCCCCGGTCGGCGCGGGCGTGGACATGCTCGATATAGCCGACGGCCAGCTCCAGCACGTCGCGCAGGCGGGTCTTGTAGGACTCCACCGTGGTGCTGCGCTGCTCCTCCAGCCCGCCGCGGATGCGGCTGACCAGTTCGAACACGTTGTCGAGGATGGTGCGGCTGGCGTCGCGTTCGATCTCGTAGGCCTTCTCCTCGATGAAGGGGACCGAGAAGACATAGGCCGCCGCCGAAAACAGCCCGAGCGAGATCAGGATCGCCGAAAACAGCCGAAGGAACAGGGGCGAGCGGATCATTTTCCGGACGGAGCGGCGGGATATGGGGATCGATATGGGGATCGAAGGGGGCTCCCCTCCATCATTCCAGCTTCGCTGTCCCGGCTCAATCCGAATCGGTGAAATTGTTACCGGAATTGCGCTGAAACAATTCGTCATATTTCCGGGAAATTTGCGAAACAGTGTTTTGTTAGCCGGAAAACCATAAGCCCACGAGAGGGTATCACCCAAGGCATAACAAGGACGTTTAGCGTCTGGAGGAAACATGCACTCCCCCGCGAACACTCCGGTTTACGAACGGGTCCGCCGGAACCCCAAATTCCAGGAACTGGTCCGCCAGCGCAGCCGGCTGGCGCTGATCCTGTCGGCCATCGTCCTGGTCGGCTACTACAGCTTCATGATGGTGGTGGCCTTCGCGCCGGACATGCTGCACAAGCCGATGTCCGACGACTCGGCCCTCAGCGTCGGCTTCCCCATCGGGGCGGCGATCATCATCCTGTCCTGGCTGCTGACCGGCGTCTATTCCCATTTCGCCAACGGCCGCTTCCAGGACCTGACCGACGAGATCACGCGGGAGACGCTGCAATGACCGCCCGCCGGATCCTCCTGACGGCGGCTGCCGCCACCCTGTTCGCCCTGCCGGCGCTGGCCGCCGGCGACGTCGGGCAGCTGGAAAAGCAGCCGGTCAACCTGTCCGCCATCGGCATGTTCCTGGCCTTCGTCGTGATGACGCTGGGCATCACCTACTGGGCGGCCAGCCGCACCCGCTCGACCTCCGACTTCTACACCGCGGGCGGCGGCATCACCGGCTTCCAGAACGGGCTGGCCATCGCCGGCGACTACATGTCGGCCGCGACGCTGCTGGGCCTGTCGAGCCTGGTCTTCGCCAAGGGCTATGACGGCTTCGTCTACACCATCAGCTTCTTCGTCGGCTGGCCGATCATCCTGTTCCTGCTGGCGGAGCGGCTGCGCAACCTGGGCCACTTCACCTTCGCCGACATCGCCTCATACCGGCTGGACCAGGGCAAGATCCGCACCTTCGCCGCCATCGGCTCGCTGACGGTGGTGTGCTTCTACCTGATCGTCCAGATGGTCGGCGCCGGCCAGCTGATCAAGCTGCTGTTCGGGCTGGACTACAACGTCGCCGTGATCGTGGTCGGCGTGCTGATGGTGGTCTACGTCACCTTCGGCGGCATGATCGCCACCACCTGGGTGCAGATCATCAAGGCGGTGCTTCTGCTGGGCGCCGGTGTGATCCTGGCCTTCCTCGCCCTGTCCCGCTTCGGCTTCAGCCTGGAGGCCATCGCCAAGAGCGCCATCGCCTCGCACAAGGACGGTGTGAAGATCATGGGGCCGGGCACGCTGCTGGCCGACCCGGTGTCGGCGGTGTCGCTGTCGCTGGGCCTGCTGTTCGGCACCGCGGCCCTGCCGCACATCATGATGCGCTTCTTCACCGTCCCCAACGCGCGCGAGGCCCGCAAGTCGGTCTTCTACGCGTCGGGCTTCATCGGCTTCTTCTTCCTGATCGTCTGCGTGCTGGGCATGGCGGCGATCACCATCGTCGGCACCGATCCGCAGTTCTTCGAAGGCGGCAAGGTCGGCGGCAAGCTGATCGGCGGCGGCAACATGCCGGTGATGCATCTGGCCAAGGCGCTGGGCGGCGACCTGTTCCTCGGCTTCCTGTCGGCGGTCGCCTTCGCCACCATCCTGGCGGTGGTGTCGGGCCTGGCGCTGGCCGGCGCCTCCGCCATCGCGCACGACCTCTACGCCCGCGTCATCCGCAAGGGGGAGGCGACGGAGCGCGAGGAGATGCGCGTGTCCAAGATCGCGTCGCTGGTCCTGGGCGTGCTGGCCGTCGTGCTGGGCATCGCGTTCGAGAAGCAGAACGTCGCCTTCCTGGTCGGCCTGACCTTCGGCGTCGCGGCGTCGGTGAACTTCCCGGTGCTGATCCTGTCGATGTACTGGAAGGGGCTGACCACCCGCGGCGCGCTGGCGGGCGGCATCGCCGGCCTGATTTCCGCGGTGACGCTGGTGATCCTGTCGAATGCGGTGTGGGTCGTGGTTCTGAACAACCCGAAGCCGATCTTCCCGTACGAGCAGCCGGCCCTGTTCTCGATGACGCTGGCCTTCATCGTCACGATCATCGTGTCGAAGCTGGACAGCAGCGCGTCCGCCCGTGCCGAGCGCGACGCCTTCGAGGACCAGTTCGTCCGCTCCCAGACCGGCATCGGCGCCGCGGCTGCGGCCAAGCACTGACGGTCTGATTTTCCAACGGAAAGCGCCCTTCCCCACCCCGGGGGAGGGCGCTTTTCTTTTGTCAGCCCGCCGACACGCTGTTGTCCTTGCGGCGCGACAGCTGCACCTGGCCGTCCAGGCATTTGACGTAGCCGGTCTTGCCCGGCTTCAGCCCATCGAGAATCGTCACCAGCGCCCGCGGGATCGCAGCGAACTCCTTGGAGCCGCGCGACTGGCCGTTGTAGACGGCGATGTGCTTGCGCAGGTCCTCCTTGGACACCGGCTTTCCGTCATTCCCGATCATCCCGTCCGCCTTTCGCTCCGTTCACCGGAGACAGGCTTACGCCGGCATTCCGCCAGCCGCAACCGGCTGGGCGACGCGGTCGGCGGGGAAGCGGACGGTGACGACGGTGCCGCAGCCCGGCTCGCTGTCGATGGACAGGCTGCCGCCATGCAGGGCCGTCAGGTCGCGGCAGATCGACAGGCCGAGCCCGGTACCGCCGAAGCGGCCGGGAATGCTGCTGTCGGCCTGCTGGAACGGCTCCAGGATGCGGGCCAGCGCGTCGGCGGGAATACCGATGCCGGTGTCGCGCACCGCGATGGCAAGTCCGCCGTTGGCCTCCAGCCCTGCCGTCACCGTCACCCGGCCGCCGCGCGGAGTGAACTTCACCGCGTTCGACAGCAGGTTCAGCAAGACCTGCCGCAGGGCACGCTCATCGGCCAGCAGCCTGGGCAGACCGGGGGAGCAATCAACCGCCACCGCCACCCCGCCGGCATCGGCTGGGACCGCGGCCAGCGCCCGGCAGGTCTCGATCGCGTCGGCCGGCTCCAGCCAGCTTTCGTCCAGCGTATAGCGCCCGGCCTCCAGCTTCGACATGTCCAGCACGTCGTTGATGAGGTCCAGAAGATGGCGCCCGCTGTTCTGCACATGGCGCGCATAGTCGTGGTAGCGCGGACTGCCCAGCGGTCCGAACAACTCGTGCAGCATGATGTCCGAGAAGCCGATGATGGCGTTCAGCGGGGTGCGCAGCTCGTGGCTCATGGTCGCCAGGAAGGCGCTCTTGGCGCGGTTGGCGGACTCCGCCTGATCGAGCGCGGCGGCGAGCCGTTCCGCCGCCTCCACCCGTTCGGTGATGTCGCGCGCCTCCACCACCAGCACGGTCACGGCGCCCCGGTCGTCGAAGACCGGCTTGATCGTCACATCCATCACCCGGTTGACGCCGTCGGCGATCACGTCGGTCTCATAGCGGACGAGTCGGCCGGACGCCGCCTTTCCGATCGATTGGCGGAAGGACTCGGCCAGTTCGCCGGTCCGGGCCCAGCCGCGGAACTCCCAGGCGCGGCGCCCGATCAGTGCCTCCGCCGGCAACCCGGCCAGGGCGCAGGCCGGCCGGTTCAAGGCCAGCACCCGCCCGTCGGGGGACAGCAACCCCATGATCTGGAAACTGCTGTCGAACAACGCCTGCGACCGGCGTTCGCTTGACCGCAGCGCCTGGGTCGTCGTCTCCAGCCGGCCGAGCTGCCGCAAGGCCAGCAAGGCCAGGAGCGTGACCACCACCGACACCGCGGCGGTTTCCAGGACGCGTTTCCAGCGGTCGGCATACCAGCCGGCCAGCACATCGTCGGCGCTGATGCGGACATAGACGTAGAGCGGCAAGTCCGCCACGCGACGGACCGTGCCGATGCGATCACGCCCTTCCGACGGATCGAAACCGGACAGAGTCTTCGCGCTTTCCCCGCCGGAGAGGCGCGGCAGGACGGAGGCGAAGACGGCACGGTCGTTGTCCAGAAGCTCGCTCGGCCGCGAATAGGCCAGGACCACACCGTCCTCGCCATACAGCAGAATGATGCTGCGCGGGCCGATGTCCTGCGTGGCGTAGAGCCGGGCGAAACGGTCGAGGTCGAGCACTGCCACGGCCACGCCGCTGCCGTTGGCAAGCGGCCGGACAAGGGCGGCGCGCCAGCCCCCGCCGGGCTCCCGGTAAGGGCCGGCGAAGGCAACCGATCCGGTGCGCGCCGCCTCGGCCGGCGGGGTTCCGGCAAGGGAGGTTTGGGCATCCAGCCCTGCAGCCTCCCTGACCCGCCCATCCGGCTCCACCACCAGCAGGCTGCGCAGCGCCAGACCCGGACCAGCCTCCGTCCCTGAGAATGCAGCAGTGTCAGCCAGCAGATGGGCGGGGATCCGCCCGTCTTCGGCAATTGCATAGAGAGCGCGGCTGGCAACGACGAGGATGCGGCGGGCATCCTCCTCCAGCAGGCGTGACAGGTTGGCGGTCTGCCGCAGGCCGTCCTGAAGCGCCCGGTCGCGCGCACGCTCCAGATCGGCGTAGGCCACCAGCCAGAAGCCGGCGATAACCGCCGCGAGCAGGCCGATGCGCATGCCGGCCACCGGCGACAGGGACAACGCGCCTGATCGCAACTGCCGCCACCATCCGCGCGCGGCGCCGGCCGGTTCGGAGAAATCCGTCAAAGGCAAGAGTCCGCCGCGGCTGAATTCCAGAGAACGTCAAGCCGGTTCGGCCGGACGCGGCAAACTGTAGCATGCCCTACCGGGTGATTTCACGTTCGCACACTCCTGATGCGGGTGGGAACTTGTGAAGAGGCGGGCGACACTGGAATGCCGGTGCGGGGAAAGTTTGGCTCGACAAAGCCAGCGGCTCGCGCTTCTCTGCCCCTCAACCATGGGGAGGAGGATCCGGGCCGGCATGCTTGAGGATTACGTCAACAGCCCGCTTCTGGGGCTTATGCTGTTCCAACTCGCCATCGTCTGGCCAATGGCACGCATCCTGCGCCGGGCAGGCTTCTCGCCCTTGTGGGCGTTGTTCGCACTGCTGCCGCTGGGTCATGTGGTCGCGATCGGCGTCATGGCGCACAGCCGCTGGCCGGTGTTGCCGGTGCGCGAAGCCCGCAAGGTCAAGGCGCGGAGGACGGCATGACGGACACCATCATCCATCTGGGCTTCTGGGAACTGCTGATCGGCTCGATCGTCACGACCTATACGCTGATCGCCGGCGGCTGGGTGCTGGCGAAGGCCGGACGCAGCCCGCTGTGGATCCTGCTGCTGCTGTTCCCGTACCTGAACGTGGTCGCCGTCTGGGTCTTCGCCTATATGCGCTGGCCCTTCGTCGACCGCCCCTCCAGCACGAGTGTGCCGGACGGCGAGCGCTGAGCGCCTGCCGGTGTTGAACGGCCGGCAGGATCAAGCCGGCAGGATCAGGCCGTACGGTCGTCCTCGATCAGGCGGACGATCACGTCGACACGGGCGACGCGGGTGCCGGCCGGGGCGGTGGGCAGGTTCTGCACCACCAGGCGGTCGGCCGGGATATCCTCGAGCCGGCCGGTGGATTCGACGAAGAAATGATGATGGTCGCTGGTGTTGGTGTCGAAATAGGACTTGCCGGCCTCCACCACCACCTCGCGCAGCAGACCGGCGGAGGTGAACTGGTTCAGCGTGTTGTAGACGGTCGCCAGCGACACCGGCAGGTCGGCGGCCAGCGCCTCGCCATGCAGCTGTTCCGCGGTGACGTGCCGGTCGCAGCCTTCGAACAGCAGCCGGGCAAGGCCGAGGCGCTGGCGGGTCGGGCGCAGCCCGGCGCCGTTCAGCCGGTCGAGGGCTCGCTTGAATGGGCGTTCGGCGGTCATCATGGGCGCGGCACCCGTACGGTCGACACAGGGGCGGACACGAAGGTCCAGGACAGGACCGCGGCACTAGGCCGCAGACCGTTCAACTGTAAAACCATTCGGAAAGGCGGCGCAAGTTATTGTCGCACCGACGTCAACCTAGCAGGCGTCAACCGAAGAGGCGCCAGCCGGATCGCTCCAATGCAAAGGCCGCCGGCAGTCACCCGCCGGCGGCCCTGTCGGTCCGGGATCGTGGCCGGTCAGTAACCGGTGGCGATCCGCTCCACGAGCTGCTTCACCGTCGGGATGAAGCCGTCATTGTAGTAGGGATCGCTGGCGAAGCGGTAGGCGTTGTGCCCCGCGAACATCAGCTGGTTCTCACAGTCGTCGGTGTGGCTGACCGCCTGAAGCGTCTTCTGGATGCAGAAGGAGCGCGGATCGGCGCGCTTGCCCGTCGTCCCTTCCTCGTTCTGCGCCCAGTTGGAGAAGCCGCAGGCCGACAGGCAGCCCATGCAGTCGACCTGATCGTGCAGGATCTTTTCCGACTGCTGGGGGGTGACGAAGACCAGCGTGCTGTCCGGCGTCTTCAACGCGGTGGTGAAGCCCTGGGACAGCCAGCCTTCGGCGCGCTGCTTGTCGCTTTCGGTCACGTAGACCGGGCGGCCGCGCGGACCGACCGGGAATTCGGCCGAATGCTCGCCCACCGGCTTGGACAGATAGGCGATCTGGCGCTCCGACCGGGCCATCAGGTCCAGCAGGAAGGGGTTCTTCACCGCCGACGAATAGAAGCCGGTGGGAGAGAAGCGGTTCAGGAAGACGTCGCCCGCCTGCAGCGCGACCAGCTTGCGCTTCCACGCCATGGAGATCGGGCTCTCCTGGGTCAGCAGCGGACGGGTGCCGAACTGGAAGGCGATCGGCCCCAGGTCCGGGTTGTCGATCCAGTCCTCCCACTCCGACAGCCACCAGACGCCGCCCGCCATCACGATGGGGGTGTCGTTCAGGCCGAAGCTGTTCATCATCTGGCGCAGGGCCAGGACGCGGGGGAACGGATCCTCCGGCTTCTGCGGGTCTTCGGAGTTGGACAGGCCGTTGTGGCCACCGGCCAGCCACGGATCCTCGTAGACCACGCCGCCCAGATGTTCGCGGAACTTGTGGTAGGCGCGCAGCCACAGCGCACGGAAGGCGCGGGCCGACGACACGATCGGGTAGTAATGGACGCCGTAGCGCACCGCGATCTCGGCAACCTTGTAAGGCATGCCGGCGCCGCAGGTGACGCCGTGGATCAGGCCCTGCGAGCCTTCCAGCACGCCGTGCAGGATGTGCTCCGCTCCGCCCATTTCCCACAGGACGTTCATGTGGATGCGGCCTTGGCCGTTCGACGTCTCGTGTGCGATGCGCGCCTGGGCGATGCCGCCCTCGATGCCGAAGGCGATCAGCTCGTTGTGGCGCTCGCGCCGGGTCTTGCCCTTGTAGATCTGCGGCAGAAGGTTGCCGTTCTCATCGTAGCTGTCGGCGTTGACACCCGAAAAGGTGCCAATCCCGCCGGCTGCCGCCCAGGCGCCGGAGCTTTCGCCGTTGGAAACGGCAATACCCTTGCCACCCTCGACGAGCGGCAAAACCTCCCGGCCGGACATCTGCAACGGCTTCAACGCCTTCAACGAACCCTCCAAAGACCGAACGTGGCGCCCTTCGGGACACCGGATCAAAAGCGGCGGACAACCAGACGACGAAAAGCTCCGCCGGAATCCACGTGGGTTCCGGCGGGATCGCCAACGCGGTTCTATATATGAGGAATTGGCCCGCCCTACGAGCGGATTCAGCCCCTCGCGCAAAAAACGTTCACGATTTGCCGCAGTTGCGAACGGAAGCGTCAGCGTGTCGACCGTTCCTCCGGCACATCGTCAGGCATGCCCGTGAGACATGCCCCCAAGACTGCACCGTCAGGCATCCGCACCCAACTCCCGCGCCAGACGGCCCGGTGCGTCGGTGAAGACTGCGGATACCCCCCAGCCGAACAGCGTTCGCGCCCGGTCGGCGTCGTTGACGGTATAGCTCAGCACCGGCCGTCCGGTGGCGCGGTATTCCGCCACACTGTCGGCCGTCTGGCGCTTCTGGTCGACATTCAGGGTCGCCGCCCCAATGCGGTCGGCGATGGCCGCCCAGTCGGCAGGCGGATCCCACAGCAGGTAGCCGCGGGGAATTTCCGGCCACAAGCGCTGCGCAACCTCCAGGCAGGGGACCTCGAAGCTGGACAGCAGAAGCGGCCGGTCGGACGGCCAAAGCGGACGCAGGGTGTTCAGCGCCACCTCCGCCGTTATCTCCTCCTGCCCCGGATAGGGCTTGATCTCCAGGTTCAGGCCGAGGCCGAGGTCGCGGATCAGCGCCACCGCCTCTTCCAGCGTCGGCACCTGTTCTCCGACGAAGCCGGCATCGAACCAGCGCCCGGCGTCGAGCTGCCGGAGGTCCGCCAGATCCATGAGCGGCACCGGGCCGGTGCCGGTGGTGGTGCGGTCCAGCGTGTCGTCGTGGATCAGCACCGGGCGCTGGTCGCGGGTCAGCATGACATCCACCTCCACCCAGCGGGCGCCCTGGCGGGCGGCCTCCCGGATCGAAGCGAGCGTGTTTTCCGGCGCATTTTCCTTGGCGCCGCGATGGCCGATCAGGCGGGGAAGAGTCGACAGCATGGGTCTCGCAGGAGTAAGAGCGGTCGCTTTCCTACATGACCCATTCCGTCGAGACGGGAAAGAGCGATGAAGGCCCTGCACAGCGTTTCCGATCTGGTGGCCGCCGGGCTGATGACGCCGGAGGCGGGCGACGCCGTGCGTACGGTCGCCGACCGCTATGCCGTGGCGCTGACCCCGTACCTGCGGGAGACGCTGGCCGGACGTACGGATCCGCAGGACCCGCTCTATGCGCAGTACGTCCCCTCCCCTGCCGAGGCGTACAGCACGCCGGAAGAGCTGGAAGACCCCATCGGCGACGTGGCGCGCAGCCCGGTGAAGGGCATCGTCCACCGCTACCCCGACCGGGTGCTGCTGAAGCCGCTGCATGCCTGCGCCGTCTATTGCCGCTTCTGCTTCCGCCGCGAGATGGTGGGTCCGGGTGGCGAGGCGCTGACCGCCGACGAGTTGGACGCCGCCCTCGCCTATATCCGCGACCATCAGGAGGTGTGGGAGGTCGTCATCACCGGCGGCGATCCGCTGCTGCTGTCGCCGCGCCGGCTGCGCGGGATCGTCCAGGCACTGTCGGCCATACCCCATGTCGGGGTCGTCCGCCTGCACAGCCGCATCCCCGCCGCCGATCCCGACCGGGTCACGCCCGAACTGGTCGAAGCGCTGACCGCCCCCGACCTCGCCACCTGGGTCGCCGTCCACATCAACCATGCCGACGAGTTGACCCCGCCGGTGCGCGCCGCTCTCGCCCGATTGGTTGAAGCCGGCATCCCCCTGGTCGGCCAGACCGTTCTGCTCAAGGGCATCAACGACAGCCACGCGGCACTGGAGGCCCTGTTCCGCGGGATGGTGCGCAACCGGGTGAAGCCCTATTACCTGCACCACCCCGACCTTGCCGCCGGCACCAGCCATTTCCGCCCGACCCTGGCGGAGGGGCAGGCGCTGGTGACCGGCCTGCGGGGGCGGCTGTCCGGCCTGTGCCAGCCGACTTATGTCCTCGACATCCCCGGCGGCCACGGCAAGGCCCCCGCCGCCCCGGCCTGGATCGAAGAACAGGGCGAGGGCAGCTATCGCGTGACCGACTTCACCGGCCGGGTTCACGACTACCGCGGCTGAGCGTCCGCTCTCAGATCGGCTCCGCCCCCAACGCCGCGGCCCAATGGGCGACACGCGCCTTTACGGCAGCGGCGCGGGCGAAGGCAAGCTCCTCGTCCTCCAACCGCTCGACGATCTCAAAGGTCAGCGAATCGGCGCCATGGGCGTTCCATGCCGCCTGCAGGCTGCGGTGCGGACAGCCGCCCATCTTCAGCTGGAACCAAAGCCGGTTCTGGATCTTGTCGAGATCGGGCGCGCCGCCCACCCACACCGCACCGGCAGCCCCACAGCGGACGGCGAACACGCCGGTCACGCTCTTGCGCTCCTTGTAGGCCGCCACCGCCGCCTTGCGACCCTCTTTGCCAACCATGTCCACCCTCACCGCATGCATCATCGCTCCCGAGTGGTTATACCCGGGTGATATTCGGCGCAAGGTTTTTATCCGGGTATTATCCCAAGAGGGCCGGGGTGCCGAACAGCGGATCGGGATTGATCAGGGCGTTGTGGATGCCGACGACCGACGCGAAGCCGGTCCACAGAATCAGCGGCGTCCAGATCAGCGCGATGCTGCGGTCGTCCCGCGCCACCAGCGCGATGCAGATGGACGTGATGATGAAGAAGGACACCGTCCAGGCCGCGGCGAGGATAGAGCTGCCCAGCGTGAAGTAGACGAGGCTGAAGGTGGCGTAGATTACCCAGGTCACCGCCTGAAGCCCGATCAGCAGGCCGCGGTCGCGGATTCGCCGCGCCGGGTTCAGCAGGCGGATGTCGCCCCAGATCTGGAAGACGTTCAGCGTGAACCACATCACCGGAAACGCCCATCCCGGCGGCTGCAGCGGCGATGGCTGGTGCCCGGCGAAGGGCTGGCCGCCACGCTCGACGAAGCCCCAGGCATTGACGATGACCCAGAACAGCAGCGGTTGCCACCAGCGAACCCGGAAGGGGGCGGGCGGTGGCGCGGTGTATGTGGCGTGGCTCATGCCCCGCGAGATAGCGCGCGGCGCCTTATGGTCAAGTCAGCGCCCTTTCAGCGCCGCGCCCCCAGCGAGGCCAGCTGGAACAGCACGCGGGCGCACAGGGTCTCGTCCGGCATGTTGGTGCGCTTGCAGTCGGCTTCGGCGTCGACCAGCCGCTCCAGCGCCTGGCGGACATGGCCGGGCGACCAGTGGCGGGCCTGTCTGACCAGCCGGGTCTTCAGCTTGAAGAAGACCGGCGGGCGCAGCGACTCGACAGCCGCCTCCGGCGACTTGCCGGCGGCGACCTGGGCGCAGAGCAGCTGCAGGCGCTGGAAATGGCGCTGGGCACCGCGCAGGATCGGCACCGGCGAGGTCCCCTCGGCGAACAGCCGCGCCAGCGAGCGGTCGAGCGTCGCAAAGTCGCCCTCCGCCGCCGCCCATACCGGCTCGTCCATCGACAGGGCGGCGCTGTCGCCGATGCAAGCCTGGGCATCCTCCAGCCGCACGCGCTTCGCGTCTCCCATATAGAGCGCCAGCTTCTCCGCCTCGCCGCGGGCGACCATCCGGTCGCCGACGAGGTTGGCTGCCAGGAAGCTCAGCGCGTCGGGATCGGCGGTCAGGCTATGGCCGTGCAGGATTTCGGCAATGACCCGGCCGAGCGATGCCTCCTCCTCCACATAGCAGGGAATGGCGGCGGCGCCGTCGGCGCCTTCGAACAGAAGCCGCAGCTTGGAGCGGGCCGAGAGGTCGCCCGACTCGACCACCACGAGGCTGTCGCCCGGCGGCGGGTTTTCGAGCAAGGCGGTGAAGGCGGCCGTGCTGTTGTCCTCGGCATCACGGACGCGGATCAGGCGCCGGCCGCCGGTGAAGGAGATCGCCGCAGCCTCGTCGGCCAGCCGCACCGGATCGTCGGCCAGCGCGCGGCCCAGGAATTCGGCAACCCGGAAGGGATCGGACAGGTCCGGCACCACCGTCTTGCCCAGCGTCTGAGCACGGTCGCGCACGAGGCCCGAATCGGGGCCATAAAGCAGCACCGCCCGGACCTTGGGGTCCGGGCTGCGCAGGAAACCATCGATCGCCTTGGGCTGAAGCTTCACCCGAACACCTCCCGCCGGTCAGGACCCGCGGCCGAGATGCATGGCGACGCGGGTGGTGATGTCGTTGGAGATGTCCTCGAGCGCCCGGTCATAGGCATTCTGCACCGTCACGATGGCGGCGTAGTGCTGCTCCAGCGTGTTGTAGCTGATCATCGACCGCGAGCTGGACTGGAACACCACCTGCCCTGTCTGGGTGTCGGTCAGGCGGTAGGGCGCGTTGACCAGCAGCTGGGCGCGCACCGCGGTGGCATCCTTCTGCAGGGCCAGCTTCTGCTCCGACGCCGACAGCGCCACGTCCAGCCGGTAGCGCGGATTGCTCGGCCGCTCCGACGGATAGAAGTTGTCGATCAGCAGGTTGCGGAGCTTCTGCCCTTCCCGGTCGGGGATCGACGCGATGTCGACCTCCATCAGCCGGTCCGCCGCCGCGGCTCCGACGCCCTTGCCGCCATAAAGCGGCTGGAAACCGCATCCCGACAGGGACACGGCGGACAGGCCGAGCGCGAGGGCGAACAGCCCCCGCGCAACGGTCTGCCGGATCGGGCTCCGGCGGAACGGGCCCCGTGGGAACGATCTGGGATCAGACGACGACATTGATCACCCGGTTCGGGACGACGATGACCTTGCGGGCCGGCTTGCCGTCCATGGCACGCTGGACGTTGGCATCGGCCAGCGCCGCCTGCTCGGCCGCATCCTTGTCCATGTCGCGCGGCAGTTCCAGCGTGGCGCGCAGCTTGCCGTTGACCTGGACCGCGACCTTGACGCTGTCCTCCACCACCAGGGCGGGGTCGGCCTCCGGCCAGGGCTGGTCGGCCAGCAGCGTGGTGTGACCCAGCTGGGCCCACAGCTCTTCGCCCAGATGCGGCATCATCGGACCGACGAGACGGACCAGCGACTCGAAGCCCTCGCGCAGGACCCAGGCCTCGCCCTCGCCCTTGCCGTCCAATTCGCCGAGCGCGTTGGACAGCTCGCGGACGCGGGCGACCGCCTTGTTGAAGCGGAACTTGTCGAGATCCTCCGACACGCCGGCGATGGTCTTGTGGACCAGACGGCGGACCGCCTCGGCCTTCGGGCCGAGCGACTCGGGGCTAGGCGTGCCGGCGGCGGGCAGTTCCACCGGCGCCTCGGTCACCATCCGCCACAGGCGGTTGATGTAGCGCCAGGCGCCGTCGATGCCGGCCTCGGTCCATTCCAGATCGCGTTCCGGCGGGCTGTCGGACAGCATGAACAGGCGGGCGGCGTCGGCGCCGTAGGTGCCGATGATGTGTGCCGGGTCCACCACGTTCTTCTTGGACTTCGACATCTTCTCGACGCGGCCGACATTGACCGGCGCACCGCTGTCGGCCCGGACCCACTCGCCCTTGTCGTTCCTGGTCAGGTCCGTCGGGGCCAGCCAGGCGCCGGTGCCGGCATCCTTGTAGGTCTCGTGGTTGACCATGCCCTGGGTGAACAGGCCGGTGAACGGCTCGTCCAGGTTCAGGTAGCCGCAGGTCTTCAGCGCGCGCGTCCAGAAGCGGCTGTAGAGCAGGTGCAGGACCGCATGCTCGATGCCGCCGATATACTGGTCGACGCCCAGCCAGTAATCGACGGACTCGCGGGTGAATGCCGCATCCTCGGACTTCGGCGAGCAGAAGCGGGCGAAATACCAGGACGACTCGATGAAGGTGTCGAAGGTGTCCGTCTCGCGCAGCGCCGGCTTGCCGCAGGTCGGGCAGCTGGTGTGCTTCCAGGTCGGGTGGTGGGCCAGCGGGTTGCCGGGCTTGTCGAAGGTCACGTCCTCCGGCAGCACGACCGGCAGCTGGTCGTCCGGAACCGGGACGATGCCGCAAGATTCGCAGTGGATGACCGGGATCGGGCAGCCCCAATAGCGCTGGCGCGACACGCCCCAGTCGCGCAGGCGGTACTGGGTGGTACGCTCGCCCTGGCCCGCCGCCTCCAGCCGCTTGCCCGCCTCCTCCTTTGCCGACTCGGTGTCGAGTCCGTCCAGGAAGGTGGAGTTCCGCAGCACGCCGGGGCCGGTGTAGGCCTCGGTCCCGACCTCGAACGCGGCCGGGTCGGCATCGGCCGGGATCACCACCGGACGGACCGGCAGGTTGTACTTGCGGGCGAAATCCAGGTCGCGCTGGTCATGCGCCGGGCAGGCGAAGATCGCGCCCGTGCCGTATTCCATCAGCACGAAGTTGGCGACATAGACCGGCAGCTCCCACGACGAATCGAAGGGATGCACGACCTTCAGGCCGGTGTCGAAGCCGCGCTTCTCCGCCGTCTCGATCGCTTCCTCGCTGGTGCCCAGCCGGTTGCACTCGGCGATGAACTCGGCCAGTTCCGGGCTGGACGCGGCCAGTTCGGCCGCCAGCGGGTGATTCGGGGAAATCGCGGCGAAGGAGGCGCCGAACAGCGTGTCCGGACGGGTGGTGAAGACCTCCAGCTCGTCCTCGCGCCCCTTGATGTGGAAGCGGAAACGGACGCCGGTGGACTTGCCGATCCAGTTCTCCTGCATGATGCGGACGCGCTCGGGCCAGCGGTCCAGCGTCTCCAGGCCCTTCAGCAGGTCTTCGGCATAGGCGGTGATCTTCAGGAACCACTGCGACAGCTTGCGCTTTTCCACCAGCGCGCCGGTGCGCCAGCCGCGGCCGTCGATCACCTGCTCGTTGGCGAGAACGGTGTTGTCCACCGGGTCCCAGTTCACCCAGGATTCCTTGCGGTAGGCCAGGCCCGCCTTCAGGAAATCCAGGAACATCTTCTGCTCGTGGCGGTAATACTCCACGTCGCAGGTGGCGATCTCGCGGTCCCAGTCGATGGACAGGCCCATCGTCTTCAGCTGCCCGCGCATGGTCGCGATGTTCTCGCGCGTCCAGGCGGCGGGGTGGACCTTCTTTTCCAGCGCGGCGTTCTCGGCCGGCAGGCCGAAGGCGTCCCAGCCCATCGGGTGCAGGACGTTGAAGCCCTTGGCGCGCTTGAAGCGCGCGATCACGTCGCCGATGGTGTAGTTGCGGACGTGGCCCATGTGGATGCGCCCCGACGGATAGGGGAACATCTCCAGCACATAGTATTTGGGCCGGGAGGCGTCCTCGCGCGCGGTGAAACAGCCCTTGCCGTCCCACACGCCCTGCCACTTCGCCTCGGTTTCCTTGACATTATAACGCGACATGAGCGCGACGCCGTTTTCCGTTGTACCAGATGCTCGAAGACTTGCCCGACAGCCGGGCCGGCCTTGAGGACCGCCTTGAGGACCGCCTCGGGCGGGCCGCCGCGTCAGCGGGCGGCGGCGTTCTGCGACACGCGAAGCTGCCGGGCGCGGGTCAGCACCGCATCCTCCAGCTGGCCGGCGGTCTCCGGACCGACGTTGATGTCGCGCCAGTCGTTGCCCGTCCGCTGCTGCTTGAACACCGAAACCCGGACGCCGTCGGCCCGCAGCTGGCGGTCCATGATGTAGAGGTTGACCTTGAAGCGCTCGTTCGGCGAATCGGGCGGGGTGTACCAGTCGGTCAGGATCACGCCGCCGAACGGATCGGCCGAGGCGATCGGCATGAAGGAGAGCGTGTCGAGCGAGGCGCGCCACAGGAAGCTGTTGACGCCGATGCCGCCGGCACTGTCCTGGTCGCCGCCGCGCTTGTTCTTGCCGAACAGGTTCAGGCCGCCGTCGGTGCCGAGCAGGCTGCCGAACTTGTAGTCCTTGTTCTTCATCTGCTCTTCGACGGTTTCGGTCTTGCCGCCCCAGCTTGCGCAGCCGGCGATCGAAACGGAAGCCGCGAGCAGTACAGGGACAAGGCGAAGGGCGGTCGAACGGCGCATGGTCGGGAACCCGGTTCAGAAAAGGGGTTGCCGCGCGCGAGTCACGCGCGGAATGCCGGTGAACAGACCATAAGTGGACGGCCCCACGCAACACCGGATGCGTCTTTGCCCCGCCCCGCCATAACAGGACGACAACAGTCCGCCCCTGCCCTGCTCGACTGTGGCGGGCAGGCCGGAGCCCCCCTTCTTAGTGTGCTCCGTGCGACACACTGTCCCCCCAATGCAGCAATCGCGGAGATTTGCCGCTTGCTGGCAAGGCCGGGGGTGCGTACGAAAGTCTCAGCCAGGACGTCAACCAGGCTGAAACATCTGCTGCCAGGATGGAGGCAACAATCATGAACCGTTATCTGCTGGCCGGCGCTGCCGCCGCTGCTCTCGCTCTCGGTGCTGGCGCTGCCAACGCCCAGGCCAAGTTCGAAGTCAAGGTCGGCGGCGACGCCTACTTCGAAGCCGGCTACGTCGATCAGGATCGCGACTCCGGCCTGCGTTCGACCGAATTCCGCAACCGCATGCGCATCAACATCATCCCGTCCGCCAAGGCCGACAACGGCCTGGAGTACGGTGCGCGCCTGCGTTTCCGTGCCAACGCTGGTACGGGCAACGCCCGCACCACCGACGCTGACCGCGCCTATATCTTCGCGCAGGGCACCTTCGGTCAGGTCCGCCTGGGTGTGACCAACTCGTACAACGACGAGACCTATGTCACCGCTCCGCAGGACTACCTGCCGCTCGGCATCTATGACGGCGTGACGTCCTGGATCGGTGGCGGTGCCACTGGCGGCACCGCGGGCTTGGGCGTTGCCGGTGCGGACATCTCCGGCGGTCTGGCTTCTCTGAACGGCAGCCTGCTGTCGCAGTCGCTGGTCGTCGAGAACAACGCGACGAAGATCGTCTACTTCTCGCCGCGCTTCGCCGGCCTGCAGGTGGGCGCCAGCTACACCCCGCGCAACGACAGCTCGCATACCGACGTCAATCGGGTGAAACCGGTTGGCAGCACCAACGTCTTCACCGATCTGGTGGAAGTTGGCGCCAACTACAACAACACCTTCGGTGGTGTGACGGTCAAGGCCAGCGCCGGTTACTTCTGGGGCCAGGCCAGCGACAACACCGTCGGCACCAACATCAAGAACCTGAACGCTTGGCAGGCCGGCGCGCAGGTCGGCTACGCCGGCTTCAGCCTCGGCGGCAGCTACGTCGACTACGGCAAGTCGGGCCAGAACGAGGCCATTGGTGTTGACACCGAGAACGCCCGTATGTGGGTTGTCGGCGCTCAGTACACCACCGGCCCGATCGTTGTCGGCGCCAACTACAAGACCGGCAAGGACGCTGGCTTCACCAACGTTTCCGGTGACCGCGAGCTGGAGGTCTACGAGATCGGTGTTGGTTACACCGTTGCTCCGGGCCTGACCTTGCAGGCTCAGTACGACCACTTCAAGGCTGACTCGGACGTTGCCCGTCTCAGCGACGAAGGCGATGTCGTGCTGGTCCGCTCGATCCTGGCGTTCTAATCGGTCTTCCGATCAGACGTCCGGCAACGGACAAGAAGGGCGGTGGCTTCGGCCACCGCCTTTTTTCTTGCGCATTTTCCAGGCAACCTGCCCAAAATCAGGGCTGCGAATGTGCGAAAAATTTGGCACACACTAATTTCCATTATATATCAACGACTTAGTTGTGTGCTTTTGTTGCAACTGTGTTGCGGACGTGTGGAAGCGCTGCAGTTTGCCTCTTGCCGGCCGAAACAGCGCACGGTTAAGTCTTAGATACAAAGACAACCGCCCGCTCCCGCTCCAACGGGGCGTACGCACAAGGATGGACAATCCATGAAGCGCTCTCTCGTCATCGGCTGCGCCGCCGTTGCCCTCGCCGCCGGCTGCGGCACCGCCTCGGCCCAGTCCAAGTCCAAGTTCGACATCCTGATGGGCGGCGACGCCTTCTTCCAGGGCGCCTACGTCGACCAGGACAACGACAACGGCCTGCGCAAGACCGAGTTCGCCAACCGCTTCCGTCTGACCATCACTCCGACGGCCAAGGCCGACAACGGTCTGGAATACGGCGCCCGCCTGCGTCTGCGCGCCGCCAGCGGCACCAGCAACGTCCGCACCACCGACGCCGACCGCGCGTTCATCTTCGTGAACGGCACCTTCGGTTCGGTGCAGGCCGGCGTGACCAACGGCCCGTCGGACGACTGGGGCGTCATCGGTCCGAACGTCGACGGCATCTCGGGCAGCCCGGACGGCTTCTACGCCAACTACTACGGCGTCACCTCGCTGCCGTACGTGACCGGTTCGCTGCGCACGCTGGAGTCGGGCGACGCCAGCACCAAGATCGTCTACACCACCCCGAGCTTCGCCGGCTTCAAGCTGTCCGCTGCCTACACGCCGACCTACGGCAGCAGCAACACCAACGTCGAGCGCCGCAAGAACGTCACCTACAACGACATGGGTGAAATCCAGGCCGGCTATAAGGGTGAGTTCGGCGGCTTCGGCGTGGAGGCAAGCGTCGCCTACCAGTTCGCCGAAGCTCCGTCGGGCTTCGAGGATCTGTCGTCGGTCCACACCGGCGCGACCCTGACCTACGGCGCCTTCGCCATCGGCGGCAGCTATGCCTTCAGCGGCGACAGCGGCTATGCCAAGGGCCACCGCGGCGTCGACGACAACCAGATCTGGCTGGTCGGTGCCCAGTACACCCTGGGTCCGGTCATCCTGGCCGCCACCTACACCGACGCCAAGGGCGCCAATGTCGGTACCGGCGCCGCCACCGCGGCCGATTATGCCCGCGCCCACATCTACCAGGCCGGCGTGACCTACACCGTCGCCCCGGGCCTGACCACGGGCCTGGAGTACAGCTACGTCGACAACAAGTCGGGCGGCGTGAACAACGACGCCAACATCGTTCTGTGGGACACCCGCTTCTCCTTCTAAGGGACGGGCTTCCTGGCAGCAAACGCGAGGGCGGCGGAGAAATCCGCCGCCTCTTTTTATGTCCGCTGCCTTTTTATGTCTGCTCCGGCGGACTTTTTCATGTGCGCAGCCCGGACGGCGAGGCTCCGCAACATGATGGCCATTCGATCGAAGCAGAGATTCCGGTTCGTCCAGATCTCGCCGTCTTCGACGGCCGATCGTCCGCTCCTCACCAAGTTGACTACCTCTTTCGAGTGATATTGCGGTGATAATCGATCAAGTCACCATTGGACCGGGAGCAGTTACTTAGCATCCGAAGGGACATGATCCGGGATTCCGTGTTTTCCGCGCAACTGTGACTGGAATGCGAAAACTGTCCGTCTCTTTGCCGCTTGCCGGTCTGATGGGTGCGGGATTAAGTCATGGGGTACAAAGACACCGCTGGCACCCCGGGATCGCAGTCAGGACCGCCGGGATGCATGCACCAAGGATGACATCCATGAAGCGTTCTCTCGTCATCGGCTGCGCTGCTGTTGCCCTCGCCGCCGGCTGCGGCACCGCCTCGGCCCAGTCGAAGTTCGACATCATGCTGGGTGGCGACGCCTACTTCCAGGGCGCCTACGTCGACCAGGACATCGACACCGGCCTGCGCCAGACCGAGTTCGCCAACCGCTTCCGCCTGACCATCACGCCGACGGCCAAGTCCGACAACGGCCTGGAATACGGCGCCCGCCTGCGCCTGCGTGCCGCCGGCGGCACCGCCAACAACCGCAGCACCGACAGCGACCGCGCGTTCATCTTCGTGAACGGCAGCTTCGGCACGATCCAGGCCGGCGTGATCAACGGTCTGTCGGACGAATACGGCATCATCGGCCCGAACGTCGAAGGCATCGAAGGGTCGCCGGACGCCCAGTACCTGAACTATTACGTCAATGCCAACGGCGCCCCCTATGTGCTGGGCAGCCTGCGCACGCTGGAGTCGGGCGACGCCAGTTCCAAGATCATCTACCTGTCGCCGAGCTTCTCCGGCTTCCAGGTCGGTGCCGCCTATACGCCGACCTACGGCAGCAGCAACACCGACGTGAACCGCGTCAAGAACAGCACCGCCTACCGCGACATGGCCGAAATCCAGGCCACCTACAAGGGCGAGTTCAGCGGCTTCGGCGTGGAGGCGAGCGCCGCCTACCAGTTCGCCAAGGCGGCCAGCGGGCTTGAGGACCTGTCGTCGGTCCATGTCGGCGCCAATGTGTCCTACGCCGGGTTCAAGGTCGGCGGCAGCTATGCCTTCAGCGGCGACAGCGGCTATGCCACCGGCACCCGCGGCGTGGACGACCAGCAGGTCTGGATCGTCGGCGTCAACTACACCATGGGTCCGGTCATCCTGGCCGCCAACTACACCGACGCCCAGGGCATCGACAGCAACTTCTCCGGCCTGAATTCCCGCGCCCATGTCTGGCAGGCCGGCGTGACCTACACCGTCGCTCCCGGCCTGACCACGGGCCTGGAATACAGCTATCTCGACAACAAGGTCGGCGGCGTTAGCAACGACGCCAACATCATCCTGTGGGATACCCGCTTCGCTTTCTAAGCGGCGGGTTCCGGACCGGAAACGGAAAAGGCGGCGGAGTGATCCGCCGCCTTTTCGTTTTTCAGGCCGCTCACTTCTTCGGAGCCGATTTGGGCGGTTCCGATTTGGCGTTCTTATCCGCGGTCTCGCACATCATGAACAGCACCGACGACTCCAGCGGCGTCCAGACCAGCAGATAGCGCGACTTCTCGCGGTCGGCGAGGAAGGCGATGGTCTCGGAATCGGTCACCGACTTGGGATGGATTTCGCCCAGCAGGTAGCCGATGCGGCCATAGTTGGCCATGGTGCCCTGGAAGATGAAGTCGAGCCGCTCCTGGTCGTCCTTCGCAACCTCCCAGCCGAACTGCTCCTGGCGCACGCAACGGCGGCCGTATTCGTCCAGGAGCTTGTCCATATAGCTGCGGTAGGTGCCGTCATCGGTCAGCGGATAAGCGGGCTCGCTGAAGCGGACCTTGGTCATCGGCGACCCCGCCATGACCTTGGCCTTTCCCTGTTTGTCGGCGGGCTTCGCCGGTGCCGCAGCCTTCGGCGCGGGTTTCGCGTGCTCTTCGGCGCGGACGGGGGTGGCGGCAATCAGGCCGGCGGTCAGCGCTGCCGGCAGGGCGGCCGCGGCGGCAAGCAGGCTGGCGGAGAGCAGGGAACGAAACGGACTCCGCATGCGGAGGTCTCCTCGATGTGCAGACGATGATGATGCCGGTGCCCCCATCCAGGCGCCCCCGTCCAAGTGCATTGGGTTGGGCGCGTTGGGGCGCTTGCGTTTCCGCGGACCGTCCGCTAACACGCCGCGGAAGCGCTGTACACCCACAGCGACCGGATTGGGGGCGGCCATGACGACGACGCAGGGCACTGGCAAAGATACGCAAACCGGCGGCGAAACAGGCGGTTCCGCGGTTGCGGACGGCGTGACGGCGCGGCTCGACTCGGTGCGCCGCGCCATCGCGGAAACCGCGGCCTCCTGCGGTCGCGGCGAGGGAGCGGTGACGCTGGTCGCGGTGTCGAAGACCCACCCCGCCGAGGCGGTGGAGGAAGCCCTGTCGGCCGGCCAGCGCGTGTTCGGCGAGAACCGCGTGCAGGAGGCCAAGGCCAAGTTCCCGGCGCTGAAGGAGCGCTTTCCCGACCTGGAACTGCACCTGATCGGACCGCTGCAGACCAACAAGGTTAAGGACGCCGTCGCCCTGTTCGACGTGATCCAGACCCTGGACCGCCCCAAGCTGGCGGAAGCTCTGGCGGACGAGATGGCAAAGACCGGCCGCCGCCCGCGCTGCCTCATCGAGGTCAACACCGGCGAGGAGCCGCAGAAGGCCGGCATCGCCCCGGCCGAGGTCGAAGCCTTCCTGGCCGACTGCCGCGACCGACTGGGGCTGCCCGTCACCGGACTGATGTGCATCCCGCCGGTGGACGAGGAGCCGGCGATGCATTTCGCCTTGCTGGCGGAGATGGCGCGCCGGCTGGGACTGGCCGAGATCAGCATGGGGATGAGCGGCGATTACGAGACTGCGGTACGGTTCGGCGCCACCCATGTGCGGGTCGGCACGGCGATCTTCGGCGCGCGCCCCTACCCCGCGGAATAACGGCCCGCACTCCTCCGGCCGGCGCATCATCCCGCCGGTGAGGCGACGCTCAGCGCGCTGTCCGGGCCGCAGTCCTTCAGCAGGCGCAGCATGTCGTCGGGCGCCAGCGCGACGCAGCCGGCGGTCGGCGCCTGGTCGGGACGGATCAGGTGCAGGAACACGGCACTGCCCAGTCCCGGCACGACCGGGTCGTCGTTGTGCCCCATCACCACCACGATGTCGTAGACATGGTCGTCCCGCCACATAGCCTCGTGGCTGGCGGGATAGGGGCGCGTGACCGGACGGTTGTAGGCCGGATCCTCCGGAGCGTCGCACCAGCCGTCGTCCTCGGCGATGGCGCCGAGCGGCAGGCCGGTTTCCGGCGGCGGCAGCCTGTCAGCGCGCCACAGGACGCGGCGCAGCGGAAAGCGGCCGACGGGGGTGGCGCCGTCGCCCTCCCGCTTGTCGGTGCGCACGCCGCCGCGGCCGAGCACGCAAGCGACATCGCCGCCGGGCCAGCGCAAGCGGCCGGTGGTCGCCTCCGGACTGCCGTCCGTTGTCACGATGATCTCGATGCTCATCCCGATACCCGCATGGTGCTGGTGGCGCCCTGGGCCGCTTTGCGCGACTGCTCGTACTTCGCCAGATTGCGCATCATCGTTTCCGACAGCATGTCCGGCGGAGCCGGCGCCGGCCCGGCGGCCGCATCGCCCGGCGCGGCGCCGGCCGGCTGTGCATTGGCGGGCTGGACGGGCGCAGCCTGGTTGCCGTTGGCGGGAGCGGCACCGGGCGCGCGCGCGGCGGCCATGACCGATCCGGGGAGCGGCGCGGCGTTGCGGGGCACGCTGTGCTTGGCCAGGGCGGAACTGGCGAGCGGGGTGTCGCGCGCCGGCATCTTGCTGGGGTGCGGCACCGCACCGCCGCCCGCCAACTGCGCCACCAGGGCCGGCGACGTCTCGGCCGCAGGAGCGGACGCAGAAGCGGTTCCGGGAACTGAGAGCTTGACCGGCTGACCGGTCGCCATGGGGGAGTTCGCAACGGAAGTGGCCGATGGAGCGGCCGGGCCGGCCGCTGCCAGTGCCGCGGCGAGACCGCCCGCGGGCGGTGCTCCCTCCGCGTCCTTGGGCAGCTCCTTGCGGGACGGATCCGCGGGGGAGCCGGATTTGACCGGCCCCCCCGAGGCGTCCGCGACGGCCGTGGGGGTGGCGGGATGGTCGCCGCCCCCAAAGCCGAGCGAGGCCATGACCGTGTCCCCGACATCCTTGCCCGTCGACTGTTCGATCACCGCGTTGGCGATGGACGCCATGCCGCCGATGACGCCGCCATACAGGATGTCGCCCATGACCCGCATGGACGGCTGGATGGTGTCGCCGGTGATCTCGCGATAGACGGTGCTGACGATCGGGATGTGCTGCAGCGGGTTGATGATGTCCAGGAAATCCCAGAAGGACATGTCGCCCTGGATTTCGACCGACCCGCCATTGTGGCCGCCGTCGATGACCGGCGACGCCTTTTCGCGCGGCGCCGGACGATGGACGGCGCTGCTGTCGATTGTGGTGGCGTCGATGGCCATGGGCGGTCTCCCGGCTCGGTGGTCACGACAGGGTAAAGCAATCCTCGTGCCAAGCCGATCCGTCCCACCAGGTGCGGAATCCCGCGATTCGCGAGGTTCGGGGCGGTCCGCACCCGGAATCCGATTCCCAGTAGCGGGGGCGATGGCGAACGGCGGCAAGAACTGCCGGGTCGGCGGAGCGACTCGTGCCCCGCCATTCCGGTGCGGGACATCCGCCTCAGAACATGTGGCCGCTGCGTTCCGCCTTGGTGCGCAGGTAACCCTCGTTGTGGCCGTTGGCGGGGAAGATATGGGCCACCCGCTCCACCACCGCGATGCCGCAGCGGGCGAGTTGGCGCAGCTTCTCCGGATTGTTGGTCATCAGCCGCACGGCGGAAAAGCCCAGCTGGCGCAGCATCTCCGCCGCCGGCAGATAGACCCGTTCGTCCGCTTCGAAACCGAGGATCTCGTTGGCGTCCACGGTGTCGAAACCGCGGTCCTGGATCCGGTAGGCGCGCAGCTTGTTGACCAGCCCGATGCCGCGCCCCTCCTGCGCCAGATACAGAAGCACGCCGCTGCCCTGCCGGGCGATCTCGGCGATGGCGCCGCGCAGCTGGTCGCCGCAGTCGCAGCGCAGGGAGCCCAGCAGGTCGCCGGTGAAGCATTCGGAATGCAGGCGGGCCAGCACGGGCTGGTCCGGATCGGGATCGCCGATGACGATCGCCAGATGCTCCGGCCCGCCATCGGCCGGGCGGAAGGCGTAGATGCGCGTGTTCTCCGATCCCACCAGCGGCACCCGCGCGTCCGCGACGCGGCGCAGGGTGCGCACCACATGGACGCGGTAATCGGCAACGTCCGACGCCCTCACCAGCAGCAGGTCGTGCTCCGCCGCCCAGTCCGCTGCGCTGACACCTGCCGCAGGGCCGGAGGACGGCAGGTCGGCGGTGATGGCGGCGGGAAGCAGGCGGGCCAGACGGGCGAGGTCGACGGCGGCGGCCTCGCGGCTGCCGGGACGGGCGTCAGCGACGGTCAAACCGGCCGGCAGCGCGCCCTGCGCCTGCGGATGCTGTTCTGGATCGGCCAGCGCATGCGCCTGGTCGGCGGTCAGCCCGCCGGGCCGGTCGAGCGCCATGGCGCCGAAGCCATCGGTGGAGGAGCCCGGTGCCTGATCGCCGGCGATGTCGCTCACCGGCTGCGCCGCGTCGGCGGAGGCAAGCCCCAGCACCACGGCGCGGCGGCGGGTGACCACCAGCCGCGGCGTGCCGCCGGTCAGCGCCTTCAGCCGTTCCACCGCATCGAGCGCCACCGACTCCACCGACACCGCCGCGCCGACGGTGCCGTCCGCGGTCTCGATCGCCACGACCTCTCCACGGCGCAGCGCAGCCAGCGCCCGGTCGACGGCGCGCACGGCAGCCTCGTCGATGGGCGCCGGGGAGGCCGCGGGTGCGGGCAGGGTGGCCGTCGTGGTGGTGTCGGTCGGGTGTTCGGCTTGCATCGTCAGCGGCTTTGCGTAGCGGGAGCGCCGGCTTCGGCGCAAGAACGGGACATGGTGCGTTCGGCGGCCGAAGCAAAGCGCAGGTGGCGCGCCCCTGTCCAGCGATTCCCGCGCGCCACACCGTTGCCGAAGGCGCAACGATCCCGCTAGCCTGCCCCGATCATACCCTCATCTGGAGCCCATGCGCCGTGACGATCGAGACCCTGCCGCCCCAAGAGACGCGCGCTTCCCTCCATGCGGTGATGCCGGCCGAGCTGCCAGCCGACGCCTATGGCCGCCGCATGGTCGAGGCGTTGCGCGCCGCCGGGGCCGGCACGACGGTTCACGCCCTGCCCGGCCCGTACCCGCAGGTCGACCCGTCGGCGATCCTGGCGGCCGACATCGCCCTGGCCCGGCTGCCCGACCGCGCGCCGGTCCTGCTGGACGGCAACGCCCTGTTCAATCTGGCCGCCAGCCTGCCGGCCGACGACCGCCGCCTGCGCTTCGTCGCGCTGGTCGACCGGCTGCACTGGGCCGATCCGGACCTGACCGCCGACGAGGCCGCGGTGCGCCGCAACCTGGAACAGGGCGCGCTGTCGCTGATGCGCCGGGTCGTGGTGCCGGACGACGAGACGGCCGCCGCGGTGCGGGCGCTGGGGGTCCAACCCGACCGTGTGATCCGTGCCGCTGCGGATGGCGGCGGTGCCGCGGCGCTGATGGCGGCTATTGCCATGCTGTAGCGAGCGTCCGGCGGCGTTCTACCCCGCCCACAAGCCACCACGACAATCCACCGCCGCCATGCTACTAAGGCGCGGCCCCGGCCTTGCCGTCCGGGGCGGTCCGCTTCCCGCTTTCGTGCCGCACGCCCCATGATCCCTGCAAAGCGCATCCTCCTGGTCGATGACGACACCGCCCTGCGCCAGTCGCTGGCGGAGCAGCTGCGGTTGCTGGAGGAATTCGAGACCGAGGAGGCCGGCGACGGCGCCGGGGCGTTGAACGCGGTCCGGGCAGGGGCCGCGGCAGGAGCCGCGGGAGCCGGCTTTTCCGCCATCCTGCTCGACGTCGGGTTGCCGGACATGGACGGGCGCGACGTCTGCAAGCTTCTGCGGCGCGAGGGCGTGCGCTGCCCCATCATCATGCTGACCGCATCGGCCAGCGATGCCGACACCATCCTGGGGCTGGAATCCGGCGCCAACGACTATGTGACCAAGCCCTTCCGCCTGGGGGTGCTGATCGCCCGGCTGCGCGCCCAGCTGCGCCAGTTCGAGCAGACGGAGGACGCCGTCTTCGCCATCGGCCCCTACAGCTTCCGGCCCGGCGCGAAGCTGCTGCTGGACGAGGCCGCCAACAGGAAGATCCGCCTGACCGAAAAGGAAACGGCGATCCTGAAATACCTGTACCGGGCCGGCGATCTGGTGGTGGGGCGCGAGACCCTGCTGGGAGAGGTCTGGGGCTACAACGCCGCGGTCACCACCCACACGTTGGAAACCCACGTCTACCGCCTGCGCCAGAAGATCGAAGCCGATCCGTCCAACGCCCGCATCCTGGTGACGGAGTCCGGCGGCTACCGGCTGGTCCCTTAACGCCCGGCAGCGCAATCGGCGTGTCGGGGTTCAACGCCGGCCGTGAGTGGGCCGGCCGTGAGTGGGTCGCCCGCGATTAGGCCACCCGCAAGGGGCCAGTTCCCGGCGGCTTCCCCGTTCGGCGATGGTGACTTCGCCGGCGAAGCCCAGCCAGCGCTGGCGTTCGCGCTCCCCCGACGGATGCCGGCCCAGCCTCGCCGCGCCCAGGCCGATGGCGGACGGCCCGCCCCACAGGCCGCGGCCACGCGGCACCACGGGCAGCAGACGCAGCTTGCGCCCGACGATCGCCATTCTGCGGCGCCAGTGGCTGACGTCATGCGGCGATACGCCGACGCGGCGTGCGATCTCGCGGTCCGACAGCAGCGCGCTGCCGGGGTCCTGCAGCAGGTCCAGCACGGCGCGGCGCTTGTCGGTATCGGCGTGGCGGGAATGCTTGCGCTCCAGCGCCTTGCCCATGTCCCACAGCTTTTCCGCCGTCTCGCGCGCCAGGGTGCGCCAACGGTCGGCCTCCTCGCGCTGGCGGTCGGCATCGCCGGACGCCTTGTCGAGCTGGCGCCGCAGGGTGGCGAGTTCCAGTTCCAGATCCTTCACCTGCCGGCGCAGGCCCCGGACAAGCTCGTCCGGCGGCGGCGGCGGGGCCGGCGCACCGGCCGGCTCGGCGGCAGGAGGCGGTTCGGGGGATGGAGGCACCGGCGTGCGTGCGCGCTCCGCAAGGTCGCGGAAGGACAGGCCGGCGCGCGACAGCATGATCCGGGCGGCGCGCAGTGCGGACAGCGCCTCGCCCTGATGCTCCGACTCGGCCATGGCGAGGACTTTGGCGAGCTTGTCAGGATCCATCCGCGTCGGGTTCCGCCGGAGCCGGTCCCCACCCGCGCGGGGACCCTGGTAAGTCATGCCGCGCAATGCGCGACGAGCCCCAACCTACCACATCTTATGGGTTTGGACAGGTGCCCTTCGTGGGTCGGCGACTCGCGGCCCGCTCGTTCGAAAGGCGCGCCACCATCCAACGCCCCGTCCGTAAGGGGACCCCCCGGAAGAGAGACGGGGGTAAGAGATTTGCTAGACTTGGACAAGCGGGATCGCCACCATGGCGCCGTCATGACCGTCCGCAATACGATCAATTCCGTTCCCCCGCCCGCCCGGGAAGAGGCTGGCGGCACGTCCCCCTTCACCGTCCGCTTCTGGGGCGTGCGCGGCAGCATCGCGTCGCCCGGGCCGACAACCATCCGCTATGGCGGCAACACCGCCTGCATCGAGGTCCGCTGCGGCGGCGCCCACATCGTCTTCGACTGCGGCACCGGCATCCGCCCCCTCGGCGAGTCGCTGGCGCGGAGCGGCGGGCCGGTGGATATCGACCTGCTGCTGACCCACAGTCATCTCGACCACATCTGCGGCCTGCCCTTTTTCGCCCCCGCCTTCGATCCGGACAGCCGGTTGCGGCTGTGGGCCGGGCATCTGCCGCCGGAGCGTCCCTTCCGCACCGTACTGTCGGACATGATGACGGCGCCGCTGTTCCCGGTGCCGGTGGACGTTTTCCGCGCCGATTGCCAGTTCCGAGACTTCCAGGGCGGCCAGACGCTGGAGCCGGCGCCGGGCGTGGTGGTGCGAACCTGCGCGCTGAACCATCCCGACGGCGCCACCGGCTATCGGGTGGAGCATGGCGGCCGCAGCCTGTGCGTCCTGACCGACACCGAACATCCGTCCGAGGGACGCGACCCGGTGATCCTCGACCTGCTGCGTGGTGCCGACCTGATGGTGTATGACAGCACCTACACCGATGCCGAATACTCGGCACGCGTCGGCTGGGGCCATTCGACATGGCAGGAGTGTCTGCGGCTGGCCGAGGCCGCCGGCGTCGGCCGCGCGGTGATCTTCCACCACGACCCGGCCCGCACCGACGACGAACTGGACGCCATCGCGGCAGAGGCGGAAGCGATGCGACCCGGATCGCTGGTGGCCCGCGAGGGGATGGAGCTGTCGCTGTAGGCCCCCCTCCATCCGGGTTGAACTTCGGAAGTTCTTTCTCCCCGCGAAAAGCTCTTGTGCGTGTTGAATGCGCCACAGGTTGCTTTGTCACACTGGTCTCGTGTGACATTCTTGGTATTAGATCGGACCTGCAACCCCGCCACGATTGGGGCGGGCGGGGATCGTTGGGGCGTGCAAAGCTTGGGGGGAAAAGCGATGCGCATGACCGGTCGTGCCTTTGGTGTGCTTGCCGTCCTGACCGTCGCGACGCAGCTTGGCGGCTGCGCCACGGCGCCGCCGCTGGAAAGCGCGAAGCTTGACGGCTCCCCGCGCAGCGTGGTCCTGCACCACCCGGCCAGCGGCGAATCGGTTTCCGTCACCTACTGGCGTCCCGGCGACGGCTATGACCCGGCGGCGATGCGCGAGATCTCCGTCCTGTTCCGCGACCGCCGCAGCGACGAGGAGATCCCGATCGACCCGGCCCTGGTCGACATGCTGGTGGAGCTTCGCCAGCGCGTCGGCGCAGCGCCCGAGTCGCCGATCCGCATCACCTCGGGCTACCGGTCGGGCGCCACCAACGCCAGCCTCGCCCGCAGCAACCCGAACGTCGCCGAGAACTCCTACCATCTGCGCGGACAGGCGGCGGACTTCTCCATCGCCGGCGTGCCTCCGGCCCGGCTGGCGGAGGAGGCGGCGGCGATGCAGCGCGGCGGCTATGCGATGTACGCCCACACCGGCCATGTCCATGTCGACACCGGCCCCTTCCGCACCTGGACGCCGAAGACCGGCGAGCCGCGCGCACCGCAGATCCTGGAGGCGCAGGCCCGTGCCCGCGCCAAGGCCCAAGCCCAGGCGCTGGCGCTCGCCCAGAAGGCCGGCAACGCGAAGGCGCGCGTGCAGGTGGCCGATGCGGGATCGAAGCCGATCAAGGCTCCTGCGAAGGCCCCGGCGGCTCCCGGAGCCAAGGCGCCGCCGCCCGATCTGGCGCGCGTCCGCGTGGCCCTGGCCCAGATAAAGGAAATGCCGGTGCAGAAGCCGGCAAAACGCTAAGCTGGGGGCGCATTCCCCTCACCCGCGTCCCGGTATCCCTATGACCACCCTGCTGATTCTCCGCCACGGCCCGACCGCCTGGAACGCCGAAGGGCGCATCCAGGGCAGCATCGACGAGCCGCTGTCCGACGCCGGCCGCGCGCGGGTTGCCCGCTATCGACTGCCGCCCGAGTCGGCCGGTTTGCGCTGGGTCGCCAGCCCGAAGCGCCGCGCTTGGGAAACCGCGCTGCTGCTCGGCCTCGACCCCACGCCGGAACCGCGGATCGTCGAAATGGATTGGGGCGAGTGGGAGGGCATGCGCACCGAGGATCTGCGCGCCGACGGCCGCATGCCCGCCCGCCACGACCGGCTGGGCCTGGATTACAAGGCCCCCGGCGGCGAGAGCCCGCGCGAAGTGCAGGCCCGCCTTCGCAGCTGGCTCGCCGACCTCGCGACGGACGGCCGCCCCACCGGCGCCGTCGCCCACAACGGCATCCTGCGCGCGCTCTATTCGCTCGCCACCGGCTGGGACATGCGCGATGACCCGGCGGAGGAGTTGCGCAACGGCTGCGCCCACCTGTTCCGGCTGGAGGAGGACGGCACGCCGACGGTGGTGCGGATGAATATCGGAATGTTGGAGTAGAGGGGGGCAGAAGGGGGGCCGCGGCTGCGGACACCCCTTCCCCCATGCATCAAACCTTGGGCATCAGACGTTCAGATCGACGATCACCGGCACATGGTCCGACGGCTTCGGCTCCCAGCCGCGGGCGTCGCGCAGCACCTTGATGCCCTGCAGTGCGCCTTCCAGCGGCGGGGTCACCCAGATGTGGTCCAGGCGCCGGCCGCGGTTGGAGGCGGCCCAGTCCTTCGCCCGATAGCTCCACCAGGTGTAGAGCTTCTCCTCCGGCGGCACGAAGCGGCGCATGGCGTCGACCCAGTTGGCCGAGGACTGCATCGCCGCCAGCTTTTCCACCTCGATCGGCGTGTGGGAGACCACCGACAGCAATTCCCGATGGCTCCAGACATCCTGTTCCAGCGGCGCGATGTTCAGGTCGCCGACCAGCACCATGGGACGGTCGGGCGTCCGTTCCGTGCCCAGCCAGTGGGTCATCTCGTCCAGGAACTGGAGCTTGTGGGCGAACTTGTCGTTCACCGCCGGGTCGGGAATGTCGCCGCCCGCGGGGATATAGACGCAGTGCAGTTCGATCCCGCCCGGCAGATGGGCGAGCGCGTGGCGGCAATCCTGCTTGCCGCACCAGTGCTGCACGTCGTGCGAAGAGAAGGGCAGGCGCGACAGGATGGCGACGCCGTTGTAGCCCTTCATCCCGTGGATGTGGGCGTGGACATAGCCGCGCTCCGCCAGGGGGCCGAGCGGGAAGTCGGCGTCCACCACCTTGGTTTCCTGCAGGCAGATCACGTCCGGCCGCTCCTCCTCCATCAGGCGGAGGAGGAGGTCCAGACGCATGCGGACCGAATTGATGTTCCAGGTCGCGATGCGCATGTCCGGCGGCTCAGGCGATGGTCAGGGTCAGGGTGCCGACGCCTTCGACCTCGCCGGTCAGCACGTCGCCGGCCACCACCGGGCCGACGCCCTCCGGCGTGCCGGTGTAGATCAGGTCGCCCGGCTGCAGGTCGACCAGTCCGGACAGGTAGGAGATCGTCTCCGCCACCGACCAGATCAGGTCGGACAGGTCACCCTTCTGCCGCGGCTCGCCGTTCACCTGCAGGGTGACCGCGCCCTTGTCCGGGTGTCCGATGTCGGCGACAGTGCGGATGGCGGAACACGGCGCCGACCGGTCGAAGCCCTTGCCCATGTCCCAGGGCTTGCCTTCCTTCTTGGCGGCGTTCTGCAGGTCGCGCCGGGTCATGTCGAGCCCGACGGCATAGCCGAACACATGATCCAGCGCTTGGTCGACCGGGATGTCGCGGCCGCCGGTCTTGATCGCCACAACCAGCTCGATCTCGTGGTGCAGGTTGGCGGTGCGGGGCGGATAGGGAATGGCGGCGCCGTCGGCGACGATGGCGTCGGCCGGCTTCATGAAGAAGAAGGGCGGCTCGCGGTCGGGATCGGCGCCCATCTCGCGCGCATGGGCGGCATAGTTGCGGCCGACGCAGTAGATGCGGCGCACCGGAAACGGATCGCCGCCCACGACGGGGACGGCCGGCTGGGACCACAGGGGAATGGCGAAGGCCATGGCATCGGCTCTCAGGTTGGGACGCTCCCGAACAGCTAACCCGAAAGCCGCCGACGGACCAAGCGTCCAACCATCCGCCCTGCCCTGCAATGCGAAGCCGATTTCCCTATCGTGACAAAGCGGCTGGCAGGGCGACTCGGAGCAGACCGAGACCCGGAAACGAAGACGCCCGGTCTGGGGGGGACCGGGCGTCGGAAGCTCCGATTCGGGAACCCGCGCGCGGCAGGGGAAACCGCAGGGCGGGCGATCGGCGTCAAATCGGCGTCGACCACTTCTTGACTCTTCAAGATGGAATTTGTATGGGCGCCAACCAATACGTTTCACGCATATCTGGTATGCATATCATATCCCCCGTGCGGTTCTTGCTGACAAACGAAAGCCTTGCCCGCATTTTATCCGTTCATCCGATAATTCATCCAAAACATGGCATCCACGGTGACTGACAACGAGCGTTCCACCCCAGCCGACCGGCGGTCGCGTCTGCGCCCCGGGAAAAACGGCAAGCTCGCCCTTGGCCCCCTTCCCGAGCTCGTGGGTTATAACCTGCGCAAGGCTCAGGTCGCGGTGTTCCAGAGCTTTCAGAACGCGGTCGCTCCGCACGACATCACGCCCGGCCAGTTCGGCGTGCTGATCATGATTCGGGAGAACGAGGGGCTGTCGCAGTCCGACCTGGGCACGGCGGTCGGCATCGACCGGTCGACCATGGTCGCGGTGATCGACCGTCTCGAGTCGCGCGGCCTCGTCGTCCGCGCGCCCTCGCCCAACGACCGCCGCTCCTACGCACTGCGTCTGTCGCCGGAAGGCCAGACGCTGATGGACGACCTGACTCCGCGCGTCCAGGCCCACGACCAGAGCATGGTCAAGGATCTGTCCCCGGAAGAGCAGGCGCAGTTCATCGACTTCCTGCGCCGCGTGTCGCGGGCGAAGTAAGGGGCACCGTCCCTTCCGTTCCAGGCACCGGAAAAGACTGACAGCCCGCTCCGCACCGGCAATTGCCGGATGCGGGGCGGGCTTTTCTATTTGGAGTTTTCGCAAGAACGAAGGCTGTCGGACGGAAATAAAAAAGGCCCAGCTTTTCAGCTGAGCCTTTTTAACGGGTCAATCCCGGAAACTTAGTGGCGGAGGGAGAGGGATTCGAACCCTCGATACGCTTTTGACGTATACACACTTTCCAGGCGTGCGCCTTCAACCGCTCGGCCACCCCTCCGTAGAGGCCCGCGTTATAGCCAGAGGTTCGCGGCGATGCAAGCCTCCGTTTCACGCGAACGACGTTTTTTTGGCGGCGCATCAAACCGTCCGGATTTCATCCACATACCTCGTCCACCAGGGCGCCGACGGTGCGGCACAGCAGGTCCAGATCCTGGGGACGGGACAGGCGGTGGTCGCCGTCCTTTACCAGAGTGACGCGGACATCGTCGCCCGTCAGCGCCTCGGCGATTCGCAGGCTGAGCTGCCAGGGGACATCGGGGTCGCGCTGGCCGTGCAACAGGCGGACGGGACCGTCGAAACCGATGGGACCGCGCAGCAGCAGGTGGTTGCGGCCGTCCTCGATCAGGGCGCGGGTGATCGGCTGGGGCTCTGGACCGTAATCCGACGGGCGGTTCCAGACGCCCTGCTCCATGATCTCCCGGCGGACGTCGGCATCGAAGATGTCCCACATCAGGTCTTCGGTGAAGTCGGGGGCCGGCGCGATGCCGACCAGCCCGGCCACCCGCTCCGGACGGCGGAGCGCAGTCAGCAGCATCATCCAGCCGCCCATGGAGGAGCCGACCAGGATCTGCGGCCCCGTCGTCACCTGGTCCAGCACCGCCAGCGCGTCGTCGGCCCACAGGCCGATGGTGCCGTCGGCGAACCGGCCGCTGGAGGCGCCGTGGCCCTGATAGTCGAAGCGGGTGAAGGACAGGCCGCGCTCCACCGCCCACGCCTCCAGCGCGGTCGCCTTGCCGCCGGTCATGTCGGACATGAAGCCGCCCAGGAACATCACCCCTGGCATGACGCCGGGCTTGCCCTGCCCCGATGGACCGGCAGGGGTGTGGTGATAGGCTATGGTCGCCGCACCGCGCGTTAGGCTATGGTGCGCGCCGCCCGGTTGGGCTGCGGTTTCGGTCATACGGTCACCTTCGACAACGGATGCCGGCCCGCGGCCGGACACCGGTTCGACGGACGCCGGCATGCCGGGGCCCGCGGCCGGTCCCGGGCCGCCCCTTGCGAGCAGCCGGCATCATGGATTTCGACCCCCACCTTACCACCGACCAATCCCCGCGCAACGCGGACGCCCGTCAGGATACTCCGCCTTCGCACTGGCCGGGCCATTTGCCGGGAGAGTGGCCGGGCGGCCGGGCGCCGACGGTGCTGCAGGTGGTGCCGACGCTGGTCACCGGCGGCGCGGAGCGCGGCTGCATCGACATGGCCCTTGCCCTGCAGGCGGCGGGCGGCACCCCGCTGGTGGCGTCGGAAGGCGGGCCGATGGTGCGCGAACTGGACCGCGCCCGCATCACCCACCTGACGCTGCCGCTGGCCTCCAAGAACCCGCTGACCATCCGCCGCAACGCCCGCCGGCTGGCCGCCATCATCCGCGAGCACAAGGTGGACATCGTCCATGCCCGCTCCCGCGCGCCGGCCTGGAGCGCGTGGCTGGCCTGCCGCGAGACCGGCGCGCGCTACATGACCACCTTCCATGCCCCCTATAATTTCGGCAGCGGGCCGATCGGCGGCCGGCTGAAGCGCTGGTACAACTCGGTGATGGCGCGGGGCGAGCGGGTGATCGCCATCTCCGGCTTCATCCGCGACCATGTTCTGGGCAACTACCCGGTCGATCCGGCGCGGGTGCGAGTCATCCATCGCGGCATCGACCGCAGCGTCTTCGCCCCCGACCGGGTCAGCCCGACGCGGCTGGTCACGCTTGCCAAGCAATGGAACCTGCCGGACGACCGGCCGGTGATCCTGCTGCCCGGCCGGCTGACCCGCTGGAAGGGACAGATCGTGCTGATCGACGCGCTGGCCAAGCTGGGACGCAAGGACGTGCTGGCCCTGCTGGTCGGGTCCGACCAGGGCCGCACCGGCTACCGGGAGGAGTTGGAGAACCGCATCGCCACCAACGGCCTGCGCGGCGTGGTGCGGATGACCGACCATTGCAGCGACATGGCCGCGGCCTACCTGTTGTCGACGGTGGTCGTCTCCGCCTCGCGCGAGCCGGAGGCCTTCGGGCGGGTGATCGTGGAGGCGCAGGCGATGGGCAAGCCGGTGATCGTCTCGGCCATCGGCGCCTATCAGGAGACCGTCGTCCCCGGCGAGACCGCCTGGGTGGTGCCGCCGGACGATCCCGACGCGCTGGCCCGGGCGCTGGGCGAGGCGCTGTCGCTGACACCGGAGCAGCGCGACGCCATCGGCGCCCGCGCCATGGCCTTCGTGGCCGACCGCTACACCAAGGATCGCATGTGTGCCGATACGCTGGCGGTCTATGCGGAGTTGCTGCAACCACGCTGAGACCGGCTTGTTGACGCAATCCGACCTTCAACCCACCATCAACCGACCGGACACCATGGCCGACATCCGACAGATTTCCGGCATCGCCGAGGTCATCGACCGCTATGACGGGTTCATCCTGGACCTGTGGGGCGTTCTGCATGACGGCGAACAGCCCTATCCCGGCGTGCCCGACTGCCTGGACCGCATGCGCGCCGCCGGCAAGACCCTGTGCCTTCTGTCAAACGCTCCGCGCCGTACCCCCGGCGTGATCGAGAAGCTCGACGGCATGGGGTTGGGGCGCGAGCGCTACCACCATGTCATGACGTCGGGCGAGGCGACCTATGAAGCCCTGCGCGACCGCGACGATCCCTGGCACGCGGCACTCGGCCGGCGGCTCTATCATATCGGGCCGGACCGCGACACCGATGTCTATGACGGGCTCGGCTATCAGATTGCGGCAACCCCGGCCGAGGCAGATTTCGTCGTCAACACGGGCATCGTGACCTTCGGCGAGACGGTGGCGGACTATCAGCCGCAACTGGACGCCTGCCTTGCCGCCGGCCTGCCGATGATCTGCGCCAACCCGGATCTGGTGGTGATGGTCGGGCCGATGCTGGTGATCTGCGCCGGCACGCTGGCTGCCCGTTACGAGGAGATGGGCGGCGATGTGCGCCAACACGGCAAGCCCTATGCCCCGGTTTACCAGCGCTGCTTCAAGCTGCTGGGCATCGCGGACAAGAGCCGCATCCTGGCCGTGGGCGACAGCCTGCGCACCGACGTCGCCGGCGCCAACGCCGCCGGGATCGACGTGGCGCTGGTCACCGCCGGCATCCACCAGGAGGAATTGGGCGGGGCGGCCTGGGGCGAGGCGGTCGACCCGGTCAGCCTGCGGGCACTGGCCGATGCCACCGGCCACATGCCGACCTATGCGATGCCCAGCCTGCGCTGGTGAGCGTTCGTTGTGATCGGGCGGGGCGCCCGCCGCCCGACCCGAGCCCAAGCGCAAGCCCGATGCCCCGTCAGTCCATCGGAACCGCGTCGTCCAGCGCCTTGCGCAGGAGGGGCGACGGACCGTCTTCCGAGAAGCCGCGGTTGCCGATGGCGGTGCGGAAATAGCTGACGATGAACACGCGGATGGAGGCGGTCAGGTTCGCCTCCCCCCGCCGTTCGTCGATCCGGCTGCAAATCTCGTTCAAGCTCAGCCGTTCACGCTCGCAGATTTCCTTCAGCGAGTCCCAGATGTACGGCTCCATCCTGAGGCTCGTTCGACGCCCGCTCACCTTCACGTTGCGGCAGAGCAGTCCCGGCCCTTCCTTACCTCCGCCCGTGCCCGCCATGGGAATTCCTGTTCCTCATCCGTTGCGCGTTCCGCCCGCGTGGTTCGGTCCAATACATCCATTTGTGTGACGATATTGCAAGCGGCGTGTGCCGTCCAAGTCAATTTCGACCCACGGCTGCGGTTCGACGCGACAATCGGGCGCAGGCGGGTATCGCTTCCAACTGCAGATCGGCAGGTTGCCGGGAAAAGCCGCTTCCCTTGGCTCACACCTTCGCTATACCAGTGCCGAATCATTCCTGCGGGAATCGGGCGGACACCGATGGGGCGGAACGGCCTGACGGACGGACCGGGCGGTGGAAGAGGAAGGATCGGCGATGAAACGACCGGTAAACGGACGATTCGCGGGCTGCGTCGCGGCCTGCGCCATCGCTGCCCTGTTGGCCGGCGGAGTCGTGCCTGCCCTGCCCTCCGGATATGCCCGGGCCGCGGAATCCGCCCCCGCTGAACAGATTCCGGAAGCCGCAATCCGTGCGCGCCTCGAGGCGATGCTGCCGGCGCCCTGGCGCATCGAAGCGCTGATGGTGGAGCCGCTGTCCAACGCGGCCGCCCAATCGCCGGAACCGCAAGCGGCGGCGCGGGTGACCGCAAAGCTGGTGCTGGGCGCTCCGACCTATCTGGTCGACAGCCGCGAAGGTCCGGTGACCTTCCTGCGCCCGGCGGCCGATGCCGGCCTCGTCAAGAGCTGGGTTGCGACCGCGCTCGGCACCCGCGGCGCCAATGGCTGGACGGTCACGCTGACGCCGCAGACCCCCGGCTTGCTCGAGGGCATCGGCAACCCCGCCGCGGAGTTGCCCGGCCGCACCGTGGTGCTGGGCACGGCCGAAGCAAGGGGCCTGCGCGAACAGCTGGACCGCGACGCCGCCCAACGGCTGGCCGACGACACCGAACGCCGCCGGCAGGAAGAGGAACGGCTGGCCCAGCAAACCGCCGCAGCAAAGGCCGAGGCGGCCCGTGCCGAGACGGAACGCCGGGCGGTCGAGGCGCGCATCGCCCAGTTGGCGGACCTGCGCGGCAAGCTGGCCGGCAACGACCGCGCGATGCGGCTGGCCGCCTTCGAAGCGGCGCTGGGCGGCAACGACCCGGCACTGCGCCAGACGGCGATGGAGGCGGCGCTGCAAAGCCGCGATCCGGTGGTGGCCAATCTGGCGCTGAAGGACTGGATCGCACGACGCCGCGCCGTGCCGGTCCAGCTCTACGCCACCAAGGAGGATCCGAGTTCCGAGGTGGTGGTCCAGAATCTGGGACCGATGACCCTGGAGATCGACGGCTTCAGCCCGATCAACGGGGCGCTGGCCGGCAAGCTGGGCGCCCCCGGTTACAGCATCGCACGGCCGTCCAGCATCGTCGGCACCCTGGCGCAGACCGAGCTGGCGGTGAACTCCTTCGGCTGCGCCCTGACCCTGCGGCTGACCGAACACCGGACGCTGGACGGGCTTCTGCGCTGCCAGACCCTGCCGACGCTGATCGCCCGCATCACGCTTGATTGAGGGGTGAGGGCCGATGGGCAACGCGCTTCCGAAAGGGTTCCGGCGGGCCGCGGCGCTGGTCCTGCTGCTGGCCGCCCCCTCCGGTGTGCTGGCCCAGATGCCGGCAGAGACGCCGGCCGAACGTTTCACTCCGCCCGCCGCCCCGATCGTCGCCCTGCCACGCCTGACTCCGGCTCGGCCCGTCTCGCCTTTGCCGAATCCTGCCGTGGTCTGGGAACATCCGCCGGAGGTGCCCGCCCCGCTGTCGCCGGTCGGCCCGCAGGCCGGCCCGGCCCCCGCCCCGATCCGGACGCCCACCCCCGTGGCGAGGACACCGGAGCCGAAGCCTGCCGATCTCCACAACACCGACCAAAGGACTGCCGAAACGGGCCAGGCTCCGGCCGCCGTTCCTCCCCTGCCGCCGGTGAAGCCGCAGCCCGAACCTGCCGCCCGGCCGGCGCCGAATGAGCAGGAGAAGACCGCTGCCGCCCGGCGGACGATGATCGCCACCGCCGGCATCTACCTGCGCGCCACGCCGGACGCCAAGGGCCGGGTCCTCGACACCGTGGAGAAAGGCGACCGGGTGGAGGCCTTCGGCGCGCCGGTGAACGGCTGGCAGCGGGTGGGGCGGGCCGGCAAGCCGCAGGGCTACGTCACCAGCGCCTACCTGACGGAGGCCGCAGGCGACCGTGGCGATCCAGCCTCCCCGACCAAACCCGGCCGCTATGCCAAAGCCGATCGGGAGGACCGCGGCTGCGCCCTGCCCGGCGACCTGCCCCGGGTCCAATCGGAGCGGGCGCAGACCGCCCGCCTGCCCCGGGGCACCGTCGCCCGGCTGCGCGCCGCCGGCAATTTGCGCGTTGCCCCGGTTTGCGATGCCAAGGTGCTGGACGTGCTGGATGCGGGCGAGCGCGTGACGGTGATGGAGGCCGTCGACGGCTGGTACAAGGTCGGGCAGAAGGGCAAGGCGCTGGGCTATGTCGGCGCGGCGCTGCTCGCCCCCGCCAAACGCTGAAGGGGCTGCGCTGGAAAGCGGTATGGAGCTACCCGGAAGGTCACGCCGCGGCCCTCCGTGAAGGGGCTTGTTCGCCCGTGAAAAAGGATTCTACAACAAGGGGGAGGCCGAACTATCGCGGACGAACGGAGCCCCATCGAAACTGAGCCGGGGCGTGCCCGTTTTCTCCGACGGTTCGACCACCCCCGCCGGCCATGCGGCGCCGGTCAGGCCAAGCGGGGGCGCGAAGCACGACCGGGACAAGGATTCACACGATGTCGACCCAACACAAACAAGCCATGGACGCGGTCCTGCAGGCCGCTGCGCACGACATCGTCGCCACCCTGCAGGAGCGGGACATCACCGACCGCCACAGCGAGGAAGGGGACCTCGTCGTTCTCGACGTCGCCATCCTGCACGCCTACCGCATCTTCATGCGCATCTGCGAGGAGAACGGCCTGGAAGTCGATGCCGGCTATTTCGCCGACCTCGCCGCCGATCTGGCCGAGGAAGTGGCACAGGACCAGGATTACGACGACTGAACTCGGGAGAGTGAATTCGAGACCCGAATGCCCCGCCCTTCCCCGCGCAGCATGGGAAGGGCGGGGTCACTTCCTTTTGTGAAAGCCCTGCCAAGTGCCCCATCCCACCCCTGACGCGGCCCCGGCCATGGTCCCTGATGTGGCGATCGTCGGCGCCGGCCCCGCCGGGCTGATGGCGGCGGAGATTGCTGCCGGCGCCGGGCTGCGGGTCGCCGTGTTCGACCACACGCCCACCCCGGCGCGCAAGCTGCTGCTGGCCGGACGCGGCGGGCTGAACCTGACCCATTCGGAACCGCTCGACCGCTTCCTGCCCCGTTATGGCGCGGCCGAGCCGCTGTTCCGCCGGCTGCTGGCCGGCTTCTCGCCCGACGACCTGCGCGGCTGGGCGGCCGGGCTGGGCATCGAGACCTTCGTCGGCAGCAGCGGCCGCGTCTTCCCGGTGCAGATGAAGGCCTCCACCCTGGTCCGCGCCTGGCTGCGGCGGCTGGACGGGCTTGGCGTCACCCTGCACAGCCGTCATCGCTGGACCGGCTGGAATGAGGCCGGCGCCCTGACCTTCCATGCGCCCTTCCGGCATGGCGAGGAGATCGTCACCGTCGCCCCGCGCGCCGCCCTGCTGGCGCTGGGCGGGGCGAGCTGGCCGCGCACAGGCTCGGACGGCGGCTGGGTCCCGCTGCTGGAGGGGTTGGGGGTGGAGGTGGCGCCGCTGGTCCCCTCCAACATGGGCTTCGAGGTGCCCTGGTCCGATCACCTGCGCGACCGCTTCGCCGGCCAGCCGGTGAAGAGTGTCGGCCTGTCCGCTGCCGGTCGCCGGTTGAAGGGCGAGTTCGTCATCACCGAGACCGGGATCGAGGGCGGCGCCGTCTATGCGCTGAGCGCGCCGTTCCGCGACGCCATCGCCGCCGAGGGCTGGGCGACCCTGACGCTGGACCTGTTGCCTGACATGGCGGAGGCCGAACTGGTCAAGCGCCTGCGCCGCCGCGGTGCGGAATCGCTGTCCACCTTCCTGAAGAAGTCGCTGTCGCTGACCGGCCCGCGCGCCGCCCTGCTGCGCGAGTTCGCCCCCGCCGCCGACCTGACCGACCCGGTGGCGCTGGCCCGCCAGATCAAGGGTCTGTCGGTGGTGCTGACCGGCATCCGCCCCATCGAGCGCGCCATTTCTTCGGCGGGCGGCGTCCGCCTGTCGGAGTTGGACGAGCGGCTGATGCTGACCCGCCGTCCGGGCCTGTTCCTGGCCGGCGAGATGCTGGACTGGGAGGCGCCGACCGGCGGCTATCTGCTGCAGGGCTGCTTCGCCATGGGCGCGGCGGCCGGCAAGGGCATGGTGGAGTGGCTGGGGCGGCGGTGACGCATACGGTCCTGCGAACTGCAGGCCTCCAGCATCCATCTACCGGCCTTGAGCGACCAGCGCGTCAAGTGCCGCTATGACGCGAAGGTGCTCGGCATCGAGGCTGGTGACCGATGGTCCGAGCACCCTGGCGGGAACCGTCACCATTTGCAGCGGGTTCATCAGCACTTTGATGTCTTCGACCATGAATGCCGGGTTGAGCGTCCGGTCATGGTAGGAAATCTCGCTGGCCAAGACCAATGGGACCACCACCCGATCGGAGCGGTCCTCCCAACGGTCACTCTGTACGACGAGAAGATAGGGAATAACCGTTCTGCTTCGCCCTGGATTGCGATGAACGTCGAACTGCGCCATCAGCGGTCCTGGTCTTCCGGCACGAAATCCCGGTTCCATTCATCCGCGAAGCGCCCATGCTTCTCGTCAAACGCATTCCATGCCGCAACGACCTTGCGCCGGTGTTCAAGATCGTCGTCGCGTTTCCGACTCTCGTCCTGCATCCAGGCCGCCAGCAGAGACTCGATGGTACCCGACAGGTTGTCGGTGTAGCTCTGGGCGGCGCGCAGCAGATCCTCGTTCAGCGTGATGTCGATGCGCCGCTTGGATGCTTGCGCATCATAGCCCGCATCCCTCTTGCCGATATGGCTCATGCCATCCTCCGCTGCTCTTCCTCCGTATGGTGATGCGGCTTTCGCCCGGTGACAAGCGCCGCAAAGAAAAAGGGCCGCCCCAACGGGACGGCCCCTCTTCATTCAACCCCGCGACCGCTTAGTAGCGGTAGTGGTCCGGCTTGTACGGGCCGGCGGTCGGCACGCTGATGTAGGCGGCCTGCTTGTCGGTCAGGGTGGTCAGCTTGGCGCCGATCTTCTCCAGATGCAGGCGGGCGACCTTCTCGTCCAGGTGCTTGGGCAGGACGTAGACCTTGTTCTCGTAGTTGGCGGCGTTGGTCCACAGCTCGATCTGGGCCAGCACCTGATTGGTGAAGCTGGCGCTCATCACGAAGCTGGGGTGGCCGGTGGCGCAGCCCAGATTGACCAGACGGCCCTGGGCCAGCACGATCAGGCGCTTGCCGTCGGGGAACACGACCTCGTCGACCTGCGGCTTCACCTCTTCCCAGACCAGATTGCGCAGGGCGTCGATCTGGATCTCGCTGTCGAAGTGGCCGATGTTGCAGACGATGGCGCGGTCCTTCATGGCCCGCATGTGGTCGATCGTGATGACGTCGACGTTGCCGGTCGCCGTGACGAAGATGTCGCCCTGCGGAGCGGCATCTTCCATCGTCACGACCTGATAGCCTTCCATGGCGGCCTGCAGGGCGTTGATCGGGTCGATCTCCGTCACCAGAACGCGGGCACCCTGCGAGCGCAGGCTGGCGGCCGAGCCCTTGCCCACGTCGCCATAGCCGGCGACCACGGCGACCTTGCCGGCGACCATGACGTCGGTGGCGCGCTTGATGCCGTCGACCAGCGACTCGCGGCAGCCGTAGAGGTTGTCGAACTTCGACTTGGTGACGCTGTCGTTCACGTTGATGGCCGGAACCTTCAGCGTGCCCTTCTTCATCATCTCATACAGGCGATGCACGCCGGTGGTGGTCTCTTCCGACAGGCCGCGGACGCCGTCCAGCATCTCCGGATACTTGTCGTGCATGATCTGGGTGACGTCGCCGCCATCGTCCAGGATCATGTTCGGGGTCCAGCCATCGGGGCCGCGCAGGGTCTGCTCGATGCACCACCAGAACTCCTCCTCCGTCTCGCCCTTCCAGGCGAAGACCGGGATGCCGGCGGCGGCGATGGCGGCGGCGGCCTGGTCCTGGGTGGAGAAGATGTTGCAGGACGACCAGCGCACGGTGGCGCCGAGCGCGGTCAGCGTCTCGATCAGCACGGCGGTCTGGATGGTCATGTGCAGGCAGCCGACGATGCGGGCGCCGGCCAGCGGCTTGGCGTCGCCGAACTCGGACCGCAGGGCCATCAGGCCCGGCATCTCGGTCTCGGCGATGGTGATCTCCTTGCGGCCCCAGCTCGCGAGGCTGATGTCCTTGACCTTGTAGTCCGTGAATTCGGCGGCCATGAGGGATGACTCCTGGTGGGCGGTGACGGTTCGGGCAGCGGAGATTCAGGCGCGCCGGATCCCCGGCCCTGCCGCTGTAATTGGCGAAGGGTGTATCAGCGGTTCCGGAACCATGCAAGCATAAAGATATCTTTATGTTTGCTGGGTATGTTCACCGAAGCAAGCACCGATAGCGTTTTGTTCGCTTTACGTTCTAATCGGCCGCGGCTAAGCTGCCGGCATGGATGAGATCAAGCGACCGCCGATCAAGGGCCGGGGTGCGGTGAGCAATGCCACCGGCCGCTTCGAGCGCGAGACCCGCGTCCTGACCGACGACGGCTGGACCGGCTACGCGTCGGGCGGGAACGAGGCGCTGCCCGATCCGGTGCGCACCACCGTCTCCCCGGCCTCGGCCAAGTCGATCATCGCCCGCAACCAGTCGCCCGACGTCGCCTTCGACCAGTCGGTGAACCCGTACCAGGGCTGTGAGCACGCCTGCATCTACTGCTTCGCCCGGCCGACCCATGCCTATCTGAACCTGTCGCCGGGGCTGGATTTCGAGACGAAGCTGTTCGCCAAGCGCAACGCGGCGGAGCTGCTGGCGAAGGAGCTGCGGGCGAAATCCTATGTGTGCCAACCGCTGGCCTTGGGCGCCAACACCGATGCCTACCAGCCGGTCGAGCGGACGGAGGGCATCACCCGGCGTGTGCTGGAGGTCTGCCGCGACTTCAACCAGCCGGTCAGCATCATCACCAAATCGGCGCTGGTCCTGCGCGACCTCGACATCCTGGTGCCGATGGCGGCGAGCGGATTGGCCTCGGTGGCGATCTCCGTCACCACGCTGGACCGCGACCTCGCCCGCGTGATGGAGCCGCGGGCCAGCACCCCGCCGCGCCGGCTGGAGGCCATCCGCACCCTGGCGGAAGCCGGTGTTCCGGTGGCGGTGCTCGCCAGCCCGATGATCCCGGCGCTGAACGACCACGAGTTGGAGGCGATCCTGGAAGCGGCGGCCGGCGCAGGGGCGAGTGCGGCCAGCTACATCCTGCTGCGTCTGCCGCTGGAGATCGCCGCCCTGTTCGAGGAGTGGTTGCGCACCCACGTCCCCAACCGCGCCGACCGCGTGCTGAGCCTGATGCGGCAGAGCCGCGACGGCGCGCTGTACCGCTCCGGCTTCGGCACGCGGATGAAGGGTACCGGTCCCTACGCCGAGCTCCTGCGCCACCGCTTCAAGCTGGCCTGCCGGAAGCATGGGCTGGGCGATCGGAACTGGAAGCTCGACTGCAGCCGCTTCCGGGTGCCGCCGGCCGCCGGGGACCAGCTGTCGTTGTTGTGACCGTCAGGAGCGGCGGGGCATCTTGCCCCAGGGCGACAGCGGGTCGGCCGATTTGGAAACGGCTGAATTGGAAACGGCGGACAGCGGAAGGCGGCCGGTCGCCAGCATCGCCATCACCAGCGCGGGATGGGCCGGGCCGGCGGTGTCGTGGCCGGCATGATCGGCCTGCCCGGTGCCGGCGTCGTCGTTGAGCGCCTCGTTGATGCGGGCGAAGGCTTCGATATCGTTGATGTGCAGCATGGTCCGTACCCCTCGGCTTCGACTTTTGTGCGTCGCAGCAAAAACGAAGGTAACAGCTCTGCCCTCGAATGATCTCATGTGCGGCGCTTTGACGCGGCCTTTTTAACGGGCCGGTTCGCGAACCGCCAGCATAAGCCCGAATCCGATCACGAAGAAAGCGAGAACCGTCGCCATGCCGACGCGCTGGCTGGCGAAGGCCTGGGTCGCCAGCCCGAACAGCAGCGGTCCGAAGAAGCCGGCGAAGCGTCCGGTCAGGCTGTAGAGCCCGAACATCTCGCCCGCCATGCCCGGCGGGGCCAGCCGCGCCATCATCGACCGCCCGGCCGCCTGGGCCGGTCCGAAGAACAGTCCCAGACCCAGCGCGAAGACCCAGAACCACAGCCGGTCCGTCGCCAGCAGCAGCGGCACGCTGCAGAACGACATGCCGGCCAGCGCGATCAGGATCACCCGCTTGGCCCCCGCCCGGTCGTCCATCCAGGCGAAGCCGATGGCTCCCGCCCCCGCCACCACGTTCAGCACGATGGCGAAGACCAGGATCTCCTCGAAACTCATGCCGAAGGTGCCGGCGGCGTAGATGCCACCGAAGGCGGTGATGGTGTTGATGCCGTCGCGATAGAAGGCGCTGGCGATCAGGAAGCGCATCACCTGGCGGTAGCGCCGGGCCTCGCGCAACGTGGCGACCAGCGTCGCCACCCCCTCCCGTGCCGCACGCAATAGGCCCTGCCCGGTGGAGGGTTCGTCCGGCACCCATAGGAAATAAGGCAGAGCGAAGACGCCGTACCACACCGCGGCCAACAGCGCTGTGGCGCGGATATTGGCCTGCTCACCCCAATCCGCCCATTGCAGTCCGAAGAGACCGAACAGCGGGGCCGGCGCCTGGACGAAGCCGACCAGCGCCAGGACGAGGCAGGTCAGCCCGCCGAAATAACCGATGCCCCAACCCCAGCCCGACACCCGGCCCAGCAGCCGCGGCGGCACCAGCCCCGGCAGGGTGGCGTTGTAGAAGACGTTCGCCAGTTCGAACGACACCGTGGCGATCACCACGCAGATGAGCGCGAAGGCGGCATCGGCCGGATCGGGCCTGACCCACCAGAGCGCCACGGTGAAGGCCACGGTCAGCCCTGTGAACAGCGCCATCCAGGGCTTGCGCCGCCCCGCCCGGTCGGCGATGGCGCCCAGGACCGGGCTGAGCAGCGCTATGGCGACGCCCGCCGCGGTCATGGCGGCACCCCAGCGCGCGGTTCCCTCCACCGGGTCGCCGACCACGCCGCGGGCGAAATAGACCGAGAAGACGAAGGTGGTGATGATGGTGTTGTAGGCGGAGTTCGCCCAGTCGTAGAGACACCAGGACGCGATGGCGCGTCTGGAGGGGGCGATCTCGCTCAAACGCCCTCACCCCCCATCAACCCGTCGATCCCGAAGGAGATCTGGTTGTTGTCGTAGCGGGCGACGATGCGCAGGCGGTCGCCGGCCGACAGGGCGATCGGCTTTTCCAGGAAGGTCATCGCCTGCTTCCAGTGGTTGGTGCGGGCGCGGCTTTCCGACTTGTAGACCACCTCGTCGTCCATGAAGAGGTCGAACCAGAAGGCGACGCCGTGACAGGTGCCGGCGGTGACGATGGTCACGTCGATCACCCGCTCGCCCTCCTCCGGCATGTTGCGGGTGAAGTCGAAATCCAGCGCGGTGAAGGGCTTGGACAGCGGCGTATGGGCGTCGGCGCCGAGGTCGATCTGCTGGTAGCCGGGGGAGCGGAAGACGTCGAAGCTGCCCATGTCGAAGCCGTCGATGGTCTCCACCGGGTTGATGCGGGCCAGTTCCGGCGTCTCCACCAGCACAGCGTAGACGGTGGAGGCGCGCGGGATGATGGCGCCGCCCGGCTTCACCAGATGGGTGCGGGCATGCTGCAGCACCGACAGCATGCGCGGGGCCAGCATGCCGATGTTGATCAGCTCCGACACGAAGACGTCGGCCTTCTCCGGCAGGTCGCCGCCCTCCCCCACCGTCAGCTGGGTGGACAGGCGCGGCACCACGTCGATGCGGTCGGCATAGCCGTTGCGCGCCACCGTTTCCTTGGCGACGCGGGCCAGGATCGGGTTGACCTCGCAGGTCACCACCTTCTTCGCGCCTGCGCGCGCCGCCATCATGGCGACGATGCCGGAGCCGGTGCCGATCTCCAGCACCAGCTGACCGGGCTTCACCGCCCGTTCCAGCGACTGCTTGTAGGCCTCGTTGCGCTCGAAATCGTTGATCATCGGCAGGTGCCAGCCGGGCACCGCGTTGGAATAGATCAGCCGGCGGGTGAACTTCACCATCGGGTGGTCGGGCGCCTGCTCGCGCGCCGCCTCGATCACCTCGATGGCTTCCGCCGCGCGGTCCAGGCTCTGCAGAACATGGGCGAGCCCGACCTGGGCCGGGACGAAGCGCGGGGCGGCGGCCAGCACGACGCGGAACTCCGCTTCCGCCTCCGCCAGCCGGCCGCGGGTGGAGAGCAGTTCGGCCAGGCTGTAGTGGACGTCGAGATAGTCGGGGGCCTGCTCCAGCGCGATGCGGAAATGCTGCTCCGCCTCCTCCAGCTCGCCCAGCTCGCGCAGGGTGGCGGCGAGGAAATGGTGCATCTCCGGCGACTCGGGCCGGAGGTCCAGCGCGGTGCGGAAGCAGTCCGCCGCCTCTTCCAGCCTCGTCTGCACCTTCAGGGCGTTGCCGAGATTGCCGTGCAGTTCCGGCAGGCGCGTGTTGATGGCGAGGCCGGCGCGGAAGGACTCCTCCGCCTCCGCCGCACGGCCCTGCTGGAAGAGCAGGCTGCCGCGGCTGTTGTGGAAGGACGGGTCGTTGCCGTTCTCCGCGATGGCCTGGGCGAACAGGGTCAGCGCATAGTCGGGATGGTCGGTGTGGGCGGCGACCAGCCCCAGCAGATGCAGCGCCTGGGCATTGTGCGGATCCGTCGCCAGGATCGCCCGGCAGACCTCCTCCGCCCCCGCCAGATCGTTGCTGCGGAAACGCTTGGCCGCTTCGATCAGGGTCGGGGCGGGGGTGTCGGTCATCGCTGCGGCTCCAGGGGACGGCGGAAACACGAAAAGATCGCCGCACCATACCGGGAATTGCCGCTCCGCTACAGCCTTTCGATCCGGGGCGTTGGACCCGGGATGCACACTCCCCCTACCCCTCGCCGGCATTCTCCCAGCCCCAGCGGTCCCAGGCGCCGTCGAGGAAGGCGGTCAGGCGCGGGCCGGCGGGGAGGCCGGAACAGGACAGCAGCGACGGGGCGACGCGGCCGGCGCCGCGGGTCCACCACAGGCTGGCATCCTCACCCAGAGGTCCGGACAGCCGGTTCAGCAGGGCGCGGGTGGCGGGGCTGACGCGCTCCGGCTCCGGACGGCCGAGGATGGCGAGGCGGGCCGGCAGCCCCTCCACGTCGGCACCGGCGCGGCAGGCGTCCGCCGCCAGCGCTTCGGCACGGGACAGCCACGCGGCACAGGCGGCGGGGGCGTCGGCGATATCGAAGCCGGCGGGCAGGCCGGCGGCGATGGTGAAAGGATAAGGGCGGCCGACCCGGTCGGCGCTGGGCATCCACACCCCCACCAGCGGGGCGGCGCCGCACAGGCCGGCGGATAGGGCGAAGCGCCAGACCGGACCTTGAGCGAACAGCGGGTCCCACTCGCCGCCCAGCCGCCGCCCGGCCTCGCCCAAGGCGGCCGACAGCCAGCGGTCCCAGGGGCCGAGAACCGCCGCCGGCAGGCCGTGGCCGACGAAATCGCCGCGCGCCGGAACCTTGCCGTGGAAGCCCATCACCGGATCGGCGCCGCGCGGCGTGCCGAACGATCCCATCATGGCGGCGCGGCCCGATCGTTTTGAGGCGTGGGCTGGACCATGGGCGGGGCTATCGGATGGGAAGCGGATTGGGCCAGCACCTCCTCGACACGGGCGACCAGCGCCTCGTCGGGCGGGACGGGGGCGAAGCCGACGGCGAACAGGGCGGCCAGATGGTCGCCCAGCGCGCGGCGGCGTGCCTCGTTGGCCGGGCCGGGCAGCGTGCGCTGCCAGTCCAGCGCCACCCATTCCGCCAGCGCGCCGGCATCCATCGGCTCCGCCCCGCCGACCATGCGGTAGATGCGCAGGGTCCGGCGCAGCTGGTCGGGCAAGGCCCAGTCGGCGCGCAGCCGCTCCTCCAGCCGCAGGGCGATGCGGGCGAGGAATTGGGTGCGCAGGGCGCGGCGGTAGACCTCCTGCGCCGGGCCGGCGATGCGCCCGCCCTGATACAGGCCGCCGGCCAGCGCGGGCTCGGCCCAGCCGTGCGCCGCGTCGAAGGCCAGCGGCAGGGCGCGCAGGGCGTCCAGCGCCGGCAGGATCGCCGCCGGGTCGGCGTCGTCGACGCGGATCAGGAAGCGCGGCGGCGTGTCGAGCGGGCGCAGCGCCGCCTCCACCGCCGCGGCCCCGGCATCGGCGCGCTCCAGCAGGGCGGCGTTGCCGCGGGCGCTGACCAGCCACCAGCCGCCGACCAGAAGGCCGAGCATCAGCGCGGCGGCGGCGGACAGCGCGCTCCGGCGGCGGCGGGCGCGCTCCACCGCCCGGTCGATCCGGGCGAGGTTGGCCTCGGGGAAGACCACGTCGGGCAGCAGGCGGTCGAGGAAATAGGTGGAGGCGCCGGCGGCCGGATCGGGCTCCAGCAGGGCGAGCGCGCCGCCGGTCTGGGTGGCGCTGGTCAGGTAGAGGCCGCGCAGACGGGGTGTCTCCTCCCCATGTTCGGAGCCGAAGACGGTGTCGACGATGTCGGCCAGCGCCGGTTCCAGCTCCGCCACGCGCAACGGCAGGGCAAAGGCGTCGCCGCGGCGGCGGAGGTCCGGTTCCTGGTGCAGCCGGTCGAGCAGCCGTTCGTCCAGCCGCCGCACCAGCCCGGCATAGAGATCGTGGAACACCGGCAACGGTCCGGCGGCTGATGCGGGGTCCGGCTCGTCCGCCGGCAGCGTCAGTCCCCAGACTTGGGAACGCGCCTCGCGGTCCAGCGGATCGAAGAAGGTGGTGAAGCCGTCCAGCAGGTCGGCCTTGGTCAGCAGCAGATAGACCGGCAGCCGCAAGCCCAGCTGCACGCGCAACTCGTTCAGGCGCTGGCGGATCAGGATGGCGTGGTTGCGCCGCTCCGCCTCGTCCCAGGCGGCGAGGTCCGGCAGGCTCAGCGTCAGCAGGACGCCGTTGGCGGGCTGGAGCGGCCGATGCTCCTTCAGCAGGTCGAGCAGGCCGGACCACACCCGCCCGTCCACCGCGCGCCGGCTGTCCTGGGTGGTGTAGCGGCCGGCGGTGTCGATCAGAACGGCGCGGTCGGTAAACCACCAGTCGCAGTTGCGTGTGCCGGCCAGCCCCGCCAGCGGCCCCGCCAGCGACGCCGCCACGCCATCGTCCGCCGCGGTGGCGCCCAGCCCGGCATTCGTCAGCGCCGTGGTCTTGCCCGAACCGGGAGCGCCGATCACCAGATACCAGGGCAGCTGGTAGAGATAGCGGCCGCCGCGCCGCTTGCGCAGCCGCGCCAGCACCGCGTCCATCCGCTTGCGGACCGTGGCGATCTCTTCCAGCGAGGCCTTCAACTCCGGGTCGCGGGTGGCGGCCAGCGCTTGCAGCAGGCGGGCGTTGGCGGCGCGCTCGCGGGCATCGATGCGGCGGTTGACCGCCACCCAGCCGGCCAGCGCCAGGACGAGCGGCAGCAGCCGGACGCTCCAGTCGGCCTGGACGGTCGGCAGCAGATGGGGAGCCAGCGCCGCGGCCAGCCGCGGCAGCAGCAGCCAGCCGGCCAGCCCCAGCGCCAGCACGCCGGTCAGCGACAGCGCCCAGCGGGTGCGGGCGGAGCGGTGCGGCGACGGAACGGCGGCTGGCTTGCGGCGGCGCTTGGGCGGTTTGGCGCCTGCCTTTGCGGGACGGGGATCGGCCATGGCGGGCGCCCTATTGCGGATAGAGGCGGATGTCGATCCGCCGGTTGGCGTCGCGACCGGCGGGCGTGTCGTTCAGGGCGACGGGCTCCTGGTCGCCATGGCCCTCGGCCGACAGGCGGGTGGGGGCGATGCTGCGCTCAAGCAGCTTGCGCACGGCGTCGGCGCGGGCCTCGGTCAGGGTCCGGGCGGTGGGCAGCCGGCCTGTGGCCGGGGTCTGGTCGTCGGTGTGGGCGACCACCAGGACGCTGCCGGGCTCCGCCGCCAGGGTCTGGCCCACCCGTTCCACGATGGCGCGGTGGCGGGCCTTCACCGCCTCGCTGCCGGTGGCGAACATCGCCGCCGCGGGGATGCGGATCACCAGGGCGCCGTCCTCCCCCGCCAGGACCTCGACGGCGCCGATGCGGATTTCCGGGGCGAGCTGGCCGGTGATGCGGGCGATCAGGGCGGGACCGGCGGTGGGCGGCGGCGGCGGAACCATCCGCGCGATCTCGATCGGGCGGTCGGGCAGCAATGCTTCGATGCGTGCCGCCACCGGCTCCGCCTGCCGGTCGAGGGCGCCGGCGAGATGGACATAGAGGCCGGACAGGCCCAGCGCCACCGCCGCCCACAGGATCCAGCCGGGCAAGGCAGCGCCCAGGGTGATGCCCAGTGGGCGGAACGGCTCCGCCACCCCGGCCCAGGCCGGCGACAGATCCGCCGCCACGTCGCCGCGGGCGCGGCGCAGGATGCGGTACAGCTCGTCGCGCAGGCGGGCGAGGTCATGGGCGCCGCCGGGCTTGTCGCGGAACCGCCCCTCGAAGCCCAGGGACAGGCAGGCGTAGAACAGCTCCAGCGCGTGGCGGTGACGGCGCGGGTCGCCCAGCATGCCGTCGAGCAGGTCGAAGAAGCGCACCCCGGCACCGGGCTCCGCGACCGAGGCTCCGCCATGGCCGGCGGCGCGGGCGACATCGTCCAGCGTGGCGGCCAGCGCGACACGGGCGGCGGCGATGTCGTCCGGGTCGAGGCCGGCGAGGGCGGCTTCGCGGTCGAACCGCTCCAGCGCCGCGGCGGCGGCAGAGCGCGGGGAGTCGGCAAGAGCACGGTCGCGCAAGCTCCCGGCCAGCGCCAGCACCGGGGCGGCGACGGTCAGCAGGGGGTTGAGGGAGTCGCGGGGACGGGGGCGCAGGGGCGGATTGGTGGCGTCTCGGATGGGCGGAGGCGCGGCCTCCACCAGCAATTCCGCTCCGCCCGCTCTTTCTTCCGCCTTCATGTCTCGTCCGCTGTGGGGGAAATTCGGGGGAGGTATAGCAGCGTCGGGGCGGTGGGGGGAACCTGGGGGTAGGGCGCCGGCTGCGGTTGCCCCCTCCCCATCCCTCCCCCCTCGGTCGGCCGAAGGCCGATCCGATCGCGGGAGAGGGTGCCTTGTGCGAAGCGGCGGCAGTCCCCTCCACCTCGAAGAGGGGGAGGGTTAGGGAGGGGGCAACCGCAGCCAGCTCCCCTACCGCACCCCGCTGTTGCTGTAGTCGTACTGCACCCGCGGCGCGGTGGCGGGGGTGCCGGCGATCTTTTCGATCAGGGAGCCGATGCCGCCCGACCTCGGCTCGGCGGAGGCGACCGGGACGCCGCCCTGCGGCACCGCACCGGGCGGCGGGCTCCAGGCGGGGGCGCCGTCCAGGCCGGGGAGCGGTCGGGCGGGCTTGCCGGCGTGGGCGTCCATCATGAAGTCGCGCCACAGCTTGGCCGGCAGGCTGCCGCCGGTGACCTTCTTCATCGCGTCGTTGTTGTCGTTGCCCAGCCACACCCCGGCGACCAGATCGGCGGTGAAGCCGACGAACCAGGCGTCGTGATAGTCCTGGGTGGTGCCGGACTTGGCCGCCGCCGGGCGGTTCAGCCGGGCGCTGCGGCCGGTGCCGTAATCCAGCACGCCGCCCATCATCTGGGTCAGCTGCACCGCATGGGCGGGATCGACCACCGCCCCGCCGCCGCCGCCCTGGCGCCGGTACAGCACGATGCCGTCGCGGCTCTTGATCTCGGTGATGGCGTAGGCCCAGACCGGGGCGCCGCGATTGGCGATGCCGGCATAGGCGCGCACCAGTTCCAGCGGCGTCACCTCGCTGGTGCCGAGCGCCAGCGACAGGTCGCGGGTCAGCGGCGAGGCGATGCCGAGGTTCGACGCGATGCGCCGCACCCGGTCGGTGCCGACCCGGTCGATCAGCCGCGCCGTCGCCGTGTTGGACGAATGGGCCAGCGCCGCGGCCAGCGTGACGGTGCCGCGATACTTGCCGTCATAGTTGCCGGGGCTCCAGGTGCCGAGCTGGACCGGCGCATCCTCGATCGCGCTGTCGGGCGACCAGCCGGCCTCCAGCGCCGCCAGATAGACGAAGGGCTTGAAGGCGGAGCCCGGCTGGCGCATCGCCTGGGTGGCGCGGTTGAATTCGCTGCTGTCGTAATCGCGGCCGCCGACCAGCGCGCGCACCGCGCCGTCGGGGCTCATGGCGACCAGCGCGCCCTGGCGGACATTGGCGGCGGCACCGGGGCCGGCGAGCAGGGCCTCCATCCGCTGTTCGGCGGCGCGCTGCATCTTCAGGTCCAGCGTGGTGCGAACGATCACGTCGCCATGGTCGGGACCGGCGAAGCCCGACACCAGATCGGTCACCCAGTCCGCGAAATAGCGGCCGTCGCCGCCCGGCTTTCGCTTGGGCGAGGGCTTGGCGGCGCGCGCCGCCTCATATTGCGCCTGGGTGAGGTAGCCGGCGTCCAGCATCGCCGCCATCACCACCCGCGCCCGTTCCGCCGACTCGTCGGGGTTGGAACTGGGGGCGTAGCGGGACGGCGCCTTAAGCAGGCCGGCCAGGACCGCCGATTCGCGAACGTCGACCTCGGTCGCCGGCTTGCCGAAATAGGTGCGGGCGGCGGCGTCCACCCCGAAGGTGCCGGCGCCGAGATAGACCCGATTCAGGTAGGCGGTGAGGATCTGGTCCTTGGTGAAGCGGCTCTCCAGCCACAGCGCCAGCATCGCCTCCTGGATCTTGCGCTTCAGCGACTTCTCCGGCGTCAGGAACAGGTTCTTGGCCAGCTGCTGGGTGATGGTCGACCCGCCCTGCACCGCCCGGCCGGAGCGCCAGTTGACGTAGACGGCACGCGCCAGACCCAGTGGGTCGATGCCGAAATGGCCGTAGAAGCGGCGGTCCTCGATCGCCAGCACGGCATCGACCAGATGCGGCGGCAAGTCGCGCACGCTGAGCGTCGTGCCGTGCAGGTCGCCGAAGCGGGCGAACTCCGTCCCGTCGGCGGCCAGCACGGTGATCGAAGCGCGGCGTTCGAACTGCGCCACCTTGGAGATGTCCGGCAGGTCGAGCGCGAACCAGGCCAGCACCATGCCGAGGGCGATGCCGCACCAGATGGCGGCGACCAGCCCCCCCTGCACAAGCCGCCTGCCCCACCCCCCGCCCTTGCGGGGAGGCTGCGGCGCCCGGCCGGGACGCCCGGCGGGCGGGGCCGGCGGCTGCGGCGGCTGTGCGCCGCCGGACCGGTGGGCGGACGGCTTGGACGAGCGGAGCTTAGACGAGCGGAGCTTGGGCGCGCTGAGCTTGGGCAAGGAGATCCTTGGCAAGGTGAAGGACGGCAGCGTGAAGGACGGCAGATTGAAGAGGGGCAGCCCGGACCGGCGGCGCGGCCGCTGGACCGGCTTGTAGGGCGTCGGCGGCGGGGCGGCCGAGGGCGGCGGCGCCTTGCGGCGCGGCTTTCCGCGGACGAGCGACGCCAGCGCGGCGGACGCGATGTTGCGGGCGATACCGCCAGCCGACAGCTTGTCGAGCGGCGACGGGTCGTCGCGGGTGCGGACAGGGCGGGGGCCGGCATAAAGCTGACCCGTCCGGTGCTGCTCCGTCATGTGGTCCGGTCGGTCGGCGGTCACGGCGTGCTCGCAAAGCCCAGTAAGGTCGGTGTCATGCCAAGGGGAACGTCCCCCGCAAAGGTCCTCATACGCCCACGCCCGCTTCGCCGAAAGACCGCTGGCGGGCGGGCGATTATTTGTCCCGCGACCGTGGCGAAAGAATGACGCTGTCCACAATTGCGGAGTAGCGCCCGGGAACGGCGGCTGAGACCGATATGACGGCTCTATGAAGTTTGTCGGGTGCCCGACTTCCGGCATGGACGGGGCGCTTTCGTCTCAGGCACACTTTGCGCCTTGAGCGGGGCCGCGCCGCCGGCCGAGACACCAACCCGTCTGAACGCCACCCCTTCAAACGCCACCCCTTCAAACGCCATGCAAGAGCCAGGGAGACCGGACGTCATGTCCAAGATCGAGAACACCCGGATCGATCACGCCAAGACCGAGTCCCAGCGGTCCAGCGCCGAGACGCAGCGCGCCGCCAAGAGCTTCACCCGCCGCCTGCTGCTGCAGAGCGCCGCGGCTGCGGCCGGCGTCGCCTCGGTCGGTCCCTTCGTGCTGCGCGAAGGACGTGCCGCGTCGGGATCGGTGAAGATCTTCTCCTGGGCCGGCTACATCAGCCCGGACATGCTGGCCGATTTCGAGAAGAAGACCGGCGTCAAGGCGACCCTGACCGAATACGGCACCAACGACGAGCTGCTGAACCAGTTGAAGGCCACCGGCGGCGCCGGCTTCGACATCATCCATCCCACCGTCGACCGCGTGCCGAACTATGTCGAGTTCGAGCTGGTGCAACCGCTCGACGAATCGAAGGTGAAGTGGGAGGGCTGCCTGAAGTCATCGGTCGAGGGTTCCGCCGGGATGGGCGGTGTCGTCGGGGCCAAGCGCTATTTCGCCCCGGCCGACTGGGGGACGGAGGCGCTGGCCTTCGACATGAAGAAGGCGCCGCTGGCCTACGGCACCGCCAGCTACGGCGACCTGTGGGCGCCGGCCAACGCCGGCAAGGTGACGGTGCGCGGCCATTCCTCGCTGATCGGCATCGCCCTGTGGCTGGAAAGCCAGGGCAAGCTGCCCCACCCCGTCCGCGACCAGTTCAAGGACGAGGCGAAGGCCCGCGCCAACTTCGACGCCATCCTGAAGGTGGCCGCCGCCAACAAGAAGTCGGTCGCCCAGTTCTGGACCAACGAGAACGAGGCCCAGGGCGCCTTCCGCACCAACGGCTGCGTCATCGGCCAGACCTGGGACAGCAGCGCGGTGGCGCTGCGCAAGGAAGGGCTGCCGATCCGCTTCGTGGCGCCGAAGGAGGGTGCGCTCGCCTGGATGGAGGGCTTCGCCATTCCGAAGAAGGCGGAGAACCTGGAGAACGCCTATGCCTGGATCAACTGGTTCTACACGCCCCAGGCCGGCGCGCTCTACACCAACCATTCCGGCATCGCCAGCACCTCGGTCGGCGCCGAGGCGCACCTGACCGACCTGAACAAGCAGTTCTTCGCCGACGCCTATCCGGGCGACGCGCTGCAGAAGCTGTGGTGGTGGCCGATCCAGGAGGCGTGGTACGTCTCCATCCGCAACGAGTACCAGGATCGCTTCCTGGCGGCATAACGTGCAGATCCCCTCTCCCCCCCGGGGAGAGGGTTAGGGTGAGGGGGACGCGCGGCAGGATTTCAACGAAGGTCCCGCGATGCTTCCCCCTCACCCCGACCCTCTCCCCGGGGGGGAGAGGGAGATAAGTCCGCATACAGCAGGGGCCATGAGCCAAGACGTCCAACTCGACCACGTCACCATGCGGTTCGGCGACACAGTCGCCGTCCGCGATGTGTCGCTGACCATCGGGGCCGGGGAGTTCTTCAGCTTCCTGGGGCCCTCCGGCTGCGGCAAGACCACCATCCTGCGCATGATCTCCGGCTTCATGGAGCCGACGGCGGGCGCCGTCCGCATCGGCGGCCGGGACATGAAGGGAATCGGGCCGAACAAGCGGCCGACCGCGCTGATCTTCCAGAACCTGGCCCTGTTCCCGCTGATGACGGTGGCCGACAACATCGGTTTCGGGCTGGAGGTGCGCGGCGTACCGACCGCCGACCGCAAGCGCCGAGTGCGGGAACTGCTGGAACTGGTGGCCCTGCCCGACACGGCGGACAAGCGGGTGACCGACCTGTCCGGCGGCCAGCGCCAGCGCATCGCCATCGCCCGCGCGCTGGCGGTGGAACCGGCGGTGCTGCTGCTGGACGAGCCTCTCTCCGCACTGGACCTCAAGCTGCGCCAGCACATGCGGGCGGAACTGCGTGACCTCCAGAAGCGCACCGGCGTCACCTTCATCTACATCACCCACGACCAGGGCGAGGCATTGACCATGTCCGACCGGATCGGCGTGATGTCGCGCGGCGTGCTGGAGCAGGTGGGCGACGGCAAGACCATCTACGACCATCCGCAGACCGCCTTCGTCGCATCCTTCGTCGGCGAGTCGAACCGCTTCTCCGGACAGGTCGCGGAGGCGGCAGAGGGCTGGGCGGTGCTGGACACCGCCTTCGGGCGTCTGCGCGGACGCAACCCGCGGGGACTGGCGGCGGGCGACCGCGCCACCCTGTTCGTCCGGCCGGAACGGCTGGCCCCGGAGCGTCTGGGGGCGGGCGAGAGCGACAACAGCCTGAGCGCCCGCGTCAGCCACAGCGACTTCGAGGGCGCCTTCGTCAACGCCTTCCTCGACGGCGGGCTGACCGTGCAGATGCCGCATCTGGGCCAGGAGCCGGCCTTCGTCCCCGGCGAGACGGTGCGGCTGGGCTTCCGGGCTACGGACGCGGTGGTGTTGCCGACGGGGTGAGATATGCCCTCTCCCATACCCCCCTCTCCCCCCCGGGGAGAGGGTCGGGGTGAGGGGGATGCACAGCGTGGCTCTGGTGGAAACCGGGGGGTACGCAATCCTTGAAGATCCTCGCCGCGCGCCCCCCTCACCCTAACCCTCTCCCCGGGGGGGAGAGGGGATATCTTCGCGGTTAAACAGCGCACAAACGAAAACGCCCCGGCCGATTGGCCGGGGCGTTTGGCATTCCTATAACCCGCAAGCCTTAGCTGGCCTGCTGGATCGCCGACAGCTGCCACTGACCGCCGCGCGGGCGGACGAAGGTCCACAGCTCCGTCGCTTCGGTCGGCTGCGAGGCATTGCCCTCCACCACGCGGCCGCTGGCGCGGTCGACAGTGGTGTCGATCAGCGAGAAGCGCATGGCGACGGTGGCGTATTCCTGCGCCCCTTCACGCCAGCCCTCGGCCAGATCGCCCTGCAGCAGGCGGACGTCGCTGACCTTGTTGACCACGCCCCGGTTGCGGTTCTCGGTCAGGTCGTCGGTGAAGTAGGCCAGCATCTCCGGCGTCGTGGCGGCGCGCAGGGCGTCCACATCCTCACGCCCGTAGGCGGTCTGGACGGTGACGAGCAGACGCTCGAACGACTCGAAGTCCGCGGGCTGGATGCCGATCTCGTCGGAAGCCTGACGGCGCTGGGCCGGGCCGGCATTGCCGCCGCCCATCGGGGTGCCACCGACCGGGTTGTAGCGGACGTCGGCCGCGTCGCGGTTCATCTGGCCGCCCTGCGGGCCGCCGGCATAGGCCGGGTTGCCGCCGCCCATCTGGTTGCCGAGCGGGCCGCCGGCCGGCGCGGTGTTCGCCGTTTGCGAGCGGCTGCGGAAGAAGCGGATGGCCAGACGGACCAGGAAGACGACCAGCAGGATCTGCAGGATGAAGCCCAGGATGCCGGCGAAGCTGCCGAGCCCCTCGAAGAAGCCGCCGCCGAACAGCATCGCGCCGATGCCGGCGCCGATCAGGCCGCCCATCAGGCCCGACATGAAGCCGCCGCCGAAGAAGCCGCGCGAGGGTGCCGCCGCCGGGGCGGTGGCCTGCGAGCCGGGGCGCTGCACGCCCGGAGCAGCCGCCGGGGCGGCGGAGCGCTCCATCGGCGAGACCGCGTTGGGCGCGGTGGAGGTGGCGGCCGGCGCCTCGGTCGTGCGGCTGCCGCGGCTGCCTGAGGAGCTGCTCTTGCCGGCGCGGGCGTCGGCGGTGCCGGCGGCCAGCGCCATCACCAGCGCAACCGCCACGGCGGTGGCGGCGCGGGCGCCGCGCATCTTGGTGGAGGTGGCGGAAAGGCTCGAAGGTCGGGTCTTCTCGCTCATGATCGTGCTCGCTTGTCGCATCTGGTCGGTTATCCAGCCTTCCCACATGGGGGTGGTGGCCGCCCCGTTTAAGAGGCGGTCTCACTTTTTTCCAGCAACAATCGGTGCCGCCGCTTAATCAGTCTCATTTTGCAGCGCACCATCCATCATCGGATCGCCCTTCAGGGCCTCGATCGCCCGCCGGTCGCGCTTGGTCGGGCGTCCGGCGCCGGGCTGCTGGAACGGCGCACGGTAGGGATCCTGCAGCCGCTCCTCCGGCACCGGCGGGGCGAGATCCTCGTACAGCGCCTGAGCCTCCGGCGCCGGTCCGCGGCGGCTGCCCAGCGCCACCACCTTGATGACGCGGATGTGCCGTCCCTGGGCGAAGGTCAGCACGTCGCCCGGCTTCACCGACGCATGCGCCTTGGTCACCACCGCCCCCGACAGCCGCACGCCCCCGTCGTTGCACAGCTTGGCGGCAAGGCTGCGCGTCTTGAAGAAGCGCGCGTACCAAAGCCACTTGTCGATCCGCAGCCGGCCGGGGGTGGAGTCGTCGGTGTCGGTCATCGTGCGCCCCCCGTCCAAGATCCCCTCTCCCCCCCGGGGAGAGGGTTAGGGTGAGGGGGACGCGTTGCAGAGATCTTCAAGAATCGCGCACCCCGGCCCTCCTGTGAAAATCCACGCTGTGCATCCCCCTCACCCCGACCCTCTCCCCGCTTTCGGCGGATCTTCGATCCGCCTGTCGCGTCAGCGCAAACGAAGTTTGCGCGTGAGCGGGGGGGAGAGGGGGAAAAGGCGCTGATCGATTGTGCGTTCATTCCACCCCCTTAGAAAACCGGTTCACATCCCCGACAGCTGCCGCAGCTTGGCAAACGGGTGGTCCTCGTTCGTCGGCTTTTCCCGCCGCTGCCGGTTCGCCTGCTGCTGGCGGGAGGGCCGCTTCCGCTTCCAGGTCACCGCCCCGTCCTCGGCCACCATCCGCACATAGCCGAGCCCGGTCAGCACCGCGCCCAGTTCCTCCGCCGACAGGCCGACGCGCTGGCCGAGCGCCACCTCGCGGATCGGGGTGTTCGACTTGGACGCCGTCAGCAGTTCCGTCTCCAGCCGGTCGAGCATGTCCACGCGCAACGCCCGGCCGCCGGCCAGCGGGTAGCCGATGGCTTCCCAGAAGGCGGGCGGCGCGCCGCCGTCCTTGACAGGCGGGGCTTCCACCGACACGCGGCCGGGCGGCGGGATCGGAACCGGCAAGGGATGGCCCTTCGACACCGCCCACAGCAGCCCGCGCAGGCTCACCGCTGCCGGCTTGGCGAGCGCCGTCAGATAGAGGTGGGACACGCCCAGCCGGACGCCCAGCTTGCCCAGCGCCTTGCGGTCCTCGCGCTCCAGCTGTTCGACCATGGCGGCGACGGGTGCGCGCGGCAGCACGCCCAGCCCTTCCACCAGCTGGAAAGCCACCCCGCGGCCCGGGCCGGACAGACCCTCCGCGACGGAGAGGGCGAACAGCGGTTTCAGCCGGGCGGCAATGTGGTCCTTCAGCCAGCGGTCCAGCCGGGCCCGCACGCGCTCGCGCTGGGCCTGGTCCAGCATGCCCTCGTCGAACGGCACCACCAGCGGCGCCAGCACCGACGGCCCGGCGGCCAGCCGCGCCACCGGCAGATCGTCGGCGCTCAGCACCCCGTCCGGCCCAAGGGTGAAAACGTCGTCGGGCTCGGCCTCGAAGGCGCGCAGGCGCTTGGCCAACTCGTCGCGCAGCGCCCGGCGGGCGGCGGTCAGCAGCGACTTCGCTTCGTCGGAGCGGTCGGGCGCGTCGGGGACGAAGCGGAAGCCCTCCAACCGCCCCACCACATGCCCCTCCACCACCACCTCGCCGTCGGCGCGCACGCCGCCCAGCAGCGAGCGGCCGTCCTTCAGCGTGCGAGCCAGCGTGGCGGAGCGGCGGTCGATAAAGCGCTGGGTCAGCCGTTCATGCAGGGCATCGGACAGCCGGTCCTCGATGGCGCGGGTGCGCTCCTGCCAGTGCAGCGGGTCCTTCAGCCATGTCGGCCGATTGGAGATGTAGGTCCAGGTGCGGATATGGGCGATGCGGGCGACCAGCGCGTCGATGTCGCCCTCGGTCCGGTCGAGCCGGGCGATCTGCTTCGCCACCCAATCGTCGTCCAGCCGGCGTAAGGGCGCGCGCAGGCTGCGAAAGATCTGGCCGAGCAGCTTGGTGTGGGCATCCGACAGCACCTTGCGGAAGTCGGGGACCTGACAGACCTCCCACAGCAGCTTCACGGCATCGCGACCGCGCGCGAGGTCCATGATGTCGGGATCGCGCACCAGCGCCTGCAGGGCCAGATGGTCGTCGGCCTCGCGCACGCGGGACAGTTCCTGGATCGGCGCCCGTTCCTCCAGCGATTTCAGCAGGAAGCCCGGCGTGTCGAAACGCAGGTCGCTGTTGCGCCAGGACAGCGCCTTGACCGTCTCGAACTCGTGGTTCTCGACGCGGGTGACCAGATCGGCGTCCAGCTCCCCCACCTCGTCGGTGGTGCCGAAGGTGCCGTCGCGCATGTGCCGCCCGGCACGGCCGGCGATCTGCGCCACCTCGGCGGGCCTGAGCCGGCGCGGGGCGAAGCCGTCGAACTTGACGATGCGGGCGAAGGCGACATGGTCGACGTCCATGTTCAGCCCCATGCCGATGGCGTCGGTCGCCACCAGATAATCGACCTCGCCCGCCTGATACAGCCCCACCTGCGCGTTGCGCGTGCGCGGGCTGAGCGCCCCCAGCACCACGGCGGTGCCGCCGCGCTGGCGCCGGATCATCTCGGCGATGGCATAGACGTCGGTGGCGGAAAAGGCGACGACGGCGGAGCGCGGCGGCAGGCGCGTCAGCTTCTTGTAGCCGGCATAGGTCAGCTGGGAGAAGCGCGGCCGGCTGATGAACTCCGCCTTCGGCACCAGCCGGCGGATCATCGGCTGCATCGAATCGGAGCCCAGCACCATCGTCTCGACCATGCCGCGGGCGTTCAGCAGCCGGTCGGTGAAGATGTGGCCGCGTTCCGGATCGGCGCAGAGCTGGATTTCGTCCACCGCCAGGAAATCGACGGCGCGGTCCAGCGGCATCGATTCGACGGTACAGACCCAATAGGACGGGTTGGGGGGCAGGATCTTCTCCTCCCCCGTCACCAGCGCGACCGCGTTCTTTCCCTTGATCGAGACGATGCGGTCGTAATTCTCCCGCGCCAGCAGGCGCAGGGGAAAGCCGATCATTCCGGACCGGTGACCGAGCATGCGCTCGATCGCCAGATAGGTCTTGCCGGTGTTGGTCGGCCCCAGCACGGCGACCACACGGCCCCCCCGCCCGAGACCGCCGCCCGCCGAAGCGTGAGAGGACGTCATGGTGTTAAGCTTTGGGGTGCGGAAGCCCGCAATGCAAGCGGCGGCTTGTCTTTATCGCCTTCTGCTATGCCGCAAGGAATCTCTATCTCCCCCAAACGACAAGGGCCGCCGAATGGGGGTTCGGCGGCCCTTAGTCTCACGGCGGCTGCGTTGGGGGGCTTGGGATCGCCGCCGGGAGCTTGTCCTTTCCTGTTACGTCAGTTCTTGGGCTGCTCCTGCGGAGCTTTTCCCGGACCGTTTCCGGGACCCATGCCGCCGGGACCCATGCCGTGGTGGCGCGGGCCGTCATGGTCGCCCCAGCCGCCATGATGGCCGCCCATGTGCTTGCCCATGTGACCGCCCATATGGCCGCCCGGGCCCTGGTTCAGCATGCGGTCGGCCTGCTTCTGCTGGTCGGGCGTCAGCTGGGCATAGAGGTCGGTCAGGGCCGGGCGGACGGTCTGGACCTGCTGCAGGTGGGCCTGCATCATCTGCTCGGCGCGTTCCAGGCGCTGCGGCAGGGCGGCGGGACGGGGGGCGTCCTTGAACTTCACGCACAGATCCTGCGTCGGCTTCAGGCTGGAGCGGGCGGCGTCGGCGAACTTGGTCCAGGCGGCGCGCTGCTGTTCGGTGATGTTCAGCTTCTTCTCCGCATAGGCCAGCTTGCCGGCCAGACGGGCCTCCTGGTCCTCGCACATGCGGGCGAAGTGGCGGTCGGGTCCACCGGCGCCGGGCCCCATGCCGGGGCTGGGACCACCCGGCTGCGGGCCACCCTGAGCGAAGACCGGAACGGCCACGCCGAGACCGGCGACCAGCAGGGCGGACGTCAGAAGGGCGCGTTTCATGGTGACAACTCCTCAGTGTTTGGACCGTGCATCACGGTGCTCTCTAAACCCCGGATGGAGGGGGCTTATTCCGTTGGGACGTTGCCGGCTGCATCGCCGCCGCTGTCCCGATGACCAGACAATGGGCGCCAAACGTTGCGGCCGAATGTCCGCAAACCCGCCATTTGGTAACAGAGTGTAACCGCCCGCCCTCCCGTAACCCGGCGTTACACATTTCCCCTTCACCCCCGACGCCCCTCGCCCGATCATGGGAGCCATGGACCGCACGCCCCACCTCCTCGTCGTCGACGACGACCGCGAAATCCGCTCTCTCGTCGCCCAGTTCCTGACCAAGCACGGCTTCCGGGTCACCGGGGTGCGGGACGGGGCGGAGATGATGCGCACGCTCGACGGCGCCCGCGTCGACCTGATCGTGCTGGACCTGATGCTGCCGGGGGAGGACGGTCTGTCGCTCTGCCGCCGCCTGCGCGCCGCGCCGCAGACGGCGCAGACCCCCGTCATCATGCTGACCGCCATGGGGGAGGAGACCGACCGCATCGTCGGGCTGGAGATGGGCGCCGACGATTATCTGGCGAAGCCGTTCAGCCCGCGCGAATTGCTGGCCCGCATCAAGGCGGTGCTGCGCCGCGTCTCCGCCCCGCCGGTGGCGGGCGCCCCGGCGGCGGCCGGCACGGTGTTGCGTTTCGAAGGCTGGTCGCTGGATCTCACCAAGCGGGAGCTGCGGTCGCCCGACGGCGTGCTGGTCCAGCTGTCGGCCGGCGAATACGACCTGCTGGTCGCCTTCGTCGAGCATCCGCAGCGGGTGCTGACCCGCGACCAGCTTCTGGATCTGGCGCGCGGCCGCTCGGCGGTTCCCTTCGACCGCTCCGTCGACGTGCAGGTCAGCCGCCTGCGCCGCAAGATCGAACCCGACCCGGCCGAACCGACCCTGATCAAGACGGTGCGCGGCGGCGGCTATCTCTTCACTCCGTCGGTGACCAGCGGCAGCGTGTCGTCATGACGGCCCGGCCGGACGACATTGCCGGAAAGCCCAAGGCGCCGCATCGCCCATCGGTCCGCCGACGCGCCTTCCGCCGCCTGGGCCTCCGCTTTCCCGACAGCCTCGCCGCGCGCATCGCGCTGACGGTGGTGCTGGCGCTGCTGCTGACCCAGGCGATCAGCGCGCTGGTCTATCTGACCGACCGCAGCGAGGGACCGCCGATCCATGGGCCGAACGTGCTGGTCCAGCGCATCACCGCCATCGTCCAGCTGGTGGAAAGCACCCCGCCGCCGGGCCGCGAGAGGGTGGTGCGCGCCATCGACGATCCGGTCCTGCGTGTGGAATGGCGCGCCGACCGCCCGCCCCCGCTGCCGGCGGAGAGCTATTCCAGCGGCCGGTTCGACGGGCTGAAGCGCCGGCTGCGCGAATCGCTGGACACGCCCGACCGCAACATCCTGGTCGAGGTCCAGCGCCCGCCCCGTGAAGGGGGCCGTGACGACGACCACCATCACCCGCCTTTCATGGGAGGCGACGACAACCGGCGCTGGGGTCCGCATGTCCGGCTGTCGGTGCGGCTCGGCGACGGGTCCTGGCTGAGCTTCACCGGCGGCGATCCGCTGGCCGGCCCCTTCGGCATCGTCCGCTTCCTGTTCTGGATGGGAGCGGTGGTGGCGGTGATCCTGCTGGTCTCGCTGCTGGCCGCCCGCCGGGTGACGGCACCGCTCGCCGGATTCGCCGCCGCCGCCGAACGGCTCAGCGTCGACGGCGAGGCCCAGCCCCTGCCCGAGGAAGGCCCGCGCGAGCTGCGCGCCGCCACCCGCGCCTTCAACCGGATGCAGGCGCGGCTCGCCCGCTTCGTCGCCGACCGCACCCAGATGCTGGCGGCGATCAGCCACGACCTGCGCACGCCGATCACCCGCCTGCGCCTGCGCGCCGAGCTGGTCGACGACCCGGAGATGCAGCGGCGGATGCTGGCCGACCTGGACGAGATGGAAGCGATGATCTCCGCCACGCTGGCCTTCGCCCGCGACGATGCCCAGCGCGAGCCGCGCGTCCGCTTCGACCTTGCCGACCTGCTGCAGAGCCTGTGCGACGACCGCGTCGATGCCGGCCACCGCGCCGTATATGAAGGTCCCGCCCATGTGGTGGCGGAAGGCCGCCCGGTGGCGTTGCGCCGAGCCTTCGCCAACCTGATGGACAACGCGATCAAGTACGGCGGCGGCTTCACCGTTCGGCTGGCGGAGGGGGCGGGCATGGACGGGCAGTCCGGCGGTTCGGCAGGCGGTCAGGGCCGCCAAGCCCTGATCCACATCGACGATGACGGTCCCGGCATCCCGGAGGCGGAGTTCGAGAAGGTCTTCGCCCCCTTCTATCGGCTGGAACGCTCGCGCTCGCGCGATACCGGCGGCGTCGGGCTGGGCCTGTCCACCGCCCGCAGCATCATCCGCGGCCATGGCGGCGACGTGACCCTGTCCAACCGCGACGGCGGCGGCGGGATTGGGGGTGGGAGCGGGGGCGGCGGGAGTTCGAGCGGCCTGCGCGCGACGGTGACCCTGCCGCTCTGAGCCCGGCCGCTCTGAACCCGGCCGCCTCACATCACGTAAAAGCGCGCCTTGACCGTCACCCCTTCCGCCCCGCGCAGGACGGTGCGGTTGCGGCCGCTGCGCTTGGCGAAGTAGAGCGCCTCGTCGGCCTGGGTCATCAGGTCGTTGACCGAGTCGGTGTCCTGAACCAGGCACATGCCGATGCTGACGGTGAAGGCGAAGCTGGCCCCGGTCCCGGTTTCCACCATGAGTTCGGCGGTGGAGCGGCGGATCGCCTCGACCCGCGCAAGCGCCGTCTCCAGGTCGCCGGCAGGCAGGCACAGGCAGAACTCCTCCCCGCCCAACCGACCGAGGAAGCCGCCGTCCGGTACCTGGGCGGCGCAATGGTCGGCGAAGCGCTTCAGCGCGAGGTCGCCGTTGGTGTGGCCGTGGGTGTCGTTGATCGTCTTGAAATGGTCGATGTCGAACATGGCGACCGCCAGCGCGGTCCCGTCCTCCTTCGCGGCGCGATAGGACTGCTCCAGCCGCTCCATGAAGTAGCGGCGGTTCAGGACACCGGTCAGGTAATCGGTGTGCAGCATCTCCACCATCACCCGGTGCATGCGGGTGATGCGCTCGCCGGCCCGCACGCGGGCACGCAGCATCGACAGGTCGATGGGTTTCGCCAGGAACTCGTCGGCGCCGGAATCGAAAGCCTCGATCCGCCGGGCGGTCTCGGTGTCGCCGGTCATCAGGATGGTGAAGGTGCGGTGCTGGTCGTCCTCGGCCCGGACGTGCCAGCACAGTTCCAGCCCCGTCATCACCGGCATTTCAAGGTCGGTGATCAGGATATGGATGTCGTGGCTGCGGTAGATCGACAGCGCCTGCGCCCCATCCTCGGCCAGCAGCACCCGGTAGCCGTTGCTTTCCAGATCCGCACGAATCTGTTCGCGGAAGTATTCGGAATCGTCAGCGACGAGAATATTTGTTTCCACCGCAACACCCATGCCGTCCGCAAAGAATCCGTGCGGGCGGACCTTAGCAAACTTCCCGACGCGATGGGATGGTGGCGTGGCGACACGCCGCGGTTGATCATCGGATCAAGCGATCTTCAGCTTTCGAGCATCCGGCGCAGCAGTTCCACGTCTTCGGCGAAGGACGGGTCGGTGGCGCGCAATTCGTCCACCTTCTTGACCGCGTGCATGACCGTGGTGTGGTCGCGGCCGCCGAACTTGCGGCCGATCTCCGGCAGGGAGCGGGCGGTCAGCTGCTTGGCCAGATACATGGCGATCTGGCGCGGGCGGGCCACCGCGCGGGCGCGGCGGGCGGAATGCATGTCGGCGACGCGGATGTTGTAATGCTCCGCCACCCGCTTCTGGATTTCGTCGATGGTGACGCGGCGGTCGTTGGCGCGCAGCAGGTCGTGCAGCACCTCCTGCGTCGTCTCCAGCGAGATGGAGCGGCCGACCAGCTCGGCATGGGCGACGATGCGGTTCAGCGCCCCTTCCAGTTCGCGCACATTGGACGTGATCTTGTGGGCCAGGAATTCCAGCACCTTCATCGGAATGCTGGCCTGGAGCGCGTCGGCCTTGGCCTGGAGGATGCCCAGCCGCAGTTCGTAGGTGGTCGGGTGGATGTCGGCGACCAGCCCCCAACCCAGGCGCGATCGCAGCCGCTCCTCCATGCCTTCCAGGTCGGACGGGCTCTTGTCGGCGGAGATGATGACCTGCCGGTTCTGGTCGACCAGCGCGTTGAAGGTGTGGAAGAACTCCTCCTGCGTGGAATCCTTGCCGCTGATGAACTGCACGTCGTCGATCATCAGCACGTCGACCGAGCGGAACTGCTGCTTGAAGGCCATCGTGTCCTTGAAGCGCAGCGCCCGGATGAACTGGTACATGAACTTCTCGGCCGACAGGTACAGCACCTTGCGGTTCGGGTCGTTCTTGCGGATCTGCCAGGCCAGCGCGTGCATCAGGTGGGTCTTGCCCAAGCCGACCCCGCCATAGAGGAACAGCGGGTTGAAGGTCACGGTGGTGGCGTCGGCGACGCGCCGGGCGGCGGCATGGGCCAGCTCGTTCGGCTTGCCGACGACGAAATTCTCGAAGGTGAAGCGGGGGTCGAGGGCGGCGGACAGGTCGGACCGGTCCTCCAGAATCGCCGGGATGGCGTTCGGCGACTCGTCCGACGCCCCGCCATAGGAAGCGGAGGTGTAGACCGTCGACGGCGCCGGTTCCGCGGAGAAGCCGAAATCGGACGGGCGCGGGGGCGGTGCCGGACGGGGCGCCGGGCGCGACTCGGCGGAACGGGACTCCGCGGCACGGGGTGCCGGAGCGGGGCGGTCGTCGTCGATGTCGTCATTGTCGGCGACCAGCGCCGCCGGCGGGTTGGTGGAGGCGACGATGACGTCGATCGACTGGACTTCCGGATTCTCGCCGGACCAGAGGGCGCGGATGCGGTCGGCATAGTGGGTCAGCACCCAATCGCGCATGAAGCGCGTGGGCACGACGATGCACACCTCGCCGCCGACAAGGCTGGCGACGGACAGCGGCTGAAGCCAGCTCCGGTAGGCGATCTCGCCGACCTCTTCCTTCAGGCGTCCGCGAATGCGCGCCCACTGCTGATCCAACGACACGCCGACCGACATGCTCCCTTACTCCCGCTCCTTCCCCCCGGCCAGCCCCCACCGCCGAGGCGGCGCGGGATCGACCCCGCGACCGGAACCGCCGTTCACCGGTGCCGAACACACCGATGGTGTGCCCGCGGACTGGTGCCCCGGCCGCCCGCCTGGTCCCGCCCGGACGCATCCAGGCAGGGTTGACCCCGAACGGAACATTATAACCAAAACGCACACGCATGAGTCGACGGGATTGTAAATCCCGCCCCAAGCGCGACAGCTTGTAAGTAAAAGAAGATCGTGCGATCGACCGGGACTCAACAAGCCCTGATCCGGCGTAAGACCTTCAGTATTTCACTTCTGTGTTCGGCCGGCCACAGAGTGTTGCATCACCCCATTTCGCCCCGCCGAATTGGAGCAAAAGTCTAACCATACCAACGAAATCTGGCAATGGGACAGATGGCGAACGGCCTAAAAAGATAAAAACCTTCGCTCTGACCACAAGGCCGATCCCGAATCTCATAAGCGCGCCTAACAACAATCTAAGACAATTGTCGAGTACTCATACATTTACTTTAAACGCAAAAAGCCGCGCCCCGAGTCACGGGCGCGGCTTTTTGAAACCAGCGGATGAAAGCTCTATCAGAGAGCCTTGATCGCAGCCGACAGACGCGACAGCTTGCGCGACACGGTGTTCTTGTGCAGCACGCCCTTCGAGACGCCACGCATCAGCTCCGGCTGAGCGGACTTGAACGCGTCGGCGGCGGCGGACTTGTCGCCGCTCTGGATCGCGCCCTCGACCTTCTTCACGAAGGAACGGATACGGCTGATGCGGGCACGGTTGACTTCCGTGCGACGCTCGGTCTGACGAATGCGCTTTTCAGCGGACTTATGATTGGCCATGGAAACCCTACTCCGAACGACACGGCTGTCGTGATGCGAGCGCGCCTTATACGCGGCAGCGCACCTCGAGTCAAGGCGTGGACGCCCGATGATTTTGACTAATCGTACGCGGACGACATCTTGATGGGATCTGGTCCATCCCCCGCAAGATGCAGGGGACGGCCCAGGCGGCAGAGTCAACGCAGGTGCAGCGACTCAGCGGTTCTTCCAGCCGGGCTGGCGCTTCTCGGCGAAGGCGGCCATGCCTTCCTTCTGGTCTTCGGTGGCGAAGGTCGAATGGAACAGGCGGCGCTCGAAACGAATGCCTTCGGCCAGCGTCGACTCATAGGCGACGTTGACCGCCTCCTTCGCCATGGCGATGACCGGCTGCGACAGCGAGGCGATCTTGGTGGCGACCTTCACCGCCTCCTCCACCAGCTCGGCGGCCGGGACGATGCGGGAGACGAGGCCGCAGCGCTCGGCCTCGGCGGCGTCGATCATGCGGCCGGTCAGGACCATTTCCATCGCCTTGGACTTGCCGACGAAGCGGGTCAGGCGCTGGGTGCCGCCGGCGCCGGGGATGGTGCCGATGGTGACCTCCGGCTGGCCGAACTTGGCGGTGTCGGCCGCCAGGATGAAGTCCGCCATCATCGCCAGCTCGCAGCCGCCGCCGAGAGCGAAGCCGGCCACCGCGGCGATGGTCGGCTTGCGGCACTTGGCCAGCCGCTCCCACTTCGCGGTGATGAAGTTGGAATTGTAGACATCCATATAAGAGAAGCCGGCCATCTCCTTGATGTCGGCGCCGGCGGCGAAGGCGCGCTCCGACCCGGTCACGACGATGGCGCCGATGGCTTGATCGGCCTCGAAATCGTCCAGGGCCTGACCCAGCTCGGTCACCAGTTGGTCGCACAGCGCGTTCAGCGCCTTCGGACGGTTGAGCGTGATCAGGCCGACCGGGCCGCGGGTCTCGACGAGGATGGTTTCATAGGACATGGCTGCAGCACTCTCCCGATGGGGCGAGCCCGGTTGCTTCCGGGACTCGTGGTTGTGTAGGGGCGTCTGTTGAGGACCCGCGCGAGTATGGCGGGTGTTCCCGCCGTCAGCGCGGCGTCAAAGTGAAGCGGACGGCGGTCGTGGCCTTCGGTTTGGCCTGTTGGGGGAATTCCAGCCGCAGTTCCTCGCCCTCGCGGACGAAGACGCGGTCGGACGCCCGGCGCCAGCCCAGCTGCGGCAGGGTCTGGTCGTAGAAGGCCAGCACCGCCTGGCGCGGCACCTCCCCCGACAGCACCGCCTGGATGATCCGTCCGCCCGGCTTGTCGAAGACCAGAGGCTCCGATTCGGCGGTCGCCAGCCCGGGCATCACCGGAACGTCGGTGAAGCCGGGGACGAACGGCCCGGAGTCGGCAGCGACCGGTTGGGCGGCGAATGCCGGAGGAATGGGAATAAGGAAGCTCCCCAGGCCCGCGACCGCGGGGCCGGCAAGGAGAAAAGCGGCGGACGCCGCCCGGAGCATGGCCGGTAGAGCCGTCATGCCCCAGCTATATCACCGTTGGCGCGCCGCACAAAAGAAAGTCGAGCGGCCTGACTGTACAATCCGCTGAACGCCCCCCGTCCGGGAGCGGTCGCAGTCGCAATCGGGGCAGCCCTCCCCCTCCCGATCGTAGACGGCGAACTGGTGCTGGAAATAGCCCAGTTCCCCCGACGCCTGCCTGTAGTCGCGCAAGGAGGAGCCGCCGGCGGCGATGGCGCGCTCCAGCACCTCGCGCACCGCGGTGGCGAGACGGTCGACCTCCTCGGGCTTGAGGCTGGCGGCGGTCCGGGTGGGCAGGATGCCGGACTGATACAGCGCCTCCGACACATAGATGTTGCCGAGGCCGGCGACGACGCTCTGGTCCAGCAGGGCGGCCTTGATCGGCGTCATCCTGCCGGCCAGACGGCGGGCGAGTTCGGGGCCGGAGAATTCATTGCCCAGCGGCTCCGGTCCCAGGTTGCGCAGCATCGGATGGTCGCCCAGCGCGTCCGCCACCGTCAGGTCCATCAGGCCGAAGCGGCGGGCGTCGTTGAAGGTGACGATCGTGCCGGCGTCGGTCTCGAACACCACATGGTCGTGCTTGTCGAAGGAATCGGGGCGTTCCGGCGCGATGATCATGCGGCCGGACATGCCGAGATGGGCGATCAGCACGCCGCCGTCATCCAGATGCATCAGGATGTATTTGGCCCGCCGCCGCACCGACTCGACGCGCCGGCCGGTCAGCCGCTCGCAGAAGCGCGGCGGAAAAGGGGTGCGCAGGTTCGGCCGCCGCTGCTCCACACGGACCAGCCGCCGGCCTTCGAGATGCGGGGCGAGGCCCCGGCACACCGTCTCGACTTCGGGAAGTTCAGGCATCGGCAGAGTGTGGGGTGGGTGGCGGATGGGTGCAAGGGCGGTTGTCGAAGCCCTCTCCCGCCCCGGGAGAGGGAGATCTCACCGGTATTCCTTGAAGCGCTCCGTCGCCTGGATCAGCGCGGCGCGGATGCCGGGTTCCATGGCGGAGTGGCCGGCGTCGGGAACGATGCGGTAGTCGGCTTCGGGCCAGGCGCGGTGCAGCGCGTCGGCGGAGATCACCGGGCAGACGATGTCGTAGCGACCCTGGACGATCACCCCCGGAAGATGGCGGATGCGCGATACGTCGCGCAGCAGCCTGTCCTCCGGCGTGAAGCGGTTGGAGCGGAAGTAATGCGCCTCGATCCGCGCCAGCCCCAGGGCGTGGCGGTCCTCGCCGCTGGCGGCGATCAGGTCCGGCGACGGCAACAGGGAAGAGCAGCTGCCTTCATAGATGCTCCACACCCGGGCCGCGGCCATGCGCACCATCGGGTCGGGCGAGTCGAGCCGCTTCCAATAGGCCTCCAGCAGGTCGCCGCGCTCGTCTTCCGGAATATGGCCGGCGAAGGCGGCCCAAGCCTCCGGAAAGAGGACGCGCATGGAATAGAGGAACCAGTCGATCTCGCTCTTCCGCATCAGGAAGATGCCGCGCAGGATCAGGCCCAGGCAGCGCTCCGGATGGGTTTCGGCATAGGCCAGCGCCAGCGTCGAGCCCCAGGAGCCGCCGAACAGGTGCCAGCGTTCGATCCCCAGGTGCCGGCGCAGCGTCTCGATGTCCTCGACCAGCCTCTCTGTGGTGTTCTCCCGCGTTTCGCCCAAGGGCGTGGAGCGGCCGGCCCCCCGCTGGTCCATCACGACGATGCGGTAATGGGCGGGATCGAAGAAGCGGCGGTGGGTGGGCGAGGCCCCGGCCCCCGGCCCGCCATGCAGGAACATCACCGGCACGCCGCGCGGATTGCCCGCCTGCTCCCAATAGACCGTATGGATCCCGTCGACGGCGAGCGTGCCGGTCTGGAACGGGTCGATGGGCGGATAGAAGTCGCTGCGGGGCATGGCCATGCATCCAGTGGTGCGGGCCACAAGTGTAAAGGAGCCACCGGGGCTCGCGCCAGAGCGACGAAGTCGTGAAACGACAAAGGCCGCCCGGAGGCGGCCTTGCATGTCGAAGTCATGGAGGAGGATGGCGCGCCCGAAGAGATTCGAACTCCTGACCCTCAGATTCGTAGTCTGATGCTCTATCCAGCTGAGCTACGGGCGCCTTATCCACCAAACGTCTCGCCGTCGAAGTGTCCCCCGGCGTCGAGGCGCGCAACCTACTCAAATCCGTCATCGAAGGCAAGAGCTTTTCACGAAGAAAAACGCGAAGCTTTCTTGCGGATTTCGACGGTGTCCCAGACGACAAAGGCCACCGCGGAGGTGGCCTGTATTGTCGAACGGGAAGGATGGCGCGCCCGAAGAGATTCGAACTCCTGACCCTCAGATTCGTAGTCTGATGCTCTATCCAGCTGAGCTACGGGCGCCTTATCCACCGTCTGTCCCGGCGTCGGCGGCAGGCCGTCGGCGTCGAGGCGCGCAACATACTCAAACACCCCCTGCCCCGCAAGCGCTTTTTTCACGAATTTTCGCCTGCCTTCCAACGTCCCTGCGACGCCCCTGCGACGGTCAGTCCACCGCGTACGAATCACCCCCGATTGCCGGGCGGCGGCGGCTGGGTTATACAGTCCACTTGCTGTTTTTGGAGAGTCAGTACCGTGGCCGAAGCCCCCTTCAACAAGCATTTCCCGGTGTCCTGGGAAGAGCTCCACCGCAACGCCAAGGCGCTGGCCTGGCGCCTGATCGACCGTGGCCCGTGGAAGGGCATCATCGCGATCACGCGCGGCGGCATGGTTCCTGCGGCGATCATCGCGCGCGAGCTCGAGATCCGCATGATCGACACCGTCTGCGTCTCCAGCTACGACCACCAGCAGCAGCGCAATGCGACGGTGCTGAAGGGTGTCGAGGGCGCCAATGCCGGCGACGGCGAGGGCTGGCTGATCATCGACGACCTGGTCGACACCGGCAAGACGGCGGAAGTCGTGCGCAAGATGCTGCCCAAGGCGCATTTCGCCACCGTCTACGCCAAGCCGGCCGGCCGGCCGCTGGTCGACACCTTCATCACCGAAGTCAGCCAGGACACCTGGATCCACTTCCCCTGGGACATCGAGCTGCAGTTCTCGCAGCCGATCGCCAAGCTGCGGAACAGCTGACGGCCAACCACCGGCACGGCTCCCCGCGGCATGCGGGGGCCATGCCGGTGCGCCGGTTCGCGCGTTCCGGCTCATTACATAAAAATTTACCGTTTGCGTCCTAAATGGCGCGCGGCGGAGCGTCTGCGCCCGCCATCGCCTTACCAACATCGCGTGGCGGCCCGCGCATGACCGACGATTCGACCGGCGATATACGCCCGGATGAACTGCACCAGGACGAGTTGCGGCAGAAGATCGACGCGCTGGTGGCACGGCTGCCGGCAAGCCTCGTCTACAGCCTGCTGAGCGAGATCGAGGGCATGGACAGCGAGCCGACCGACCGGGTCCAGCTCGTCCGCCAATATGTCATCGAGTATCTGAACCGCCAGCGCACCAACCGTGCCCGGCGCCTGTTCACCAACCTGTTCGAAGCCTTCCTGATCGACGACGACGTGCTGTACCACGCCGGCCTGTCCATCCCCGGCATGCTTCAGCGGGTCGATGTCGGCGCCCTGTGGGAGGCGCTGAGCCGCGACGCCTTCCCGCTGCTGGCGGTGGAGGCGCAGGAGACGCTGGACGAGATGGCGCGCGGCGACGTGATCGACCGCATCCTGCGCTCCCCCGTCGCCATGGTGATGAAGGAGCGGATGCGCGTCGCCGCGGTGAAGCATCTGGACGCCGTGCTGGCGAACAAGAAGGCAACGGACGAACTGCTGGGCGGCCTGTCGCGCAATCGGCCGCGCCGCACCCGGCTGATGTCGGGATTTCTGGAAAAGACGCCGGCCATCGACATCGGCACGCTGCGGCTGATGCATCTGGTTCTGGCCAATGCCGAAGGACCGGTGAAGCCGGTTGCCGACCGGCTGGAGGATTTTCCGGCCTCGTGCGGCGGCGAGGCGGAGGCGAACCGGCTGGCCGACCTGCTTCAGGACGCGACGGAGCAGCTGCGCGACCGCTGCGGCGACGATCTGGCCAACCTGCTGCCGCTGTCGGTCCTGACGGTGAAGCGCAATTATCCGGTCGCGGCGCTCTATATCCGGCAGAGCGGCGTCGATCCCGGCCGCGGCGATGCCTTGACCGCGGCGCTGACCGGCCATTTCGTCGGCGTCACCCGCGCGCTGACCGCGGCGCTGACCGTCATCCTCAAGCTGAACGACCGGGTTCCCGGCTCCGCCATCCGGCCCAGCGCCAAGGAAAAGGCGCGGCTGGAGGCACTGGTGCAGCGGCTCGATCAACTGGTCCATGCCGCCACCTCCGCCGGATTGATGGAGGACCGCCGCAGCGAGCCGGCCTTCCGCAACGCCTGGACCCAGGCGGCCAAGATCATCGGAGCGCGGGTGGCAGCGGTGGCGATGGAACGCTCCGCCCAGGCCGCCGCCGCCCGGCGCCAGCCGGTCATCGACCATGGCGACGTGGTGTGGCTCGACCGGCTGCTGTGGCGCTGGCAGGCGATGTCGCGCGACTTCGGGTTCGAGACCTACGATCTGGTGAAGTGGCGCGAAAACCTGCTGGAGGAGCTGCGCGCCAACGTCGAGAAGGCGATGAAGTTCGAGGATGCCGACCCGCTCGACGAACGGATGGAGCATCTTCTGCGCATCAACGCCATCGCCGGGGTGTTCGGCCAGCGCGTCAGCGCCTGGATCCCCACCTTCAGCCACAACATGACCCGCCTGCTGTCGCACCGGCTGGAGCGCGGCGGGGTGTTGGGCGCGGAAGAGCAGGCGATCATCGACGACCTCGTCGCCACGGCGCGCACCGAAGTCGGCAAGTCGCGCTACTGGAAGAGCAACGAGCTGATGGACCTGATCGAGCTGTCGGAACGGACGCGGCCGGTGGGGTGAGCGGGGTCAGTATTCCTTGCGACGTTAGACCCCCACCGACTACATCACTCCCGAAGACCGGTGCCGTGGGTCGAGCCAGTCGCGCAACCCATCCCCCAGCATCGTCAGCCCCATCACGCAGAGCGCGATCGCGACACCGGGGAACACCGCCTGCAGGGGTGCGGTGAACAGATAGGTCTGGGCGTCGCCCAGCATCTTGCCCCAACTGGGGCTGGGCGGCTGGATGCCGAGGCCGAGGTAGCTCAGCGCCGCCTCGTTGACGATGGCGACGGCGAACAGGACGGTGGCCTGGACCACGATGATGCCGGCGATGTTGGGCAGCACATGCACCAGCGTCACCGACAGCGGTCCCCGCCCCAGCGCCAGCGCCGCACCGACGAAGGGCCGCCGCCACGCCGCCAGCGCCGCACCGCGGGTGACGCGGGCCAGCACAGCGGCGTTGAACAGAGCCAGCGCCACCACCACGTTGATCGCCCCGGCACCCAGCGCCGCGGTCAGCAGGATCGCCGTCAGCACGGCCGGGAAGGCGAAGACCAGATCGCCCAGCCGCGCCACCACCTCGTCCCCCCAGCGCCCCAGCCCGGCAGCCAGCAGCCCGAGCGGCACCCCGCCCAGCAGCCCCAACCCGACCGCCGCCGCCCCCACCGCCAGCGAGTTGCGGGCGCCGACCATGATCATCGACAGCACGTCACGCCCGAAATGGTCTGTGCCCAGCCAGTGGGCGGCGCTGGGCGGCTTCAGCCGGGCGATCACGCGCACCTGCTCCGCCGGGTAGGGCGTCCACAGCAGCGACAGCAGCGCCATGGCGACCAGCAGCAGCGTCAGGACGGCGCCGAGATGGAGGGAGAGGGGAAGGCGCCTCATGCTGAGTGCCATCGGCGATGCCCCCTTGAACCTATCTGCCCCCTCCCCAACCCTCCCCCGCTTCGCGGGAGAGGGAGCTTAGCGCGAGAGCGGCGGAGTTCCCTCTCCCGCCAAAGGCGGGGGAGGGTTAGGGAGGGGGCAAAGATCCGCACCCCGACACCCCGCCTCACGACGACACCCCTTTCGGCCGCGGGTCGGCCAGCGCGCAGGCAATGTCCACCACCGCGCTCACCACCACCACGAACAGCGCCAGCAGCACGACCACGCCCTGCACGACGATCAGGTCGCGCTGGCCGATGGCCTGATAGAGCAGCCGGCCGAGCCCCGGCAGGGTGAAGACATTCTCCACCACCACCGCGCCAGCCACGAGGAAGGAGATCTGCAGCCCCAGCACCGTCGCCACCGGGATCAGGGCATTGGGCAGAGCATGGCGCAGCAGGACCGCCGTGCGGCCCACCCCCTTGGCGCGGGCGGTGCGAACATGGTCCTCGCCCAGCGTGTCGAGCACGGCGGTGCGGGTGACGCGGGCGAGGATGGCGGCCTCCGGCACCGCCAGCGCCAGGGCCGGCAGCACCAGCGCATGCAGCGCCGGACCGATGCCGCCGCCCCATCCCGGAAATCCGCCGGCCGGGAACCAGTGCAGGGTCAGCGAGAACAGCAGGATCAGCAGGATGGCGATCCAGAAGCTGGGCATCGACACGCCCAGCTGAGCGAAGCCCAGCACCGCCCAGTCCCCGCCCCTGCCCCGCCGCGCCGCGGCATAGAGGCCGAGCGGCAGGGCCAGCATCGTGCTGATCGCTAGCGACAGCAGGGCCAGCGGCAGGGTCACCGTCAGCCGTTCCGCCACCAGCTCCGTCACCGGACGGGCATAGGTCAGGCTGACGCCGAGGTCGCCGCGTGCCAAGTCGCCGGCCCAGTCGAGGTAGCGGGTAAGGATCGGCTGGTCGAGACCCATCTGGCTGCGCAAGGCGGCCAGCGTGTCGGGCTGGGCATTGACGCCCAGCATCAGCAGCGCCGGGTCGCCGGGAACCAGCTGCAGCACGGTGAAGACCACGACGGTGGCCAGCCAGACGGTGACGATCAGGCTGACCAGCCGTCGCAGCAGGAAAGCGAGCACGCGGGGTCTATCCTTACTTGCTCGACGCTATTTCCAGGCGGCGTTGGTGACGTCGTTGGCCTGGACCGGGCGGTTGACCCACATGCCGGTCAGGCCGGCCTTCTGCACCGTCACCGACGGCAGCATGAACAGGAAGCCGTTGACCGCATCCTCCGCCAGAATCTTCTGCTGCTCGCCATAGAGCGCGTTGCGCTTGGCCGGATCCTGGCTGCGGTTCAGCTCTTCGTTCACGGCGTTGAAGCGCTCGCTCTTGTAGTTGAAGTAATAGTCGGGCCGGGCGTAGATGTCGATGTCCAGCGGCTCGGTGTGGGCGATCATGGTCAGGTCGTAATCCTTGCCCTTGAACGTCTTTTCCAGCCAAGCCGCCCATTCCACCGGCTCGATCTTCGCGCGGATGCCGACTTCCGCCAGCATGGCGGCGACCAACTCGCCGCCGCGACGTGTATAGGGCGGCGGCGGCAGGCGCAGGGTGGTGTCGAAGCCGTTGGGATAGCCGGCTTCCGCCAGCAGCGCCTTCGCCTTGGCCGGGTCGTAGGGGTAGAGGCCGGTCAGGTCGACATAGCCCTCGCGGTGCGGCGGGAAATGGCTGCCGATGGCGGCGCCGTTGCCGTACAGCACGCCCTCGATCAGCGTCTTGCGGTCGATGGCGTGGGCCATGGCGCGGCGGACGCGGACATCGTCGAAGGGTTTGCGGGCGTTGTTGGTGGACAGGACCGTCTCACCCTCCGTCGAGCCGACCGTCACCGTGAATTTCGGATCGTTGCGGAACTCCGGCAGCGCTTCGTAGGTGCTGAACAGGGTGAAGGCGTCGATGTCGCCGGCCTTCAGCGCCGCCACCTGGGCGGCGGGGTCGCTGACGAAGCGGAAGGTCACGCGGTCGAGCTTGGGCTTCGCCCCGTCATAGTCGGGGTTGCGGACCAGCACGACCCGGTCGCCGGCGACCCAGCGGTCGAATTTGAAGGGACCGGTGCCGACGGGCTTCTGCTTGTTGGTCGGCGCCGATTCCGGAGCGACGATGGCGGCGTCGCCGCTGGCCATGTGGAACAGGAACAGGCCGTCGGGCCGCGACAGGGTGACGACCACCGTCTGCGGGTCCGGCGTTTCCACCTGGGCGATGGGGGAGAAATAGGCCTTCTGCGCGTTCACAGAATCCGCGGCGCGGGCGCGGTCCAGGGTGAACTTCACGTCGGCGGCGTCGGCGGCGGTGCCGTCATGGAACTTCGCATTCGGGCGCAGGGTGAAGCGGTAGGTCAGCCCGTCTTCCGAGACGGTCCAGCGCTCCGCCAGGCCGGGGACCAGCTTGCCCTCGCCATCGACGCGCAGCAGCGGTTCGAACAGGTTGGCGTAGGTGACCTCCTTGATGGCGCCCGCTGCACCGGCGGTCGGATCGAGGTGCGGCGGCTCCAGCGCCATGCCGACGACGAGGTCGGTGCGCGGCTGGGCCAGGGCCGTCTGGGATGCGGCGGCCAGCGCCAATCCGGCGATGGCGGCCAGGCTGAAGCGATGGGTGAAGCGCTGCTTGGCGGTCGACATGATGGCAAACTCCCCCGTCTCGTCGTTCCCGACGTTTTCGTTGCCGCGATGATGCGGTGCGGCGCGGGAGAGCGCAAGCGAAGCCCCACCCGCTTTCCGTTAGGCCCGCGGGTGGGGCGCCTGAGGATCAGGCCGCGCCGGGCACGCCCTTGGAGGTGGAGTATTCGAAATGCAGCGCCTCGCCCGGATAGACCAGCGGGCGGATGGAGTGGGCGGCCTGGGCCGCTTCGGCGAAGCCGCAGAGGATCAGCTTCAGCTTGCCGGGATAAGTCGCGATGTCGCCGATGGCGAAGACGCCCGGGACGTTGGTGGCGCAGCCGGGCTGGGCCACCGCGATGTGGCTGCGCTCCAGGTCCAGGCCCCAGTCGGCGATGGGGCCGAGATTCATCGACAGGCCGAAGAAGGCCAGCAGCGCGTCGGCCGGCAGCGCCTTTTCCTCGCCGTCCAGCGTGGCGACGCGCACGGCGGTCAGCTGGCCGTCCTCGCCGTCCAGGCCGGAGAGCTGGTAGGGCACCACCATCTCGATCCGCCCCTCGCGCACCAGCGCGTCCATGCGGGCGACGCTTTCCGGCGCGGCGCGGAATTTGGGGCGGCGGTGGACGACATAGACGCGCTCCGCCACGTCGGCCAGGGAAATGGCCCAGTCGACCGCGCTGTCGCCGCCGCCGGCGATCACCACCTTCTTGCCGGCGAAGTCCTGGCGGCGGCGCACCATGTAGAAGACCGACTTGCCCTCATAGGCCTCCAGCCCGTCGAGCGGCGGGCGGTTGGGGCCGAAGGCGCCGCTGCCGGCGGCGATGATCACCGCCTGGGCGTCGATCTTCGTGCCGATGCTGGTCTCCACCAGCCAGCGCCCGCTGTCCTGGCGGGTCAGCTTCTCCACCTGCTGGCCCAGGTGATAGGTGGGCGCGAAGGGGGCCGCCTGCTCCGCCAGCCGGTCGATCAGGTCGGCCGCCTCGATCGAGGGATGGGCCGGGATGTCGTAGATCGGCTTTTCCGGGTAGAGCGCCGTGCACTGGCCACCGACCATGTCCAACGCATCCACCACATGGCAGCGCATCTTCAGCATGCCGCATTCGAACACGGCGAACAGGCCGACGGGGCCGGCGCCGACGATGACGACATCGGTGGTGAGGACGTCGTGGCTGGATGCGGTCTGCGACATGAAAGCCAATTCCTTGAGACGGGGTGCCGGGTGGAGGATGATGCGGAAGGGTCGGCGAACGGTCCTTCCATTGTCCGCATTTCCCGGCCGGGTCAACCCCCCGCAAGGGGAAAGCGGTGCTGTGTCGCGTGTGAGTCAGGACGGTGGGGTGTCTGGACCCGAATACAATTTTGCATAAATTCGCTTAAATTTGTCGATTGCGTGCCGGAGAGTGCAAGGCGGACAGTGGAAGCACGCGACGGATGGCCAGGATTTCCATCCCGGAGGCCGGTCCGGATGCCAGTCGGGTGGAGGCCCGGAATGAAGGAACTTCGCTGTCTGGTCTTCACCGACCAAGAGGTGGTGCGGGCCGTGCTCGACCGGCGCCGCCGGGTGAAGGATCCGTTGCCGGTCGGCACCGTGTCCAAGGTCGCCTACCACCGCAACGAGGGGCCGGAACAGGAGGGCATCGAAACCCGCCTGACCATCACCGACGATGACGGCGCGGTGACCGAACTGGTGCTGGCCGACACCGAGGTGACGGCTGCGCTGGTCGGCTATTGCATGGGCCGGCGCATCCCCCTGCCGGTGGCGTCGGACAAGATGCTGCACCTGATCAACGGCGCGCTGACGCTGATGATCACCATGAACTTCAACAAGGCGCCGCGGCTGGTGGTGGCCGGTGCGGCGGAAGGTGCGGGATCGGGTGCGGGGGACCGGCTGTCGCCGAAGCGCCGGGTCGGCCGCTGACCCACCCTTCTTTACGGCTTGCGGGCGGGCGGCGGCTTCGCACAGTATCCGCGCCATGTCGGACATCTCCCCCTACACCGTCACCGTACCGCTGCCGGACGAGGCCGCCACCGCGGCGCTGGGCCGCCGGCTGGGCGTCCTCCTGCGGCCGGGCGACCTCGTGGCGCTGCGCGGCGATCTCGGCGCCGGCAAGTCGGCGCTGTCGCGGGCACTGATCCGCAGCGTCACCCATGAGGACGCCGAGGTGCCGTCCCCCACCTTCACCCTGGTGCAGACCTACGACACCGCCATCGGGCCGGTCTGGCATTTCGACCTCTACCGTTTGTCAGGGCCGGACGAGGTGTATGAACTGGGCTGGGACGACGCGCGGGCCGAGGCGGTGGCGCTGGTGGAATGGCCGGACCGGCTGGGTCCGCTGCTGCCGCCCGACCGGGTGGAGGTGAAGATGGAACATGACGGGCCGGACGCCCGCCGCGCCACGCTGACCGGCCATGGCACGCTGGCGGCGCGGGTGGCCGCCGGCGACTGGACGCTGTGATGGGTGACGTGTCTTCTGCACGAGAAGCGGAGATCGCCGCCTTCCTGGTTGCCAACGGCCTGTCCGTTGCCGTGCGGGAACCGTTGGCCGGCGATGCCTCCGCCCGCCGCTACGAACGCCTTCGCAAGGCCGATGGCGAAACCCTGATCCTGGTGGACACCCCCGCCCCGGCAGAGGATCTCGTCCCCTTCATCGCCATCGGCGCCGAACTGGCGGCCATCGACCTGTCGGTTCCCGTCGTGATCGCATCGGATGTGGAACGAGGGTTGGCGATCCAGGAAGATTTCGGAAGCGAAACTTTCTCGCGCCTGCTGGCCGATGGTGCCGATCCGCAACCGCTCTACGGGGTGGCGACCGATGCGCTGATCACCATCCACCGCGGCTGGCCGGAGGGGGCGGCGGAGCGGCTGGGCCTGCCCGTCTATGATCCGGCGCTGTTCATCGCGCAGACGCGGCTGTTCATCGACGCCTATGTGCCGGTGGTGCTGGGGCGATCCTTGAGCGAGGAGGATCGTTCCGATTTCGATACGGCTTGGCGCACGGTGCTGGAGCCGGTCTGCGCCGGTGCGCCGTCGCTTCTGCTGCGCGACTATCATGTCGACAACCTGATGCGGTTGCCGCGGCCGGGAGTAAATGCTGCCGGACTGATCGACTTTCAGAGCGCGGGCTGGGGACCTCGGGCCTACGACCTCGTCTCCCTGCTGGAGGATGCGCGGCGCGACGTGGCGCCCGATCTGGCCGAGGCGATGGTCGCGCGCTATCTCACCGCTTTCCCCGATACCGATGCCGCCGCCTTCCGCCGCGCCATGGCGATACTGGGGGCGGCGCGCCACACGCGGATCGTTGCCATCTTCGTCCGTCTGGCGCTGAGCCAGGGGCGGCGGTCCTACCTTGTCCATCTGCCGCGGGTCTGGCGCCTGCTGGAGGCACAGCTGGCGAAGCCGGAGCTTGCACCGGTCGCCACATGGTTCGACCGCCATCTGCCGCCAGCCGCCCGTACCGCCTTCGTCGTTCCGGAGACGATCTGAGATGACCGTGACCATTCCCGACACCGCCATGGTGCTGGCCGCCGGCCAGGGCCTGCGGATGCGCCCGCTGACCAACCACATGCCGAAGCCGCTGATCCCGGTGCTGGGCAAGCCGATGCTGGACCATGCGCTGGACCGGCTGGCCGCGGCCGGCGTCGGCCGGGCGGTGGTCAACAGCCACTATCTGGGCGCGATGATCGGGGAGCACCTGAAGGACCGGGCGGCTCCGGCCATCACCCTGTCGCCGGAGGATACGCTGCTGGAGACCGGCGGCGGGGTGAAGAAGGCGCTGCCGCATCTCGGCACGGCGCCGGTCTATACGGTGAATGCCGACATCTTCTGGCTGGACGGGCCGGTTCCGGCGCTACGCCGCCTGGCCGCGCATTGGAACCCGGCGGAGATGGACGCGCTGCTGCTGTTGATGGCGACGACCAAGTCGGTCGGCTATGACGGGCTCGGCGACTATCACATGGACCCGCTGGGACGCCTGACCCGCCGGGCCGAGCGCGAACTGGCGCCCTTCGTCTATGCCGGGGTGCAGATCGTGAAGCCGGAACTGTTCGCGGCGGACACGCCGGACGGTGCCTTCTCCACCAACCTGATCTGGAACCGCGCACAGGCGTCGGGTCGGCTGTTCGGCCTTGCCCATGACGGGCTGTGGTTCCACATCGGCACGCCCGCCGGGCTTCGGGAAGCGGAGGATCTGCTGGCCATCGGCGGCGTGCGGGCGGTGGCGCATTGAGGGCGTAGAATAAGGTACAATCGATGGGGAGTTTTGCCCCCACCTTGATCCTCCCCCGCTGGGCGGGGGAGGAGACTGCCGCCACTCTCCCGCCCAAGCACTTACCCCCTCCCCCGCATCGGACGGACCTTCGGTCCGCCGAGAGCGGGGGAGGGTTGGGGTGGGGGCAAGCGATACACGGACCTTCCATGCTTCCCGATAGCTCCACCCACCCCAAAGTCTACAGCATCCCCGCGGGTGCGCCCTTCGTCGACATGCTGGCGGCGGGGATCATGGAGCGGGTGGGCGGCGACCCGATGGCATTGGCCGGGGTCACCGTGCTGCTGCCGACGCGGCGCGCCTGCCGGGCGCTGCAGGCGGCCTTCCTGCGCCGCTCCGGCGGACAGCCGACCTTGCTGCCGCGGATGGCGCCGTTGGGCGAACTGGATGCCGGTGACCTCAGCCTGACCGAGGAGGAGTTGCCCGACGTCCCGCTCGACCTGCCGGAGGCGATCTCGCCCTTGAACCGGCAGATGACGCTGGCGCGGCTGATCCTGGGCGCCGACGGGCTGTCGGCGACCACGGCACAGGCGGTGCGGCTGGGTGCCGACCTGGGTCGGCTGATCGACGCGGTGTGGACCGAGCGCGCCGGCTTCGAGAAGCTCGAGTCGCTGGTGCCGGAGAATTATGCCGAGCATTGGCAGGTCACCCTGAAATTCCTGCGCATCGTCACCGAGGTCTGGCCCGCCATCCTCGAGTCGGGCGGCGAGACCGACCCCGCCAAGCGCCGCAATCTGGCGCTCGAGACGCAGGCCGCACTCTGGCAGGCCGCCCCGCCGCCGGGCATGGTGATCGCCGCCGGCTCCACCGGCTCCATCGCTGCGACGACGGAACTGCTGGCGGTCATCGCCCGGCTGCCGCAGGGGGCGGTGGTGCTGCCGGGCCTCGACACCGGGGCCGACGACACCATCTGGGACGCCATCGCCGGCGACGAGTCCCACCCGCAGCATGGCCTGTCGCAGCTGATCCATCTGCTGGGCGTCGAACGCGCCGAGGTGCAGCCCTGGACCGACGCGCCGGAGCCGCGCGGCGCCCGCGCCCGCCTGATCGCCGAGGCGATGCGCCCGGCGGCGACCACCGAAGGATGGCGCGAGCTGTCCGGGGTCGATGCCTCCGCGCTCGACGGGCTGACCCGCATCGATGCCGCCACGTCGGAGGAGGAGGCGCAGGTCATCGCGCTGCTGATGCGCCATGCGCTGGAAACGCCGACCAAGACCGCGGCGTTGATCACCCCCGACCGCAACCTGGGCCGCCGGGTCGCCATGGCGCTGGCGCGCTGGGGCATCCTGGTCAACGACTCCGGCGGCCAGCCGCTCGCCCACACCGCGGTCGGCACCTATCTGCGGCTGACGGCGGAGTTGGTGGCGAGCCGCGTCCATCCGCTGGCCCTGCTGGCGCTGGCCAAGCACCCGATGGCGGCGGGCGGCCGCGACTCGGCGGATTTCCGCGCCGCCGCCCGCGCGTTGGAACGCGTCGTGCTGCGCGGCCCCCGCCCGGCGGAGGGCTTCGACGGCGTGCTGGCGGCGCTGGAGCAGACCGAGCGCTTCGACCATGAGGAGCAGCAGGAGTTCCTGCGCACTTGGCTGGTCGATATCGGCCAGCGTGCCGCGCCCTTCCTTGAGGCGCTGACCAGCGAAACGCCGCTGGCCGACCTCGTGCGCGCCCATGTCGCCTTCTGCGAATCGCTGGCCGCCGACGACGAGTTGACCGGGGCGGAGCGGCTGTGGCGCCAGGATGACGGCGAGGAGGCGGCGCGCTTCGTCCACGACCTGCTGGACGCGGCCGAAGGCTTCCCGGCGATCCCCGCCAAGGATTACCCGGCGCTGCTCGATGCGCTGATGAGCGCGCGGGCGGTGCGTCCCCGCTATGGCCTGCACCCGCGCCTGTTCATCCTGGGTCCGATGGAGGCGCGCCTCCAGCATCTCGACCTGACCATCCTGGGCGGGCTGAACGAGGGCACCTGGCCGCCGGCGGCATCCGCCGATCCCTGGATGTCGCGGCCGATGCGGCGCGATTTCGGTCTGCCCAGCCCGGAACGGCTGGTCGGCATGTCGGCCCACGACTTCGCCCACGCCTGCGGCGCGCCGGAGGTGGTGCTGACCCGCGCCGCGCGGGTGGAAGGCACGCCGACCGTGCCGTCGCGCTGGCTGCTGCGGCTGGAAACCGTGCTGAAGGCGCTGGGGCTGGACGGTGCCATCGAAGAGCGCGGCGCCTGCTGGCTTGGCTGGGCGCGCGGGCTGGACGAGCCGGACCGGGTGCAGCCGGTGTCGGCGCCGGAGCCGCGCCCGCCGCTGACCGCCCGGCCGCGCAAGCTGTCGGTAACGGAGGTCGAGACCTGGATGCGCGATCCCTACGCCATCTATGCCCGGCATGCCCTGCGGCTGCGGGCGCTCGACCCCATCGCCGCCGATCCGGGCGCGTCGGACCGCGGCCAGATCATCCATGACACGCTGGATGCCTTCGTCCGCGAGTATCCCGGCCTGCTACCGCACGATGCGCTCGACCGGCTGATCGCGCTGGGGCGCGAGCGCTTCGGCCCGCTGCTGCGCAGCCACCCCGACGTCTGGGCCTTCTGGTGGCCGCGCTTCGAGCGGGTGGCCGGCTGGTTCGTCGATCTGGAACGCGAGCGCCGCCCCCGAATCCGCCCGCTGGCGACCGAGGTGCCGGGCCGGCTGGAGCTGTCCGGCCCCGGCGGCCCCTTCACCCTGACCGCCAAGGCCGACCGCATCGACCGCGGCCCCGACGGGCTGGTGGTGATCGACTACAAGACCGGCACCCCGCCGAGCGCGCGGGAGATCGAGCTGGGCTTCGCTCCGCAGTTGCCGCTGGAGGCCGCCATCGCCGCGGCGGGCGGGTTCAGCGGCGTGGACAAGGGCGACGTGGCGGAGTTGACCTTCTGGCGCCTGTCCGGCGGCGACCCGGCCGGCGAGGAAAAGCCGGTGAAGGGCGACCCGGCGGCATTGGGGGAAGAGGCGAGGGCCGGGCTGGAGGCGCTGATCGCGCAGTTCGACGACCCCAGCACCCCCTACCGCTCCCGCCCGCGCCCGGCAATGGCGCCGCGCTACACCGACTACGCGCATCTCGCCCGCGTCCAGGAATGGTCGTCGGGCGGCGGGGAGGGGGAGTGATGCGAATGAGCGCAATTGGCGAGACTCTCCCTCTCCCCCCTGGGGAGAGGGTCGGGGTGAGGGGGACGCATCTCGTGCTTTTCCCAAAGGTCCTGCGGCGCATCCCCCTCACCCTAACCCTCTCCCCGGGGGGGAGAGGGGATTTTTGGACGCTGTGCCCATGACCATGACCGATCTGCCCCCCCGCAGCCTGCCGCTCGACCCCAACGTGGCGCAGCGGCGGGCGTCCGATCCGACCGCGTCGGTATGGGTGGGTGCCTCGGCCGGCTCGGGCAAGACCAAGGTGCTGACCGACCGGGTGCTGCGGCTGATGCTGTCCGGCACGCCGCCGGCGCGCATCCTGTGCCTGACCTTCACCAAGGCCGCCGCGGCGGAGATGGCGATCCGCATCAACCGGACACTCGGCCTGTGGGCCACCCTGCCCGACGAGGCGCTGGAGGACCGGCTGGCCGACCTGTGCGGCGAGCGGCCGAGTATGGAGGCGCGGCTGAACGCCCGGCGGCTGTTCGCCCAGGTGGTGGACTGCCCCGGCGGCATGAAGATCCAGACCATCCACGCCTTCTGCCAATCGTTGCTGCGCCGCTTCCCGCTGGAAGCCGAGCTGGCGCCGCATTTCGACGTGATGGACGACCGCACCGCCGACGGGCTGCTGACGGAGGCGCGCGACGCCGTGCTGCATGCCGGCCGGACCGAGCCGGACAGCCCGCTCGGCCGCGCCATGGGCCGGCTGACCGGCGACCTGAACGCAGAGGATTTCGCCGATCTGCTGGCGGAGTTGGCCAGCCAGCGCGGGCAGGTGGAGAAGCTGTTCGAACGTTTCCATGGGCTGGATGGGCTGATCGACGCCATCCACGACCGGCTGGGGGTGCCGGCGGGCGTGACCGAGGAATCGATCCTGACCCACGCCTGCCATGACGACCAGTGCGAGCCGCCGGCCCTGCGAGAGGCCTGCCAAGCCTTGTCGGGCGGCAGCGCCGGCGACCAGGAACGCGGCATCGCCATCCAGCACTGGCTGGACGCCGCCGACCGCCGGGTCCGCGCCTTCGAGGCTTACAAACGCCTGTTCCTGACCGCCGAGGGCAGCCCGCGCAAGACGCTAATCACCAAGAAGCCGGCCACCGCCTACCCGCAGGCGCTGCTGTCCCTGCAGAAGGAGGCGGAGCGGCTGGTGGAAATCGCGGAGCGGGTGAAGGCCGCCGGCGTCGCCGCCTCCACCACCGCGCTGCTGACGCTGGCGCAGGCAATGCTGGACGCCTACCGCGAGCGCAAGGCGGCCCGCGCCCTGCTGGACTACGACGACCTGATCCTGGCGGCCAACCGGCTGCTGAGCGGCAAGGACGGCACGCCGCGGGTGCCCTGGGTGCTCTACAAGCTGGACGGCGGCCTGGACCATATCCTGATCGACGAGGCGCAGGACACCAATCCCGACCAATGGGCCATCGTCGCGTCGCTGGCCGGCGAGTTCTTCGCCGAGTTGGAGGCCGCCGCGCCGGACGGCAAGATCCGCACCGTTTTCGCTGTCGGCGACGAGAAGCAGTCGATCTTCAGCTTTCAGCGCGCCGATCCGGCGGAATTCGCCCGCATGCGCCGCCATTTCCAGGACAAGGCGGAGTCGGCCGAGCGGCTGTGGGCGGGGGTGGACCTCGACATCTCCTTCCGATCCACCGCTGCGGTGCTGGAGACGGTCGATGCCGTCTTCGCGTTGGACCGTGCGCGCGACGGCGTGGCGTCGGATGCCAGCCCGGTGATCCGCCACCGCGCATTCCGCCGCGGGCAGGCCGGATTGGTCGAGCTTTGGCCGCCGGTGAAGCCGGCCGAGGTGATCGAGACGCCGGCCTGGGCACCGCCGGTGGCGCGCGAGTCCGCCGACTCGCCGTCCGCCCGCCTCGCCTCGGTCATCGCGGCGACGGTGCATCGCTGGATCGACAGTGGGGAGAAGCTGGAGGCCAAGGGACGGCCGGTGCAGCCCGGCGACGTGATGGTGCTGGTCCGCCGCCGCACCGCCTTCGTCACCGAACTGGTCCGCGCGCTGAAGGACCGCGGCGTGCCGGTGGCCGGTGTCGACCGCATGGTGCTGACCGAACAGCTGGCCGTCATGGATCTGGTGGCGCTGGCCGATTTCCTGCTGCTGCCCGACGACGATCTGACGCTCGCCACCGTGCTGAAGGGGCCGCTGATCGGGTTGACGGAGGAGGAGTTGTTCCGCGTTGCCCATGGCCGGCGCGGCACGCTGTGGCGCTCTCTGGTGGCGCTGGCGGAGACGGAGCCCGACTTCCGCCCGGCGCGGCGCTATCTGGGCGATCTGCTGGCGCGCACCGACTTCTCGGCGCCGTACGAGCTGTTCGCCGGGCTGCTGAACCGGCCCTGCCCGGCCGACGGGCGGTCAGGACGGCGGGCGATCCTGAAACGGCTCGGCCCCGACGCCCAGGACCCGCTTGAGGAGTTCCTGGCCGTCTGCCTCGCCTTCGAGAAGACGGAACCGCCGTCGCTGCAGAATTTCCTCGCCTGGCTGGCGGCCAGCGACGCGGAGATCAAGCGCGAGCTGGAACAGGGCGGCGGTACCGTGCGGATCATGACCGTCCACGGCTCCAAGGGTCTGCAGGCGCCGATCGTCTTCCTGCCCGACACGCTGGGCAGCCCGACCCAGAGCCCGCCGATCCTGTGGCCGGACGACGACTGCCCGGTGCCGCTGTTCGCCGCCCGTCGTTCCCAGGAGGACGGGCTATGCGCCGAGGCGCGGGCGCGGGCCAACCGGCGGCGCGACCAGGAATACCGCCGGCTGCTGTATGTCGCGCTGACGCGGGCCGAGGACCGGCTCTACATCTGCGGCCATCAGGGCAAGCGCGAGCCGTCCGACGAGTGCTGGTACCGGCTGGTCGAGGAGGCGATGCGCGAGAACGGCGTGCCGCATGACTTCGACTTCACCGGCCTGTGTCCCGACGGCTGGGCCGGGGAGGGCTGGCGGCTGGTCGGCGCCCAGACCGCAGCGGTGCCGCGCCATGTCGAAACGGAAGAGAGCGCGTCCGCCGAGCCGCCGCCGCCCTGGATCGCCGAGCCGGCCCCGAGCGAGCCGGAGCCGTCGCGCCCGCTCACCCCGTCGCGGCCGGATGGCGAGGAACCGGCGGTGCGCTCCCCGCTTGGCAACGATGACGGCCAGCGTTTCCGCCGGGGCCTGCTGGTGCACCGGCTGTTGCAGACGCTGCCCAATCTGGCTGAGGAGGCACGCGAGGCCGCTTGCCGCCGCTTTCTCGCCCGGCCGGCGCACAAGCTGACGCCGGAGCAGCAGGACGCCATCGCGCGGGAGACGCTGGCGGTGCTGAGCCATGCGGAGTTCGCGCATCTGTTCGGCCCCGGCTCGCGGGCGGAGGTGCCGCTGGTCGGCGTGGTGGCGCTGGGTGACGGCAGCCGGGCACTGGCCGGCCGCATCGACCGGCTGGCCCTGACCGGGGACACGGTGTGGATCGTCGACTATAAGACGAACCGGCCGCCGCCGCAGGATCTGGAAGACGTGCCAATGGTTTACCGGAGGCAGATGGCGGCCTACCGCGAGGCGTTGCGGGCGGTTTACCCTGGCCGCCGGGTGCGCTGCGTGCTGTTGTGGACCGATGGTCCCTACACCATGGAGCTGCCGCCCTCGGTGCTGGACGCGGCGGCGGCGGGACTGGCCCCGCGGACGGGGTGAGAGGTGGCCGGCGGGTCCCCCGAAAGATGGGGTGACTTGACCGGCCGGGCGCCTCCGCCCTACATTTTGCTCAATTCCACTGACGGGGCGATGGCCGCCGGCCTTCCACAACCGGTCCGCGGCGCTTCCGAATCCAGGCTAGAGGTCACATGAGCACCACCATCAAGGTTACCGACGACAGCTTCGAGCAGGACGTCCTGAAGGCCACCGGCCCGGTCCTGGTCGATTTCTGGGCGGAATGGTGCGGCCCCTGCAAGATGATCGCCCCGGCGCTCGACGAGCTGGCCCGCGACTATGAGGGCAAGGTCACCGTCGCCAAGCTGAACATCGACGAGAACCCGGGCACCCCGGGCAAGTACGGCGTGCGCGGCATCCCGACGCTGATGCTGTTCAAGGACGGCAGCGTCACCGCCACCAAGATCGGCGCCCTGCCGAAGGGTGCGCTGTTCCAGTGGGTCGACTCGGCGCTGTAAGCGCCTGCCGGTCCAGGTAAGGAAAAGCCCCGCCCGCGGTTGCCGCGGCGGGGCTTTTTCGTTGGGGGTGGTTTCAATGTGGGCCCCCTCCCTTCCCACGCTTGTCAGCGTGGGCCCCTTCCCTCCCCCGCCCTCGGCCGGCCTAAGGCCGGTCCGATCGCGGTAGAGGGAGTTGGTCGCGGACAGCGGCAGTCCCCTCTCCCGCGGAACGCGGGGGAGGGTTAGGGAGGGGGCAATCGATGCCTAAACTCCCTCACTGCGCCTTCTTAGGCGGCTCCTTCGCCTTATCCTTACCCGCAGCCCCCGCAAGCTCCGCGGTGCGGGCGAGGTTGTCGGCGGCGGCGCGGCCCCATTCGCTGTCGGGAGAGACACGGCGGGCCAGCGCCCAATCGTCGCGCGCGGCGGGCAGGTTGCCGCCCATCGCCTTGACGTTGCCGCGCAACAGGATCGCCTCCGGATCGCCGGGCTTCAGTTCCAGAGCATGGTCGATGTCGGACAGCGCCTGCCGGTAGTTCGACAGCGCCTTGTGGGCGGTGGCGCGATAGAGATAGGCGTCGGCCCGCCGCGGGTCGCGCGACAGGGCCGCATCCAGGTCGGCGATGGCGTCCCAGAAACGCTCGCCCTCGGCACGGGCGAAGGCGCGGTCGATCAGCAGGTCGGTGTCGCCCGGCATTTTGTCGAGTGCCTTGCCGTAGAGCCGCTCCGCCCGCCCCTGGTCGCCGGCACGCAGCCACGCCCAGCCGGCGCGGCCGAGCAGCGAGGCGGCGGCCTTGGGATCGTCCTTGCCCAGCGTCGGCACCAGCGCCTCCATCTGGGTGCCGGCCGCCTTGAAGTCGCCGGCATGGAACAGTGCCAGCGCTTCGCAGAGCTTGGCGTGATCGCCGCCGCCCTGCTCCTGCCAGCGTTTTGCGTCGGCCTTGGCGCCGTCGGGGTTCGCCTCCGCCTTGGCGGCGCAGGCCTGGAGTTCGCGGTTGCGGTCCAAGGCGGACGAGGAACCGGATGCGGCATGCGCCGCCGGCAGGGCTGCGAACAGCCCCAGGGCCAGCACGCCGGAAAGGTAAGGATTGCGTCGGGTCATGGTGCCTTTACACTCCGCCATCGCCGGGCAGGGCGCAAGCCCGCAAGCCAAGCCCATAAGCCAAGCCCCGGCATTACGCATTCCCCTCCTGCCCCAACAGGAACCGCCCGCGATGACCGATCCCCGCCTGTTCGTCTTCGGCCCCGGCTACAGCGCCCGCGTCTTCGCCGACGCGTTGCGCGCCGACGGATGGCGCGTCGCCGCCACTTGCCGCAGCGAGGAGAAGAAGGCGGAGTTGGAGGCCCAGGGGATCGAAGCCTTCCTGTTCGACCGCGGCCGGCCGCTGGCCGATGCCAAGGCGGCGCTGGCCGGCACCACCCATCTGCTGGTCAGCATTCCGCCGGACGGCAAGGGCGACCCGGTGCTGGACCAGCATGCCCGCGATCTGGCCGACCTGCGCACGCTGGACTGGGGCGGCTACCTGTCAACCACCGGCGTCTACGGCGACACCGGCGGCGAGTGGGTCGGCGAGGCGGCGTGGCTGAAGCCGACCGGTGAGCGCCAGAAACGGCGGGTGGAGGCGGAACGCGGCTGGCTGAACCTGTACCGCCAATACGGCGTGCCGATGCATCTGTTCCGGCTAGCCGGCATCTACGGCCCCGGCCGGAGCGCCATCGATTCCGTGCGCGACGGCACCGCCAGGCGGGTCGACAAGCCGGGTCAGGTCTTCTGCCGCATCCATGTCGACGACATCGCCAGGACGTTGCGCGCGTCGATGGCGCGGCCGACGCTGGGCGCCGTCTACAATGTGGCCGACGACCTGCCGAGCCCCTCGCACGAGGTGGTGGAGTATGCCTGCCGCCTGCTGGGGGTGGAGCCGCCGCCGCTGATTCCCTTCGATCAGGCGGAGATGTCGCCGATGGCCGCCAGCTTCTACGCCGATTGCCGCCGGGTGAAGAACGACCGCATCAAGCGCCAACTCGGCGTCACGCTGGCCTATCCCGACTACCGCGCCGGGCTGGAGGCGCAGCTGGCGGCCGGGCTGTGACCGGAAATCCGGCAAAAGGTAAAGCTAAGATTACAAAGCAAATGATTGGCATATACCGGTAATCATAAGATTTAGCCAAAGACACACATGGAAAAGGCAAAACTTATTTAATAATCTCTCGGGATCATAAGTGTCCGGGTGACGACTATCCCGCGAGGTGTTGGGCGCATGAACAGCACGCCGACGGTCACGACCTCCTTCCCCTCCGCCACCTCCGCGGCGGGCGTGGACGCCATCGACTCCAGCGCCTTCCGCCGCCAGATGGACGAGGTCGTCTCCCGCATCCCGATGCACGCCATCCGCTCCGTCCTGGACGCGGTGGAGGGGGCGCCCAGCCCGAACGGCGAGCGCGCCCGGCATCTGCGCGACGCGCTGGTCGAGCATTTCAACAGGCTGCGGCCGATGAAGGCGCGCCGCCTGTTCACCAGCCTGTTCGAACCCTTCCTGGTCGACGATCCCATCCTGTACCGCGCCCCGGAGTCGGTGCCGGCGCTGATCCAGCGGGTCGACATGGGCGGCATCTGGGCGGCGCTGGCCCGCTATGCCTTCCCTGGCCTCGCGGCGGAGGTGCAGAGCCGGCTGGACGCCATGGCGCGCGAGGCGATGCTGGACGCCGTGCTGTCCAGTCCCGACGCGATGGTGATGCGCGAGCTGATGCGCCGGGAAGCGTTGGACTTCCTCTATGCCATGGCCGGCGACCGCAAGCTGACCGACCGCTTCCTGGCGCTGGCGAACGACGAGGCGCGGCACGACGCCGGGCTGCGCACCCAGTATCTCGGGCGCAAGGCGCCGATCGACGGCGACCTGCTGGGCTTCGTCCGCGCCCTGCTGGAGCACAACGAGGTTCTGGTGCCGCTGACCGAGCGGATGCGCCGCGACATCGAGGAGATGCAGGGTGCCGGCGACCCGCGGTCGGCCGAGGTGGATTGCCAGTCGGCGCTGATGGTCGGCTTCGTCCGCCGGGTGCGCGATCTCGGCCTGCCCTTCCGCGACCAGTCGCAGGTGCTGGCCTGGTTCGCCCCGCTCTATGGGCTGAACGTCAAGCGCCGCTACGACGTGTTCCTGCGCCATGTGCGCGAGCATGGCGGCCCGGCGGTGCGCGAGTCGCACCCGCTGCTGCGCGCCCTTCTCTGTCATTTCCAGGCCGCCTGCACCACCATCCGCGAGGTGGTGGACGGCATGTTCGGGGATATGGAGATCCAGGATGGCGGGGTGCTGTCGGCCCCTGCCCCGACCCGCACCCTGTTGGGCGAGGCGGTGGAGCGGTTCGACCGCGCATTGACGGCGCTGTCCGGCACTGGTTTCCTCGCCAGCCGCTCCACCGGCCCTGCCCTGCGGGCGGAGCTGGCCGCGGTCAGCCGCGACCTGACCGGCACGGTGATGCCGGCGCTGGCCGCCCGGCTGCAGGCGGCGATGAACGCCCGCCACGCCCCGGTGCCCGACCATGAGGACATCGTCTGGCTACTGGAACTGGTCTGGCGCTGGGGCCGCACTCTCGGCAACGCCGGCTATGCCAACCCGGAGCTGAAGTCGCTGCGCCTCTATGCGGTGGAGACCGGGCGCCTCGCCTTCCTCCAGGCCATGAAGGCCGAACCGCATGAGAAGCCGGCCCACCGCATGGCCCACATGCTGCGCATCCGCCGGCTGATGGCGGCGATGGGCGAGACGGTGGACGGCTGGATCAGCCCGGTCAGCCAGGGGCTGCACCGGGTGGTTCACAGCTATCTGGAGGCGGCGGGGGAAATAACCGACGACGAATGGTCGGTGATCGACGCCTTCGTCGGCAGCGTGCGCAGCGAGCTGAGCCGGTCGAGGAATTGGCAGAGCGCGGATTTCGTCGACATTCTGCGGCTGCATGAAGGGAGGCGGAGGGGGGAGTGATCGCTGCGGTTGCCCCCTCCCCATCCCTCCCCCGCCCTTGGCGGGAGAGGGGGCAGGACTCTTGCCTTCGTGAGTTATACGCGAAGCGGCGGCAGTCCCCTCTCCCACCGTAAGGTGGGGGAGGGTTAGGGAGGGGGCACCCGCCGCAACCACCCCTCTGCCGAAGGCCTTAACCGCAACAATTTGGTTCGACGCAACCATCGATGTGGTATGATGCGCGCCCGCTCGGGGCGGGACGGCCGGACAACGGCCCGCAACCCCGGTGGGTCCGCAAAAAGTTCTCCCTCCGGCCGAGACGACGCCAGCATGAACATCACCATCGAACGCGCCGCCCTTCTCCGTTCCCTGGGTCACGTGCAGAGTGTGGTCGAGCGGCGGAACACCATTCCGATCCTCTCCAACGTCCTGTTGCGCGCGGGCGACGGCGAACTGTCGCTGGCCGCCACCGACATGGACCTGGAGATCGTCGAGACGGTCCCGGCGACGGTCGGGCGCCCCGGCGGCACCACCGCCCCCGCCCACACCCTGTTCGACATCGTCCGCAAGCTGCCCGACGGCAGCCAGGTGGAGTTGGATATCGGCGGCGACGGCACCATCCTGACGCTGCGCGCCGGCCGCTCGCAGTTCAAGCTGTCCTGCCTGCCGGTGGAGGATTTCCCGCAGCTGTCCAGCGGCGAGCTGAAGCACAATTTCTCGGTCGCCGCCGCCGACCTGCGCGGGCTGATCGACCGCACCCGCTTCGCGATCTCCACCGAGGAGACGCGCTATTACCTGAACGGCATCTACCTGCACGCCGCCAAGAGCAAGATGGGCAGCCTGGAGACGCCGGTGCTGCGCGCCGTCGCCACCGACGGCCACCGGCTGGCGCGGGTCGAAATGCCGCTGCCGGACGGGGCCGAGGGCATTCCCGGCGTCATCATCCCGCGCAAGACCGTCACCGAGATCCGCAAGCTGGTGGACGAGGCCGCCGACCGCATCGAGCTGTCGATGTCCGACAACAAGATCCGCTTCGGCTTCGACAGCGTCGTCGTCACCTCAAAGCTGATCGACGGCACCTTCCCCGATTATGAGCGGGTGATCCCGGTCGGCAACGACAAGGTGATGGAGGTGGACGCCAAGCTGTTCGCCGCCGCCGTCGACCGCGTCGCCACCATCTCCACCGAGAAGAGCCGGGCGGTGAAGCTGTCCCTGGTCCGCGGCGCGCTCACCCTGTCGGCCACCAGCCCGGAATCGGGCAGCGCCACCGAGGAGCTGGAGGTCAATTACGCCGAGTCCCCGCTGGAAATCGGGTTCAACTCTCGCTATCTGCTGGACATCACGCAGCAGATCGAGGGCGAGGGCGCCCAGTTCACGCTGGCCGACGCCGCGTCGCCGACCATCATCCGCGACGTCGCCGACTCCACCGCGCTCTACGTCCTGATGCCGATGCGTGTGTGATGGGGCTGCGGGGATCCTCCCCACCCCAGGCGGAACGGACCAGTTGCAGCACACGGCAGTTTCGATGAGCGGCGGCACCCCGGTGTCCGCCTCGACCACGGCTTTGGCCCCGGCTCTTGCCGTGCGGCGGATGACGCTGACGCGCTTCCGCGGCTACGAGTCCGCGCGGCTGGAGCCGGACCGCCGGCCCGTCGCCCTGATCGGCCCGAACGGGGCCGGCAAGACCAACCTGCTGGAAGCCGTCAGCTTCCTCGCCCCCGGCCGCGGCATCCGCGGCGCCCGGCTGGCGGAGGTGGAACGGCTGGGCTCGCCCCCCGGCGTCGGATGGGCGGTGGCGGCGATGCTCGATACCCCGATGGGTCCGGTGGAGATCGGCACCGGCCGCGAGCCGCATGACGGCACCCGGGCCTCCGATCGAGACCGCCGGCTGGTGCGCATCGACGGCCACCCGGCCAAGGGCCAGACCGCGCTGGCCGACCATGTCGCCATGGTCTGGCTGACCCCGCAGATGGACCGCCTGTTCATCGAAGGGTCGAGCGGGCGGCGCCGCTTCCTCGACCGTCTGGTCTTCGGCTTCGATCCCGCCCATGCCGGCCGGCTGTCGCGCTACGAGCATGCCCTGCGCGAACGCGCCCGGCTGTTGCGTGACGGCCGCTTCGACGAGGGCTGGCTCGGCGCGCTGGAGGACCAGATGGCGACCACCGGCATCGCCGTCGCCGCGGCCCGGCGCGAGGTGGTGCAGCGGCTGCGCGCCGCCTGCGCCCGCTCGGTCGGCCCCTTCCCCGGCGCCGACCTCGCCGTTGCCGGCACGGTGGAACGCTGGCTGGACGAAGGTCCGGCCCTGGCGGCGGAGGATGCGCTGCGCGACAGCTTGCGCACCGGCCGCCGCGCCGATGCCGATGCCGGCGGCGCCACGGTGGGGCCGCACAAGAGCGACCTCGCCGTCCGCCATGCGCCCAAGGACATGCCCGCCGCCCTCTGCTCCACCGGCGAGCAGAAGGCCCTGCTGATCGCCATCGTGCTGGCCAACGCCCGGCTGTTGGCAGCCGAACGCGGGGCAGCCCCCATCCTGCTGCTGGACGAAGTGGCCGCCCATCTCGACCCCGACCGGCGCGCCGCGCTGTTCGGCGAAATCCTGGCATTGGGCGCCCAAGCCTGGATGACCGGTACCGACGAGGGGGTTTTCGACCCGCTCGGGCAGGACGCCCGCCGGTTCCGCATCGAAGACGCCCACATCCGCCCCGGATAGAGGCGGAAATGCGGGCCGAGACCCAAAAAAAAGGCGTGCTCACGCACGCTAAACCGCCGAATCCGCAACCGAATCTGTTATAGTCGACGCATGGCACAGGAAGCACTGAAGAACGACCTCCCGCAGTCGGAGCCCCAGCAGGCGGACTATGGGGCGGAGTCGATCACCGTTCTGCGCGGGCTTGATGCCGTGCGCAAACGCCCCGGCATGTACATCGGCGACACCGACGACGGGTCCGGCCTGCACCACATGGTGTACGAGGTGGTCGACAACGCCATCGACGAGGCGCTGGCCGGCTATTGCGACAAGGTCGAGGTTCTGCTGAACGCCGACGGATCGGTCACGGTGCGCGACAACGGTCGCGGCATCCCGACCGACATCCATTCGGAGGAAGGCGTCTCGGCGGCCGAGGTCGTGATGACCCAGCTGCATGCCGGCGGCAAGTTCAACCAGAACAGCTACAAGGTCTCCGGCGGCTTGCACGGCGTCGGCGTGTCGGTGGTGAACGCGCTGTCCGAAACGCTGGATCTCCGCATCTGGCGCGGCGGCCGCACCTGGACCATGCGCTTCCGCCATGGTGTCGCCGAGGCGCCGCTGGCCGATGTCGGCGAAGCGCCGATGGTGCCGGAGAAGGGCAAGCAGCTGTCGGGCACCGAAGTCACCTTCATGCCCTCGGCCGAGACCTTCACCAACATCGAGTTCGACTACGCCACGCTGGAACACCGGCTGCGCGAGTTGGCCTTCCTCAATTCCGGCGTCCGTCTGGTTCTGACCGACGCGCGCGGGGTGGAGCCGAAGGTGCAGGACCTGCATTACGAAGGCGGCCTGGAAGCCTTCGTCAACTGGCTCGACCGCTCCAAGACGCCCTTGCACAAGCCGGCGATCACCCTGAAGAACGAGCGTCCGACCGAACATGGCGGCGTGGTGACGGTGGAATGCGCGCTGCAGTGGAACGACAGCTACCACGAGACGACGCTCTGCTTCACCAACAACATCCCGCAGAAGGACGGCGGCACCCACCTCGCCGGCTTCCGCGCGGCGCTGACCCGTGCCATCAACAACTACGCCAACGAATCCGGCATCGCCAAGAAGGAGAAGGTCAACCTGTCGGGCGACGACGCCCGTGAAGGCCTGACCTGCGTCCTGTCGGTGAAGGTTCCGGATCCGAAATTCTCCAGCCAGACCAAGGACAAGCTGGTTTCGTCGGAAGTCCGTCCCGTCGTCGAGGCGGTGGTGGGCGAGGCGCTGGCCCAGTATTTCGAGGAGCATCCGGCCGACGCCCGCCGCGTCGTCCAGAAGGTGGTGGAAGCCGCCGCCGCCCGCGAGGCCGCCCGCAAGGCGCGCGAGCTGACCCGGCGCAAGGGTGCGCTCGACATGGCTTCGCTGCCCGGCAAGCTGGCCGACTGCCAGGAACGCGACCCGGCGGCGTCCGAACTGTTCATCGTCGAGGGCGACTCGGCCGGCGGCTCGGCCAAGCAGGGCCGTTCACGCCAGTTCCAGGCCATCCTGCCCCTGCGCGGCAAGATCCTGAACGTGGAGCGCGCCCGCTTCGACAAGATGCTGGGGTCTGCGGAGATCGGCACGCTGATCGCCGCACTCGGCACCGGCATCGGCCGCGACGAGTTCAACGCCGACAAGACGCGCTACCACAAGATCATCATCATGACCGACGCGGACGTGGACGGCAGCCACATCCGCACCCTGCTGCTGACCTTCTTCTTCCGGCAGATGCCCGACCTGATCGAGCGCGGCTATCTCTACATCGCCCAGCCGCCGCTCTACCGTATCAAGCGCGGCAATGCCAAGGAACGGTACCTGAAGGACGACCGGGCGCTGGAAGAGTATCTGGTCGAAGCGGCGCTGGGTGACCTGTCGGTCCAGCTGTCCGACGGCACCCTGCTGATCGGCGAGCAGCTGTCCGGTCTGGTCGATCAGGCCCGCACCGCCCGTCCGGCGATCGACACGCTGTCGCGCAAGGTCGGCAACGCCATGGTGGTGGAACAGGCGGCGGTCGCCGGCACCCTCTCCGCCAGCCTTGCCGAGGACAAGGTCGCTGCCGAGGCTGCGGCCAAAGCGGTGGCCGAGCGGATGAACGCGATGGACGCCGATGGCGGCTGGCGCGGCGAAGCCCTGCCCCAGGGCGGCTATGCCGTCATCCGCGCCCGGCGCGGCGTCACCCACCGCCACCTGTTCGACGTCGACCTGCTGAAGAGCGGCGAGGCCCGCCGGCTGGACGGGCTGGCCGCCGACCTGAAGCGGGTGTTCGGCACCGCGGGCAAGGCCTTCGAGAAGCAGAAGGAGACCCGGGCGCTGACCGGCCCCGTCGCCCTGTTCGACACGGTGATGGAACTGGGCCGCCGCGGCGTCACCATCCAGCGCTACAAGGGCCTGGGCGAGATGAACCCGGACCAGCTGTGGGAAACCACGCTGGACCCGACCAAGCGCTCGCTGCTGCAGGTCCGCGTCAGCCACGCCGATCAGGCGGAAGAGGTGTTCTCCACCCTGATGGGCGATGTCGTCGAGCCACGGCGCGAGTTCATCCAGGACAACGCACTGAAGGTGTCGAACCTCGACGTCTGATCCATGCACCCTGTGGTCAGTTAAGCAAAAGATGAGAAACCGGATCCCATGTTTGAGACACTTTTAACCGTTGTCTCACGGGAGACGGCGGGGTCCCTCTCCGGACCCTGAGAGCAAGCAAAGAGGGCGGGGCCACACGGCTCCGCCCTTTCCGTTTGCGCTGCCAGTCCATCACCGCCTTCGAGCGGAGGAGCGGCACCCCCGGATGTCAGTCCTTGGGTCGCTTGCGCCGCGGCGGCTCTCCGACACTGTCGATGATCAAGTCGGAGAGCATGAGTGAGGGATGCGTTTCCAGTCCGCGAGCCAAATCGACCACCATAGCCAGCGATGGACTGGAACGGCCGCGCTCCAAGTCGCTGAGATAGGGCACGCTCATTCCTGCGCGAAACGCGAGCTCTTCCTGGGAGAGGCCCTGTGCCGGATCGCGTCCCAGCGCGTGGTGTCTGAGGCGTGAGGCTGGCCGAGCAGCAGCAGATCCTCCGGATCGGTCCGGCTGGATTGAAGCACCTGCTCCAGGAATTCCAGCACGTCGCCCGACGAGAGATGACCCGGCGACCGCCGCACGGCGCGCCATTCGGGCGCGGTCCGCAGCATGGCGGCCAGCGTGCGCAGATCGTCGCCGCCAAGCGGCGGCACCCCGGTCCTCCTTGCCGCAGCGCGGGTCTGGTTGATCTCGGCGAGCAGCGTCTCCTGGCTGCAGGGCGATCGCATCGCGGCGCCCACGATCGCCAGCGAATGCCCGTCGCAACGCCTCGGCCCAATCCTCGTCCCAAGTGGGCGCCTTGTCGGCGGCATGCTCCTCCGCTCCGCTGCCGACCGCAGCGGTCGGTGGCGCGGCCAGCAGAGGTGCGGGTAAACGCTTCGCCAGAGCGAGCCACACCGCGGCGGCGTCGATGGCGTGGAGCAGCCCCGGCGGCCGCAGATCGCTTATGAACGCGGTGTCGCTCTCCACGATCACCGGCCGGAGCCATGCCATCCAGTGGCGCATGGCGTCCTCCGCGCAATGGTCGAGGCGAGCGGGGCCGTGCTCCGCGACCGCGGTCCGTCGCCTGATCGGCAGGCGGCGGCAGAAAGCCAGAAAACCTCCCAGGGGCGAAGAGCCCGGTCCGTCGTGGTCCGCAGCCGGTGTGTATGGAAGCATGGTCACGGTGCCTCCCCGCTAGACACTGGCATCCTTGAAGGTCGGCCGATCGAGCGCTCCGGAGATCCGGGCGAGCGCCGTCATCGCCTCGTCGCGGACTCCGAAACGCCGGAGGACGGCGAGGCCGGCCGGCGTGACGTGCAGCAGCTTGGCCCGCCCGTCATGGCGGTGCGGCCGCTCCTCGATGAGGCCGCGGCTCAGCAGCGGCTTGAGCGAATAGGCGAGCGGCCGGTCGCGGTGGAACAGCGCCATGCCCAGTCGGCTCGGCTGCTGAGGCCCCCGGCTCAGAATGTAGAGGATGGCCACCTGCAGGGGACTGAGGTCGGGAATGCGGCACCAGTGGATCCAGTGCAAGATGGCGTAGTGGAGAGTGTCGAGACGCTCATGCGCCTGACACAGCTCGTCGAGCGCCCGGCCGGCGTCGAAGGGTTTGCCCAGAGGATCGGTCGGACCTGGAGCCCGATAGATATCTGCGTGTTCGACCATGGCGCGCCGACTCTGCTCAAGAATTCAGGAAGTCGCGGATCATTATAGGTGCGATTCCCACCCGCTGCGCCGTTTCGGAAGCCGGATGCCCGACCGACGGAGCGCTCCCTTCACTGGAAGGGGCTGCATGTTTCGTCCCATCCTTTCGACTGGGCGGGTCCCCCGATGTCTCCGTCTGAAGGAGCGCGACGGGGAGGCAGACGAACCGGCGGGTGGCTCCCGCTGGGATGGGACTGTCAGCCATCGCCTTGGGGAGGGGCGACAGCCGACAGCTTCCATACGACGGAGAGCCGGAGCCGATACCGAAGATGCCGACACAATTTCGCTTTCCGGCAGTACAAATCAATCAACGCGAACATCGACGGGCCATGAGGCCGCTGAAGAACGGATCGCGAGGGGCACCTCTCTCCAGACGATCTCCACAAGCGGGCGACGGCCATCCGGTCCAGGCCGGGCGATGCCCGCTCAGTCACACCCCCTTCGTCTCGGCCATCTTTGTCCGGGCGCTCCCCGGACGTCTTGGCCCCTGAAGAAGCAACATCGATCTGGAGATCGAGCCATGCGCGAGATCCGCAAGCTCCCGATACTGAGCACCGCCCTGCTCGTGGCCTTGGCCGGCGCGGCCGGCGCCGGAGAGCTGAAATACAAACCGATCAATCCGTCCTTCGGCGGTGATCCCTTCAACAGCAGCCATCTGCTCGGCATCGCCAACGCGATCAACAAATTCGAGGATCCAAAATCCTCGACGGCGGCGACCTCCGACAGCCTCGACACCTTCGCGAGCACCATCCAGGCGAGCGTCCTGAGCCGGGTGGCCAGCCAGATTGCCGATCAGATTTACGGCGAGAACGCCAAGACGAGCGGCACCGCATCGGTCGCGGGAACCACCATCCAGTGGACCCAGGTCAACGGCCAGATCAAGCTCACGCTCAACAACGGCAAGAGCACGCAAATCATCGAGATGCCGGCCTACTGACCAAATCGCTCCAGCCGGGAAGAAAATGCCCAACCGGTGAGTTGCCGGAACGGCCCGACGTGTCCTCGACAACGGGGGAAGTGTTATCATGTCCAGGGGAATTGCAATCCACAAACAGGCGCTGGTGCTGGCACTCGGCGTTCTTTCCCTCTCGGCCTGCGCTTCGATCCGCCCGGAGAACGCATTCACCGAACAGCCTCTCCCCGAGCACCGGACGCAGAGCCTGGATGAACTGCTGACCCTGCCGCCGCCGGCCCGTCCGCTCACCGTCGCCGTCTATAGCTTCACCGACCAGACCGGCCAGAACAAGCCGAACGACAACTTTAGCGAATACTCTCGTGCCGTCACCCAGGGTGGGAACGCGGTGCTGATCAACGCGCTGAAGCGCGTCGGCGACAAGAGCTGGTTCAAGGTCGTCGAGCGCAGTTCATTGCCGCAGCTGCTTCAGGAACGGCAGATCATCCGCCAGACCCGGCAAGCCTATGGCGGCGACAATCTGCCGCCCCTGCCGCCCCTGCTCTATGCGGGACTGCTCGTCGACGGCGGCATCATCGGGTACGACAGCAACACGCTGACCGGTGGTTTTGGCGCCCGCTTCCTGGGCGTCGGCGGTGATGTCAAATACCGCCGTGACACCGTGACCGTCTATATCCGTGCCGTCTCGGTGCAGACCGGTGAAGTGCTCAAATCGGTGAACGTCAGCAAGACGATCTATTCGGCCGCTCTCGACGGCAGCGCTTTCCGCTACATCGGCTACAAGGACCTTCTGGAGATCGAGGCGGGCGTCACCACCAACGAACCGGCGACGCTCGCGGTCAAGCAGGCCATCGAGAAGGGCGTGCATGATCTGGTGCTGGAAGGCGTCATCGACGGCTACTGGTCCTTCCGCGATCCCGACGCGGCGGCACGGCTCGTGCCGAAATACCTGCGGGACCGCGACGGCGCTTACAACGTGACCGTGATCCACAACCCGAATGTGGCCGGAAACGGCACTGGCGCGGCACCGGTCACGGTCGCTCCGCCGCCCAAACAAACCCCGACCCCAGGGGCGGAAGCTGAGGAACAGAAGGTCGCCCCCTCGGCGCCCGGCCAACTCCCGCCCCAGAGTTCTGCCCCGGTTTACGTCCTTCCCGGCGACCACAGCCGGAGCCCGATCCCCCCGTCCATCCAGAGGTGATCGGGAACTGCCGCCGGCACATTCCCCCGGCGCCGGCGGCAGCATTTTTAGAAGATATTTGCGCCAAAAGTATTCGTTTGCCCATTTGAAGATGTCAGCGGTGGAACTGAGGCATTGGGCATGGCCCGCGTGTGCGGACCCAGTTCCGTCGACGTAACGCGAACCCAAGGAGCCAATCATGAAAGCTTATCTCTTTGCCTCCGCCGCCATGATCTCTGTGTTTGCCGCCGGTGCGGCGATGGCAGGTGGCCCCGGCGGTGGTGACTCGGGCTTCCCGTGGACCCCGGTGAACGGCTCGAACGAAGCCTATGTCGATCAGATCGGCGACGGCAACTTCAACGCGCAAAGCCAGGTCGGCCGCGACAACCTGTCCCGCAACTGGCAGAAGGGCGACAAGAACACCGCCTATGCCGACCAGAAGGGCAAGCTGAACGACGCGGCGGCGACGCAGAACGGCTCGTGGAACTACGCGAACCAGATGCAGAACGGCGATGGCGACTTCGCCCGCATCGACCAGCTCGGCCTGCACAACACCGCGTACCAGTCGCAGACCGGCGACCGCAACGACGCTCAGATCCTGCAGACCGGCTTTGGCTGGGGCGGCGTCGACAACTTCGCTTCGCAGCTGCAGGTGGGCCGGGACAACGAGGCGCTCGTCGTGCAGAAGGGCATCGCGAACACCGCCTACCAGAACCAGCAGAGCGACGGCAACAAGGCGGTCGCGAATCAGCTTGGAATGCACAACTACAGCACGCAGTTCCAGAAGTAGATGATGCTGGCCCGGACTGGCCTGGGAGAGGGAGGCCCCCTCTCCCGGGCCGTCGGCCTAGGCGCCGCATGCATGAAGGCGCGGGCTCGCGGCGGCCCGAAAGGCAATCTCGCGCATCGAGGAGAGGAGCCATGTGCAGACCCATCCTATCCCTCGCACTGCTCTCGCTGTTGACGGCGACCGCGCCGGCCTTGGCCGGTGGCGTGGCCTACGTCGATCAGGTGGCCTACGACCCCGCCCGTACCCGCGAGGGAAACTGGGCAAGCGTCATCCAGAGCGGAGCCAACAACTGGGCGTCCCAGCGACAGATCGGCGAAAACACCGCCGCCATCCTGCAGAGCGGGGCCGACAACTACCTGATCCAGGAGCAGAACGGCACAGGCAACCATGCCCGCGCCGTGCAATCCGGAAGCTCGAACAGCGGCAGCCAGGAGCAGGGGGTGAACGGCAATACCGCCCTGCTGCGCCAGGAGGGTGAGAGCAATGCCGCCAAGCAACGCCAGCTCGGCAGCGCCAATCTGGTCATCGCCTCGCAACGCGGCATGAGGAATACGGTGGTCCAGGTCCAGGTCGGACGGGACAACACATCGACGGTCAGCCAGAGCGGCCAGGACAATTCCGCACAGACGACACAGCAGGGCGCCTGGAACAAGGCGACCATCGAACAGACTGGCGGACAGAACTACGAGGTCGTGCAGCTTGGAGTTGGCAACAGCTTCGACAGTCAGGGCGTCACCCTGTCCAACGGCACCAAGATCACCCAGACCGGTGTCGGCGCAACCATCAAGGTCAGCAGCCGATAGGTGAGCCATGGCACAGTCGGTCCTCACCATCGCGGTGACTGCCGCGCTTGTCGCGTCCGCCCCTGTACAGACAGACGTGCGGGTGGACGCCTGCCAATGCGGGAGCGCATCAATGTCCGGAAACCACTCCATCATCCGGCAAAGCGGCCCGCCGGGGGTCTGCACCGTCGCACAGGATCGCGGATTTTGCGCGGTATCCCAGGCCCAACGGCCGACCCCGAACGCTGGGGCAGGACGGGCTATGGACGGTCGGGCCGTCGCCGCATTGCAGCGCATCGGCATTTCGCTTTCGCCTGATGCGGCGACGGAATTCGTGACGACCATTCCTCCGGAGCAGTGGACGGTGGAGCAGACTCCTGATCTGCTTGTGGCTCTGCTGTCCAGTGTCCTCTGGCAGCAGCCGGATGCTCTTGCCGCGATCCATGTGGCTCTTCACAAGGAGGCCGCACAGCTCCATCAGGCCATCGTGACGCCCGGCGCCCCGGTCTCCCTCAACATCGATCCGTTCCAAGCGAGCGTCGGATACGGCCATCTCGAGCTGAGTCGGGGAACGTTCCGGGCGTCGCTGTGGCTCCCGCTTCCCCCCGCTCAAGAGCCGGCGCGCAACGGGAGATGATTTTACCAATAGCTGCACTCTATTGCGCGGCACCTGCCACCCGCAAGGGGCTTGTCGCACAAATTATTCTCGTATAGCGGGCAGGGAACCGGAACGGGTTCTGTTCACAGGAAGGCTCTGAAATGCAGGGGGCCTCCTTATTGGCTAACTCGATGAACATAGCTGATACTACAGATTATGATTTCATTGATTTCGCGCGCTTTCGCCATTAATTTCACAGAACTCTTTACCTTTTCGCATTGGTCGAGTTTCTCGGGTGTAATGCGATGGAGGTGTTCCCGTGACCAACGAAAGCGTCGCGATCGTCGCGGAAAGCAAGCTGTTCCGCGCCGGCATAAAGTCTCTGATCGGATCTCAACTACTGGTTAGCATGGAAGCGGATTGTGCGGTGGAAACGTCGCGTTGGCGCACCGTACCGAACCTGATCCTGGTCGACGCCGTGGAAGGCAACGAGGCGTCGGTCTTCGTTGATCTGGACGCCCGCTTTCCAAGGTCGCCGGTTGTCTTCCTCTTGCGCCATGCCTCGCGCGAACAGGCCCTCGATCTGCTGCGGCTGGGCGCTCACGGCGTACTCGGTCCCGACCTGCTGGCGGACGCATTGGTCCTGTCCCTGCGCCTCGTTCTCATCGGCCAAATCGTCGTTCCGAGCTTTGCTGTCGATCTCAGCCTGACGGGAGAGACGCACTATCAACCTGTTGGTTTCGACGCCGATGCGGATCTCACCCCGCGGGAAAGGCAGATCCTGGACATGATCGTCCACGGGCAGGGGAACAAGGCGATCGGACTGGCGCTCGGCATCCGCGAACCGACGGTCAAGTTCTACGTCAAGAACATCATGCGCAAGCTGAGGGTTTGCAATCGCACGCAAGCCGCGGTCTGGGCCCTGAATCATGTCGCACACGCCGATAACGAGATGTCCGTCGGTGTCGCCGAAGCCGCTGCTGGCGTCATTGGTTCAAGCGAACCGCCAGACGTCTCCATCCCCTCCACAAGCCCGTCGGCAACCGTCCTCTCATCTGTCCGGGAGACGGCCGACGTCATGGCATGAGATGAGGTGGACCCGGTCGGCGAGACAGCCGAGGTGGCGCGTTTAGTGAGAGTTCCGCGGGGGGCTCTGTTGCAAAGATTGCCGGCAGGCGGCGGAATGGCTGGACGCTTGAGGGAGTCGAGCCGTGTCGGACTTCAAGGGGTGCCATTTCGAGGGTGAGATCGTGCTCTGGGCGGTGCGCTGATACTTGCCGATAGGCTCGCCGACGCCAACCTGGAAATCGCGGTCCGACAGGTGGAGGCTTTAGCGCAACGGTGCCGGCCAGCAGCAGGATCGTCGGCGTTCCATCCGGTCCGACACAGCGATAGCAGAGTTATGCGAAAAGCGCCGACCCGCGCGATCTGCGGGACCGGGCTAAGCCCGGCGGGGTCGCGTGGAACGGCGCCAGTGGCTGGGTGCTCGTCTCGCTTATCAAACTTTGCGCAAAAGCCTGTGCGATTTCTCATCTTTTGCTTAACGCTCTATCAGATTTTGTTTAACTGCGGCACATAACTCATTGATCTCATTGTTCAGGCTTTCTCATTGTTTGTGACAATGACCAGGCGGAGCCGCAAGGCTCCGTCCCTTTTTCTTTGAGGATTTCTTTGCAGATCAGCCGCGATGACGCAAATCGTTGTGGATGGCGGTTGCGGCAATCGCCGCCTCTCCCATGGCGACGGCGATCTGATTGAGGGTTGAGACGACATCGCCGGCCGCATAGAAACCGGGAACCGAACTGCGTTGGTGCCGGTCGACGATCAGGCGCCCATCAGCATCCATCTCGGCACCAACCTGCTCGGCCAGACCGGACCGGGCGGTGATGCCCAGCGCCGAGTAGAGCGTATCGAAATCAAGGATTTGACCGCTCTCCAAGGTCAGGCGAGTGCTCTGGTCCGTTCCGGCATCGACTGCGGTCACCGGCTCCTCGATCACCGCGATGCCGGCGGCATCAAGGGCGATGCGCTCCTCCATTGTCAAAGTCATCGGCTCGCCCAGCGTCAGCAGGGTCACCGTCGGGCTGTAGGCGCGGATGAAATTCGCTTCGCCGACCGCCTGCGCTCCATGGCCGAGGACGGCGATCCGCTTGTCGATGACCTCGTAACCGTCGCAGATCGGGCAAACACGGATCAGTCCGCGCTGCATCGCCTCATAGAGATGAGATACCTGCGGCTGGCCGTCGATGACGCCGGTCGCCAGCAGAACGGTGGCGGCGTCCACCTCCCTGCCGTCTGCCAGCATGGCGCGGAAGCCGCCTGCCACCCGCTCCAGCGCGGATACCGACCCGGTCTCGATTTGGCCGCCATAGGTCTCGGCCTGGGCGCGGATGCGGGCGAGCAGATCGGTGCCGCGGATGCCTCCCGTGAAGCCGGCGAGGTTGTGGGAGGTCGGAATCCAGGAGCAGCGGCTCCTCGCCTCGTCCACCACCAGGGCAGACCGGCGATAGCGGGCCAAGTAGATGGCGGCGGTCAAGCCGGCGGGACCACCGCCGACGATCAGGCAGTCGAGCATGGACGGCATGGCGTTCCTTGTCCTGAACCGGGCAAGCGAAACGTGCCCTTTGGTTCCTAGACAAGCGGAGCGGCCGGATGTCACGCTCGCCAGCAGTGAATGCACACAGCAAAAAGCCCGCCGAGCGTGAACTCGGCGGGCTTTTCTTGATTTGGTTGCGGGGGCAGGATTTGAACCTGCGGCCTTCAGGTTATGAGCCTGACGAGCTACCGGGCTGCTCCACCCCGCGGATGTCTCGGTATGGGGTGATGGATTTCGTGACGATGCCAGCGTATTTGCTTCGGTTTGACGTCTCTTGAGCCTGAGTGACCTGGCGGCGACCTACTCTCCCACGTCTTAAGACGCAGTACCATTGGCGCGGAGGCTTTTCACGGCCGAGTTCGGGATGGGATCGGGTGTTTGACACCTC
>Ga0196970_1000131_pt1 | contig 116040 bp, 105 predicted proteins | sample S1v_513CmetaG_FD_148672 | JGI IMG/M metagenome (GOLD analysis project Ga0196970, IMG submission 148672) | Soil microbial communities from Anza Borrego desert, Southern California, United States - S1+v_5-13C | ecosystem: Environmental > Terrestrial > Soil > Desert | place: USA: California... | reverse complement strand
CATCAACCTTGTCCGCGCCGTCGCCGACAAAAAAAGCATCAAGCTCCGACGAAAGGCGGCCGGTTGGGATGTCCACTATCTCGCATCAATCCTTGGCTTCGCGCGTTAACCTGGATTCGGAGCCCTGACCGCAGCAGCCGGTATACCGGCTGCTGGCGGCGTTGCTACACCACTACCCAATTGATGTCCTGAAGGCTGATGCCCGCCTTCCCAACCAGTGTGATGCAGTCTGCCCAATTGTTGTCTCCGCTGCCCGGCCAGAGCGTGGTCTGTATGACAGCATCATTGCCGACGGTTTTGACACGAACATAGTCAGAAACGCTCCGGGTAATCGCGGACCCGCTGGCATCATATTGAGTAAGCTTGTTAACTTGGATTTTGTCACTCAGTTCAAAATCCATGACTTTTCCATAACCAGAGCTCGTGCTTAGGAAGAGATCAGATCCCGCGCCGCCATACATTGCCGTAGCACCTGCAAGTGTATCGTCGCCATCGCCACCGTAAATCGTTGTGCGCCCCAAATCTCTTGGACTGGTGGCACTATCCTCGATGTAATGCCCGCTTCCAAAAATTGAATCGTTCCCGCTGTCGCCGTAAACGACCCCTCCCCAGGCGTTGATAGTGTCGTTCCCCATGTTGCCATGAATGACATTCCCTCTACCGAAATTGTCATCCCTAAGCTCACCGCCGTATATGGTGTCAGTCCAGTAAGAATACCCCCTGTCATCATAAATTCTGTCGTCACCCTGACCGCCAAATATGGTATCATTGTCCATGCTACCATAAATCAGGTCATTCCCCATGTTGCCGTATAACGTATTCTGCGCCACTTCCTTTGCAGACACATAAATTGTTGCAACTCCCACCTCATATGAAATTTGCATTGGCTCTAACCAGTAACCGCCAAGTATATCGTCACCCTGCCCTCCGAAGAGAACATCTGCCCCGAGCCCGCCAAAAAGAGTGTCGGCATCCTGGTTGCCATAAATTGTGTCGTTCCCTTCCGCTCCAGAAATGGAATCCCTCCCAAGATATCCAAGTATTTCGTCAGCAGTCGCTCCACCAAAAATGGTTTCATTTGAATTCGTTCCAAAAATTGTCGGCATGAGAGCATTTCCCCTGGATTGAGTGAAACCAAAACGGGTGATCCGATAAACCGCTTAACCCACGGTACTGCACTCGCTCTCCATTGGGAAGCCATACACTTGGAATCCTGCACAGATTCTAAAATTGCTGCTTACCGCTTGCGCCCATTAAGCGGTTGAGTGGTCAGCACAGGAAAGATATTGCGTATGCAGCTGCTGTGAACGATCGCGAAATTCGTCCTCTACATGGCTGTAGGAACTGCCTTTTGCTCGGATCGAGTCAGCGAGTAATTTCCTAGAGCGGCACTAGACATCGGCCAGAATAATGGCTCGACTAATAACAGAAGCCCGACGCGCATCTCTATCGCGATCCGCCACCTAGTCGAGATGCGCTTATCTCTACATGGCCTGCCGGACCTGCGGCGCCAGATCAGCGTCCTGAGCGTCGTGGAAGCCTGACCATGCAGATCGGTCCCGCTACCCTCCTCCTCGGCGACTGCGTCGAGGCCATGCGCAGGCTGCCGGACGCCAGCGTCGACGTCGTGCTGACCGACCCGCCGTTCAGCAGCGGTGCCACCCGCGAGGCCGGGAAAACCGGTTTCAACAAGACGATGACCCGCTCGACCAAAGCCGAGGGCCGGGACCGATGGTTCGGGTCCGACAGTTTGAGCACGGCGGGATTCCTCCACCTCCTCCGGCTGTGCGCCCTGGAGTGGCAGCGCGTCCTCGTCGCAGGCGGTCACTGCCTCGTCTTTATCGACTGGCGCATGGCTGCGCACCTGGGCGATGCCATCGAATCCGCCGACCTGCGCCGGGCCGGGCTGCTGGTGTGGGACAAGCAGGTGATCGGCCTCGGCCGTGGGTTCCGGAACCAACACGAGCTGATCCTGCACTTCACGAAGGGCGTCGGCCGCAAGCCCCTGCGCCGCGACGTCGGCAACGTCATCGCGTGCCGCCCGGTCCGCAAGGGCAGCCATCCGACCGAGAAGCCCGTCGCTCTGCTGGAAACCCTGCTGTCGGTCGTCTGCCCGGAAGGCGGAACCGTCCTCGACCCGTTCTTCGGGTCGGCCGCGACGGGCGCCGCCGCGGTCGGCACAGGCCGCCGGTTCATCGGCATCGAGCGGGACGAGGGCTTCCATGCCCTGGGCGTCCAGCGCATCGGCCGACTGCTCGGCGTGTTCCCCGCCCAGGCTGACGCCGACGAGGCCGAAGCGGTGCACCCATGACGACCCGACCGCCGCGCCTGCGCGCCCCCTGGCAGTCGACGCGCGCGGTCGCCGAGCAGCAGCGCAAGCGCGCCGTCGACCGCCGCCGGGGCAGCCCGGCCGAGCGCGGGTACGATACCGCTTGGCGCCGCGTCCGGGCCGCCGTTCTAGCCGCCGAGCCTCTGTGCCGCCTGTGCCTGGAGGCCGGTCGCATCACAGCGGCGACCGTGGTCGACCACATAGAGACCATCGCCGACCGGCCGGACCTGCGGCTCGACCCCGGCAACCTGCGCCCGCTGTGCAAGCCCTGCCACGACGCCCGGACGGCGCGCGAGCAGGGGTTCGCGGCACCGGGGCGGCGCCGACCCACCGACCCGTAACATCGCGCAACATTCTTGCGCGGCAGGGGATGGGGGCTCGAAAGTCCAGGGGCGTCGGCCGGGGCACCGCGCGCCTCCTCAAATTTTTCCGCGTGCGAATTAAATTTGCGCACCCATGAAATCGGGGTCTCCGATGAAGCGCGGACGCAAGCCGGAGTTGCCGAGCACAAAGGAAGTTCGCGGCACGTTCCAGCCCTGCCGGGACGCCGTCAAGGTCGAGGTCATCGAACCCGACGCGCTGCCGACGCGCCCGGACTGGCTGACGGCATCGGGCGATGAGGTCTGGCTCGACGACCTCGGCCGCGTCGCCGCCGGGCGTCTCGCCAGCGAGCGCGATTCGACGATGTTCGCCAATTTCTGCAACCTGCAAGGCGCCATTGTCCAGGCGTGGCGCGCCGGGCAGGTCCCACCTGCGGCATACCTTGCCGAGGCCCGCAAGATGGCCGAGCAATTCGGCCTGTTCGGCGCCCGGTCCAGGATGCTGGCGGCGGGCAGCGACAGCGGGGCGAGCAACCCATTCGCCCGCAACGGTCGCCGTGGCGGTTGACCTCGCCGCCGAGCTCGTTCGCCGCCCGGCGCTGCGGTCCCGCAACGCCGTCGGTTACCTGACGGCGCGGGCGTGGCGTGCCGAGGCCCGGCGCGAGCAGATCGCGGCGCTGAAAGCCGAGAAGCGCGGCGACGACATGCCGCTCGCCGAGGTCGCCGCCGTTGACGTGGCGGCCTTGCTCGCCAAGTTCACGCCGCCGCCCGCGGGCGCCGTCGTGACCTGCGTCCCGTGCGGGCACTCCCGACGGCCCGACTCGTTCGCCCGCCGTCTCGCCGAGGGCGTCGCCGCGCTCCTCGACCTGCCGTTCGTCCAGGTCTGGGCGGACCGCTACTGTTCCGGGGTCTCGCACCCCAAGGAGTTCGCGAAGCTGCCGCCGCTCGAATGGCTGGCGATGCCGCCGGGGTACACGCTCGTCGTCGATGACGTCGCAACGTCGGGATGGCACCTGGAGGAGGCCGTCGGCGCGTTGCGCGCGCACGGCCTCCCGGCCCTCGGCGTCGCGTGGATCGGCGGCGAGGTCCAGAGCGACGGCGACAGTCAAGCGGACGAGGCGGACCTCAGCGACGGCCCGCCCTCGCCGTTCGGGCGCAGTGTGTGGCGCCCAGGGCGCTAAGCCCGGAGGGCGCATGCAGACGACGACAGGCGCCGGGCACGCCCGCGACTACGCCGCGACCGCGCTCGCCTACGCCAAGGAGGCCGTCGCCGACCGCAAGGGACGGCGGTTCTGCAAATGGGTCCGGCTGGCCGCGAAACGGCACCTGGACGACCTGAAGCGGGCGAAGCGCGACAAGGCCTGGGGCTATCGGTTCGATCCCTGGCACGCCGCCGACGTCTGCGACTTCATCGAGAAGCTGCCGCACGTCGAAGGGGCCTGGGACACCAGCACGATCACGCTGGAACCGGCGCAAGTCTTCTGGCTGGCCGTCGTGTTCGGCTGGCGCCGCGTCGCCGACGGGCGGCGCCGGTTCACCAACGTCTACATCGAGGTCGCGCGCAAGAACGCCAAGTCGACGCTGACCGCCGGTGTCGTCCTCTACTGCTTCTGCTGCGAGGACGAGCCCGCGCCATACGTGTTCATCGGCGCCAGCACCGGCGAACAGGCACAGAAGGTCTTTCACCCGGCCCGCATGATGGCGTTGAAGACGCCCGCGCTGTGCGAGGCGTTCGGTCTGCAGGTCTGGTCGAAGTCGATCACGGAGCCCGGCGGCGGCTACATCAAAACCATCAACAGCAAGGCCAGCACCCAGGACGGCCATAACCCACACGTCGCGGTGCTGGACGAGCTCCACGCCCACAAGGACCGGGCGCTGCACGACGTCATGCGCTCGGCCTTCGGCGCCCGGAAAAGCCCGCTGTTCTGGAAGATCACGACGGCTGGTTACAACGTCGTCGGTGTCTGCCACGAACAACGCCAGATGGTCGCCAAGGTGTTGGATGGCGTCCTCCAGGCCGACCATTACTTCGGCATCATCTACACCGTCGACGAGGGCGACGACCCTTACGACGAACGGGTCTGGGGTAAGGCAAATCCCCTGCTGGGCGTGTCGGTCCAGGTCGACGAACTGCGCGGTTTCGCCGCCGAGGCCAAGGCGTCCCCCGCCAGCGAGGGCGAGTTCAAGACCAAGCGCCTGAACGTCTGGCTCGGTGCCGCGTCGGCGTGGTTGAACATGGCGCAGTGGAAGGCCTGCGCCGACCCGTCGCTGGCCTGGGAGGATTTCGAGGGGCTCGACTGCTACGTCGGCGCCGACCTCGCGGACAAGGACGACATCACGGCCCTCGCGCTGTGCGCCGTCGACACCGCGGGCCGCCTGCTGGTCAAGCCGGTGTTCTTCCTGCCCTCGGCCGTCCTGGAGCAGCCGGACCACGCCGAGGGCAGCGGCCCCGCGCCCTACCGGACGTGGGTCGGCCAAGGGCACTTGCGGCTGACGCCTGGGGACTGGGTCGACCACGGCGAGGTCGAGGCCCTGATCCGCGAGTGGCTCGACCGCTTCAGCGTCCGGCAGGTCGTCTTTGACCAGTTCGCGGCGGGGCAGCAGATGGCGGCCCGGCTCAACGAGGATTACGGCAGCCCGGACGCGCCGGTCGCGTCCATCCTGCACAAGTCGGCGCCGAACGTGACCGACCCGGCCAAGGACCTGGAGGCCCGCGTAAAGGCGGGGCCGAAGCGCCTGCGGCACGACGGCAGTCCGGTGCTGGCGTGGATGGCCTCGAACGCCTGCGTCACACGGCACGTCAACGGGTCCATCATCCCGAAGAAGGAATCGCCCATGTCGCCGAACAAGATCGACGGCATCGACGCCGTCATTAACGCGCTCGCCCCCATCGTGACGGGAAGCGGGCGCGCTGGCAGAGACCTCTCGGCGCTGATTGAGGCGCGCGACGGCTTGCTATAGCCGATGAATGCACCATAGGGCGCGAAGCGAAAATACCGTAACTGCCCGCGAGCAGGCATTCCAATTCTCTCGACTAACACAGCCCATTCAGTAGAATGGGGGAAAATGAACTTTTTCGTAGGACCAAAGTGATGCGCCTCGGCAGCTTCACACTTGCGGCAGTTATCGCCTTGAGCATCAACACCGCAAATGCTGAGGAACTTGTTATCCGCTGCGAAGGCGTACTGTATGGCAAGAACCCGATCACTCGGGAGGTTCATTTTTCAATAGATACGAAAAGAAAGAAAATCGACGATCCACGGGCACGCCCAGGAACAAATATAGAAGATGCGCGGCAGAAAACTGTCGAATTCACTGATAAATTTATAGCCCACGAGATTGTATGGAAATGGAGAAATTCAGGCGGCGAGCTAAAGCAAAGGTTTGAAATAAATAGAGTATCAGGGGATTTTCGCTGGACCGAAACATTCTCTGACGGAATCTCTTACAAAATGATTGGGTCATGCGCCCGATCAGCAAAGGCGTTCTAGCCCTGTAGCTTGCGACAGACAAGACGCCTCACCAAAACGCGCTAGCATAAACTTCCCAGAAAACCAAATGTAGTTGGCGCAGGCCCGCCCGCCGAACGGGTCCGTATGGCAAGCACGCTTGCCAGTATTCCCCCTGCGTTATCGCACATCTAAATCAGTTCCAAAAGGAACGGGCGCTATGGGCTTCCTGAAACGCCTTGTCGGCCTGGAGGCGCGCGGCGCCCAGGTCGCGCACCCGCGCGACCCGGTGCTGGCGGACTGGCTGGCGACGCCGAACACGGCAACCGGCCTGCGCGTCACGCCCACCGAGGCGCTGCGCTGCCCCGCCGTCTACGCCCCTATCCGCCTGCTGTCCGGCACCGTCTCCATCCTGCCCCTCGACGTCTTCCGCCGCACCGGCGCGGACACGCGCGAGCGCGACACCGCCAACCCGCTCCACGACCTCGTCCACAGCAAGCCGAACCCCTGGCAGACCTCAGCGCAGTTCCGCCGCCTGATGACCGAACGCATGCTCGGCTACGGCAAGGCCTACGCCCGCATCCGCAACCCCGGCCTGCCGGCGGCCCTCGAACCGATGCACCCGGCTCGCGTGAAGCCCTTCCGCGACCGCCGCGGCGCGCTGTGGTATCGCCACACCCCCAAGGATGGCCCCGCCGAGACGCTCGCCGCGCACGAGGTGCTGCATCTGCGCTATGGCCCGGCCGAGGACGACGAGGGCCTCGACACCCTGTCGCCCATCGAACTGCACCGCGAGACCATCGGCCTCGCCATGGCGGCGACCGCCTACCTCGCCCGCTTCTTCGGCAACAGCGCCGTGCCGAAGGGCGCGATCGAAGTCCCCGCCGCGCTGTCGGACAAGGCCGCCGAGGCGCTGCGCGCATCCTGGGAACGCCGACACCAAGGCCTGGAGAACGCCCACCGCCTCGCCATCCTCGACGGCGGCATGAAGTTCCATGAGCTCGGCATGTCGAATGCCGACGCACAGTTCCTCGAATCGTACCGGCACGTTTCGTCCGAGGTCGCCTCCAAGGTATTCGGCGTGCCGCCGCACCTCGTCGGCGACACCGAGAAAAGCACCAGCTGGGGCAGCGGCATCGAGCAGCAGTCCATCGGCTACGTCGTGCACGTGGTGCAGCCCATCCTCGAGGAGTGGGAGCAGGCCCTCGATGCCGCCCTGCTCACCCCGGACGGACGCCGCTCGCACTTCTTCGAGTTCAACGTCGACGGCCTGCTGCGCGGCGACTTCAAGACGCGCATGGAGGGGATGGCGATGGCCGTGCAATGGGGCCTGATGACGCCGAACGAGGCCCGCCGCCTGCTCAACCTGCCCGCCCTGGAGGGCGGCGACAGCCGTCTGCAGCCCCTCAACATGGCCCCCGCCGAGGCCGTCCTGGACGTCCTGTTGAAGCCCCAGGCGTCCGCCGCGCGTCTGCTGCGCGCGATGCAGGGCCTCGACACCACCCCCGACCTGGAGCCCGCCCATGTCTGACGTCGAACGCCGCGCGTTCGCGGTCAATGGCCTCGAACTGCGCGCCGCCGACGACGGCAAGCGCCGCCTCGTCGGTCACGCCGCCGTGTTCAACAGCCTGTCCGAGGACCTCGGCGGCTTCCGCGAGCAGATCGCCCCCGGTGCCTTCGCCGAGGCCATCGACAAGGACGACGTCCGGGCGCTGTTCAACCACGACCCCAACTTCGTCCTTGGCCGCACGGCGTCCAAGACGCTGCGCCTGTCCGAGGACGCCCGCGGCCTGCTTATCGAGATCGACCTGCCGGACACGCAGACGGTGCGCGACCTCGTCGTCGCCCCCATCGAGCGCGGGGACGTGTCGCAGATGTCCTTCGGCTTCTCCGTCCGCCCTGGCGGGCAGGATTGGGCCAAGGACGACGAGGGCCGGACCATCCGCACGCTGAAGCGGGTGCGGCTGTTCGACGTCTCCCCCGTGACCTACCCGGCCTATCACGCGACCGACGTCGCCGTGCGCTCGCTGCGCGCGTGGCAGGCCGCCGAGCGGGCACCGCGGCGCGGCAACCTGACCAAGGCCCTCGCCGCCCAGGCCGAGGCCCTCTGACCCGAACACGGGCGCCCTCCAGGCGTCCACACCGAACCCCGCCCGCGGAGGGCGGACCACCCGAAGGGGCTGCGCGCAGGCGCGGCCCCTTTTTCATTGGAGACACGCCCTTATGAGTGAGCGTCTGAAGACCCTCCGCGAGAAGCGGGGGAAGATCGTCGCCGACATGCGCGCCATCACCGACGCGGCGCAGGCCGAGGCCCGCGACCTGTCGAATGAGGAACTCGCCCAGCATGGCACGCTGTTCGACGAGCAGCGCAAGGTCGGCCAGCAGATCGAGGCCGAGGAGCGCCAGATCGAGGCCGACCGCGCCGCCGCCGCCCGCGACGCCGCCCCGGAGCAGCGCGGCAGCCGCGACCCCGAAACCCGCGGCAACCCGCGGGCGTCCGAGGAATACCGCGCCTCGTTCGAGCGCTTCCTGCGCGGCGGCGTGCAGTCCCTCACCGGCGAGGAACTGCGCGCCCTCCAGGCCGACAGCGACACCGGCGGCGGCTTCCTGGTCAGCCCGACGCAGATGGTCGCCGACCTGCTGAAGGCGGTCGACAACGCCGTGTGGATCCGCCGCTACGCCACCAAGCACAGCGTGCCGACGGCGGCCAGCCTGGGCGTGCCGACGCTGGAGACGGATCCGGACGACGCCGACTGGACGTCCGAGCTCGCCACCGGCAACGAGGACAACGCCATGGGCTTCGGGGCGCGCAAGCTGCACCCGCACCCGCTGGCGAAGCGCATCAAGGTCAGCCGCGAACTGCTGCGCATGGTGCCCGGTGTGGAGGCGCTTGTCCGCGACCGCCTGGGCTACAAGTTCGGCATCGCCCAGGAGAAGAACTTCCTTCTCGGCGACGGCGCGCAGAAGCCCCTCGGCGTCTACGTCGCCTCGGCCTCGGGCATTCCGACGAGCCGCGACGTCAGCACCGGCAACACGGCGACGGCCATCACGTTCGACGGGCTGATCGAGGCGAAGTACAGCCTCAAGACGCAGTACCGCCAGCGCGCCCGCTGGAACTTCCACCGCGACGCCATCAAGCAGATCGCCAAGATCAAGGACAGCGACGGGCAGTACATCTGGAAGCAGTCGGTGCGCGAGGGCGAGCCGGACACCATCCTCGGCCTGCCGTTCGACGAGTCCGAGTACACGCCGAACACCTTCACCACCGGCCAGTATGTCGGCCTGCTCGGCGACTTCTCGTTCTACTGGATCGCCGACGCCTACGACCTGGAGATCCAGCGCCTCAACGAGCTCTACGCGGCGACCAATCAGGTCGGCCTCATCGGGCGCCTGAAGACCGACGGCCAGCCGGTCCTCGCCGAGGCGTTCGCCCGCGTGAAGCTGGGTTAAGGGAAGGACCCCATGCAGAACCTCAGCAAGAGCATCAAGATCACCCGCGTGTCGGCCTCGGCCGCCGCGGGCACCTCGGACGTCACCGGTTCCGTCCTGGACATGCAGGGATTCGACGGCGTGCTGTTCATCGCGTCGTTCGGCACGCTGACCGCGACCCAGGTCACCAGCCTCAAGGCGCAGCAGGGCAGCCAGTCCGACGGTTCGGACATGGCCGACCTGGAGGGCAGCAAGGTCGGCCCGCTCGCCGACGGGGACGGCGGCAAGTGCCTGGTCCTGGATCTGTTCCGGCCGGGCAAGCGCTACGTGCGCGCCGTGGTCGACCGCGGCACCGCGAACGCCGTCGTCGATGACGTGATCGCGGTCCAGTACTGCGGCACCAAGGCGCCGACCACGCACGACGCCGCCACCATCGCGGCGGCGGAACTCCATGTCAGCCCGGCCGAGGGCACGGCGTAAGCCCGCCGGACCCGCTAACGACCTGAACGCAAGGGGCGGCCTCCGGGCCGCCCTTTTCGCTTCCCGCACCGGAGCACGCCGATGCGCATTCGCCTCCTCTCCGTCATGGCCGGACCCGACGGCGTCTATCAGCCGGGTACCGTCCGTGACGTCCCCCGCGCCGAGGCTTACGCTCTCGTCGAGGGCGGGTACGCAGAGCAGGTCGACGACGTCGAGACCGCCGCCGTCCTCCCCGCCGAAGTCGCCGCCGCCCCCTCCCACGAGGTCGCCGCCGTCGCCCCCGTGGAGACGCGCGGCAAGGGCCGCAGGCGCTGACCATGTCCCTCGTCCTGGTCACGCCGCCCGCCGTCGAGCCGGTGTCGCTCGCCGAGGCCAAGGCGCATCTGCGCATCGACGACACGGCCGACGACGCCGTCGTCTCGGCGCTCATCACGACGGCCCGAAACCTCGTCGAGGAGCACACCAGCCGCGCCCTGGTAAGCCAGACCTGGGAACTCCAGCTTGACGGCTGGCCGTGCGTCATCCGTCTCCCCCGCCCGCCCCTCGTCTCCGTCCTGTCCATCACGTACACGGACCCCAACGGCGCCGAGCGGACGCTCGCCCCCGCAGCCTACAAGGTCGACACCGTGACGGAGCCGGGCCGCATCGTCTCCGCCTACGGCCTGTCCTGGCCGGACTGCCGCGACGAGATCGCCGCCGTCCGGGTGCGCTACTCGGCCGGGTATGGCCCCGCCGCCGACGTCCCCGCCGCGCTGCGGCATGCCGTGTTGCTGACCGCAGCACACCTCTACGACCACCGGGACAGCGCCGCCGGGCTGCCGCGCGTCGCCGAAGCTCTGACCTGGACATACCGGACGGCCCGGCCATGACGGTGACGGTCAACGACCTCCAGACGCGAATCGTCCTGGAGACGGTCGCCGCCGCGCCCACCGCCGACGGCGGGCTGGCCGACACTTACGCCACCCTGGCCGAGGCCTGGGCGAAGGTCGAGGCCATCGCGGGCGGGCGCTACATCGCTGACCGCCAGCAGCAGGACGTCGCGACGCACCGCGTCACCATCCGCCACCGGGCAGACTGGCGCACGGTCGCGACGATCAAGGTCGGCAGCAGCCGCCTGCGCGTCCGCTCGGCCCGCGTCCTCGACCAGCGCAAGACGTGGGTCGAGTTCCTCGCCGAGGAGGAGCGGACCGATGCCTGAGGTCACGGCCGACACCGCGAACGCCGAGCGCCTCACCAAGGCCATCGCCACGCTGCCGAAGAGGTTCACGGCCGACCTGGACAAGGCCGTCAAGGAGGCGGCGAACGACCTCGCCCGCGAGACACGCACCGTCCTGCGCTCGGCCGGGCGCCGCCGCACGAAGGGCGCCGCCAAGCCGTCCGCACCGGGCGCCGCGCCCGCCGTGCAAACCGGCCTGCTCGCCCGCTCCGTCCGCGTCCGCAAAGGCCGCAGGCGGCGCGACGACATCAATTGGCGCGTCGCCACCGTCTTCTATGGCCGCTTCCTGGAGGTCGGCGCCAACCGCGGCGCCGAGGGCGGGAAGCTGCTGCCCCGCCCGTGGGCGACCATCGCCCGCCGTAAGCAGGCACCGCGGTACGTCGAGCGCGTCGCCGAGGCCATCGGCCGCGTCCTGGAGGAGGTCAGCGTGTGAAGCTCCGCATCCTCATCGACCGCATCAAGGCCGAATGCCCCGCGTTCGCGGGCCGGGTCGCGGGCGCCGCCGAGTTCGCCGCCGCTGCCGCCGAGGCCGACCGGCTGGCCGTCCCGCACGCCTTCGTGATCCGACTCGTCGAAGACGTTGAGCCGAGCATCACCGCCGGTGCCGTCGAGCAGCCGTCGGAGGAGTGGTTCGGCGTCGTCGTTTGCGTCAGCAACACGGCCGACGCCCGCGGTCAGGGCGGCGACGACACCCTGGACGACGTCCGCACCGAACTGCGCTCCGCCCTCAAGGGCTGGCAGCCGGACGCCGATCACGCCCCGATGGAATACCGGGGGTTCGAGACCCTCGACCTCACCCGCGCGCGTCTGTGGCGGCGGTTTGACTTCTCGACACTCACAGGAGCCTAATGCTGCGGCGCCAACCTTCGGGAATGCGCCCTGTCCGGAAGCTTAGCGAACCGCCTGTCAGGGCTTACAGCGGGCCGCCGCCCTGACAGGAAAAGCTCATTGCTCCGCACACACAGTTAGAAATGCGTAACTCTATCAGCCGACGATCCAGCTTCTATCGAAGCTTTCATAGCTAACACCTTCCAGAGTAACAGATACCTTCGTCGATAGGTCTTGAGAATATTCGATTTTAACACCAGACGAAATTTTCGTAACACTGATCGACGAGGTATTTGCTATTCCGAAATTGAGGCGGTCACCCTCGCTTCCATTAAAATCACGGATAACGCCTGCACCTTTCACCAGCACAAATCTATCTGCACCGCTACCGCCGTGCATGGTATCGGCGCCAAAGCCGTAGAGCGTATCGTTCCCGAGATTGCCGAAAATGAGATCCGCCGCTGGGACATCGGATACACTACGGTATCCGTAAATCACATCGTCGCCCTGCCCGCCATACAGGGTGCAGGACATCATCGCAGCCTTGATCGTGTCGTTTCCCATGTTGCCGTACATCACGTCGCGGCCCGCATTCGACGCAATCAGGTCGTTGCCCTGACCGCCAAAAATGATGTCGTAACCACCGCCGTTCGCAAGGTCGTCGTCTCCTTGATTGCCGTAGAGCGTATCGTTTCCGTAGCCGCTGCGCAGGGTGTCGTTCCCGCCGTAGCCGTTCATGACATAGGATTCATTATAGTTTTGGTATGAAATGCTGTCGTTTCCAGCAGTTCCATTGAGAGTTTGCACGCCCCTTCTCCCGTATTGTTCCGGCGGCCACAGACGAGCTCCGAAGCTTGATCGCCGCCTTATCGCGCAAAAAATAACAAGCAACCCGGGGATTGCAACTAATTATGGCGCAACCTTAGCCTGCTGAAATGGCGGGCCAATTGAATGCGCTCCATCAAATTTCCCCGTCCCCCACACCGGAAGCTCGCTATGCGCAGCGAGCAGATTGGATTCCCGATGGTATCGGCGCTGCGCTCCTTCGCTGCGCCAAGCGCATTTCTGCGCTTGGCGGGCGGATCAAGCCACTCCCTACGGCTTCACACGAATGATGCTGCCTCGCGTGGCCTGATCCTGGAACACTACCTTTCCATCCTTATCCATTATCTCCAGCTGCAGCCGCGAGTACGAATCGCCGTTAGCCTGCGCCTGTATTTCGAATTCTCCAGACAGAGAAACTTCGTACTTCATGCCTTGCATTTTATTGATAAAGTCAACATCAGTGTATGCTTCAACGGTTCCGCGATTTCTGATTCGCAACCTCCCAGGCGCGTACTTAATGCCCTCGTAAAAGCATTGATTAACCGGCATCGTTTGGCCGCTGACTTTGCAGGTAAAGCGAGCCAGATAGCTTGATTGCGCTGCGCTTGTGGATGGATTGCTTGACGTACTGCGGCTAGCATTCGGGAAGGCTGGTTGCTTTCCTGCCGCGACAACCGCTGGATCGCAACGCACCAGTATACCTCCCGGCTTGTCGCTGTATTTTCTTTTTATCTCTCCGTTCCTCACTGACATAACAGAACGCATCTGATTTTCGGACACAAACTCATATTCGGTATACGTGTTGCCATTTATGTGAACTATAACGTTATTCCCTTTCTGCTCAATTCTAACTGGTGACGTTTCATTAACACGATCCTCAAATGACACTACCGTCCGAAACCCCGGCTTATATTCATCGTAATCAGTGTAGCATTCCTCTTTCGGATCTACTACCCATCGACCATAAATTCGCTCTATGCCATTGCTGACCTCGGCAACGGAATGGCCCTCTTGGCCAGCGCGCGAATGCTCCGCAAAAGCTGATGCAGAGAACGCTAGAAGAATACCAGAACAAAGAAATAATACACCCGTCACGACAGGGAACGCCTTTCCCATCTGCACTTTTACAATAGGAGAATTTGACAACCTCTGCGCTACCGAACAGGACAACACGGTGGCATTTGTCGACATTCTTGACACCCCTCTCACTGTCACGCTCCTCTACTCAATCTCTGAGAATGGCAATCGCACTTTAAGCGCTGAAAGATTGTACATCAAGCAAGCATGTTATTCACACGGGTGCTCCCTCACGCCCCGGCTCCGCTTCTTCTCAACATTTATGAATTCGTGACACAGCCTATCAGCCGTTCCGTTTGACCCTGCCCCCGCGCCGCTGGGCAAGACGGCTGCCCGCCCTGGAGAACCTACCGTGAACGACGAAAAGCCCTGGCGCCGGGCAGCCCCGGCGCTGCGCTCCGGCGCGTCCCCGCTCGACCCTGCCGCCGACCCGGCCCCCGCAAAGGTCCTGCCGTCCGACCCCGCCCCCATCCCCGCCCCCGCTTCCGAGCCGGTCAAGCCCGCCCGTCGCGGCGCGGCCTCGGCTGTCCCCGCCACCCCGGCCGAGGAGTAACCGCCCATGAGCAACTACCGCACCCAGGACCGCACCCTCCTCGTCAAGGTCGAGACCACGCCCGGCAGCGACGCCGCGCCCGACGTCGCAACCGACGCCATGAAGTGCATTTCGCCGACCTGGAACGGCGGCCCGCAGGCCATCACCAACGACGACGAGGTCACCGGCGCTCTCGACGCGGGGCAGGACGTCCCCGGCGGCGGCGGCGCGGGCTTCACCTGCTCCGTTGCCATCAAGGGGCCGGGCACCGGCGGCGAGGCCCCGGAGTTCGGCCCGTCGCTGCGCGCGTCCGGGCTGGCCGAGACGCTGACCGCCGCCGACGTCACCGGCACCGCCCAGGCGGGCGCCGCCTCCACGGTGACGCTGGCCGCGGGCGCGAGCGCGGTCAATGACGCCTACACGGGCATGGTGATCGCCATCACCGGCGGCACCGGCTCCGGGCAGACCCGCCTCGTCGCCGATTACGTCGGCGCGACCAAGGTCGCGACCGTGTTCCCGGCCTGGACGACGCCGCCCGACGCGACCTCGACCTACACCATCCACGCCAACGCGCTCTACGTCCCCGCGTCCTCGTCGCTGAAGACGGTGTCGCTGTACGACTACCAGCACCGCAACAGCGGCAACTCCCGCCTGCGCAAGCTGCTGGGCGCCTGCGCCAACGCGCAGTTCACGTTGCCGGTGCGCGGTCGCCCGACGGTGCAGTTCACCTATCAGGGCAAGTTCGTGACGCCGTCCGACGTCGCCAAGCCGTCCCTGCCGACCCTGGACGCGACGACCTTCCGCCCCGTCATGGCGATGGACTGCTCGCTCGACGGCACGGCGACCAAGTTCAACCAGTTCTCCTTTGACCTGGGGAACCAAGTCGCCCAGGCCGACGACCCGTCCGACACCTACGGGATCGACGTCGCGGGCATCGTCAAGCGCAAGATCACCGGGCGCATCAATCCGCCGCTGGACCTGCTCAGCGTCCGCGACGTCTGGACCGACTTCCTGAACGGCACGTCCCGCAAGCTGTGGCTGCGCTGGGGCAACACCGCGGGGAACCGGGTGTCCATCTTCTTCCCGTCCATCGTCTACACCGGGCAGGAGAACGAGGACGTCCAGGGTTTCGCCCACGAGGGGATTCCGTTCTCGGCCCCGACGCCCGACGGCGGCGTCTTCGTGTGCTTCTACTAATCGGGGGGTGCACGCATGGCTAAGCTGCTGCACCCCGGCGAGGCGGCGCGCTACGTGCCGCCTGGTCAAGACCACATCCCGGAGGACAAGCGCGTCGCCTTCCTGCTCAAGACGCCGAGCGTGTTCGACGCGGCGGCCTATGAGCGGGCCTGCGTCGCCGCCGGGGCGAAGTCCTGGAGCTACCCGGAGTTCCTCGTCGCCATGGCCGAGGGCGTGCGCGCCATCCTGCCGGGCGACGAGAACGCCGAGGAGCGCGACGCCATCGTCGGCGAGATCGACGCGCACCGCGCCGCGCTCGCCGAGTTGCTCGCCGAGCGCGCCGCCCTGAGCAAGGACTGCGCCGCCGACGAGGATCTCGCCGACTGGTCTGTTCGATTCGCGTCGGCGCTGGGCAACCCGCGCATGGGCGAACTGGAGGGCATCGTCCGCCAGCACTACCCGCGCTATCGGGCGATGCTGGCGGACAACGAGGTTGCCCCGCTGCTGCGCGGCATCGAGGCGGCCCGGCTGTTCCTGGTCGGCTGGGAGAACCTGCCCGGCGACGTCCGGCGCGGCCTGCGCGGGGCGGACGACGCCACGCTCGCCCGCATCCCGCGCGAGGCCTTCCCCGGCATCGCCGCGTTCGTCGAGAGCCTGCTGCGCCCGACGGAGACCGAAGCGGGAAACTCCGGATCGCCGTCTGGTGGAGCGAGCGCAGCGCCTCGTTCGCCGGCGGCGAGGACGCGACCCCGGAAAGCCCGCTGACCGACGACGTCTGGCAGTCCGAGGAACTCGGACTGACCCTGGACGTGCACCCCAGGCACCTCCTCGACGCGGACGACCACGCCCTCCTTTCCATCTGGGCCGAGTGGCACGGCGGCGGCATGGGGCGCGGCCCCCTGCCGTTCGGCGGCGGTTCGGCCGAGCAGCCCGCGTGCGTGATGGCGGCGCTACGCATTATGGAAAGCGCGTGGTCGGCCCTCCAGCCGAAGCGCAAGGACGACCCCCGATGACGACCGAAAAGTCCTTCGTCATCCGCCTCGGCGTCAAGGACGCCGACGCGGCGGCGGCAGCGCTGCGCGCGTTCGGCGCGGAGGGGGCGGCGGCCCTCAGGAAGATCGAGGACGCCGCCCGCAAGGCCAAGGGTGCGGCCTCGGCGCAGCGGGAATACGCGGACTCCGTCGGCGCCACGCGGCAGCAACTCCAGCAGTTGCAGCCGCAGTTGAACGACATCTTCACCCAGCTTGCGAGCGGCCAGTCCGTCTTTACGGTGCTGGTGCAGCAGGGCCCTCAAATCACACAAATCTTTGGTGGCCTGCGGCAGACGTTCGCCGCCATCCCCGCCAGCATCAAGGCCGTCGCCCTGCCGCTGGCCGCCGTCGGCGCGGCGTTCGCCCTGTACGAGCGGCACGCCTCGTCGGTGCGCGAGTTCGACCGCACCGTCAAGTTGATGGGCGGCACGCTCGGCCAGACGGCCAGCCAAATGTCGGCGCTGGCCGAGGCATCGGCCGAGGCCGGGCGGGTGTCGGTCGCCGCCGCCCGCGCCATGGCGAACGAATACGCCAAGGTCGCCAAAGTCGGCCCCGAGACCATGTCGCGGCTGGTCACCATCACCAAGGACTACGCGACCCTCACCGGGCAGGACGCGGCCGAGGCGACCAAGGAACTGGCCGGGCTGCTCAAGGACCCGGCCAAGGGCGCCGACGAGCTCGCGAGCAGGTTCAATCTGCTGTCCGGCGTGATGCTCGACCACATCCGCCGCCTGACGGAATCGGGCCGCGCCGCCGAGGCGCAGCGCGTCCTCGTCGAGGCGCTCGGCCAGCGGGTGAAGGGTGCGGCCGAGGAGACGTCCATCTGGGCGCGCGCCTGGGACGCCGTCGCCCGCGGCGCCAGCAACGCCGCCGACGCCGTCGGCAAGGCCATCAACCGCGCCGTCAACGGCCCGTCCCTGGAGGAGCGGATCGCCGCCGCCGAGGAGGTCCTGCGCGCGCGCCGGAAAGACCAGCGCCGGTTCGGCGGCGTCCTGTCCACCAAGGCCGCCGAGAACGCCGAGGCCGAGCTCGTCGCCCTGCGCGAGGAGCAGCGCGAGCGCAGCCGCTTCGCCGCGACCCAGGGCATCGCCGCCGCCAACAACGCCGCCAGCCGCGCCGCCGTCGACCTCGCCACCAAGTACGACGGCCTGGGCACCACCATCCGCGGCACGGAGTCCGAGCTCGCCAAGCTGCGGCGCGGCCTCGGCCCCGGCATGGGTGACGCCGCCAAGTCGGGCGAGCAGGCGGTCGAGCGGCTGCAGAACAGGCTGGACGACCTGCGGAAGGTCCCGGCCGGGCTCGACCTGGAGACGTACAAGCGCCAGCAGCAGGCCGACCTCGAGAAGCGGTACGCGGGCCGGTTCGACGCCGCGTCGCAGCGCGAGAAGGCCGCCGAGGCTGAGCGCATCTCCCTGCTCGGCACGGCGACGACCACGGCCGAGCGGAACGCCCAGGCTGAGGCGGCCCGGACGGGCGTCATCGCCAGCCAGACGGCGGCGGTCGCGCAGTCGGCGGCGCAGACGGACCTCGCCACGCGCGGCGCCTCGGCGCTCGCCCAGGCGTGGCAGACGTCGGCCGCCGCCACCATCGAGGCCGAGGCCCGCCAGCAGGCGCTCAACGAGGCGATGACGCAGGCGGTCGACGTCCAGGCCCGCACCCGCCAACTGGTCGCCGAGCGCGCCGCCCAGGAAGCCGCCGCCCTGTCGCAGTCCGTTGCCGTGATGGAGCAGGACGTCGCCGCCCAGCGGCGGATCGCCGAGGCGGCGGCGCAGGGCACGGCGGCCCGGCTGGAAGCGGAGCGGCAGGCGCAGGTCGCCAAGGCGACCTCGACCGCGCTTGCCGCCGCCCAGGCCGCCGAGGCGCAGGGTGCCGTTGAACTGGCGAAGCAGCTGCGCGACCTCGCCGCCCGCTATGACGACCTGTCCAAGGCCGGGTCCGACGCCGCCAAGCTGGACACCCTCAACCGGCTCGTCGAGACGCAGGACGCCGCCCGCCGTCGCCTCGGCCAGCGCGCCACCCTGATCGGCGCCCCGGAGGACGTGCGCGCCGTCGCCGAGGCGCAGGCCGAGATCGTCGAGGGCCTGCGCGCCCAGGGCATCGAATACGAGAAGCTCAGCGAGGCGGAAAAGGCGCGCTACGACCTCGCCGTCCGCACGGCGGGCGAAAACGCCAAGCGGACCGAGGACATCAAGCGGCAGGAATCCGCCTGGGCGACGCTGACGGGTTCGCTGGAGAAGGCGTTCGACCGCCTGGGCGACAGCCTGGTCGACGTCTTCGTGTCCGGCAAGGGCGAGGCCGTCAATTTCGGCAACGTGGTCAAGGGGATCCTCTCGTCCATCGCCGCCGACCTGCTCAAGATGGCGGTCGCGGCGCCGCTGAAGAACGTCCTTTTCGGCACCAACAGCCCGACCCTGTTCGACCTGCCCATCTTCGGCGGCACCGGCGGCAGCGGCGGCGCCGTCGCGGGCGCCCCGGCTGGCGGCTCCTCCCTGATGGGCAACATGTCGAATTGGGCCGTCAACAAGGCCGGGACGTGGCTGCTCGACAAGGTCTGGACCGGCAGCTACGGCGAGTCCCTGTGGAACTCGGCAGCGTCCTGGCTCGGCCTCGGCGGCAGCGGTGCGGCTGCGGTCACCGGCGGCATGGGCGCGGGCGGTTCGTACTTGGCCGGTCAGACGGTCAACGGCTTCATCGTCGGCGGCGAGGCGGGCGGCATCGCCGCGAGCGGCGGTGCGGGTGCGGCCTCCGGCAGCGGCGCCGGTGCGGCGGGCGGCGGTGCTGGGCTGGGCGCCATGGGCGGCGTTGGTCTGGGGTCCGCGGGCCTGGGCTACGCCTGGGGCGGCTACTGGGGCACCAAGGCCAATTCCAAGGCCGTCGGCGCGCTGCATGGCGCCGGTGCGGGCGCCCTCTACGGCACGATGATGCTGCCCGGCATCGGCACCGTCATCGGTGCCGTCGTCGGCGCGATTGCGGGCATGCTCGGCACCCAGAAGAAGGCCACGCAGTACGGCGGCGCCTGGGTGCGCTTCGACGACAAGGGCGAGGTCATCGACCGCGGCCAAGGGGCCGAGAACGGCGTCGACGACAACGCCCTGCGCCAGCGCGTCGACAACATCAAGACGCTGCTCGACGCCTTCACCGGGTCCACCGGTCTGACCCGTCCCAAGGAGCTGTGGATCGGCACCGAGTACCACGAGGAAAAGGGCCATGTGACCGTCCTCAACGGCTGGGAGAAGGGGCGCGTCGAGGTCTCCAAGTCCGAGGACCCGCAGCAGATCGCGGTCGACGTCCTCAAGCACCTGGAAAAGGCGGGCAGCCTGTCCGGCAACGCCGACGTCCTCACCGCCATCCGGAACAGCAAGTCCACCACGGCGGAAGAGTTCGCCAAGGACCTGGACGTCGCGAAGTCGTTCCGCCCGTGGTTCGACGCGATGAAGACGGGCGGCGACGCCGTCGCGTCCCAGGTCCGCGAAATGTTCAAGGAGGCCGAGGAGCTCGGCAAGCAGGCCAAGGAGCAGGTCGTCGAGTTCCGCGACCGCATCGTCGCCCTCGGCATCGCGACCAAGGAGGAGTTGACCCCGGCGCTGAGGAACAGCGTCGAGGCGATGCTCGGCCTGGGCAAAGACGCCGAGGCGTTGCATGGGCTGGCGGCGGTCACGAAGCAGGTCGAGTTGAATTTCGCCAGCTTCAAGCCGGTGCTGACCGAACTCGGCTACACCGCTGCCGAGCAGGCCGACCTCCTGACCCGCGTCACCCGGAACGCGGTCGAGGAGTACGACCGGCAGGTCGCCGACGTCGTCCGGCGCGGAAACAACCTCATCAACCAAGCCGCCAACTCGAACTTCACGCTGACCGGCTCCGACGTCCTGTCGAACCTGGGGTATGACCCGGCCAAGTTCCCGAAGTTCGTTGAGGGCCTGGACGCCTTCCTGAGCAAGGCCGAGGCGGGCCGGGCGACGCTGGCGGACCTGACCGCGGCGCAGGCCGAGATCAACCAACGCCTCCGCAACGGGCGCATCTCGGCCGAGGACTACGGCCAGATCCTGCAATACCTCGTGGAGGTCTACAGCCGCGGCGCCGACACCCTCGCCCAGGCGGCGCAGCAGGCCGAGCAGTCCATCGCGCAGACCTGGGCGCAGGTCCTCCAGAACGCCCGCCAGACGGCGCAGGCGCTCGTCGACACCTTCAAGGCCGCCGGGGAAAGCCTTGCCAGCGCCCGTGCGTCCCTGCTCGTCGACAAGAACCTGTCGCCGCTGACGGGCGAGGCCCGCCGTACCGAGGCCATGCGGCAGCTGTTCGAGGCCGCCAACGCCGCCAAGGGCTCGGACGCCGCTGCGGCGGCCAAGGCGATGGAGAAGCTGCCCGCGCTGTCGCAGGCGGCGCTCGAGGCCAGCCGGGACTACTACGTCTCCTCGGCGCAGTACTTCGCCGACTTCGAGACGGTCAGCGGGATCCTGGCCTCGACCGAGAGCGTCGCCGAACGGCAGGCCCGGCTTGCGGCCGAGACGGTCATCAAGCTCGACCGGCTCATCGGCACCACCAGCGACGGCCTGTCCGACCTGGAGGCCGCCCTGCGCGACACCCTCGCCAAGGGTGATTTCCGGGACTACGGCAGCGGCGGGCGGGGTGCCGTCAACCGGTTGATCGCGGCGGCGCTTCCCGGCTATAGCGGCGGGTTCGCGGCGGGCGAGTTCGAGGCGTGGGCGCGAACGAAGGTCCCCGCCGGGGCGTCCCTGGGGTCCAATCCGGACCTGAACGCGATGTTGGTAGCCCTGGGCGCCAACCCTGTGTTCGGCGATGGAAAGGGCACCTGGGGCATCCCGTTCCACAACATGGCCGCCGACGACCCGCGGCGGATCGCGGCTCGCGAACTCGCGCGGCTGTACGGGTTCACCCCGGCTTTCGCCGATGGCGGCCTGCACACCGGCGGCCTGCGCCTCGTCGGCGAGCGCGGCCCGGAACTGGAGGTGACGGGGCCTGCCCGGTACTTCAGCGCCGAGCAGACGGTCGGCATGCTGCGGGCCGCAAACGACCCGCACGGCGGCAACGTCGTCCCCCTGCCCCGCGCCAGCGGCGACCCGGAGACACGCGCCCTGCTGCGCGAGATCCGCGACCGCCTGGACGCCGTGATCCGCATCTCCGCAGCGGCCGGGGACGGCACGCATCGCGGGCTGTCCGACGTCGCCGACGCGACCCGCGGCGTGCTGCGTGCGACCACCGAAGCGGCGGCCCGCCGGTAACGCCGGACACCTGACCACCGCAACCCAAGGGGCTGCGCCAGCACGGCGCGGCCCCTTTTTCTTTGGGGCCGCCGCATGAGCCTGATCCTGTTCGAGTGCGAGGTCTGGGACCCGGTCGACGCCGCGACCAAAACCATCCGCATCGGCACCGGCGCTTACAACCACCCCAGCGCGCCCGGCTTTTACGCTGACCGCATCGTCGCCGACAGTGTGGCAACGGGCACGATCACCCGATCCGTGTGGGACAGTGATACGGAGTACGGGGCCGGGCGCCTGGACGTCGCCGACGTCGACGTCGCCAACCTGGACGGCTGGCTGGACTGGCTGGTCACCAACGGCGTCCTCTTCGGCCGGACCGCCCGCCTGCTGCTGCTCGCCGACGCATCGGCCTCGTATTCGTCCGCCGTCGCCATCGCGACCGGCATCGTCGAGGGCGCGTCCTTCGCCTGGGATCGCGTCGTCTTCCGCTGGCGCGACGAAATCGCCGCCCTGCTCGACAGGACGCTGCAAACGGTCAAGTACGCGGGCAGCAACGTCCTGCCGGACGGCGTCGAGGGCGTCGACGACCTCAAAGGGCAGTCGAAGCCGTACCTGCAAGGCGTGTTCAACGGCGTGCCCGCGCCGTGCGTCAACACCTCCAAGCGGGTCTACCAACTCTCGGTCTTCGGCAACGTCCAGTATTTCGAAAACGTCGCCGACCGGGGTGTCTTCGCCACCAAGGGCGTTCAGCGCGCCACCCTGGCCGACCTGCTGAGCACGGCCCCGGCGGCGGGAACGTGGGACTACTGCGCCAGCAACACGACGGGGGCCGCAGGGTCGTTCATCCGCCTGGGCTGGACGCCCCAGGGGCAGATTACGTGTTCGGGAGCGTGCTTCGGCGAGTATCACGCGGCGGCGCTCTGGCATTACGCGCTGCTGGATTCCGGAATCACCAGCCCCGTCTCGACCGCCGATCTGGCCGCGGTCAAAACGGCGTCCGGCCCTGGGCTGCGCGCCGGGTACTGGCTGGGTCCTGGGGACACGGCGCAGCGCCGGGAGGTCATCGACAACCTCGCCGCGACCATCGGCTGCGTCTACTACGTCGACGCGGCCGGGACGTGGCGGATGAAGCGCCCCGACGTTCCCAGCGGCACCCCGGCGGCGACGTTCAGCGTCCACACCTGGAACACGGCGGCACTCGCCACCGATGGCGACGTCCTCGACTTCGAATGGGTGCTGCCGGGCAACGGCGACGCCAACCCGGTCTACGAGGTCACCCTCAGCTACGCCAACAACCCCGCCGTCTCGACCAAGGACTCTTTGGGCGGCGCGGCGTCGGCCAGTCTGGCGCCGACGGCGGACACCTATGGTCTGCAATGGCTCACGCAGGAATGGCGTCGCGTTACCTCCAGCGACGCCGCCACGCTGACCGCCTGCCCGCTCGCCCGGCAGATCGAGGGGACAACCTACCTCGCCGACCTGGGCGCGCCGGGCGCGGCGAACGGCGCTCAGTTGTACGCCACGACTGAAGCGGCCCGCCGCCTCGCGATGTTCAAGCGCACCGGCCCGCGCCGCGCCCGGATGCGCGTCAAGTACGGCCCGGCGACCGCCTCGGCCGTCGACCTGATGAGCGTCGTCAAGGTGCAGCTGCCGCGCTTCGGCATGGCCGCCGGGCGCCTCGCGCTGGTGACGAGCATCGCCCTCGACTGGCGGTCGATGACCGCTGAGCTCGGCCTCTACTTCTAGAAATTGGCAGCGAGCAAACCTTCCAGCTGATACCCCAGCGAGGGCTTCACTGACGACGCCAAGAAAGCGAAATGAGCGTCCCAATTGCTCCATCAGGTGCACAAACCGTGTGCGGCGCGCGGTATTCCTTCCTTTCTCGTGCGGCAGAGACTATCCGGCGCACTCAGTATTTTCGGATTGCCAGAGCCGCAAGCGCATCTGATCGCCATTGAAACGCAACCTAACCGTTTGTTATAAATAGCAACCACAGGACGTGTCTGACTGGCATTTTCCGCAACTTAACTGTAAGGAAACCCTGCGTTATGCTGATTTTTATGAGCATCGCCGGAGCGGTGTTCGGCTTGTCCATGGGCATCTTTATGGACACGTCTACAGGACTTTTGTTCACCCTCCTGGGGGGAGTCGGAATATTTTTCCCGCTGTTCGACAACATATCCAATCGGAAAGTTGGTATAGCTGCTTCTATGGGGCTGAGCTTCTTAATATGCTCATGGACGTCATTTGGCGCAGTAAAAATAGTTGAACAAGTGATTTATTGGTCTGAGAAGGCCCCTAAGGAAATTGCAAGCGCGTACCGCGAAAAAATGGCTGAAGCAGAGTTCAAGGGCTCAATCGCTGAGGAATCTGGGCAGCTGCGCCTAGCGGCCCTTGCGGCGCTACGGGCGAAAAGTCCGAACGGCTACAAATCGTCCCACCCGTTCACATATGAAAACCATGCCACGTGGCCTAATCTATATGATTTTTCCTCAAACGAGGATTATCTTATATACGCAGACGCTTATCGAGAAGCTTTCTTGAAGAGCGAGCGCATGCTTAAGAGCTGGGGTTGCCTGGAACTAGGGTGGGTTGAACACACGAAAGCTCAGGTTTCCCAGAACAAGATTAACGTACGCACCCTCAATCAACGCTTCAATACAAAGAAGTGGGACGATTCGGATATCCTGATTGAGTTGAGCGGGCCGGACGTTGCTTTTGCAGACCTTCTCAAAACTGAGAAGAACCCCAAGGTTGCAAGCTGCTACCAAGCAGGGCGCCAGATCATTGAAAAATTCGGACAGAAGGATTGCGGTGGGAAAAAATGCCTGAAGAGCCGATGGTGCTCTTCGGAATACGAACAGGCCTATTTCTTCACGGCCCAGAAAAATGACGAGATAGTTGCCGCCTGCGGACCTTCCTAATGGTGCTCGCCAGACAGGTATTTGCTATGTGCTTGCAATGAGGCGGCGGACTTCCGCAGACCCCTTGCGGCCAAGAATGCAATACAATCTGTCTGGCGCGCACTGCTCACTCTGAGGCTTTCCAACATGACGAAAGCGGTCATCGGGTTTCCCCGGTGGACGTCGCTTGCCTCGTTCTCGACGACGGGCAGCGCGGCGTCCGGCTATGGCGTCTCGAACCTGGGGACGCTGCCCCTCGCCCAGGTCTGGCGCAGCGCCTCGGCGGCAACGGCCAACACGACGTTCACGGCCACCCTGGACAAACCCCGCGGCGTCCAGACGGTCGCCCTCGTCGGGCACAACCTGTCCCAGGACGCGACGATCCGGATCCGGCTGTACGAGGACGCGGCGAAAACCGTCCTGACCCACGACACCGGCGCGGTTGCCGTCTGGGCGAGCGTCTACCCGTCCGACCTGCTGTTGTGGTCGGACGAACGATGGTGGGACGGCAAGTATCTGGCTGACGAGATCAAGGGCGGGCGCTGGACCCGCCCTTTCTTTTTCCCGCTGCCCTTCCGCACCCAGGCGATCCAGGTCGACATCGTCGACACCGCCAACCCCGACGGCTTCGTCCAGTGCGGGTTGTTCGAAGTCGCCCAGGGTTGGCAGGTCTCGGTCAACTTCGGCTACGGCGCCGAGGTCGGCTTTCGGCACCGCACGCAGTCGGTCGAGGCCATCGGCGGCGCGCAGTACTTCGAGCGCCGCCCCTCGCCCCGCGTGTTCCGCGGGTCCATCGACTACCTGCCCGAGGACGAAGCCATTGCGCTGGGTTGGGAGCACCAACGCCAGATGGGCCTCGACGTCCCCTTCCTGTGGCTGCCGAACCCGGCGGCGACCCTGCACCTCCCCCGTCTGTCCTTTCTCGCCCGCAACGTCGACCCCGGCCTGATCGGGCTGGCGTCGCATGGCCGGTGCCGCCTGCCGCTGGCGTTCGAGGAAGTCCTGTAGGCCGCCCCTCCTCGGCCCCCTGAACACCACTCCGCCGCGCCTGACCGCCTGGGTTGCCCCGCAGCCCCGGAAGGACGGCGCGCGCCTTGACGCGAGGTCTCACCATGACGACCGTCACATTCCCCAACGGCAACACCTACAGCGACGACGGCAGCGCCGCCCGCGATCTGCGGCACGACGGTCACCGGCTGTGGCTGCTGCCCATGCTGGCCGATACCGTTACCGTCTCGGCGGCTGCCGTCACTGCGGCGGCGAATTACGCGGACGCGGCAGCAGTGCTGGCAAACGGCGCCGTTGGGCACCTTCTGGCGACGGGCACCGTCATCCTGGGCGGCACGGCCGGTGCCGAGGGGCTGCGCATCGTCCCCGTCCCTTCGTCCGTCAACCGCTGGCAGATGACCGGTAACCTGTCGGGCGCCAACCCCGTGCTGTCGGTCCAGGGCACCGACGCGGACACGCACGCCGTCATCACCGGCAAGGGTCTGGGCGGTATCAAACTCGCCACCGACGGCGCCAACGGCCTACAGGTGCAGATCGCCCACGCCGCCAACCCGGTGAACCATTGGCAGTTCGCGGGCCGCGCCACCGGCAACGGGGTGCAGTCCTGGGCGACGGGTTCTGACAGCAACGTCCATGCGCTGCACACGACGGCCGGGACGGGCGCGCATTCGTTTTGGTCCCACAACTTCGGCGCCGAGCAGTTGCGCGTTGCCGCCACCGTCAACGCCGTGAACTGCCTATCGATCACAGGTGGCGCGGCGGGGGCGACCGCAGCCCCGTACATCCTCGCGACCGGCACCGACGCGGGCGTCCCCCTCGTGCTTTATAGCAAGGGCACGTCACCGTTTCGGTTCATCACGGACGGTTCGGGCGCAGCACCGGAGCAGTTCCGCGTTGCCCATCTCGCCAACGCCACGGAATACCTGTCCGTCGTCGGCGGGACGGCGAGTGACACGCCGTCGCTATACGCCGCGGGCGCCAGCACGAACGACAACATCAACATTCTCACCAAGGGCGCCGGATACCTGAACCTGGGCACGGGCTCTTACGGGACCGGGCTCGTCCAGGCCCGCGTCGTGCACACGGCCAGCGCGACCGAATACGCGCAATTCACGGGCGGCACCGCCGGTTCCCAGCACGGCACCCAGGGCGCGGGGGCTAACCCCTGGACCCAGGTGTATTCGAAGGGGACCGGCGCGATCTACCTCGCCACCGGCGGCGGCAGCGTCAACCAAGCAGTTTTCGCCCACACGGCCAGCGCCGTTAACTTTTGGCAGTACACAGGTTCGGCGACGACGAACGGCTTGCGGCTGGATTCCGCCGGGTCTGACAGCGGCGTCAACATTTACAGCATCGCCAAGGGGAGCGGCGGGCACTACTACTGCACCGGCGGTTCGTCTGGCACCGTCCAATTTGCGACGACGCACACGGCCAGCGCCGTGAATTACGGCCAGTGCACCGGCGGCGGCACGGGGACCGGCTTCCGCACCTTCGCCGCGGGGTCTGACGCGGGCGTCACGCTGGACTACGTGACCAAAGGCACGTCGCCGCTCGTCTTCTACACAAGCGGCGGCGTCCGGCAGTTTGCCGTCACAGACACGGGCAGCAGCGTCAACTACCCCGCAGTAACGGGCGCGTCGGCGGGCAATATCCCGCTGTACTACGCGGCCGGGACGGACACCAACGTCCGTCTGCGCTTCACGTCGAGGGGGACAGGCGCGATCGATTTCCAGACCGGCAGCCCGGCCGGTCCCGTCCAGTTCGCGATCACCGACAGCACCTCTGCCGCCAACCACTTTACGGTTTGTGGCGGACCGGCTGGGAATGCTGGCGTGCCGTGGCTGCTGCTGACCGGTGCCGATACCGACGTTTACGGAAACTACATCACGAAGGGCGCCGGTTGGCACTCGTTCGCCACGGGCAGCAGCAACACCAACCGTCAACTCGTCATCGCCCACACGGCCAGCGCCGTGAATTGCTGGCAGGTTACGGGCAACGCTTCGGCGTCGTCGCCCTACGCCATCATGACCGGCAGCGACACCAACATCGGCATTGGCCTGCTTACCAAGGGGTCGGGCGGGATCACGTTCTCCACGAACGGTTCCGCGCTGCAACTCTATGTCTCGCATGCCAGCGGCGCCGTGAACTACGCCCAGGCGACCGGCGCAGCGACCGGCGGCCACGTCTCCATATCGTCGGCGGGGTCCGACGCTTCGCCATTCCTGCATCTGGTCGGCAAGGGAACCGTGCGCGTGTTCCCCGCCGGTGTTGAGACGCTGCGCGTCCACGCCGCCGCCAGCGGCAGCAACCAAGTCGTCGTGCAGGGCAGCGCTACCGGCGGCGACGTCTCGCTCAGCGCCTACGGTGGGGACGCGAACGTCTATGCCGTCCTCCGCGGCGCGGGTAACCGGGGCGTCAAACTCGGCACCGGGTCCAGCGTGTCCCTGCTGGTCAGCGAGCAGGCGACCGGCTGTGTCAACTATGCCGAAATCGCTGGTGCCGCGACCGGCGGCTCCCCGACGCTGTCTGCCCAGGGCACGGACGCCAACATCCCCTTGCGCACGGCCGGAAAGGGAACCGGCGGGCTCGACGTCCACGACGGTTCCGGGCAACTGCTCGCCGTCGGCACCTACGGCGGCGGTCGACCCGTCGTCTGGCTGCGCAACGCCACCGCCCCGACCAGCGACCCCACCGGCGGCGGATACCTCTACGTCGAGGCCGGGGCGCTGAAGTACCGCGGCAGCAGCGGCACCGTCACCACCCTGGCCGCCGCGTAACCTCCTCCCACCACACACCCCATCCCCCACCAAGGGTGCCCCTCACCGGGCGCCCTTTTTCTTTGGAGAACAGCCATGTCCAAGGTCCTCATGGGCGCCATCGCCAAGTCCGGTAAGGTCGAGGCGACGTACCGTTACACCGTGTTCGGCGCGACCAAGGTCGGCACCAAGTCGGACGGCTGGCCGTCGGCCGTAACCGACGCAGCCGCCGCGCTCGTTGCCGCCGCCGATGCCGAGGCGGGCGACTTCGGCGCCGTGGTCTCGGTGCAGGTCTACACCGCGATCACCGACCCCGACGGCGCGCCCGGCTTCTCGGCGCCGGGTGAGCTCGTCGACATCACCTTCGCCCCCAGCAGCACCCCGGCGAGCGTCCGCGTCGGTGACGACGAGACCATCCCCGAGTCCATCGCCACGGCCCGCGACGCCTTCAAGGCCGCGGTGCAGGCCGCCCTCTAACACGACCAGAACGGGCAGCCCAGGGCAGGCCTGGGCTGCTGCTGAGCCTCGCCTGGAGGCCCCACGCATGACCACCCCGCCACGCAACCGGCGCGAACGCCGCCGCCAGAAAGCCTCCCCCATGTCCGAGAACACCAAGCCCGCCGCCGACGCCCAGGCCGAGACCCGCCTCGCCTACACGCTGCCCGTCGTCGAGGCCGTCGGCGCCTACCTGCTCAGCCGCCCCATGGCCGAGGTCCGGCACCTCGTCGCCGCCCTGGAGACGGCGGGGATCGCCGTCCAGGTCCAGCCCGCCGAGCAGCCGCCCGCCGAGTAAGGGGCGTCCCTGATGCCCGATTCGAATCCCCCCGCCGTCCCCCAGGTCGACCCTGGCACGGTCGGCCACGCCCTTGACGTCCTGACCGCGGCGACGGCCAGCGATGCGGTCAAGCTGGCGCTCATCCTCGCCGTCGCCGCCGTCGTCCTGCTGCTGGTGTGGACCCGCCGCCCGCAAGCGACGGACACGAACAGCGCTGCGGACGCGCTGCGCATCGCCGCCGGTGCTATCGCCGAGGTCGCCCAGCAGGTCCAGCAGTTGGCCGCCGACGTCCGCGATGTCACGGCCGAGGTCCGCGCCGTGGTCGCTGAGGTCCGCGACCTGCGCGCCGAGGTCCACCGGCTGACCGGCAGCCCGAACACCCGGACCTGACGCCTCGCCGCCGGGTCACGGCGGCCCCTCCCCTGACATCGGAGAATCCCTCATGACGACCACGCCCACCCAGGGCGCGGCGGCTGCCGCTGTGCGCCCGATCCACCATGCCGCCGTCGCGCTGGTGAAGAAGTTCGAGGGCCTGTACCTGACCGCCTACCACTGCCCGGCAGGCGTCCTCACCATCGGCTACGGGCACACCGGACCGGACGTGCAGGACGGCCTCCGCATCACGGAGGAGCGCGCCGAGGACCTCCTCGAGGCTGACCTCGCCAAGGCCGCCGCCGACGTCGACCGCCTCGTCCGCGTGCCGCTAACCGACGAGCAACGGGGCGCACTGTCGTCCTTCGTCTTCAACGTCGGCGCTGCGGCGTTCGGCAAGTCGACCCTGCTGCGCAAGCTGAACGGTGGCGATTACGCCAGCGTCCCGGCCGAGCTCGCGCGCTGGACCAAGGGCGGCGGGCGCGTGCTGCCGGGGCTCGTCAAGCGCCGGGCTGCCGAGGGCGTGTTGTTCACCGCCACGAGCGCGCTCCACTTGCCTAATGTCGTCGATCCCGCGACTGTGACCGAGGCATCGGACTAATGATGTGAGGGCACGCATACGCCCTCACGCAAGGTGAAGCGACATGACCTCCCCGCATCTTTAGTTTTTATCGATAGCAAAACAAAATAGCGACCCACGTCAGAGCTACTTCACACGCGCTTCCAAAGGTCCTTCTTTATTGAATCCAACCCTGCTCGATGAATAGGACCAATTTTCATCTTTTGTTTATCAACAGCATCCCTGATTCGTCTCTGAATCACGTGCTCGGGCAAAGACGCACAATCCTCCCGAACCTTAGCGGCCACCTCCAAAACCTCTTCAGGCAGAGAGTCAAATAGCGCACCACTCGCAATGATTGGCAATGCTGCCAAGTTTTCACGCGATATCCGCCCTCTGTTCGGACCGAAGGCTATATACTCCAGCAAAAAATCAACTGATAGCAATGGCATATGAGGAGGTTTTCGACCAATTTTATCATGCACTTTTCGATGCACCTGCGGAGCGGCACTATCCATTGTTAGCCACCACGCGGAATATCCCATATTTGAAGCCCCTGCCTCTTTCTGCCGCAGCATCATCACACCAAGGTGGCTCTCGACATCGTGCTCGGCCAGCCTCATAGCCGCTAAATCAAAATCATCGGATTTTGCCCCCCTACGGCTTTCATGAACAGAAAGCCATTCTTCTTGCATGGCAGACCTCAAGTCGTCTGGCGCACACTTGACATAATCATCAAGCCCGACTTGTTCTATCCCAAATTTCTCGAGAAGATATTGAGCGATATCATCTTCCGGCCGAAACTCCCCCCTGAAATTCTCCAGCCAAGACGCAAAGGAGTCACTGCGGCGCCCGGCAAGAATATACGATGCATACACGAATGGCACTGTGCCTACCCACCGTCCCTTTTGGTTAGTCTTTTGGTTCAAATACGAAATACAGCGATTAAAATGCCTTTCCACCTCCTCAATCACCCCTGGCGTGACATATAGCTTGGCGCCGGCATTTCTCGCTTGCCGCACCATCTCTGAAAATGGCCCAGGTTCATTCTGGCTTACCTGCTCCGCGAAGAGCGGAAGCAACACCGACGTATCCATCCATATTTCGCCACGGCTGAACATCTTTGTCGTAACCTGCTGCACGTCGGGCGTCTCCTCCAAAAACGCCATCAAAGTGTAGGCGTCGGACAACTGCCGCATGCAAAGCATCGCCGATGGAGTCGGGTTAGAAACAATCCCTTTTATCTTGGCAGTTACATAGTCTACCGAGCTGACCCCACTCACCCTAATAGATGAAACAAGGGATTCCGACATAACTATCGACGAAAGCCCATCATCTCCGATCAGCGTTGTATCTTTTCTCGCCACAGCTGACGCAAAAGCCTCACCTCGTTTCAAGAGGTAGGATTCCAAGCACCTACGTATTGCAGAGCAGCATAGTTCAACCTGTTTAGTGCTCACCACCCCATCACTCTCAACAGAGCTCTTGATTTCCTTAGAAAATGCCTTATCCAGCAAATCTATGCTAGCTAGACGTTCGTGGACTTTCATAACCTCATCATGCGACAAGCAGTAGTCGTCAGTGGCTGTATGGTAGTTCACTCCATTCTTTTGAAGGGCGCGCAAAGCAGATTCGGCCTTGCGCTGGACAAAATCCGGCGGGTGATTCGGCATAAACCCCTGAATCTTCGTGACAATCTCGCCTTTTTTCAGTCTTTTTTGGGAATCGGTTCCACGGAGAGCCGCCTTAACCAAAGCTTCATAGGATAACTTTGTCAAACCTTTTTGCCTTTGGTCGTTTGCCAGCTGCATTTCCAGATAAACAAAGGCTGTCTTCTTCTCTATAGCAGAAAGAGCCACCGCCTTTTTTTCTATTACGCCCGCACTTTCAAGATATCGGTCAACTATATCCCTCGAAAGTTCTTCCCCAGCCTTTTCCGCGTTGACATTGGAGTGGAGACGCTCCACCAACCAGTTCCTATCCCGCACGTCGATATGATAGCCTTCAGAGCCAAATTTGCCTTTTATTTCGTCGGCTCGTGCACCGATTTCTTGATTAGTTACATAAATAAGTATACGCCTGTCGGGAAAGGTGGTTTTTAGGCGATCTACTGTCTTCTGTATTTTTGATTTCCAGTCCTCCTGAACAGAATACTGGACTGATACTAAAGGATTTCCATCCGAGAAGAAGAGCTCCGCATCCCGCCCACCGTCACCTTCAGGGGCAGCCATCGTTCGGATCCCGGGCAATTCAGATGCCAAGAATGCTGAAGCCAGCTTCTCAAACTTCGCCCAATCACTACCCTCAAGGCGATTGAGAGCAAGCTCAAAGCGTTTACGCGCGGTAGACATCGGTTAGCTCATCAAGGAATTCCACGAGCTTAGGGTGGCATTCATCAACGCCGAACACAAGTCCTCCAGCGACGGCGGCTGACGGGCACCGCCCCTCCCTGAGAGCCCGCGCTTCATACGTTCAAGTAAATGCCCTAATACGCCCCGGCGCCGTCATGCCCGGCCTTCCACGCACTTGAGCGTCCAAAAAAGACCAAGCCCGTGGATCGCCGGGGTGAATCCGGCGACGACCATGATAGAGGTACCGGCGCGGTCAGTAGCGCGACCGGAGTAACGGAACAGCTGGGTAACACCCACGTTTGAGCTACGCTAACGGCCTGGGGATTACCGAGGGCTACAGCGGCCATAGTGACCAAGCGCATCGACTATATCGTCGAGTGGTGGCGGTACGGCTTGACGCTGCCGGTCGCGTGCCCCCGGTGCAGTCACACAGCCGAGGTCGGCCCTGCCGACCTCGGCTAGCTGGTGTTGCGCTACGGGCCGAACTGGTGCCCGGAGGAACTACCGTGGCGCTGCTCGGTGTGCGGGGCGACGTCCAAGCGCTGCAGCTAGACAGCGCGGCGCGCCGTGCTGGCGGGGCGGCGGGCTGCCGAGTGGATCTCGGCGCACCGACAGTCGCGCTGATCCGGCTCGACCCCGAACTTCCGGACAATTTCCGGACAGTCGGTTTCCGGACACCTCAGCAAGCGAACCCCAAAAATGACGAAACCCCAAGGTTTCCCTTGGGGTTTCGATGGTGGGCGCGACAGGGATTGAACCTGTGACCCCTACGATGTCAACGTAGTGCTCTCCCGCTGAGCTACGCGCCCGGCTGGCCCGGCGTCTCGTGTCCGCCCGGCTGGCGTGGCGCGGGGTATATCAACATCCGCCAGGGCACGCAACCCCCTCCGTTCATTTTTTTGCAGTCTCGCCATTTCCCCCGCCGGCCGCGGACCGCCGCCCCCGTCCGGCTGTTGTAGGCCGGGCGTAGCGGCCGGGAGCAACGATGGTCCGGCGTGACAGCGTGGGGCTCGTCGACTACATCACTGGGATCATGGACGCGCACTTCGATAACGCCGCGGCCGGCGCCGACCAGGTGTTCGAGATCCAGGCGCCGCCGGACCAGGCCCTGGCACTGGTCGTCGCCTCGCCGCACAGCGGGCGGCACTACCCGCCCGCGTTCCTGGCCGCCGCCCGGCTGGACGGGCAGACCCTGCGCAAGTCCGAGGACGCCTTCGTCGACGAGATCTTCGCTTCGGCACCCGCGCACGGCGCGCCGCTGCTGCGCGCCCTGTTCCCGCGCTCCTTCCTCGACGCCAACCGCGAGGCGTTCGAACTCGACCCGGACATGTTCGCGGATTCGCTGCCGGCCTACGTCAACACCCGCTCGCCGCGCGTGGCGGCGGGGCTGGGCACCATCGCCCGCGTCGTCGCCAACGGCGAGGAGATCTACCGCGACAAGCTGCGCTTCGCCGAGGCGGCCCAGCGGGTGACCCGGTTCTACCACCCCTACCACGCGGCGCTGCGCCGGCTGATCGACGCCACCACCGCCCGCTTCGGCCGCTGCATCCTGCTCGACTGCCACTCCATGCCGTCCGGCGGCGCCGGAGACCGCGAGCGCGACGGCCGGCGCGTCGACATGGTGCTGGGCGACTGCTTCGGCAGCGCCTGCGCGCCCGCCGTCACCGACGCCGCGGAACGCCTCCTGCGCGCCAAGGGCTACATCGTCAGCCGCAACGCCCCCTACGCCGGCGGCTTCACCACCCGCCACTACGGCCGCCCCCGGCTGGGCGTGCACGCGCTGCAGATCGAGCTGAACCGCGACCTCTACATGGACGAGGCGAACCTCGCCCGCCTGCCCTTCCTGCCGGTGCTGGCCGAACACATGGCGGAGCTGATGCTCCTGCTCGGCCGCCTCGACGCCCGGTCCCTGAGCGCGCGCTGACCGTCCCCTTCCCCATCCGGGCTCCGGACAAGAAAAAAGGCCGCGGGAAGATCCCGCGGCCCGAGTCTAGGGAGGAAACGCCCAAGAAGTGCGTTACGACACCGTCCGCATCGCAGACACGACCGATGTCGCACTGCACAATATGATCGTGAGGTGATCCGGGATCAAGGGGAAAATGCTTTCTCTTTCGATCCAATGCGTTAGGCGAGGGCATTGGGTGCCGAGTCGCTACCATATGGCCTAAGTCATGCTGCGATGCACAACGAACGGCGGCCAAAGGCGGGGTCGAAAGGCCCGGCCGGCGCCGCAGGCATAGCCGGTCCGGCGCATTTCCCCGTATGCCCCGCGCGGTGTATGACCTGGGCCCATGCGGCCGTGCGGACAACCCCATACGGCCCATACATGGCCGAGCCATGGCCGAGCCATGGCCAAGCCATGGCCGGGTCGCGTGCGGCGCACCGCTCAAGGTTGCCCATCCGCAGGGAACCTACCCGGCGGGGTGGCCGTTCTTGCGACGTGCCGGCCGCGCCCCGCTGCCGACCCTGTCCGGTCGCGGCCACACCCCCTTCGAAAACGGGAGGCCCCCACCGTGAGCAGACTGGTCGTCGTGTCCAACCGCGTGGCCCCGATCGACGAGGGCAAGCAGGCCGCCGGCGGCCTCGCCGTCGCCGTGCTGGCCGCCCTGAAGCGGACCGGCGGCATATGGTTCGGCTGGAGCGGCACCGTGGTCGAGGGGGAATCGCAGGGCGAGCCGAACCGCACCGACGTCGGCCGCCTCACCTACGCCACCGTCGACCTCGGCCGCCGCGACTACGAGGAATACTACAACGGCTTCGCCAACCAGACGTTGTGGCCGCTGTTCCACTACCGCGTCGGCCTGTTCTCGGTCAGCCGCCGCACGCGCGAGGGCTACCAGCGGGTCAACGCCTATTTCGCCGACCGGCTGGCGCCGCTGCTGGCGCCGGACGACATGATCTGGGTGCACGACTACCACCTGATCCCGTTCGGCGAACGGCTGCGCGAGATGGGCTGCACCCAGCGCATGGGCTTCTTCCTGCACACGCCCTTCCCGGCGCCGGAGGTGCTGCGCGTCCTGCCCAACCACCGCGAGCTGATCCGCGAGCTGTGCGCCTACGACCTCGTCGGCTTCCACACCGAGACCGACCTGCGCTGCTTCCTCAACTACATCCGCTATGAGGAGCGCGGCGAGGTCGAGGATGCGCCGGCCGAGGGCGGCTGCCGCGTCCGCGCCTTCGGCCGCACGCTGCTGGTCCGCGCCTTCCCCATCAGCATCGACACCGAACCGCTGGCCAGCCTGGCGCAGACCACCGCCCGCTCCCGCCACGCCGAGCGGCTGCGCGAGAGCCTGGTGGGCCGGCGGCTGATCATCGGCGTCGACCGGCTCGACTACTCCAAGGGCCTGCCGCACCGGTTCGAGGCGTTCCAGCAGCTGCTGGAAAGCTATCCCGAGCACTGCAACCGCGTGTCCTTCCTGCAGATCGCCCCGCCGTCGCGCGAGGACGTGCCGGAATACATCGCCATCCGCCGCGAACTGTCGGAACTGTCGGGCCGCGTCAACGGCCGCTTCGCCGAGTTCGACTGGGTGCCGATCCGCTATCTGAACAAGAGCTTCGGCCGCCGCATCCTGGCCGGCTTCTACCGGCAGGCCAACGTCGGCTTCGTCACCCCCCTGCGCGACGGCATGAACCTTGTGGCGAAGGAATACGTGGCGTGCCAGAATCCCGACGATCCGGGCGTGCTGGTGCTGTCCGAATTCGCCGGTGCGGCGCGGGAGCTGACCGAGGCGGTGATCGTCAACCCCTTCGACATCGAAGGGATGGCGGATGCGCTGCAGCGGGCGCTCACCATGCCGCTGGAGGAACGGCGGGAGCGCCACGCCGCCATGATGCGCACCCTGCGCCGCAACGACATCACGCGGTGGCGGGAAACCTTCGTCAACGCCCTGACCCGAGCGCCCTACGCATGACCGCCAGCCCCGCCGCCGATTCGCCCGTCCTCGTCGCCGACATCGGCGGCACCAACGCCCGCTTCGGCCTGATGGACGGCACCGGCGTGCGGGATTCCCGCATCTACCGCTGCGCCGACTTCCCCTCGCTGGAGGCGGCGGCGGACGCCTACCTGCGGACCGCAGCCGCAACCGGGCCGCGCCCGCGCGAGGGCGCCTTCTGCATCGCCGGCCCGATCACGGGCGACCGCATCACCATGACCAACCTGCCCTGGGGCGTCACCATCTCCACCGTGCGGCAGGCCCTGGGGCTGGAACGGCTGGAGGTGATCAACGACTTCACCGCCGTCGCCATGTCCGTGCCGCGCCTGGGCGAATCCGATCGCCAGCAGATCGGCGAGGGCAGCCCGGTGCCGGGCGCCGTGGTCGGAGTCATCGGTCCGGGCAGCGGGCTCGGCACCTCCGGCCTCGTGCCCGGCCCGGCGGGCTGGACGGCGCTGTCGGGCGAGGGCGGCCACACCACCATGGCGCCGGTCAGCGACCGCGAGAGCGCCGTGCTGGCCCAGCTGCGCAAGAAATTCGACCACATCTCGGCGGAGCGCGTGATCTCCGGCCCCGGCCTCGTCAACCTGTACGAGGCGCTGATGGTTCTGGACGGGCGCGAGCCGCCGCCGCTGACCCCGGCGGACATCACCGCGGCGGCGCTCGACGGCTCCAACGCGCACTGCGTGGAGGCGGTGGAGATGTTCTGCGCCATGCTCGGCACCGTTGCCGGCAACCTGGCGCTGACGCTGGGCGCGCGCGGCGGCGTCTACATCGCCGGCGGCATCGTGCCGAAGCTGGGGCCGTTCTTCGCCCACTCGCGCTTCCGCAAGCGCTTCACCGAAAAGGGGCGGATGCGCGACTATCTCGCCCCCATCCCCACCTACGTCATCACCCACCCGCTGCCGGCCTTCCTCGGCCTCGTCGAGACGCTGGGACGCTGAGCCCCCGACAATTACATACGCCTATATGCAGTGCGCGGATGCGACGGCCCGGCCAGTATTCGCCGGGGCTCCGCGCTTGCGACCATTTGACGCGCGATTGGTTGTGTGCGAACATAACTCAGAGCGAACGGCATAGGCCGTACGGCAGGGGACAGCATGACCGGCAGCATCGAGGACGAACCGCCCGCACGCGGTCCGGCGACGGCGGATTCCGCCGGGGGCGTGGCGGTTCCCGTGGTGGCGGGTCCCGTGGCGGATCTGGGCTGCGAGATCTGCGTCCGGCAGGAACCGGCGGCCTGGATCAGCGAGCGTGCCGAGCGTGCGAACGCCCTGATCCGCCTGCTGCACCTGGACAACCCCGACATCCGGTCCAAGCTGCTGGCCGTGGCCTCCGACCTGTGCGGCCTGTGCGCGGGGGAGCCGGAGCGCGCGGAGACCGCCGCCACGCACGCCCGCGCGCTGTTCACCACCGCCGTAACGCCCCCGAAATCGTAGGGCGACGCTCCCCTCGGATCACGTCACCGCCCCTCCAGCCGCGCCACGGCAAGGCGCAGGTCGGCCAGGAAGGTCGGCTGCTCGACCAGTTGGCCGCGCAGGATGTAGCTGGGGTGGAAGGTCGGCACCACCTCGGCCCCCGGCACCAGACGGCTGGGCTGCACGGTGCCGCGCAGCTGCATGATGCCGTTCAGCCCGGTCAGCGCCCACAGCGGCGTGCGGCCCAGCGCCACGATCACCGCCGGGGCGTACTCGGCCAGCGTGTTCCGCAGGTGCTCGACGTCGGCGGAGAACTCCGCCAGCACCCAGTCCGACGTGCCGAACGGCCCCCAGCGCTCGTCGATGCCGCGCCCCTCCTTGCGCGCGCGGGTGCGCGACGCGAAGAAGTGGCCGACCTTGTTGCCCGGCGGCTGGCGGCGGAAGACATTGGCGACCAGCACCTGGGCGCGGTCGATGCCGGCGGCCAGCAGGTTCTCGTCCAGCAGCTTGCCGCTGCGGCCGGCGAAGGGGATGCCTTGCCGCACCTCCTCGGCCCCCGGCGCCTCGCCGACGATGGCAAGGCGGCGCTCCCCGGCGGGGCGGGAGGGATACTGATAGTCGACGAAGGGCAATTCGGTCATCGCTCGGTTCCGCTGCGACGGTCTGCCTGCCGAAACAGGCGAAAGGGCCAAGGGGTCCACGCCCCCAGCCCGTATAGCCGAGCCCGCGCGGCACCTCCACCGTCCCGATGCGATGGCGCTCCCGTCAATTCGCTCCCGTCAATTCGCTCCGGTCCGTTCGATCAGACGCTCCGCCAGCCGTTCGGCGGCCGGCAGGGAAAGATGGACCGTATCGAAGCCCGTCAGCGCGGACGCCTTGTCCGCGTACCGGGTCAGACAGCCCTCTTCGGTGCACAGCATGTCCATCGCCGACATGTAGGTGACGCCGTGCCGTTCTGCGACCGAGCGGACCAGACGGTCGAAGTCCAGCCTGTCTTCGTGCAGCCCGAACATCATCCGCGCGGGCGGCATCTGCTTCCCGCCTCCCTGCCTGTAGTAGGCGAACAGCACCTTCGGCAGGTCGTCCTTCCAGGCCGGCGGCGACCCGACGACGATGATGCGCTTCACGCCGATGGCCTTCAGCCGCTCCAGCGTGTCCCCGAGCGGCGTCAGGTTGTCCGGCATCCAGAAGGCGCTCATGACCAGGACGTCGGGGCGCAACTCCTTGATCCGGCGGAAGTTGGCGTCGTTGACGGACCGGCACAGGGGCCTGCTGTTCTGGTCGTAGTCCAGCAAGGGAGGGCACGCGCTTGCGGTGTAGACGGCGACCCTGTGGCCGATCTCATGCTGCTGCCGGTACAGCATCAGGCCGTTGGCCAGCATGCCGGAATGCGAATCGCCCCAGATGTACATCAGGGGCCGTTTGCCCGGCTCGGTGCAGGCGCCGAACCGCGAGTCGCCTTCATCGGGGTTGAGGAAGCACTTTTCGGTGAGCGGGATCGTCGGCCAGCGGTTGAAATTTCCGGTGATGAGGTCGGCGATCAGCGTCGGGTACCGGAAGCTGAGCCCGTCCGAGCGGTAGGTCACGAAGCCGACGGCCCCCACGGACGCCATGGTCGCGCACAGCGCGGCCACCTTCCAGGTGCTGCGGTGGGGGGTGAAGCGGATGGGAATCTCGACGAACCGGTAGGTCAGCCAGGCGAGCAGGATGGAGGTGCCCACCGCCCCGAATCGGACCAGCCGCGTCGGCGGCTCCCCGATCGCGTCGATGGACGCCAGCGACAGCAGCGGCCAGTGCCAGAGATACAGCGGATAGCTGATCAGGCCGATCCAAACCGCCAGCCGATTCCCGAGAATCCAGCGGTTCGCCCAGGCCTGAGGCCCCGCGGCGATCATCAGGGCCGCGCCCGTGGTGGGCATCACCGCCCACCAGCCGGGAAACGCCTTGCTCTTGTCCGTCAGGACCATGGCGGCCAGGAGCAGCGCCATGCCGATGGACGACAGGGTGTTGCGCACCATCGCGCGCTGCGGAAGGACCTCGGCCCGGTGCACGGTCAGATAGGCGAGCAGCCCGCCGACCAGCAATTCCCAAAAGCGGGACGCGGGCGAGAAGAAGGCGGCCGCCGGGCTCGAATGCACCGTCCCGATGTTGACCGCGAACGACGCGATCAGGCCAAGCGCGATCGGCCAGATCAGCCCGACCTTCAGCCTGTGAAAAACATAAAGAATGGCCGGGAACAGGATGTAGAACTGTTCTTCAACGCCAAGCGACCAGAGATGCAGAAGCGGCTTCGTTTCCGCCGCGCGGTCGAAATACCCGGCCTCGCTCCACAGCGTGATGTTCGAGATGAATGCGGCGCCGGAAACGATGTGCTTGCCGAAATTCCTGTAATCGTCCGGAAGGAAAACAAAATATCCCAGGGCATACGTGCCGGCGATGACGATGATGAGGGCGGGGAATATCCTCTTGATCCGGCGTGCGTAAAAATCGGCAAAGCTGAAGCTGCCCCGAAGCAGCCCATTCATGATGATGGACGATATCAGAAACCCGGAAATGACGAAAAATATGTCGACGCCGACGAAACCACCACGGAAATTCAGTGGTGACGCATGAAACGCCACAACCGACAGAACCGCGACCGCCCTCAGACCATCGATATCCCGCCTGTAATCACTATGCTCGACCGGAGAAAACGGTCCAGTAACTTTGCTAATGTGCACTTTTTTCTCCAGCAGAACCCTGGTTCTTCCACTGCCGTCTAGACGCTGCGGGAAAAATCCGGCCTGTCGCTACACGGCTACTTGATTTCGCCGCAAGGTAAACGAGGCGATGATGGATGGCAACGTGGCAGTCAACGTTCGTCCTCAACGCAGCCTTTCCGAGCACACGCCGGGCGTCGGCCTCGGGAGGCGGGATGAAACACTCCCCTCCGGGGTGTTGCATGGCGTTGCATCCGGCTACATTTGCCGGGCCGACCCGACCGATGGAGCGGGTTGCCGAACCGCCCGGCACCCCCTAGCATTCCTTGAACCCATAAGACCAACCTGGGAGAGAAGCGATGACCGGTGAACCCGAGCAGGGCGGCCCCGCGTGCGACCTCGCCAGCGGCAAGTGCGAGCCGTGCCGCGGCGGCATCCCGCCGATGGACCGCGCGATGGCGCAGGAATACCTCGTGCAGGTGCCGGGCTGGAGCCTCGCCGAGAACCCCGACCACCTCGTGCGCACCTTCAAGTTCGGCGACTTCCGGCAGGCGCAGGCCTTCGCCGTGCGCGTCGGCAACCTGTGCGAGGAGGAAGGCCACCACGCCGAGATCATCCACGGCTGGGGCTACTGCACCGTGAAGTTCTGGACGCACAAGATCAACGGCCTGCACGAGAACGACTTCATCATGGCCGCCAAGGTCAACGGGCTGGCGGACTCGCCGTACGTCCCGGCCTCCGTCTCCTCGGGCGACGTCTCGCCCACGGCGCGCTGAGCCGTGGCGAACGCCGATTCCCTCCGCGCCTGGATTGGCCGCAGCGAGCGGCGAACGGACATCCTGGTGCCGTGGCCGCTCGCAGCACTCGCCGCCACGCTGGGCGACGAGGCGCCGCCCGTCATGGGCGACGCCGTGCCGCCGGGCGGCCACTGGCTGTACTTCCTGGACGCCACGCCGCTGACCCGGCTGGGCCCCGACGGGCACCCGCTGCGCGGCGGCTTCCTGCCGCCGGTGCAGCTGCCGCGGCGCATGTGGGCCGGCGGGCGCCTGACCTTCCTGGCCCCGCTGCGCGTCGGCGACACCGCCGAACGCCTGTCGGAGGTCGCCGACGTGCGGGTCAAGCAGGGCCGCACGGGCGAGCTGGTCTTCGTCCAGGTCCGCCATACCATTGGGACAGCACGGGGCGGCACGGCGCTGGTGGAGGAGCACGACATCGTCTACCGCGACCATGACGAGCCCGGCGCGCCGGCCCCGACACCGGAGCCGGCGCCCACGGACGCGGCGTGGACGCGCACCGTGCACCCCAGCCCGGTGATGCTGTTCCGCTATTCGGCGCTGACCTTCAACGGCCACCGCATCCACTACGACCGCCCCTACGCGGCCGAGGAGGAGGGGTATCCAGGCCTGCTGGTGCACGGGCCGCTGATGGCGACGCTGCTGCTCGACCTCGTGCGCCGGGCGCGGCCGGACGCCGCGATCGTCGGCTTCTGGTACCGCGCCATGGCGCCGGTGTTCGACACCGCGCCCTTCACGCTGAATGGCCATCCGGACGGCGACCGCGTCGACCTGTGGGTCACCGGCCCGGCGGGCGAGCTGGCCATGCGCGCCGAGGCGACGCTGGCATAGGAAGCTCTGGCGTAGGTCAGGCCGCCTTCAGCCGCGCGCTTTGCGAGAGGTGCCAGAGCGTGGCAGCGACGGCCAGGGCCAGCAGCGGCACCATGCCGACGTTGACGGCGGTCCAGCCGATCTGGCTGATCAGCCCGCCGGACGCGAAGCTGGCGACCGCCCCGGTGGCCGCCACCGCCATCTCCGCCATGCCCTGGACGCGCCCGCGCTCCTCGGCGGTGTGGGACTGCGTCAGCATGGTGGTGCCGGCGACGTACATGAAGTTCCACCCGATGCCCAGCAGCACCAGCCCCGCCTGGAAAAACGGCAGCGACTGGTCCCAGGCCGACACCGTGGCGCTCGCCGCCAGCACGGCCGCCCCCAGCGCCGCCACGGGCGCGGCACCGGTCCGGTTGATGATCCGCCCGGTCAGGAAGGAGGGCACGTACATGCCCAGCACGTGCCACTGGATGACGCCCGCCGCGTCGCCGACGGTGAGCCCGCAGCCGACCATGGCCAGCGGTGTCGCGTGCATCACCAGGATCATGACGCCCTGCCCCACCGCCACGTTGGCCGCCGCGGCGATGAAGATCGGCTGGCGGACGATCACCCCCATCGGCCGCCCGCCGCCGCCCGTCCCGCCAGCGGGACCGCGATGCTCGGCCAGCACCGCCACCGGCACCAGCGTGGCAAGGCCGAGGACGGACAGCGCCAGGAAGGACCCGGCGAAGGGGATCGGCGCCCACCAGTCCTTGGTCCACAGCGTCAGCGTCGGCGCGATCAGCGCCGCCAGGATGCCGCCGGTCAGCACCATCGACACCGCCCCGCCGCGCCGCTCCGGCGCCACGCCGTCGGCCGCCGCCAGCCGGAAGTACATGGACGCCGCCTGGAACACGCCGACCAGCGCCGTGCCGGCGCAGAACAGCGCGAAGCTGCCCCACACCACGGCGTAGGCGCAGACGATGCCGCCCAGCGCCGCCGCAGCGCCGCCCAGCGTGAAGCCGGCGCGCCGGCCGAAGCGCTGCATCAGCAGCGACACCGGCCCGGCGACGGCGATGTTGCCGATCATCATCAGCGCCAGCGGCAGCGTGGACAGCGCCGGCGACGGCGCCAGCTGCGCCCCCACGAGGCCGGCCAGCGTGACCGTGATCATCAGCGACGTGGAATAGAGCGCTTGGGCCAGCGCCAGCAGCGGCGCGTTGCGTCCGTAGGGCAGCAGCGTCATGTGACCTCAGGGTGCCGGGGTGCCCTGCGGCGCCACGACGGGGAAGTTGAAGAAGGTCTGCGGGAACGGCTCGTCGCGCAGGGTGAAGTGCCACCACTCCTCGGGCAGCGGCTTGAAGCCGTGCTTGCCCATCAGTTCGGCCAGCATGGCGCGGTTGTGGCGGGCGACGAGGCTGACGGCCGCGCTGTCCGGGTGCGACTTGGGGTCGAAGCAGTCGTAGTCGGTGCCGAAGTCCAGCCCGTTGTCGCGGAACCGCTGGGTGTAGGGCGCGCGGCAGTCGGCCAGCGCCGTCCTGCCCTCGATGTAGGTCTCCGGCGCGCGGGCGTCGGCGGGGATGACGGTGACGTCCACCGTGCTGCCGCGCGAATGGCCGGACTTCTCCGCCACGTAGCCCAGCTTGAAGAAGTCGGCCTTGTCCACCTCCGGGTAGAAGGCGGTCTTCATCGTCTGGTCGGCCACCTCCTTGCTCCAGCGCACGAAGTGGTCCACCGACATCTGCGGGCGGTAGCAGTCGAACACCTTGAGCCGCAGGCCGGACGCCGTCAGCTCGGCGTTGACCTTGGCCAGCGCCTCGGCCGCCGGGCGGGTGAGGATGCATTCCGGGGCATGGTAGCCGTCGATCGACCGGCCGATGAAGTTGTGCGGCCCGTAGTAGCGCATCTCCTGCACGATGGTCGGGTCCACGGCGCGCAGGTGAACGAAGCCGTCCGGCAGCGGACCGGCCTGCACGGACAGGCTGAACGAAAGGGCGGCGAGCAGCGCGGCGGCAAGGGTGCGGACGGACATGAGGACTCCGTTGGGGCGGATCCGGCGGAAACGCGGGAACGTGAGCTTGGCCTGATATTCCCGGCGCGGCAAGCGCCGGACGCGCGGGTCAGGCCCCCACCTTCGGCCGGTGGTGCACGGCCAGCCACACGGTGGGCGGGTCGGCCTGGGTCCAGGTGACGCGGTGGCGGACGTGCGAGGGGATGACCAGCCAGTCACCGTGCTTCAGCGTCCGCTCCGGCTCGCCGTCGATCTCCAGGCCGGCCGCACCCTGGACGACCAGCACGAACTCGTCCCACTCCTGGTCGTACCAGAACCCCTCGGGCGAGGACTGGCCGGTGGAGACGATGCGCTCGATGCGCACGGTGTCGCTTTCGGCCAGCGTGAAGATCAGCTCGTCGGGAACGTCCTTGGGAACGTGGCGCAGCAGGTTTTCCATGGCGGTTACCCCCACAGGTCCGGTTCCGGCGGGTGGACGAGCGCGCCGTCATAGCGCAGCCCCGGCACGCGATCTTCGGCCAGCAGAAGCGGCCCGTCCAGATCGACGAAGGATACCCCCTGCGCCAGCAGGACCGCCGGCGCCATGGCCAGCGACGTCGCCACCATGCAGCCGACCATCAGGCCGAACCCCGCCGCCTCGGCCGCCGCCTTGACGGCCAGCGCCTCGGTCAGCCCGCCGGTCTTGTCCAGCTTGACGTTGACGACCTGGTAGAGGCCCTTCAGCCGCTCCAGGCTGTCCAGCCCATGGAAGGACTCGTCGGCGCCCAGCGGGACCGGGCAGATCAGGCCGCGCAGCGCCTCGTCCTGGCCAGCCGGCAGCGGCTGTTCGATCAACTCGACGCCCAGTGCCGCGAACTCCGGCGCGAAGCGGTCGAGGTGGTCAAGCGTCCAGCCCTCGTTGGCGTCGACCACCAATCGCGCCGCCGGGGCCGCCGCGCGCACGGCGCGCACGCGCTCCAGGTCGCCCTCTCCGGTCAGCTTCATCTTGAGCAGCGGGTGGCGCGCCGCCACGTCCCGTGCCGCCGCGGCCATGGCCGCCGGCTCGTCGACGCTGAGCGTGTAGCAGGTGGTGAGCGGCCCCGGCGCCTGCGTCAGCCCGGCAAGGCGCCACGCGGGGACGCCGGCACGCTTGGCCTCCAGATCCCACAGCGCGCAGTCCAGCGCGTTGCGCGCGGCACCGGCCGGCATGGTCCGCTGCAGCTCGTCACGGCCGAGGCCGGCGGCCACCGCGTCGGCCATCGCCTCCAGCGCCGCGGCGACGCCGTCGACGCTCTCGCCGTAGCGGGCGTAGGGAACGCACTCGCCGCGCCCGCGCCGGTCGCCGTCCTGCACCTCGGCAACCACCACCTCGGCGGCCGTCTTGGCGCCGCGCGAGATGCGGAAGGCGCCGCGGATCGGGAAGCTTTCACGCCGAACAATAAGATGGCGGTCAACGAGGCGGCGGCGGGACACGGACATGATGGGCCTGCGGAACGGGACGCGCGGGGAGGCGCCGCGCACCCGTCCAGCATAGCCGCCCCCCGCCGCCGGTCAACGCGCGCGGGCCATGGTCTTCAGGCGATGGACCTTCCGGTCAATGCCCCTGCACGATGACGCCGTACCAGCCCAACCCGCGGTACGTCTCGTAGCCCGGCGTCAGCGAGAAGCCGACCGTGCGGCCGTCACCCTGCGCGTAATAGCCCATGGTGCGGCCATCGGTGCGCAGCGGGACCGTTTCCGTCAGGATGCCGCGCCCGTCGGAGGAGGCGATGACCCGGTGCCGCGCGTCGAGGAGCAGGCAGCGCGTGTGCTGGCGCTCCCCGTCCTCCAGCCGCACGCCTTCCACGACGGCGCGGGCCTGCGGCTCCCAGTCGAAGAAGATGCCCAGCACGCCGATGGGATCGCCGTCGGCGGTCCCGCCCTTGCGGATGGCGGTGGCGTAGGTCGCCACCGTGCGGTCGTCGAGCCGGCGGTTGCGGCCGACGTCGGCCACGGTGAACTCGCCGCCATGGCGGGTGGCGAGGCCCTGGCGGAACCACTGCTCGTCGGCCACGTTGGCGCCGACCGCGCCGGGATAGAACTTCGGCCGGCCGGTGGCGATGACGTTGCCCTTGAGGTCGGCGATCCAGAGGTCGAGGTAGACGGTGTAGGATTCCAGGATCACGCCCAGGCGCTGGGAGGCGTGCTCGCAATTGGCCGCCGTCGGATCGACGGCGCACTCCACGACCGCGCTGTCGGTCGCCCACCAGCGCACGTCGCAGGACCGTTCGTACAGGTTGCGATCGATGATCTCGATCATGTTGAGCGCCAGGTCGGCGAGGCGCTTGCCGCGCATCTCGCGCACCATCTCGCTGCCGGCGGAGGTCAGGTGGTCGACGCGGCTGGTGATCTCGCTGCGCAGGTCGCGGGTGATGGTGTTGACCTGCTTGGAGATCTCCGACACCTCGTTGGCCACCACTGCGAAGCCCCGCCCGGCGTCACCGGCCCGCGCCGCCTCGATCAGGGCGTTCATGGCCAGCATCTTGGTGCGGCGGGTGATGTCCTCGATCAGGGAAACCTTGCGGGAGGCGACGTCGAGCACCTCGCGCGACAGGTCGAAAAGCTGGTTGCTGCCTACACTCATGGCCATGCCTCTCCGTCACCCAATCCTTTGGTGAGACATGAATCAATTCTCGTGCCAACATTTATCAAGTTTTCACGATCGGCTGGAGACGTTGAGAAACGGGCGTTTGGCAGCCGAGCGGGACCAATAACCACAAAATAATTGCGACTATTTTCCTGTGACAATGCTGAAATATTTGGCAGCTGGTGCAATGCAACATCACAGCGAACGTGAAGGCGCGATCACAACGGGAACGCGGCGCCGGATTCGGTCATATTGCCGCACATTCCTGCAAGAATGTTCCGCCATCGCGCAAGAATGTCAGAAGCACTGCCCGTTTTTGCGGCAACACCCCAATGGATGGGCAAACGCCCAGTGCACAGGCATGCGCGCCGCGCGCGCTGCGGGGCGCCGGCTATACCTTCTGAGCAATGGGCAGGGCGGACGTGGCATGCCACCATTGGTTTCCGCAGCGAACAACAGAAAGGAGGTGATCCAATGTCTCATGGAGCCAATCCGGTCGTCGCCGCCGCGTTCGGCCTTGCCGCCCTCCTGACGGCAGGGATCGCCAGCGCCGAGTGCACGACGACTCACAAGAGCGTCAGCCTGCCGCAGACCCCGGCCGCCGACACCGCCTCCACGGGCGGTCAACAGTCGACGCCGAGCGGCACGCGCGGCTAAGACCGGGCGCCCATGCCATGACGGGCCGCCCCCGCAGAGGGGCGGCCCGTTTCATTTTGGATCGGCGGAACCGAGGGTCAGGCGACCTTGTGGATCTCGTCCAGGAAGACTTGCACCTCGTGCGCCAGCCGGTCGGCCTGCACGGCCATCTGCTCCGACGCGGCGAACACGGAATGCGCGGTGCCGCAGGTCCGCTCGGCGGCGGTGGTCACATCGCGGATGTCGTCGGACACGGCGCGCGTGCCGGCTGCCGCCTGGTCCATGTTCTGCACGATGTCGCGGATGGCACCACCCTGCCGCTCGATGGCCGAGGCGATGCCGCCGGCGATGCCGTTGATGTTGTGAATGGTCCGCGCGATGCCGACGATGGCGCCCACCGCCTGCTCGGTCGAGGACTGGATGCCGGCGATCTGCTGGCTGATCTCCCCCGTCGCCTTGGCCGTCTGATCGGCGAGGCGCTTGACCTCCTGCGCCACGACGGCGAAGCCCTTGCCGGCCTCCCCCGCCCTCGCCGCCTCGATCGTCGCGTTCAGCGCCAGCAGGTTGGTCTGCGACGCGATGTCGTTGATCAGCGTGATGACGTCGCCCACCGTCCGCGCGGCACCCGACAGGTCGCCGACCAGCGCGTTGGTGCGCTCCGCCTCGCCGGCGGCGTCGGAGGCGACGGAGGCCACCTGCTCCACCTGCCGCGCGATCTCGCCGATGGAGGCGGACAGTTCCTCGGTCGCCGCCGCCACGCTGCCGACGCTGGAGCCGGTCTGCGCCGCGGCGCTCGCCACCGACGAGGCCTTGCCGGTCGCCGTCTGCGCGTCGGTCTCCATGGAGCGCGCGCTCATCTCCAGGTGGTGCGCCGCACCCGCCACTTCGGAACAGACCTGACGGATCTGCCCTTCGAAGCGCTGGGTCACGCCGGCGAAGCCCTTCACCTTCTGCGCCATGGCGTCGGTGGCGGCGTTGATGGTGCGGCTGGCGTGCAGGAAGCTGCCGTCCATGCCCTTCAGCAAGATGCGGCGAAAATACTTGTTGGAGGAGACATAGGCCATCGACGCCGCCGCCTCGCGCACGAAGGCGTCGGTGCGGTCGATCATGTCGTTGAGGCCGTAGAACAGCTCGCCCAGGTCGCCCTTCTCGGTGACGCGGACGACGCGCGCCTCGAAGTTGCCGCGCCCGACCTGCCGGCACACCTCGGTCGCCTCGGCCACCGCGCGCGCGGCACCCCGCAGGCACAGCACCGCGGCGATGAGCGCGCCGAAGGCCGCCGCGCTGAAGCCGATCCGCACCACCGTGCCGCCCAGACCCAGCCCGTCGGCCGCGAGGTTCAGCACCTGCAGCAGCGCGGCCAGCGCCGCCAGCGCCGAAGCCTTAGAGAGAGAAGACGAATTCGTCATAGCCGATCCCCTTCTCGGTCAGCAGCTTCACCACGGTGCCGAAGGCCGCTTCCATACCCTGCTTGCGGTCCGCGTGGCTCTCTTCGATGTCCAGGAGCGTGCGGTAGAGCGGCACGACCTTGTCGATGGCCGCACGCTCGGGCACCCGGCGGCTGGAGTGGTAACCGACCACCGCGCCCTTGTCGTCGTAGCTCGGCGTAACGTGCGCGAACACCCAATAGTGGTCGCCGTTGCGCGCGCGGTTCACGACGTAGGCGAAGATCTCCTTCTCCGCCGCCAGCGTGTCCCACAACAACTTGAAGACGCAACGCGGCATGTCCGGGTGGCGCACGATCGAATGCGGCGCGCCGAGCAGCTCATCCTCGGTATAGCCGGCGATGCGCTGGAACACGCGATTCGCGTAGGTGATACGACCCTTCAGATCGGTCTTGCTGACGATCACTTCGTCTGCGTCGAAGAACCGTTCCACCCCGGTCAGGGGAACGTCACGTCGTGCCATACGGATGCCTCGAGGGCCCGGCGCGCGATGCCGCCGGGCTCATTGTTTCGGCGCTGTCATCTCCCTCCCGCCGTATTCGCCCGAAATACGGCGGGACGTTTGACATTAATGTGCACGGCCGTTTGCGGAAAGGTTAAAGTGTGTGTTGCTGCGCTGAAATATCGCGGCATCCGGTGGCCGGTCATTCCGGCGGGTGCGGCACGGTCAACACACGGCCGAGGGGTGGCGATTCGATGATCGCCTCCATGCCGTCCGGCCAGCGCACCTCGACCCGCTCCACCACACGGGCATCGCCCAGGCCGAAATGCGCCACCGGCTCCATCTGGCAGAGATAGCCGGAACCCGCGCACACCGCGCGCGTCTGCCGCCGTCCGTCGGCGAAGCAGGTCACCAGCGCACCGCGCGCCGGCGCGCCATAGGGGGTGAGCGGCTGCACGCGCAACCACGCGTTGTCGTTCGGCGCGGTGCGGTAGAGGGACAGCGGCTGCTCCGCCACGTCGCCGTGCGCGATCAGCAACTCCAGCCGCCCGTCGCCGTCGATGTCGGCGACCACCGCGCCGGTGCCGAAGCTCCGCTCCTCGACCGCGTCGCCCAGGTCGATCTCGGTCCACTGCTCGTGCCGCCACGCGAACAGGCGGTTCGGCCCGCCGCAGACGTTGAAGAACAGCTCCTCATAGCCGTCGTTGTCGAAATCGGCGGCGATCACCGTGCTGACGCGCGCGGGCATGGACATCTCGGAATCGGCGGCGTCGACGAAGCCGCCACCGGAGCGCTGGAGGTAGAGCCGCTGCGGCCCGTCCCAATGCCCGACCACCAGGTCCATATGCCCGTCGCCGTCGGCGTCCAGCGCCGCCACGCCGCGCCCGGCCAGACGGGAATCGGTGACGCCGCGCTCCTCGGCGATCTCCTCGAAGGTGCCGTCACCCAAGTTGCGGAACAGGAAGTTCGGCCCGCCCTCGTTGGCCGCGAAGACGTCCATGCGCTCCGACAGCAGCGGCAGGCAAACCAGCCCGCGTCCCGAGCCGATCAGGTCGAGCCCGGCTTCCTCGGCGGAGTCGACCAGCCGGCCGCGGCGGCCCAGTTCGTACAGGCGGAAGGGCGCCCCATCGCTGGCCAGCAGAAAACCGTAGCGCCCACGCCCGGCACGGTCGAGCACGGCAACGGAGCGGCCGGGCAGCCGGTTGGCCACGGCGGCGTTCTCCGACTGGCTCAGCAGGTCCATCCAGCGGTTGCCGAAGCCGGCGAACAGCCGGTCGCATGTCTCGTCGGACTCGTCGCCGCAATCGGTGTTGACGACGTAGATCTCCTCGCGCCCGTCGCCGTCCACGTCGGCGGCGGCCACGGCGAGCGCCATGCGCGAGGCGTCGGCCAGCACCGGGTCGGCGACGTCGCGCAACTGCTTGCCATCCCATTTGAGGACGAGGTTGGCGGTGCCATAGCCGGTGACGACGATCTCGAAGGCGCCGTCGCCGTCCACGTCGGTGACCGCCATCCCGTTGGACAGGCGCGGCCCGTTGCCGGCGATGAGCTGCGCGCAATCGAGGAACATCGACCTTCTCCTCCTCCCCACCCCGTCCCCACAGCTAAGCACCACTCGGCGCGGCCGTAAACCCGGACGGAAGGGGAGCGGAGGCGTAGAAAGCCCCTTGGCGGGCGCCCGTCGGCGCCCCGCGGCTCAGTGCCGCTTCGACACCCCGCCGTTGGTGAGCACCGAGCCGGCCGACGGGGCCGGGGAGGATGCGTTGGCCGGCTTGCCCGGCTCGGGCTTGCCGTTTGCGTTGCCGGGCTTCGCCTCGGCCCCCTTGGCGTCGGCCTTGGGCGCCTTGAGCTGGTCGCGGCTGGGCAGCTCGATGTTGACTTCCAGCGTCGAGCAGTCGCCGCCACGGTCAAGCTTCACCTCGACCTTGTTGTCGTCGATGTCGACGTATTTGGCGATCACCGCCAGCAGTTCCTGCTGGAGCATCGGCAGGTAGTCCGGGCCCGAGCGCCCGACGCGCTCGTGCGCCATGACGATCTGCAGACGCTCCTTCGCCTGGACCGCGGAGGGCTTCGGCGCGGAACGGAAAAAGCTGAAGATGCTCATGCCGACCTCCGCAGGAGGCGGCTGAACAGGCCCTTCTTCGGCACCGAAATGAAGCGGTGCTCGACGTCCTCGCCCAGGAAGCGGCCGACCGCGTCCAGGTAGGCTTGGCCGGCGTTCGAGGCCTCGTCGAGGATGACCGGCATGCCGATGTTGGAGGCGCGCAGCACCGCCTGGCTCTCCGGGATCACGCCCAGGAGCGGAATCGCCAGGATCTCCAGCACGTCGTCGACCTTCAGCATCTCGCCCTTCTCGACGCGCTCCGGGTCGTAGCGGGTCAGCAGCAGGTGCTGCGTGACCGGCTCCTCGCCCCGCTCGGCGCGGCGCGACTTGGAGTTCAGCACGCCCAGGATGCGGTCGCTGTCGCGCACCGACGACACCTCGGGGTTGGTGACGATGATGGCGTGGTCGGCGAAGTACAGCGACATCAAGGCGCCGCGCTCGATGCCCGCCGGGCTGTCGCAGACGATGTAGTCGAAGTCCTTGCACAGCTCGTTCAGGATGCGCTCGACGCCGTCCTTGGTCAGCGCGTCCTTGTCGCGGGTCTGCGAGGTCGGCAGGATGTACAGGTTCTCGACCCGCTTGTCCTTGATGAGCGCCTGGTTCAGCTTCGCTTCGCCGTTGATGACGTTGATGAAGTCGAACACCACGCGGCGCTCGCATCCCATCACCAGGTCGAGGTTGCGCAGGCCCACGTCGAAGTCGATGACGACCGTCTTGAACCCACGCAAGGCCAAACCGGTGGCAAACGCGGCGCTCGATGTGGTCTTGCCCACGCCGCCCTTGCCGGAGGTCATGACGATGATCTTGCCCAACGAGCCTCTCCTAAGAAGCTAGAGTTTCCGACAACCGATGTCCGCGCCGATCGGCGGCATCAGAGTGGCTGGATGTGCAGGTAGCCCTCGCTCAGCCGGATCTGCACGGGTTTCTTCACGACCGATTCGTCCATGTCTTCGCTGACGCGGTAGAGCCCACAGATGGAGACCAGCTCCGCCTCCAGGCTCTGGCAGAAGATCCGCGCCCCGGCGTCGCCCGAGATGCCGGCCAGCGCCCGCCCGCGCAGCGCGCCGTAGATGTGGATGTTGCCGTCGGCCAGCACCTCCGCCCCGTGGCTGACCGAGGCGGTGATGATCAGGTCGCACTTCTCGGCGTAGATCTGCTGGCCCGAGCGCACCGGCTCGTTCACCACCAGCGCAGGGCGGTACGCCGGCTCCGGCGGCGGGGCCGGCGGGGCGGCGGGGCCTTCCGGGGCGCGCACCACGTCCAGGCGCGCCGCGCGGCCGGCCGGCATCGGCACAAGGCCGATGGCCAGCGCCGCCTCCTGCACCGCGCGCGGGCCGCCCACGAAGCCGATGGGCAGCAGGTTCTGCTCGCGCACCTTCAGCGCGAAGCCGGTGACGTCGAAGCCGGCGATGCTCTCCGGCAGTTCGTCGAAGTCGAGCACGACCGGGGCGTGCCGGAAGAAGTTGGGCGCCTGGCGCACCTTGCTGGCGAGCAGCGAGAAGAAATTCGGCGACGCCGGGTCGACCACCTTCAGCACCATCATGGTGAAGGAGTTCCCCCGGAACTGGAACGGCGCATCCCGTTCGGCGACCTGACTGGCGCTGCTCACCGCCACCATCCTGACATTGACCCCGACAAGCCCCCGCGTTCTAGCGGGGTGCGCGCGTCCCGTTCAAGGGACTCGGCACCCGCAGGGAGTGACAATCGACAGGCCGCCGCCAAAACGGCACACCGCGCCGCGGAGCCCCCCGGCCTTCCCGGCCCGGCAACCCGCCAGCACGAACATGCGTATAGAGACGACCAATTGGGTTGGTCACCTAACCCACCACAAAGTATAGTAACGGATCTCCATATGGGGGGCAAAGGGTTTCGCCGGGGAATATAACGTCATCCTTTGCGCGCCGCGCACCGATTCGGCTCGCGCACAGATAGCAGCCCGGCCGACGCTTCGCGCGCGGTTGCGGCGATATGTCCCTCCCGGCACCATCCGCTTGGGACGCCGGCTCCGACAGGGTCGGCCGTCCGCGCCGACGGGCCACTCCGTGGAGGCCCCACAACATCTTGTATGAAACTTTTGCGTAAGCCGCAACTTTCGCTGACAAAGCGCGTTGCTCAGGTTATGGTTGACGCAGCGAGGCACTCTTCGGCCTACAGGTTTCGGCAGACGTGGAGTTCGGCTTGCACGATCCATCGTCCCTGGCGTCCCTCAAACCCTCCGCAGCCCCTCCGGGCTCGGCAGGACGGGCGTCCGCCTCGCAACGGCAAGCCGGCGTCGGGCACGTTCCGCAGCATCACCGCCAGCACAGACACCGTCAGCACGCGGCCTCCCTTGCGGGAGGTTTTTTTGTGCCCGCCGTCAACCCGCCTACCCCCATGACGTGAGGAGAGCGATATGGCGAAGCGCCAGACCAAAGGCAGCGCTGCCGCGCAGGCGACCGACGCGAAGGTCCACCCGCTGTTCCCGAGCACCGGGTGGGATCCCCTGATGCCGGAGGATCGCCGCGACCAGAGCTACCTCCGCAAGGTCAAGCCGCAAAGCGACAACCAGCGCCACCTTCTGGAGGCGATCCAGTCGCACAACCTCGTGGTGGCGCTCGGCCCCGCCGGCACCGGCAAGACCTACCTCGCCATCTCCTCCGCCGTGGAGGCGCTGGAAAGCGGCAAGGTCGACCGCATCGTCCTCTCCCGCCCGGCCATCGAGGCCGGCGAAAGCATCGGCTACCTTCCCGGCGACATGCACGAGAAGATGGCCCCCTTCCTGCGCCCGCTGTACGACGCGCTGGCCGACCGGCTGGGCGGCAAGCGGCTGCGCCAGCTGATGCAGGAAGGCACCATCGAGATCGCCCCCGTCGGCTTCATGCGCGGCCGCACGCTGAACAACGCCTTCGTGGTGATCGACGAGGCGCAGAACTGCACCTACGCGCAGATCAAGATGCTGCTTACCCGCCTGGGCTGGCACTCCACCATGGTGCTGACCGGTGATCCGGACCAGACCGACCTGCTCGACAACCTCTCCGGCCTCGCCGACATCGCCCGGCGGCTGGAGGCGGTGGACGGCATCGCGGTGGTCCGCCTGACCGAGACGGACATCGTCCGCCACCCGCTGGTCGCCAGCATGCTGACCGTGCTGTAAACCCACACGCCAACTGGTATTACCAATCTGAGCGCGCACTCCCGCCAGGGGGTGCGCGCTTTTGTCTACATACGGTGAAGTGCGGACCACCTTGACGGAATCGATGAATCAAACCTAAACATAATAAAAAATTTTAGCGGAATTGCCGGGACCGGACACCCCAACGCAACAGCCGCCAACGACGAATCAGGCAAGGGGAAACGCACCGTGTTGGACCGCATCGGCATCAAGGGGAAGATATCCGTCATCCTCGGCGTCTCGGCGCTGGGCCTCGTCCTCGTCTTCGCGCTCAGCCTGCTGGGCCTGCGTGGCGAGCTGTACAAGGACCGGCACGACAAGGCGAAGAGCGTGGTCGAGGTCGCCTACACCCTCGTGGCCCACCACGAGGCGCTGGCGCGCAAGGGTGCCCTGACCGCCGAGCAGGCGCAGGCGGCCGCCAAGGAGGCGCTGCGCGCGCTGCGCTACAGCGGGGAGGAGTACTTCTTCATCAGCGATCTGGCACCGCGCATGATCATGCACCCCTTCAAGCCGGAGCTGGAGGGGAAGGACATGTCCGACAACAAGGACCCCAACGGCAAGCGCCTGTTCGTCGAATTCGCCGCCGTCGCCCAGGGCGGCGGCCAGGGCTTCGTCGATTATCTGTGGCCGAAGCCCGGCGCCGCCCAGCCGGTGCCCAAGATTTCCTACGTGCACGGGTTCCAGCCGTGGGGCTGGGTGATCGGCTCGGGCATCTACGTCGACGACGTGGAGACGGCGTTCTGGAACGCGGCGCTGCGCATCGGCGGCATCGGCCTGCTGGTCATCCTGGCCGGCATCGGCGTGGCGCTGCTGGTCAGCCGCACCATCGTCGGCCCGATCAAGTCGATGACCGCCGTCATGCAGCGCCTCGCCGACGGCGACACCGACCTCACCGTGCCCGGCATGGGCCGCGGCGACGAGATCGGCACCATGGCCCGCACGGTCGAGGTGTTCCGCGAGCATCAGGTCGCCCTGAAGGCCCATTGGGAGCGGCAGGAGGTCGAGCACCGCGTGACCGAGCAGCGCGCCCGCGCGCTCGAACGCCTGACCGAGCTGTTCGACGCCACCGTGTCCAACATGGTCGGCGAGGTGTCGAAGGCGGTGGAGGGGCTGGAGACGACGGCCGCCGGCCTGTCCAGCACCGCGGACCGCAACCTGCAGCAGGCGGCCTCCGTCGCCAGCGCCTCGCAGCAGGCCTCGGCCAACGTGCAGACCGTGGCGGAGGCGGCCGAGGAGCTGTCGAAGGCCATTTCCGAGATCAGCCATCAGGTGACGGTCAGCGCGCAGATCTCCGGCCACGCGGTGGAGGCGTCGCGCCGCGCCGACGGGCAGATCGCCAGCCTGGGCAACGCCACGCAGAAGATCGGCGAGGTGGCCGACCTGATCACCTCCATCGCGTCGCAGACCAACCTGCTGGCGCTGAACGCCACCATCGAGGCGGCACGCGCGGGCGAGGCCGGCAAGGGCTTCGCCGTCGTCGCCAACGAGGTGAAGAACCTCGCCACGCAGACCGCCAAGGCGACCGAGGAGATCGCCGCCCAGATCGCCGGCGTCCAGCAGGCGACCGGCGAGGCGGTGGACGCCATCCGCGAGATCGCCGCCATCATCGGCCAGAGCGACGAGATCGGCACCTCCATCGCCGCCGCCGTGCAGGAGCAGGGGGCCGCCACCGGCGAGATCGCCCGCTCCGCCACCGAGGCGGCGCAGGGCACAGAGCAGGTGTCGTTCAGCATCACCGGCGTGTCGTCGTCGGCGCAGGAGACGGAGGAGGCCGCCCGCACGCTGCTGACCGCGGCGCAGAGCCTGACCACCCAGGCCGAATCCCTGAAGTCGGTGGTCGACAGCTTCCTCATCAACGTCGAGGCGGTGAACGCCGCCGGCATCGACGACCTGCACGCCACGACCGGCAAGGACCTGTTCATGACCTGGGGCGACGGGCTGTCGGTCGGCGACGAGGACATCGACAACGACCACATGATCCTCGTGGGCCTCGTCAACCGCGTGCACGACAACGTCCGCAAGGGCCGCTCGCACGCGGTGACCGGCGAGGCGGTGGAACAGCTGATCGCCTACACCGAGCTGCACTTCACGCACGAGGAGCAGACGATGCGCGACGCCGCCTACCCGCGCTTCGAGGAGCACCGCGCCCAGCACGAGGACCTGCTGAAGCGCGTGCGCGACCTGCACCGCCGCCTGAAGGCCGGGGAGGACGTCAACGACGCGCTGCTGCGCCTCGTGCGCGACTGGCTGTGCGAGCACATCCAGCGGTACGACGTGCAGGTCGGCCAGCACCTCGCCGGCCGGACCCGTCTGGCGGCGTGAGGAAACGGGCGCCGGCCCGTGTGGTCCGGCGCCCACTCTCCGCGCTACGCCGCCGCGCGGTCGGGAATGGCGGCCTGGATGCGGTCGAGCACCGCGCCGACCGCACCCGCCCCGTCCTCCAGCGCCTCCAGCGCCAGAGAGAACTGGTTCGGCGGGGGCAGGTCGAAGGTGACGGAGATTTCGCCCTCCTCCAGCCGCATGCGTCCGCCGAAGCGGTTGGACAACGCGCGCATGCGCGTGTTCTCCGCCTGGACCAGCATGTGGACGGTGTGGATGGACCGGTTGCGGGCGATGGTCAGCGCCCGGCGCACCAGGGTGGTGCCGACCCGCTGTCCCTGCAGGCCGCCTTCGACGCTGACCGCCAGTTCCGCCTGATCGGGCCACAGCAGGCGGTCGGTGCACAGCACCACGGCCGCGCGCAGTTCGCCCTGCACGAACCCGCCGACCGCGATCGTCCGGCGCCAGTCCAGGTTGCGGCAGTGCTGCTTGATGACGTCATCCGAGACGGTCCCGGCGAAACGTGCGTAGCGGTCAGCCCGGCTCAACCGAAGGAGATGCTCCTCGTAAAGGGCCATTTCCGTCGGCAGCATTTTGCGAAAGACAGGCATGCTCTTGCTCACGTTGTCAAAACGGTGACACACGGTCTCAGAGCGTCCGTCCCTTGATGCTCCCGTTCTTGTCGGATATTGGAGCTGCGCCGGCCGTTGCCTCGGCCAGTCGCTATATTGCACTGCAACATGGCCCGCAATCCAGAGGGCTCAACCCTATCGAAAGCATAGCTGCCCTGACTGTGGCGTGGCCGCAACAGTTGGCGGCGCGCCGGGTGCCCGTTATGCTGCGCCGCGCAGCGCAGGGGACGACACGGAAAGGACGAAGGCGGACGGCCATGAGCATCTGGGGCAAGATCCTCGGCGGGGCGGCGGGCTTCGCCATCGGCGGGCCGCTCGGCGCGCTCATGGGGGCGCTGGCGGGGCACGCCGTCGACCTCGTCCGCACCGACGAGACGGCCGGCAAGAAGCCGCCGGAAGAGGCGATCAAGTCGATCGCCTTCACCGTCGGCGTCATCGTGCTCTCGGCCAAGATGGCCAAGGTCGACGGCACGGTGAAGCGGGTGGAGATCGACACCTTCAAGCGCCTCTTCCACGTTCCGTCCGACGAGATGAAGAACGTCGGCCGCGTCTTCGACCTGGCGCGCCGGGATTCGGCCGGCTTCGAGGTCTACGCCCGGCAGATCGCCGCGCTATTCGAGGAACGGCACGCCGTCCTGGAGGAGCTGCTGGCCAGCCTGCTGCGCATCGCCGAGGCCGATGACGAGGTGCACGACGCGGAGATGGACTACCTGCGCGCGATCGCCGCCATCTTCGGCTTCGACGACGCCGAGTTCCGCCGCATCATGGCCGAGCACTGCGTCCTGTGCGGCAAGGCGGAGACCGACCCTTACGCCGTGCTGGGCGTGAACCGCGGCGACGATGCGGCGGCGATCAAGGCGGCCTACCGCCGTCTCGTGCAGGAGCACCACCCCGACCGGCTGATCGCCCAGGGCATGCCGGAGGAGTTCGTCGAACTGGCCAACGACAAGATGGCGGCCATCAACGCCGCATACGACCAGATCCAGAAAGAACGCCAGCTGGCGTGACGCCGGCCCACCCCGTCAGGGGGTCTGCGGCGCGCCGGCCGGCGGCGTGGAGGACGCGGGGGCGGCTGGCGCGGCGGCCGGCGTTCCCGCCGCGTTGCCTGCCAGCGTCGACACGCGCTTGTCGAGGAGATCGGGGACGAGGCGCTCCAGGAAGCCGGCGACGAAGCCGACGATCAGCACCATCTGCCACGTCATCTGCCCGCCCGACAGCGTCGCGTCGCCCACCTTCACGTTGGGCACCACGCCGGACCCGATCAGCAGCAGCAGCACGCCCGCCGAGATGACGCCGATGCCCAGGCGCAGGACGCCGTCGGTGATGTTGTCGACGCGGTCGATGTCCAGCCCCACGCTGCGGCTCCGGATGCCCAGCGCGATGGAGAAGGCGGCGCCGACCAGCCCGGCCTTGGCCGCCAGCCACAGGTTGTCGGCCGTCTGCGTGAAGGGGTACAGCCGGCTGGCGATCGCCAGGACCACCATCATGACGGCACCCGCCCCGGCCGCCCAGGCCAGGTATTCCAGCCGTCCCGCCGCCGCGCGGTCGAGCAGCAGCTGGGCCTTGGCGGCCGTCAGCGCGTCCTTGCCCGCCTGGCTGTCGCCGTCGAGCGCCAGCTGCAGGCCGTAGGCGATCTTCCAGTAATACGCGACCGGCTCCCGCCAGCCCTTGAGCAGCGCGTTCAGCTCCGCCCGCACCGGGGCCAGCGGCTGCATGTTCTGGCGCTGCTGCTTTTCCACGGCAGGATCGTCGGCGTACTGCACCTGGACGTCGCCCGCGTAGTAGATCGCGTATTCGCCGGGCTTCGCCGCGTAGACGTAGGTGATCTCGACATGCCGCGAATCGTGGTTGCCGATGTGGATGTCGGCCACCCGCAGCGTCGGGCAGTCGGAGGGCGGCACGGCCGGCGTTGCAGCTGGCGTCGCCGCCGGGGCCGCGGGATCGTTGGCCGGTTCGCCGAGCGGCACCGCGACCACCGGCTGCACCACCGGCGCGGCCTGGACGGCGGGCGCGCCCGGATCACTGTCGCCGGGGGGTTGATCGACGGTCGAAGCGGCATCCGACATCACGCACTCCATTCGCACATCGGCCTTAGTACTAGGCAGATTGGCGCAATTAGAAGTTTATGTAAAAGGCTATTTTCCGGGCATTCATGACTATGCACCGGGCCGCTCACCGGGATGGAACGGGCGGACCTCCCCTGCGCGCAATGGGGGTCGCGAAAACGGCGGGCGGCGCGATATACAGGGGCTCCGTCCACTCGCCCGATCCGGATCCATGGCCCCTCCCGCCCCCATCGTCGCCCTGCAGGGCGTCGCCGTCACCTTCGGTGGCCGGCCGCTGTTCGAAGGCCTCGACCTCGCCATCGCCCGCGGCGACAAGGCCTGCCTCGTCGGCCGCAACGGCACCGGCAAGTCGACGCTGATGAAGGTGCTGGCCGGCATGATCCAGCCGGATGGCGGATCCGTGTTCGTGCAGCCCGGCGTGCGCGTCGCCTACCTGCCGCAGGAGCCGGACTTCGCCGGGTTCGCCAGCGTGCACGACTACGTGGCCGCCGGCCTGCCCGCACCCGAGCAGGACGAGGCGCACCGCGTTGACGCCATGCTCGACCACGTGGGCATCGCCGGCCATCTGGCGCCCTCCACGCTGTCGGGCGGCGAGGCGCGCCGCGCGGCGCTGGCCCGCACGCTGGTGGGCGAGCCGGACGTGCTGCTGCTGGATGAGCCGACCAACCACCTGGACCTCCCCACCATCGAGTGGCTGGAAGAGGAGCTGCAGGCCTACCGCGGCGGCTTGCTGCTGATCAGCCACGACCGCGCCTTCCTCAACAAGCTGGCCAAGCGCACGCTGTGGCTCGACCGCGGCGCCATCCGGGCCACCGACCGCGGCTTCGCCCAGTTCGAGGAGTGGCAGGCCGAGGTCTTCGCGTCCGAGGAGATCGCCGCCCAGAAGCTCGACCGCAAGATCGAGGGCGAGATGAAGTGGCTGCGCGAGGGCATTTCCGCCCGGCGCACCCGCAACATGGGCCGTGTGCGCGCGCTGATGCAACTGCGCACCGACCGGGCCGAACGCATCAAGGGCGGCCAGCAGGCCAAGCTGGCCATTGCCGAGGGCGAGCGCGGCGGCCGGCTGGTGATCGAGGCGGAGCACATCGCCAAGACCTTCGACACGCCGGAGGGGCGCAAGGTCATCGTCAACGGCTTCTCCACCCGCATCCTGCGCGGCGACCGCGTCGGCCTGATCGGCCCCAACGGGGCGGGCAAGTCGACGCTGCTGAAGATGCTGACCGGCCAGCTGGCGCCCGACAGCGGCACCGTGAAGCTGGGCACCAACCTGGAGCCGGCCTACTTCGACCAGCGGCGCGAAGGACTGGACCCGGAGGACACCATCCGCCGCGTGCTGTGCCCCTTCGGCGGCGACAGCGTCATGGTAAACGGCCAGCCGCGCCACGTTGCCGGCTACATCCGGGACTTCCTGTTCGACACGCGCCAGCTGGACAGCCCGGTCAAGAGCCTGTCGGGCGGCGAGCGCAACCGGCTGCTGCTGGCCCGTCTGTTCGCCCGGCCCAGCAACCTGATGATCCTGGACGAGCCGACCAACGACCTGGACATGGACACGCTGGACCTGCTGGAGGAGGTGCTGGGCGACTACCAGGGCACGCTGCTGCTGGTCAGCCACGACCGCGACTTCCTCGACCGGCTGGTGACCAGCACCATCGCGGTGGAGGGCGACGGGTCGGCCATCGAATACGCCGGCGGCTATTCCGACTATCTGGTGCAGCGCCGCCCGACGGCGGCCAAGACCGCCGCAACGCCCAAGGCGAAACCCGCCGAGGCCCCCGCGCAGGCGGCCAAGCCGCGCGGCAAGCTGAGCTACAAGGACCAGCGCGAGCTGGACGAGCTGCCCGGCCGCATGGACAAGCTGGGCGCGGAGATCGCGAAGCTGGAGGCGGCGCTGGCCGACCCCGACCTGTTCGCCCGTGATCCCGCCAAGTTCCAGAAGACGTCCGAGGCGCTTCATGCCCGGCAGGCCGAGCTGTCGGCCGCCGAGGAGCGCTGGCTTGAGCTGGAGGCGCTGCGCGAGGAGCTTGAAGGCGGGCGCGCATGACGCCGCAGGATGTCGGGCTGGCACTGCTGGTCATGGCGCTGTGGGGGTTGAACTTCGTTGCCGCCAAGATCGGCTTGGCGGAATTCCCGCCGATGCTGCTGATGGGCATGCGCTTCACGCTGGTGGCGGCGCTGCTGCTGCCGTTCGTGCGGATGCCGCGCGGCAAGATGCGCGGCATCTTCCTGCTGTCCGTCATCCTGGGCACCGTCCACTTCCCGCTGATGTTCAACGGCATCAAGGGGCTGGACGCGGCCACGGCGTCGGTCGCGGCCCAGTTGCAGGTGCCCTTCGCCTCGCTGCTGGCGGCGCTGTTCTTCAAGGACAAGCTGGGCTGGAAGCGCGCCTTCGGCATGGTGGTGGCGTTTGCCGGCGTGCTGCTGATCGCAGGCGAGCCGCGGCTGGCCGGCAATTTGACGCCTCTGGTCCTGGTGGTGCTCGCCAGCCTCGCCTTCGCTCTGGCCAGCGTGCAGATCAAGCGGCTGGGGGCGGTCGACGGCTTCGCGCTCAACGCCTGGATGGGGCTGTTCGCCGCACCCCAGCTGCTGGTCCTGTCGCTGCTGCTGGAGCGCGGGCAGGTGGAGGCCATCACGAACGCCACCCTGTGGGGCTGGGGTGCCCTGGTCTTCATCGCCGTCATGGCGACCATCGTGGCCTATGGTCTGTGGTACCGTCTGCTGCGGCGCTACGACGTCAACCAGGCGGTGCCGTTCATGTTGCTGGTGCCGCTGTTCGGCGTGGCCTCGGGCGTGCTGCTGTTGAACGAGCCGCTGACGTGGCGCCTCGCGCTGGGCGGCCTCGTCACCGTCGCCGGGGTCGGCGTGATCGTGCTGCGGCTGCCCAAGGTGGTGAACGAGAAGGTGACCAATCTGACGTGACCGGGTCTGGCGTGACGCGCATCCTCGACCTTCCCTCCCCCAACCATGGGCCGCGGGCCGACGGCGCGCGGGTGGAGCTGCTGATCCTGCACTACACCGGCATGCCCACCGTCCGCCACGCGCTGGACCGGCTGTGCGACCCGGCGGCGCAGGTCAGCGCCCACTACACGGTGGACGAGGACGGCACCGTCTACGCCCACGTGCCGGAGGAGCGGCGCGCCTGGCACGCCGGGGTGAGTTCGTGGCGGGGAATGGCGGACGTCAACAGCCGGTCCATCGGCATCGAGATCGTCAACCCCGGGCACGAGTTCGGCTACCGCCCCTTCCCGGCCGTGCAGATGGACGCGGTTGAGGACCTCTGCCGCGCCATCGTCGCCCGGCACGGCATCCGGGCGGCGGACGTGCTGGGCCATTCCGACATCGCGCCCGCGCGCAAGGAGGACCCGGGCGAGCTGTTCGACTGGCCCCGCCTCGCCCGCGCCGGGATCGGCCTATGGCCGGAGCCCACGGCGGCCGACGACGGGCCGTTCGACGAGGCGGAGGTGCGGGGCCTGCTGGCGCGCTACGGCTACGACGCGGAAGCGCCGCGGGCGCTGCTGTCCTTCCAGCGGCACTTCCACCCGGAGTCCCTGACCGGCGCGGCGGACGCCGAGACGGTGCGGCGGCTGCGCGCGCTGGTGCGGATGGCCGGGCGCTGAGCGGTCAGGCGTCGCGGCGGCGGGGGGCGTCGGGGTCCGGCTCAGCGCCGGCACCGCCGCCCTGGCCGTACTTCATGCGGCGCATCTTCTCGGCGACGCGGGCGATCTCCTCGGGCGGCAGGATAGCGGGCTCGCCGAGCGACAGCGCGTGCACGTACTGGCGGGCCAGCGTCTCCACCTCCACCGCCAGCGCCAGGGCCGCGTCCAGCGTCTTGCCCAGCACCACCATGCCGTGGTTGCCCAGCAGGCAGGCCGTGCGCCCCTCCAGCGCCTTCAGCGCGTTGTCGGAAAGCTCCTGCGTGCCGAAGGTGGCGTAGGGGGCGCAGCGGATGTCGTTCCCGCCGGCCACGGCGACCATGTAGTGGAAGCTGGGGATGCCGCGCCCGTGCACGGCCAGCGCGGTGACGAAGGTGGGGTGGGCGTGCAGCACCACGTCCATGTCCGGGCGGGCCGCCAGCACGTCGCGGTGGATGCGCCATTCCGAGGACGGCCGCCGCTCCCCCACATAGGTGCCGTCGAAGCCCATGGGAACGATGTCCTCGGGCGTCGTGCGGTCGTAGGCGAGGCTGGAGGGGGTGACCAGGAAGCCGCCGTCGACGCGCACCGACAGGTTGCCCGACGAGCCCTGGTTGATGCCCAGCCGGTTCATGGCGAGGCAGGTGTCGATGATCGCCTGGCGGAGGTCGCGGGTGTCGGGCGTGCTCATAATGGGTCCTTGGGTGTCGGGTGGTTCGAGGGAGCCATGCGGGTGCCGCGCCGTCAAGGCCGCCGGTGGGGGGCGAGGTCCCAGAGCTTGACCACCGCGTCGTAGCCGGCGGACAGCGCCGTGCCGCCGTCGGGCGTGCAGGCCAGCGCCCACACCGGCTTCTCGTGCCCCTGGAAGGATGCGAGCGGCTTGTGCGTGGCGGCGTCCCACAGCCGCACGGTGCGGTCGCCGCCCCCGCCGGTGAGCAGGGCGCGCCCGTCCGGCGTGTAGGCGACCGACGTGATGAACCCCTCGTGCCCGTGCCAGCCGCCCAGCGGCTTCAGGTCCGTCAGGTCCCACAGGCGCACGGTTTCGTCGCTGGACACGGTGGCGGCGGTGCGGCCGTCCGGCGCCACGGCCACACCATTGACGCTGCCCTCGTGCCCCTCCAGCACGGCCAGCTCCCTCCAGTCGGCGGTGTCCCAGACGCGGATCTGGAAGTCGTAGCCGACGGAGACCAGCCGCGTGCCGTCGGGGGTGAAGGCGACGCCGTTGACGTTGGCGGTGTGGCCGTTCAGCGTCGCCACCACGGCACCGGTGTCCACGTCCCACACCTTCACCGACGGGTCCCAGCTGGCCGAGGCGAAGCGCCGCCCGCCCGGCTCCACCGCCAGCGACACGACGTTGCCGGCGTGCCCCGCGAAGGTGCGCAGCTCCGCGCCCGTCTCCAGGTCCCACAGCTTGATGGCGGCGTCGCGGCTGCCGGTCAGGCCCTGCCGGCCGTCGGGCAGGAAGGCCACGGCGTTGACGCCGCCGTCGTGGCCCTGGAGGACGCGCAGTTCCTTGCCGGCGGGCAGATCCCAGAGAATGGCGGAATAGTCCCAGCCGCCGGTCAGGGCGCGGGTGCCGTCCGGCGACACGGCGACGGCGTTGACCATGGCGCCATGGCCGATCAGGTCGGCGCGGGCCGGGGCGGTGGCGAGGAGCAGGGCGAGGAGAAGGATGACGGCCGTAATGTAACCGGATGCAACACGATGAAACAGGATTCGCCCATGTGTTTCATTGGGGAGCCTCGTGCACGGCGGGCTCCGTCGGCGGTGAGGGGGTTGGATCGCTTGCCGCATCGTTCACCGCACCGGTTCAGCGCCTGTTGCCACGTCGGCAGGAATGATGATCTACAGTAGGAATATTGTCAACGCGGGCGGGGGCTTGGATCGCCGCGAACGCGGGTGTATGTTCAAGGGGATTTTCAACGGAGGCGCTTGTGGCGGCCGGCGACACCCCTGAAGTTCTGGCGAAGATCGACCTGCTGATCGAACTGGTGCGCCGGCAGGACGCGCGGATCGATCGGCTGGAGGTGGCGCTCGTCGGATCCGTGTCGGAATTGCGCAAGGATCTCACCGATGCTGTTGGGGGGCTGCGCCAAGATCTCAACAACACCGTTGCGGAACTCCGCCAGGATCTCAACATCGCCACCGCTGATCTTCGCCAGGACCTGAATGATTCAACAGCCGGCCTGCGCCAGGACCTGAACAACAACGTAGCGAACCTGCGCAAGGAAACCGCCGATGTCAGGGAATACGTGGCCGAATTCCGCGGCGAAGTGCGTGGCCTCCTGAACGGCATGAGCCAGCGCATCAGCGACGTCAACGCCCGCCTGCCCGTCCCCATCGCCTACAACCCGCCCAACAAGCCGGCGGCGGAGTAACGGGAACTCCCGTCCCAACCGCCGCCGTTCCCGGTCGTTCCCGCCGCTCACTCCGCCGGGGCGTGGCCGTGGTGGCCGCCGGGGCGGGGGCCGGGGCGTTGGCCCTTCACCTCGGCCAGCCAGAGGGCGTGGTGCTCGCGCGCCCATTCCTCCTCCACCTGGCCGGTGCTCATGGCGGCGAAGGCGCCTTCCATGCCGATGGAGCCGATGTAGATGTGGCCGATGATGATCACCACCATGGCCAGCGCCGCGATGGCGTGGACGGTCTGGTAGAACTGCATGTCGGCCATGGTCCCGAAGTAGAACGGGAACAGCAGCTGCACGCCGGTGTAGCCCAGCACGGCACCGCCGACGATCACCGACCAGAAGATCACCTTCTGCCCGGCGTTGAACTTCTTGGCCGGCGGGTGCACGCCCTTGCTGAACAGGCCGCCCGCGCGCAGGATCCAGCCCACGTCGGTGCGGTCCGGCAGGTTGTGGCGGATCCACAGCAGCAGGGTCAGCACCACGCCCAGGATGAAGGCGAAGCCCAGGTAGTTGTGCGCCAGCTTGCCCCAGCCGGCGAGCAGCGCGAACGGCTCCGGCCCGATCAGCGGCAGGAGCGCCCAGCGGCCGTACAGAACGTTCAGCCCGGTCAGCGCCAGCACGATGAAGCTGCCGGCGGTCAGCCAGTGGGTGGCGCGCTCCAGAAGGTTGAAGCGTTCCACCGTGCGGCCGGTCTTCGGCCCGTCGATGCGGATGCGGCCGCGCAGCAGGAAGAACAGCGCCAGCATGGCCAGGATGCCGCCCATGGCCCAGGTGCCGTAGGTGACGATGGGGCCGTTGCGCAGGTGCCGCCACGCCTCGCCGTCCGACTGGATCAGGACGCCGGCGCGCGGGTTGGGCAGCGTGGTGCTGCCGGCGGCACCCTGGCGGATGGCGTGCCACAGGTCGGCCTCCGTGGCGCCGGCGGCCGACTGGGTGGGCACCGCGGGCATCGGTTCGCCCGCCCGCACCGGCGGCGCACCGGCGGCGACGGCCACCACGAGAAGGAGCGCCAGCCCCAGCGAACAGGTCAGCGCCGCCTTGGTCCACGACGTCATCTGTCTCTCCCCGATCATTTATTGCCCTCCCCTGCCCCCGCCGGGGGAAGGAGGGCCCCAAGCTCCGCTTGGGGAGGGTGGGGGCAACGGCGTTCCAAGAATCCGTGGGCCGTAGGTTGGGTTGAGCCGCAGGCGAAAACCCAACGTTTTCGTTATGCCGGCAGCGTTGGGTTTTCGCTGGCGCTCAACCCAACCTACGCGTGGATCCTCGGGAAGGCCGTTGCCCCCACCCTCCCACGCTGCGCGTGGGTCCCTCCACGGTCGCCCGCAAGTCGGGCGACCGCGTTTCGCCTACAATCGCCTCCGGCGCTTGTTGCCTTCGGCACCGGCTCCACGCCCCCTGCGGAGCAGGGGGAGGGTTTTGCGTCTTACGACCCCGACTTCATCTGGTACGCCGTGCCCCAGCCCCAGGCGCCGGAGCCGAAGCCGCGCGCCACCACGCGCTCGCGGTAGATGTTGGCCACCTTGTCGCCGTCACCGGCCAGCAGCGCCTTGGTCGAGCACATCTCAGCGCACAGCGGCAGCTTGCCCTCGGCCAGGCGGTTGCGGCCGTACTTCTTGTACTCGGCGTCGGAGTTGTCGGCCTCCGGGCCGCCGGCGCAGAAGGTGCACTTGTCCATCTTGCCGCGGGTGCCGAAGTTGCCGGCCTGCGGGTACTGGGGCGCGCCGAACGGGCAGGCGTAGAAGCAGTAGCCGCAGCCGATGCACAGGTCCTTGTTGTGCAGGACCACGCCTTCCTCGGTCTGGTAGAAGCAGTCCACCGGGCACACCGCCTTGCAGGGCGCGTCCGAGCAGTGCATGCAGGCGACCGAGATCGAGCGCTCGCCCGGCTTGCCGTCGTTCAGTGTGACCACCCGGCGGCGGTTGATGCCCCAGGGCACCTCGTGCTCGTTCTTGCAGGCCGTGACGCAGGCGTTGCACTCGATGCAGCGGTCCGCGTCGCACAGGAATTTCATGCGGGCCATGTTCGTGTCCTTCCCCTGGGTCAGGCCGCGGTGATGCGGCAGAGGGTGACCTTGGTCTCTTGCATCTGGGTCACCGAGTCATAGCCGTAGGTGGTCGCCGTGTTGGCGGCCTCGCCCAGCACGATGGGATCGGCGCCGGCCGGGTACTTGGACCGCAAATCCTGGCCCTGGAACCAGCCGCCGAAGTGGAAGGGCATGAAGGCCACGCCACGGCCGACGCGTTCGGTGACCTGGGCCTTGACCTTCACCTTGCCCTTCTCGGCACCCTCGACCCACACGGTCTGGCCGTCCTTGATGCCCAGGTTGTTGGCGTCGGTGGGGTTCACCTCGACGAACATGTCCTGCTGCAGCTCGGCCAGCCAGGGGTTGGACCGGGTCTCGTCGCCGCCGCCCTCGTACTCCACCAGACGGCCCGAGGTGAGGATGATCGGGTATTCCTTCGACAGGTCGCGGTCCTGGATCGACTTGTAGAGGGTCGGCAGACGCCAGCTCTTGGTGTCCTTGTAGGTGGGGTACGCGGCCACGAGGTCGCGGCGGGGCGTGTACAGAGGCTCGCGGTGCACCGGCACCGGATCGGGGAAGTTCCAGGCCACGCAGCGCGCCTTGGCGTTGCCCGGCGGGTTCAGGCCGTGCTTGATCGCCACGCGCTGGATGCCGCCGGACAGGTCGGTGGTCCAGCTGACCGCACCGATCTTCTCGCCGCCGATCTTGGAGATCACGGCCATTTCGGCCTCGGTCAGGTCCTTGTCCCAGCCGAGCTTTTGCAGCATGGCCATGGTGACTTCGGGGTAGCCGTCCTTGATTTCCGAATCCACCGGGAAGGCGCCTTCGGCCAGCAAGGTGACGCCGTTGCGTTCCACGCCGAAGCGGGCGCGGAAGGCGCCGCCGCCCTCGGCGACGGGAAGGGAGTTGTCGTAGAGGTTGGCGGAACCCGGGTGCTTCATCTCCGCCGTGCCCCAGCAGGGCCACGGCAGGCCGTAATAGTCGCCGTCCGCCGGGCCGCCGTTGGCGCGCAGCGTCGTCTTGTCGAAGGTGTGCTGGTTGGCCATGTGGAGCTTCATGCGCTCCGGCGACTGGCCGGTGTAGCCGACCGACCACATGCCGCGGTTCCATTCCCGCGTGATGTCCTCGATCAGCGGTTCGTTGCCGTTGACCTTGATGTTCTTGCACAGCTCGTTCGCGAAGCCGAACTTCTTCGCGAACAGGTACATGATCTCGTGGTCGGGCTTGGACTCGAACAGCGGGGCCATGACCTTGAAGCTCCACTGCACCGAGCGGTTGGACGCGGTGCGGGAGCCGTCCGTCTCGAACTGCGTGGCGGCGGGCAGCAGGTAGACGCCGTTCTTCCGGTTGTGCAGGACCGAGGTCATCGTCGGGTAGGGGTCGATGACGACCAGGATGTCCAGCTTGTCCATCGCCTTCTGCATGTCGGGCAGGCGGGTCTGGCTGTTGGGCGCGTGGCCCCAGAACACCATGCCCTTGATGCTGTCGGGCTGGTCCATGTTCTCCTTGGCTTCCAGCACGCCGTCGAACCACCGCGACACGGTGATCCCCGACGCCTCCATCAGCTTCTTGTCCTTGAAGCGCTTCAGGAGGTCGTCATAGGGCAGGTCCCAGACGCGCGCCCAGTGGCGCCACGCCCCTTCCGCCAGGCCGTAGTAGCCGGGCAGCGTGTCGGAGGTGACGCCGAAGTCGGTCGCCCCCTGCACGTTGTCGTGGCCGCGGAAGATGTTCGCACCGCCACCGGCCACGCCGATGTTGCCCAGGGCCAGCTGGAGCACGCAGTAGGCGCGGGTGTTGTTGTTGCCCACGTGGTGCTGCGTACCGCCCATGCACCAGACCAGCGTGCCGGGCCGGTTGCTGGCCAGCGTGCGGGCGACGCGCTTCAGCTGGCTGCCGGGCACGCCGGTGACCTTCTCGGTCTCCTCGGGCGTCCACTTCTTCACCTCGGCGCGGATCTCGTCCATGCCGTAGACGCGCTTGGCGATGTAGTCCTTGTCCTCCCAGCCGTTCTCGAAGACGTGCCAGAGGATGCCCCAGATGAGGGGCACGTCGGTGCCGGGACGAAAGCGGATGTACTCGTCCGCCTTGGCCGCCGTGCGGGTGAAGCGCGGGTCGGCCACGATCAGCGGCGCGTTGTTCTGCTCCTTGGCCTTGAGGATGTGCAGCATCGACACCGGATGCGCCTCGGCGGCGTTGGAGCCGATGAAGAACATCGCGCGCGACTTCTGGATGTCGTTGTACGAGTTCGTCATGGCGCCGTAGCCCCAGACGTTCGCGACACCGGCGACCGTGGTGGAGTGGCAGATGCGCGCCTGATGCTCGATGTTGTTGGTGCCCCAGAGTGCAGCGAACTTGCGCAGCAGGTAGCCCTGCTCGTTCGAATGCTTGGCGGAGCCGAGCCAGAAGACGCTGTCCGGGCCGGACGTCTCGCGGATCTTGAGGAGCGCGTCGCCGACTTCCGCGATCGCCTGATCCCAGCCGATGCGCTGGTACTTGCCGTCCACCAGCTTCATGGGATAGCGCAGGCGGCGGTCGCCGTGCGCGTGCTCGCGCACCGCCGCACCCTTGGCGCAGTGGGCGCCGAGGTTCAGCGGGCTGTCGAAGCCGGGCTCCTGGCCGATCCACACGCCGTTCTGCACCTCGGCCACCACCGTGCAGCCGACCGAGCAGTGGGTGCACACGCTCTTGATCTGCTTGATGTCGCCGCCGGCCGGGGTGGCGGTGGCGGCGTCGGCCTTCTTGACCATGCCGAGCGGCAGGCCGGCGACGGCGGCCGCACCACCGGCGGCGAGGCCGGAGCGGCGCAGGAAGGTGCGGCGGTCGATGGACGAGCCGGTCAGGCCGCTCAAAGCCTTCGACAGCTTCGCGCCGCCGGCCGTGCCCGTGGATTTCCTGGTGATGCGCATGTCGGGGCTCCTCAGAAGGCGGCGAGCGCGTAGGCCTTGCGGACGTGCTCCGTCTCGCGGTAGCGGGCGGCGGTGGGGTCGTTGGGGTCGGGTTGCGCGGCCTCGGCCGGGGCGGCGCCCGACACGGCGACGGTGGCGGCGCCCAGCGCGCCGGCACCCAGCCCGCGGAACAGGTCGCGCCGTTTGAGCGTGGTCTTGTCGTTGCTGTCCGTCATCGTCGTCATCCCCGTGTCCACCCGGTTGAATCCTTATGCCGCCAGTTCGAACGCCTGGCCCTCGACCGCGAAGAAGGCGCGGCCCAGCGCGCCGACGGCGCGGTAGAAGCGGGCCGACCGGGCCGCTTCCAGATCGGTGAAGAAGCGCTCCGCCCAGCCGGCGACGTGGCGCTCGTAAAAGGCGCGCTGGCCGTGGATGGTGGCCGTTTCGCCGAAGGCGCCGGTGATGAGGCCGGCCATCATCTCGCAGAGTGCCGCGATGTGGTCTTCCGGCTCGTGCACGTCGTCGGCGCGCGCGATGCCCAGGCGCGCCATGTCGGCGCGCAGCTCGGCCAGCGGCTTCTCGTTCAGGAAACCCGTCTTGTAGTAGGAGCCGTAGGGGCTCAGCTCGCCGCCGCCGACGCCGATGAACAGCGTGGTGTATTCCTCGGCCGCGTCGTCCGCATCGGTGGCGCGGGCGGCGTCGGCCAGGGCCGCGAAGGCGGCGCCCAGCGGCGCGTCGTCGCCGGCCTCGCCCTGCACGGCGGCCAGGATGCCCAGCACCTCCGCCCCCGGCGGCTGCGCCAGCAGGCGGGCCAGCAGCGCGTAGACCTGAGCGCGCAGGCGCTCCTCATCCTGCAGCGCCGCGTCGGGCGCCGCAGACGTCGTCCGGTCACCGGTCGAAGACACGGTGCGTCCCTCCCCCTTTGCGAGCGGCCCCGCACGTTCCGCAGTGCCGCCGCCGGCGGCCTTCTGGCCGCGTTCTTTTGATCGCGTTCTTTGGCGACCGCGTCGGCCAGCGTGCGGACTCTTGCCCGTATCGCCGCGCGGTCTTCAACCCGTTGTTGCACCTGCGAAAAGCCCAAGAGAAAACCGGGACTTAACGCTGGTCCTACCATTTAATGCGCAAAGTTTGAGCTTGTCAACTCGCCGAAGACTGCCCCTTGTTTGGAGAAATCCTTTAGCCGGAAAGGGTTATGCTTGGCCGGACACACCGCCTTTCGGCTGATCCGGCACCTCCTCCGCCCCGTCGTTCCCGTCTTGGTTGTTGCTCTCCGATGGGACGGCGGCTTTCTCCGCGGCCTCTTCCGCCGCGTCCAGGAAGCCCTTGCCGACGCGGTAGAGGGTCTTCACCGGCTCGGACAGATTGAACATTCCGGTGTAGTCGTCGGCATAGTCCTTCAGCCCGTCGTCGTTGGCGAACACCGGGTCGGAGGTCCACAGCTTGCGTAGCGCCTGCCGGTGCAGGTCCTCCGGCACGCCGGCGCGAAGGAAGGGGGTGAAGTCGGACTCGGCCGTCAGGCTGTCGATGGGCGGCAGGTCCTTCAGCGCCTCCTCGTCCCCCGGCGTTTCGGGCGGCGTTTCCGGAGGCGCCGGTTCGGCCGCCACGGGCGGCGACGGGTCGGGCGCCGGCTCGACCGCGGGGGGCGCGGGCTCCTCCGCCGGCAGGACGGGGGCGGCGGAGCCGTTGCGGCGCTTCAGGCGCGACCAGCGGGACAGGAAGGTTTCGTCGGTCATCAATGCTTCCCTTTCTCCGGGAAATGCCGCTTGCGCTCGCGCTTCTCGAAGGGAACGTCGACGTGGTGCTGGTCGACGAAGTCGCGCACCAGGGCCAGCACCTCCACCGGCATCGGCACCGTCTCGACGATCTCGTTGCCGCTGACCTGATAGACCTCGGCCTCGTGCGCGCAGGCGGTGACGAAGAAGGGCACGGGCTCGCCCGACTCGGCCGTGCGCAGCGCCACCCAAAGGCGCGGCGGCTCCTGCGACAAATTGAGGCGGTAGCCCTCGGTGTCGGAGCGGTGCAGTTCCAAGTCCACGGTGGCGGCGTGGAACTGCGCCCACCCCTCCCCCTCGCGCAGCAGGCGGGGGGCGCCGTCCAGCGGCGGCGCGCCGGGGATCACCGACAGCGGCCGCCACGCGAACTCCTGCCAGGGGCTGGCGCTGCGCCGCCGTTCCAGCACGATGCCGAGCGGCATCCGCTCGACCTTGTTGAGCGTTTCCGCCATGAACATCCTCTCAGGTTGCAGGCGCATGCACCGTGGTAAGTCTTTCCCATGGGGCCGCACCCGCCGATTCTTGCGCGTACGCACTATTGTCGGCAAGCCGCGCCGCTGGCAACTGGCGCGTTCCGCCGCGTCAACGCTCCCTTGACGAATTTCATTTATGGCGTAGGACGGGAAGGACACCAGACCAGCAGGAAGCATGGCCGTACAGGGGGACACGTCCCAGCGCTCGCGCCGCATCTTCTCCGACCTCGGCTCCGGCCGCAGGGTGGGCGGCATCGCCGTGGAGCGCATCGCGCACGGCGGCGCGTGGCTGGCCTGGACGACGCTGCTGGTGGCGCTGGCGGCGACGATCGCGCTGTGGCGGTTCACCACCGCCGAGGTCGGGCGCGAGGCCGAGCTGCGCTTCCAGAACCGCGTCAACGAGGTGCACGCCGCCATCCAGCAGCGCATGCAGGCCTACGCGCAGGTCATGCGCTCGGCCGCCGCGATGCTGCAGGCCTCGACGGACGTGTCGCGCGACGACTGGGAATCCTTCATCGGCAGCCTGGAGCTGAACCGCCATTACCCCGGCATCCCGGCCGTCGCCTTCGCGCGCCACGTCCAGGACGCCGAGGTCGACGCGCTGGTGCGCGAGGTGCGCGCGGACGGCGTGCCGGAGTACGCGATCTGGCCGCCGGGACGGCGCGACACCTACGTGGTCAACGTCCACACCGCCCCCATGGACGCGCTGAACCGCAAGGCGCTGGGCTACGACATGCTGGGCGACCCGCTGCGCCGGCCCGCCATCCTGAAGGCGCTGGAGACCGGCCAGCCGGCCATCACCGCCAAGCTGACGCTGAAGGTCGACGAGCAGCGGGCACCGCAGCCCGCCTTCATCATGTACCTGCCGGTGTTCAAGCGCGGCCTGCCCGCCGCCACGGCCGAGGAGCGCCGCACCGCGGTGTGGGGCTTCGTGCTGGCGCCGTTCCGCACCTACCCGCTGCTGGAAGGCATCATCGGCCCGCAGCACGGGGAGCTGCGCCTGACCATCCACGACGGCGTCGGCACAGCACCCGAGCAGGAGATGTACCGCAGCCCCGGCCACGGCCGGGAGACGGAGGCGCCGCGCACCCACGACCGGCTGTCCGAGACGCGGGTGATGGTGTTCCACGACCGGCCGTGGACGGTGACCTACGAGGCCACCCCCGCCTTCGACGCGCTGGTCGACGCCGACAAGCCGGGCACGGTGCTGATGGCCGGCGGCCTGATCAGCCTGCTGCTGTTCGCCATCACCTGGAACCTGTCGACGACGCGCGCCCGCGCCGCGCGGCTGGCGGCGCGGATGACCGAATCGCTGCACCGGCGCGAGGCGGAACTGCACCAGTTCTTCACCCAGGCGCCGGTCGGCATCGCCATCCTGGACGCCGACGGGCGGGTGCTGGACTGCAACCCGGTGCTGGGCGCCTTCATGGGCGTGGACGCGGAGCAGGTCATCGGCTTCAACATGGTGACGGAGGCGCGCGACCAGTCGCTGGCCCCCGCCATCCGCAAGGCGCTGACCGGCGAGTCGGTGGAACTGGAAACGCAGTACGTCTCCACGCTCGGCGGGCGCAGCGGCTATTACCTCGTGCACCTCCAGCCGGTGTTCGACGGGGGCGAGTTCCTGTTCCTGCTGGCCTTCATCGACGACGTGACGGAGCGCCGCGCGGCCGAGCAGCGGGTGCAGTACCTGGCGCATTACGACGCGCTGACCGGGCTGCCGAACCGTACGCTGCTGCAGGACCGGCTGGCGCTGGCCATCGCCGGGGCGCGGCGCAGCGGCACCACGGTGGCCGTGCTGTTCCTCGACCTCGACCACTTCAAGGTGATCAACGACTCGCTCGGCCACACGGTGGGCGACGAGGTGCTGAAGGACGTGGCCGTCCGCCTGCGCGGCTGCCTGCGCGAGGGCGACACGGTTGGGCGCCTGGGCGGCGACGAGTTCATCATCGTGCTGCCCGACGCCGGCACGGCGCAGGACGTGGCCGTGGTGGCCGACCGCATCATCCAGAGCATGGCGGCCCCCCTGCACGTGAAGGGGCGGGAGTTCACCGTCTCCCCCTCCATCGGCATCAGCCTGTTCCCGGAGGACGGCGAGGACGTCGAGCGCCTGATCAAGAACGCCGACGCCGCCATGTACCAGGCCAAGGCGGCGGGCCGGCGGGCGCTGCGCTTCTTCACCACCTCCATGGACGCGCAGCTGAACGAGCGGCTGAACCTGGAGGCCAACATCCGCCGGGCGCTGGACCTGGGCGAGTTCCGCCTGCACTACCAGCCGCAGCTGCACCTGGAGAGCGGCCAGCTGGTGGGGCTGGAGGCGCTGATCCGCTGGGCGCACCCGGACCTGGGCATGGTGCCGCCCGGCCGCTTCATCCCCATCGCCGAGGAGAGCGGGCAGATCGCCACGCTGAGCCTGTGGGTGCTGGACGAGGCCTGCCGGCAGGCCAGGCTGTGGCAGGCCGACGGGCTGGCGGCGCGGCGCATCGCGGTGAACATCTCCGCCCTGCAGTTCCGCAACGCCGAGCTGCCGGACCAGGTGGCCGCCGCCCTGCACCGCCACGGCCTGGACCCCTCCTGCCTGGAGGTCGAGGTGACGGAGGGGGCGCTGATCCGCAACGTGGACATGGCGATCCACATCCTGTCGTCGCTGAAGACCATGGGCGTGCGCGTGTCCATCGACGACTTCGGCACCGGCTATTCCTCGCTGTCCTACCTGCAGCGCTTCCCGGTGGACACGCTGAAGATCGACCGCTCCTTCATCAGCGAGATCGTCACCGACCACGGCGACGCCGCCATCACCAAGGCGATCATCGGCCTGGGCAGCAGCCTGGGCCTGACCGTCATCGCCGAGGGCGTGGAGACGGAGCCGCAGCTGGACTTCCTGCGCCGGCACGGCTGCCACGGCGCGCAGGGCTACCTGTTCAGCCCGCCCATGGCGGCCGAGGACGCCACCCGCTTCCTGCGCACCCGCCCGGCCATGGCGGCGGCGGACGACTGACAGGGACGGCTGACCGCACAGGTTGCGGTTACGGTGCCGCCACGCTATGCAAGCGTGAAACGCCCCTGCCAACTGCGGTTCCGGACATGCTCGACGCCTTCTACGCCCTGCCCCTGTGGGAACTGGCGCTCGTGATCTTCGCGGGCTTCCTGCTGGTCGCAGCCTGCGTGGACTTGCTGCTGGGGCTGCTGCAGCCGACGCGCGTCGGCCGGGCGGCGACGGGGCTGACCAACAACACCCACCAGCTGGTCGCCACTCTGACGGCGCTGGTGATGGCCTTCCTGGCGTCCAGCGTGTGGACCGACGGCAACGAGGCGCGCAACGCCGTGCGCGGCGAGGCGCGCGCCCTGCGCCAAGCGGTCGAATTGGCCGTCAAGCTGCCGCCGCCCATGCGCGACGACTTCCTGGCGACGGCGCGGGCCTATGTGGACGTGGTCGTCAGCCAGGAATGGCCGGCCATGGCGACCGGATCGTCGAGCCCGGTGGTGCACGGGGAGCGGATGCGCATGGTCGGCGTCATCGCCGAGGCCGACATCGCGGATGAGCGCGACACCTCGCTGTACCGCTGGATGATGGAGGCGCTGGAACAGGCGGCGGAGGCAAGGGCGCGGCGGCTCGACCTTGCCGGGAACGGCATCACGCCGATCAAGTGGCTGGTGGTCATCGTGCTGGCGACGGTGACCCTGCTGAGCGTCGGCTTCTGCCACATCGACAAGCCGGGGGCGCGGCGCATCGCGCTGACGCTCTACGCCACCGCCGTGTCGGCGATGGTGTTCCTGATCTACTCGCACGACCGCCCGTTCACCGGCGAGATCCAGGTGGACCCCGCCCCGCTGGTGCGCGCCGTGCAGGCGCCGGGGGTGTAGGGGGACGGTTCTGCCGTTGGGTTTTCGGCTTTGGCCTCAACCCAACCTACGGGATTTCTTCCATAATCGTCATGGCCGGCCTTGTGCCGGCTATCCACGCTCCTTGGAGTGGTCGGAGTGCGTGGGTGCCCGGCACAAGGCCGGGCATGACGAATTGGGGATGCGTCCGTAGGTTGGGTTGAGGCCGAAGCCGAAAACCCAACGTCGATCGGGCCGCCCCCTCACCCGCCCGCCAGCAGCCGTTCCGCTTCCGCCAGATCCTCCGGGCGGTTGGTGTTGAAGAAGGGGTCGACGTGGGTGATGGGGAAGTCGGCCACGGCCAGCCTGTAGCGGCCGGTCCAGGCGTCGACCTTGCGCACGCCCTCCTCCACCATGGCGCGCCGCAGGTCGTCGGCGAGGCGCAGCGGCCACAGGCCGAACACCGGGTGGTCCTGCCCGCCGGACCGGGCGCAGGCGAGGTCGGCGCCCTCCGCCACCACCGCCCGCATCAGCCGGGCGACGAGGTCAGAAGGGAGGAACGGCGCGTCGGTGGCGAAGCTGGCCAGCCACTGGCTGCCCGGCGCGTTCGCCCTGGCCCACTCCATCCCGGTCAGCACGCCGGCCAGCGGGCCGGCGTAGCCTTCCACCACGTCCGGCGCCACGGGCAGGCCGTAGGCGGCGAAGCGCGCCGGGTCGCCGTTGGCGTTCAGCACCAGGGGACCGACCTGCGGGCGCACCACATCGACGATGCGGTCCAGGATGGGGCGGCCGCCCAGCAGGCGCAGGTTCTTGTCGCCGCCGCCCATGCGGCGCGACAGGCCGCCGGCCAGCAACACCCCCGCGATCGGATCGGCGATCGGGTCAGTCATCGTCGCGGCTTCCCTTGCGCTGGTGCTCCCGCCCCTCGTCCGGGCCGGCGGAGGCGTCGGCGTCGTAGACGAGGCGGTCGGTGCCGGCCAGCGCGATGAAGCGCTTGCCCTTGGCGCGCCCGACCAGCGTCAGGTTGGCCTGCCGCGCCAGTTCCACCCCCCAGGCGGTGAAGCCGGAGCGCGACACCAGGATGGGGATGCGCATCTGCACCGTCTTGATCACCATCTCCGACGTCAGCCGGCCGGTGGTGTAGAAGATCTTGTCCTCCGGATCGACGCCGTGCAGGTGCATGTAGCCGCGCACCTTGTCCACCGCGTTGTGGCGGCCGACGTCCTCCATGTAGACCAGCGGGCGGTCGCCCCGGCACAGCACGGCGCCGTGGATGGCGCCGGCCTCCAGGTACAGGCTGGGCGTCAGGTTGATCGCCTTGGACAGCGCGTAGATCCAGGACGTGCGCAGGCGCGCCGTGGCGCTGAGCGTCACCGTCTCGAACACCTCCATCACGTCGCCGAAGGCCGTGCCCTGAGCGCAGCCCGACGTCAGCGTCTTCTTGCGCAGCTTTTCCTGGTAGTCGGTGCGCCGCTCCGTGCGGACGACGACGGTCTCCGTCTCCTCGTCGTGGTCGATGCCGGTGATGCGGTCGTCCGGCTTCAGCATGTTCTGGTTCAGCAGGTAACCGACCGCCAGGTATTCCGGATAGTCGGCGATGGTCATCATGGTGACGACCTCCTGCCCGTTGAGGAACAGGGTCAGCGGCCGTTCCACCGTGACGGCGGTCTCGACCGGCTTGCCCTCCTGGTCGAGGCCGGACACGCGCTGCGTCAGCCGCGGGTCGGCCGGGTCAGGCCGTATGGCGAATTCTTCGGAGTCCATATAGCCAGTGTGGGGCCGCGCCTTTGGTACCGCAAGGGGGGAAGGCGTCTTGTAAAGGATGCAGGAAAACGGCATAAGCGTGCAGGAGCCATCATGCACGAATTCGCCGCCGCCTTCGCCACCGCATTGCGCCTGATCGGGACGCTGGACCCGGATCTGGTGGAGATCGTGGGGCTGTCGCTGCGCGTCAGCCTGTCGGCGGTGCTGGCGGCGGCGCTGGTCGGGCTGCCGCTGGGCGCGGCGCTGGCGGCGTTCCGCTTCCCCGGCCGGCGCGTGGTGGTGGTGGCGCTGAACGCCATGATGGGGCTGCCGCCGGTGGTGGTGGGGCTGGTGCTGTACCTGCTGCTGTCGCGCTCCGGCCCGTTCGGCGCGCTGGGGCTGCTGTTCACGCCCGCCGCCATGATCGCCGCGCAGGCGGTGCTGATCACGCCCATCGTCGCCGCCCTGACGCGGCAGACGGTGGAGGACCTGCTGGTCGAGTACGACGACCTGCTGCGCGTGCTGGGCACCGGGCCGTTCCACACCATCGCCACGCTGCTGATGGAGGCGCGCGTCAGCCTGGCCACCACGGTGCTGGCCGGCTTCGGCCGCGCCTCGGCGGAGGTGGGGGCGGTGATGATCGTCGGCGGCAACATCGACCACGTCACCCGCGTGATGACCACCGCCATCGCGCTGGAGACCAGCAAGGGCGACCTGCCGCTGGCGCTCGGCCTCGGCCTGATCCTGATCGTCCTGTCGCTGGCGGTGAACGCCGCCGTCAGCATCATCCGCGACTCCGCCCGCGGGTCGTTCGTCTGACCAAGAGAGGAAGGGAGAGACACGCCCCATGCTTCGCCGCACCTTCATCGCCGCCGCCGTGGCGGTGGCCGCGCTGAGCGCGCTGCCCCAGGCCGCGCCCGCAGCCGACCGCTTCATCACCGTGGCCTCGACCACCTCGACCGAGGATTCGGGGCTGTTCAAGTACCTGCTGCCGCTGTTCACGGCGAAGACCGGCGTCGAGGTGCGGGTGGTGTCGAAGGGCACCGGACAGGCCATCGACATGGCCAGGCGCGGCGACGCCGACGTGCTGCTGGTGCACCACAAGCCGTCGGAGGAGAAGTTCGTCGCCGAGGGGTACGGCGTGCGGCGCCTGCCGGTGATGTACAACGACTTCGTGGTGGTCGGGCCGAAGGGCGACCCGGCCGGCATCCGGGGCCTGAAGGACGTGTCCAAGGCGCTGGCCCGCGTCGCCGGGGCCAAGGCGCCGTTCGTGTCGCGCGGCGACGACAGCGGCACCCACAAGGCCGAGCAGGCGCTGTGGAAGGCCGCCGGCATCGACCCGGCCGCCGCACCCGGCGGCTGGTACAAGGCGCTGGGCCAGGGCATGGGGGCGACGCTGAACGCGGCCGCCGCCATGGACGCCTACACGGTGGCCGACCGCGGCACGTGGCTGAGCTTCAAGAACCGCGCCGGGCTGGACGTGGTGGTGGAGGGCGACCAGCGGCTGTTCAACCAGTACGGCGTGATCCTGGCCAACCCGCAGAAATTCCCGCACATCAAGGCGGCCGACGGGCAGGCCTTCATCGACTGGCTGGTCTCGTCCGACGGGCAGAAGGCCATCGCCGACTTCAAGATCAACGGCGACCGCCTGTTCTTCCCCAACGCCAACGAACCGGGGGCGTGAGGGGACGTGCATGACGTTGGGTTTTCGGCTTCGGCCTCAACCCAACCTACGGCGGCACCGTAGGTTGGGTTGAGCGCCAGCGAAAACCCAACATCCGCGGTGGCTCACCCCGCCCGGACGCGGGCGATGAAGGCGTCGACCTGCTGGTGCAGGCGGCCGGATTCGCGGGACAGGCCGCCGGCGGCGTCCAGGACCTGGGTGGCGGCAGCGCCGGCTTCCTCGGCGGCGCGGCTGACGCCGGTGATGTTGTCCGACACCTCCTGGGTGCCCTGGGCGGCCTGCTGGACGTTGCGGCCGATCTCCTGCGTGGCGGCGGACTGCTCCTCCACCGCGGCGGCGATGGCGCCGGCGATGTCGCTGACCTGGGCGATGGTGCGGCCGATGTTGCGGATCGCCTCCACGGCACCGGTGGTGGCGGCCTGGATGGCGGTGATCTGCTGGGTGATGTCCTCGGTCGCCTTGGCCGTCTGGTTGGCGAGCTGCTTGACCTCCGACGCGACCACCGCGAAGCCCTTGCCGGCTTCGCCCGCGCGGGCGGCCTCGATGGTGGCGTTGAGCGCCAGCAGGTTGGTCTGGCTGGCGATGGACTGGATCAGGCTGACCACGTCGCCGATGCGCTGGGCGGCGGTGGACAGGCCCTCCACCGTGGCGTTGGTCCGCTCGGCCTCCTCCACCGCCTCGCGCGAGATGGCGGCGGAGCGGCCGACCTGATGGCCGATCTCGCCGATGGAGCCGCTGAGCTGCTCCGACGCGACGGCGACGGTCTGCACGTTGGCGGAGGCCTGCTCGGTGGCGGCGGCGACGGTGGTGGCCTGCCGGGTCGTCTCCTCGGCGATGGTGGTCATGCTGCGGGCGGCGGACTGCAGCTGCTGGGCGGCGGCCATCACCGACTGCACCACGCCCTTCACCTCGTCCTCGAACTGGGTGGCGAGCGCGTGCAGGGCGCGGCGGCGCTCCTCCTCCGCTTCGCGCTTCTGCCGCTCCTGCTCGGCCTGCAGGCGGCGCATCTCCAGCCCGTTGTCCTTGAAGACGAGGAGCGAGCGGGCCAGCGAGCCGACCTCGTCCCGCCGGTCGGCGCCGGTGACGTCGATGCCCAGGTCGCCGGTGGCCAGACGCTCCATCAGCGCGGCGATGGCGTTGAGCGGCCGGGTGACGCGGCCGACCGTGGTGTACAGCGCGAAGGCGACGGCGGCGAGGCCCAGACCGACAATCACCGCCATGATGACGACCGAGCGGCGGTAGTTGGCCTCCGTCTCCTCGTACACCGCCTGCGCCTCGGTGATCTGCAGGTCGACGAGGCGCCCGATGACCTCGGTGAAGGGGTCAATGCCGGCGTACATCTGCCTTTCGACGAAGGCGTCCAGCCCGGACTTGTCCCTGGCCTGCATCAGCCTGACCAGCGCCTCGGACGCCGCGGTGGCCTGCTTCATCAGGGACGCCGCCTCGCCGGCCAGACGCTTTTCCTCGGGCGCCATGTAGGTGGCCATGTAGGCGGACCAGCGCCGGTCCGTCTCCGCCAGCGCCTTGCGGATGGAGGCCGCCCCCTCCTCCCAGCGCAGCGCCCCGGCGCGCACCTTGTGCGAGGTGTCGACGATGTCGACGGCGTAGAGGTCGGAGACGACCTTCAGGTCGCGCAGCGGCACGACGCGGTCGTTGTAGACGCTGCCCAGCCCGCTTTCCGCCAGATTGAGGAAGTACAGCCCGCACGCCGAGCTGACCGACAGCAGAAGGCCGAGCAGAAGCAGGGAGGTAAGCAAACGGGTTCTGATGGTCATGGTCGGCGGGCCTCGGAGACAGCAATTTTTAGTTGTGATGAATGGATCGATAAGACAATCCCATAGGAAACATGGGGTTTGCAACAAATCCGTCATACTTACGTCTGCGACAAAAGATCAGGCGGATTCCGCCGGCCGCGCGCCCCCTGCCGCGCCCCCTGCCGCGTCGCGCACGTGATACGAAATTTCTACCCTGACGGGATTTTCTGTATTGCTTCAGGGGCCGTTGAACCGCACCGCCCCCACCCCGCCGACGTCGTAGCCGCCGAGTTCCGCGGCGCGCTTGCGGAAGGCGTCGGTGCGGGTGAAGGCGAGGAGCGCCTGGACCGGCGGCTCGAAGTAATCGCGGCGGCGCATCACGAGGTCGAAGCGCTCCTCCCGCACCGGCACGGCGTCCAGCTTCAGCTGCGTCGCCACGGCGAGCGCACCCAGGCCGGCGTCGGCGCGGCCCTCCAGGATGGCGAGGCCGAGGTCGAGCTCGGTGCGGGCGACGCCGTCCACGGCGGCGAGGTCGGCGGGCGTCAGCCCTTCCCGCGCCAGGAGGTGGACCAGCAGCACCTGCGCCCCGGCGTCGGGCTGGCGCAGCACCACGCGCGGGCGCCGGGCGGCGAGGTCGGCCACGGTGCGGATGCCCAGCGGGTTGCCGGGGGCGGCCAGCAGTGCTTGCGTGCGCACCGCCCATTCCACCGCCACCACGTCGAGGCCGGGCAGGCCCTGTTCGATCATCGGCACGTTGTAGGCGCCGCTGTCGCCGTCCAGCACGTGCAGGCCGCACAGCATCGCCTCGCCCCCGGCCAGACGGCGCAGCCCGTCCAGGCTGCCGTCGGCGCGCAAGGCGAGACCGCTGCCGGACTCGCGCACCGCCCAGTCGAGCAGCGGGTCGTGGCTGCCGGCCGCCACCGGCGGCGGGGCGGGACGGTCGAGGCGCAGCCCCGGCTCCGCATACTCGGCGCCGGAGGACACCCACAGGTCGATCAGGGACTTGGGGAACAGCCACTTGCCGGTGACGCGGGAGCACGGGATGCGGCGCGCCGCAACGAGGTCGTAGACCTTGCGTTCCTTGATGCGCAGGTACTCCGCCACCTCGCGGGTGTTCATCATCTCGCGCATTCGTGCCCGCATCCCCCTAAAGAACGAGTGGCCCCAAAAAGATTCGGGTCGCAAACCACCCGGACGGGCGGATATTAAACGAAAGGCGAACGTCGTGGCACGGCAAACAGTGCCACAAGGGAGGCACGAGAGATGAAGATCAACGGCCGCACCGTGCTGGTCTGCGACTGCGCGCACAGCATGCCGCTGGACGGCAAGGCCCTTGCCACCGCCTGCGGCGCCGACGCGCCGGCCGGCGTGCACACGCAGCTCTGCCGCAGCCAGATCGACCGCTTCGTCGCGGCGGCCAAGGCGGCGGACGGCCCGCTGCTGGTCGCCTGCACGCAGGAGGCGCCGCTGTTCGCCGAGGTGGCGGGCGAGGAAGCGCCGCAGGCCGACCTGCGCTTCACCAACATCCGCGAGCGCGCGGGCTGGTCGGACGAGGGCGCGCAGGCGCTGCCCAAGATCGCCGCCTTGCTGCGCGAAGCCACCATGGACGTGCCGCCCACCGGCTCCATCACGCTGAAGTCGGAAGGTGTCTGCCTGATCTACGGCACCGACGAGCGGGCGATCGAGGCGGCGCGGCAGCTCTCCTCGCGGCTCGACGTCACGGTGCTGTTGAAGGACCCGAAGGACGTGGCCCCGCCGCGCGTCATGGACGTGCCGGTGTTCCGCGGCACCATCCGCGCCGCCAAGGGCTGGCTGGGCGCGTTCGAGGTGGTGGTCGACGGCTATGGCGCCGCCGTGCCGTCCTCGCGCACGACGCTGGCGTTCGAGGGGGCGCACCGGGGCGCGACGTCGAGGTGCGACCTGATCCTCGACCTGACCGGCGGCGCGCCGCTGTTCCCGGCGCATGAGAAGCGCGACGGCTACCTGCGGCCCGACCCGGACAGCCCGGCGCAGGTCGCCAAGGCGCTGTTCGCCGCCGCCGATCTGGTGGGCGAGTTCGACAAGCCGCGCTACGTCGACTTCAAGGCCGACCTGTGCGCGCATTCGCGCAGCCGCAAGGTGGGCTGCACGCGCTGCCTGGACGTCTGCCCGACCGGCGCCATCACGGCGGCCGGCGACACGGTGAGCATCGACCCGCACGTCTGCGCCGGCTGCGGCTCCTGCGCGTCGGTCTGCCCGACCGGGGCGGCGACCTACGCCCTGCCGCCGCAGCAGGCGCTGTTCGAGCGGCTGCGCACGCTGCTGTCGGCGTACCAGAGCGCCGGGGGCCGCGACGCCGCGCTGCTGGTGCACGACGCCGAGCACGGCGAGGAGGTGGTGGCGCTGACCGGGCGCTTCGGCCGCGGCCTGCCGGCCCGCGTGCTGCCCTTCGCCGTCAACGAGGTGACGCAGCTTGGCCTGGACTTCTTCGCGGTGGCGCTGGCCTATGGCGCATCGCAGGTGCGGGTGCTGACCGGCCCGTCCAACCAGGGCGAGACCGCCGGGCTGGCCAGCCAGGTGGGCCTGATCGAGACGGCCATGGCGGGGCTGGGCTACGGCTCCGGCCGGGTCGGCGTCGTCGAGGCGCGCGACCCGGACGCGGTGGCGGCGGAGCTGTGGAGCCTGCCGGCGCAGCCGGCGGCGGCACCGGGGCTGTTCCTGCCGATGGGCGGCAAGCGCACGCTGGTCATGCTGGCGCTGCGCCACCTGCACAAGGTGGCCCCGACGCCGGTGGAGGTGCTGCCGCTGCCCACGGGCGCCCCCTTCGGCCGCGTGGCGGTGAATGTGGAGGGCTGCACGCTGTGCCTGTCCTGCGTCGGTGCCTGCCCCACGGGTGCCCTGCTCGACAACCCGGACAAGCCGATGCTGAGCTTCGCGCAGGACGCCTGCGTGCAGTGCGGGCTGTGCAAGAACACCTGCCCGGAGAAGGTCATCAGCCTCGTGCCCGAGATCGACTTCCGCGACGAGGCGCGCGGGGCGAAGGTGGTCAAGGAGGAGGAGCCGTTCTGCTGCGTGCGCTGCGCCAAGCCCTTCGCCACCAAGTCGTCGATCGAGAAGATCGTGAACGCGCTGGCCGGCAAGCACTGGATGTTCGCCACGCCGGAGGCCGCCAACCGCATCCGCATGTGCGAGGACTGCCGCGTCATCGACCAGGTGGAGCGCGGCCAGGATCCCATGACCATGGGCGGCCCGCGGGTGACCCGCACCACCGACGACTATCTGCGCGAGCGCGAGACCGCCGGGGAAGGCACCGACGACGGGGCGTAATAGCGGGGAGTGAGGGCCGAGCGTGAGGGCCGGGCGCAATCCGAGGGGCGCATTGAGTAAATTGGTAGCAATTTGCTTGCTAACGTTAGGACAGCGTCCCAGTCAACGAGCCCGCCCATGCCCACCCTCACGCTCCGCCTCCGCCTGCTGCTGCTGACCGCCGTCGCGGCCGGCGGCCTGCTCGTCCTCGGCATCGTCGGCCTGATGCACCTGCGCGACTCGCAGATGGACGGCCACCGCCTGATGCTGCGCAACGTGGTGCAGAGCGTGCGGCCGATCCTCGACCATTACCATGGCGAGGCCAAGGCCGGGCGGCTGACCGAGGCGCAGGCGCAGGAGCAGGCGCGCGCCGCCGTCCGCCAGATCCGCTACGCCGGCACCGAGTATTTCTTCGTCTACGCCTACGACGGCACCAACCTGGTGCTGGGGCCGCGCCCGCAGGCGGAAGGCACCAAGGAACTGCTGGACCTGAAGGACGCCGACGGCGTGTTCTTCGTGCGCGAGCTGATCAAGGCGGGCCGGGCCGGCGGCGGCACCGTCGCCTACCGCTTCCCCAAGGCCGGCGCGCCGGAGCCGCTGCCCAAGCTGTCCTACGCCGAAGGGTTCGAGCCCTGGCAATGGATCATCGGCACCGGCATCTACATCGACGACGTGGACGCCGCCTATTGGCGCAACGCCGGCTTCCTGGGCGGGGTGGCGCTGCTGATCGTCGGGGTGGTGGCGGGCGTGGCCGTGGTGATCGGGCGGCAGGTGAGCGGCACCGTGAACCGCTTCGCCGAGACCATGCGGCGATTGGCCGCCGGCGACACGGCCGTCGCCATCCCGGACACCGGCCGGCGCGACGAGTTCGGCACCATGGCCGAGGCCCTGCAGGTCTTCAAGGACGCCACGGCGGAGCGGCAACGCCTGATCGCCGAGCAGGAACGCCTGAAGCGCGAGGCGCGCGAGCACGAGAGCCGCGCCCTGCTGCGCATGGCCGACGACGTGCAGAACCGCGTGCAGTCGCTGATTGGCCGCGTCGCGACGGAGACGGAACGGCTGGGCGCGGCCTCGCGCACCCTGTCGCAGAGTGCCGAGATGACGCAGCGCAAGAGCGCCTCCGTCTCCGCCGCCACCGACCAGACCAGCGCCAACGTGCAGACCGTCGCCTCGGCCACCGAGGAGCTGTCCAGCTCCAGCCAGGAGATCGGCCGGCAGGTCGAGCAGTCGGCCGCCGTCGCGCGGCGCGCCATGGAGGAGGCGGAGAGCACCTCCGTCGCCGTGCGCGACCTGGCGGAAGCCACCAAGCGCATCGGCGAGGTGGTCGGGCTGATCAACTCCATCGCCTCGCAGACCAACCTGCTGGCGCTCAACGCCACCATCGAGGCGGCGCGGGCCGGCGAGGCGGGAAAGGGCTTCGCCGTGGTGGCGCAGGAGGTGAAGAACCTCGCCAACCAGACCGCCAACGCCACCGAGGAGATCACCCGCATCATCACCTCGGTCGAGACCGGCACGCAGACCACCGAGGCGGCGATCCACCGCATCGAGGCGACCATCCGCGGCGTCAACGAGACCGCCACCACCATCGCCGCCGCCGTGGAGGAGCAGAACGCCGCCATGGGCGACATCACGCGCAGCGTGACCGAGGCGGCCGTCGGCACCCGGCGCATCGCCGGCGAGATCGCCGAGGTGTCGCAGAGTGCCGCCGGCACGCTGGCGACGGCCGGCGACGTGGCCGACGCCAGCCGCGCGCTGGGCAGCGAGGCGCAGGCCTTGAAGGGGCAGATCGACGGCTTCCTGGGCGAGCTGCGCGCCACGGCGCGGGCGGCGCAGGGGTAAAGCCGGCTGGGTGACGTGGCCGGGGGCTTGACCGGGGTCAAGCCCCCGCGCCCGCGGTTGTGGTGGGCTGAAACCACAGGGCGCTTGGGGGCGAATACTCCTCCCAATGTCCTATATGATTGGGTGCTCCGTCAGCGCGATAGTGAAGGATAGAGAAGAAGCCTCGCGCCGCCGTTCCGGGAGGAAGAGTCGAGATGTCCACCGCCGCCAGCCCCGCCCCGCTCGTCGATCCGTTCGGCCGCACGGTGAGCTATCTGCGCGTGTCGGTCACCGACCGCTGCGACTTCCGCTGCGTCTACTGCATGTCCGAGGACATGAGCTTCCTGCCCAAGGCGGAGGTGCTGACGCTGGAGGAGCTGGACCGGCTGTCGTCCGCCTTCGTGCGGCTGGGCACGCGCAAGCTGCGCCTGACGGGCGGCGAGCCGCTGGTGCGGCGCGGCATCATGGACCTCATCCAGTCGCTGGGCCGGCACGTGAAGTCCGGCGACCTGGACGAGCTGACGCTGACCACCAACGGCTCCATGCTGTTCAAGTACGCGGGCGGGCTGGTCGAGGCCGGGGTGAAGCGCATCAACGTGTCGCTGGACACGCTGGACCCGCACAAGTTCCAGGCCATCACCCGCTGGGGCAAGTTCGACAAGGTGCTGGGCGGCATCGCGGCGGCGCGCGAGGCGGGTTTGCAGATCAAGATCAACGCCGTGGCGCTGAAGGGCGTCAACGACGACGAGTTCCACCGCATGGTGGAATGGTGCGGCGCCAACGACTGCGACCTCACCTTCATCGAGGTGATGCCGATGGGCGAGATGGGCGGCGACACGAGGCTGGAGCAGTACCTGCCGCTGTCCATGGTGCGCGCCGAGCTGGAGAAGCGCTGGACCCTGGAGGACAGCGACTACCGCACCGGCGGCCCGGCGCGGTACGTGCGGGTGGCGGAGACGGGCAAGCGGATCGGCTTCATCACGCCGCTGACGCACAATTTCTGCGAAAGCTGCAACCGCGTGCGGCTGACCTGCACCGGCACGCTGTACATGTGCCTGGGCCAGGAGGACGCCGCCGACCTGCGCACGCCGCTGCGCCTGAGCGACGACGATTCGGTGGTGGAGCAGGCGATCCGCGACGCCATCCGCCACAAGCCGAAGGGCCACGACTTCATCATCGACCGCCGCCACAAGGCGGCGCCGGTGCCCCGCCACATGAGCGTGACGGGCGGGTGAGGCTCAGGTCAGCGGCCGGACGAGCGAGGCCCAGGGTGTGCCGGCGGCGCGGTCGGCGAGGCGTCGGTCGGCCGTGACCAGGGGCAGATCGCGCGCCTCGGCCAAGGCGAGATAGAAGGCGTCGTAGACGGGGTGGTTGAGCGCCAGCGCGATCTCGACGGCACGCGCGGAGAGGAGGTCCCCCGGTACGATCTCCTGAAAGCTCCGGCACAAATCGCGAGCGATCACTTTGACATCCTCGGGCAAAATCTCGCCCACGCGTGCCTTGCGCCAGCCAATATTGCAGGTTTCAGCAATGATCAGATCAGGCGCATGAAGAACGCTGCCCGTTTCGAGCAGCGCCAATGCCTCCTCTGTCCCAGGTTCCGTCACGAACCATTTGATCGCAACGCTCGCATCGACGACGAACCCGGTCATCGGTCGCGATCTTCACGCAGCATCTCCAGACTGTCGGTCTGCTGCGGGTTTCGTGCCCTCGCCCGGATCGAATCGGCAAAGGCGCGCCGTTCCTGGGGCGTGAACGGCCTGCGCGCCGCCTGCGTGACGATCTCGCGCAGTTCGTCCTCCAGCGAGCGGCCGTGCAGGAGGGCGCTGCGCTGCAGGCTTTCGATGACGCCTTCGTCCAGGTTGCGGATCACGAGGTCGTTCATGGCGGCGGTCCCGGTGCGTGTGCCATCCTAAAATAACCCCTCGCGCCGGATTCGCAAAGCAGCGCCACCCGCGCGGGCACTATCGCGGCGGGCTCACCTGCGCTATGGCCGGGGCACGATGACCGATCCCGCCGCTTACCCGTTCCGCAACAATCCCCCGCAGATCGCCTTCGTGTGCGCCGACACCGGCCCGCACGCATCGGGCCGATGCGTCGGCCTTTGACGATGCGTCAGACTGCCCCTTCGAACCGCCGCGCCAGTTCGTGGAACTCCGGCGACAGCCGTCCGGGATCGGCCGGAAGGTAGTGCACGAAGATGCCCGCGTAGAATTTCCCCTTCATCGGGGTGGGTCGGGCGTGCCGCATGCGCACCGCCTCGAACAGCAGCGCCTGTCCCGGCAGCAGATCGACCTCGTCGCGCCGTCCGTCCGGGTTTTCGAGGACCATGAGCCAGGGTTCGTCCGTGTCGCACGCCACGGTGATGCTCGCACCCAGCAGGTGGGTCTGCGGCTTGTCCCGGTGCGGCACCAGCACGGCGCCGCGGGTGGCGACTCGCGGGCCGTAGCGGCGCGAGGGGACGAGCGGGCATCCGGCGAAGCGTTCCATTTCCGCCAGCAGCCACGGGTTGTCGCGCACGCCGTCGAAGGCGGGATCGTCGTTCAGGCTCAGGGTCGGCAGGCCCAGGGTGTTGACGACCGCCCTCTTGTCGGGGCCTTCCGGAACGGCCGACCGGCGCTTGAAGAACGCCTCGTGGTACCCCTTGACCAGGGACTGGTGGAAATCGTCCGGCAGGGACACGACCTCCCACCCCCTGTCGTGGAAGCGGGGGCAGGCGGCTGAGAATGCCTCGTCGAAGAACCAGTCCTTCATGCCCACCGCCTCCCCCGTTGCGAGTGAGGGAGCATACGCCTTTCATACGGAGCGAGAAAGCCGCGCGCTTTTTTCGCCGGACGGCGCGGCGCCCGCGCGGGCACTGTCGCGGCGGGCTCACCTGCGCTATGGTCGGGGCACGATGACCGATCCCGCCGCTTACCCCTTCCGCAACAATCCCCCGCAGATCGCCTTCGTGTGCGCCGACACCGAGGAGGCGCGGCGCGCCCGCACGCGGCTGGTGCACCGGTACGGCAACGTGCCGATCGGCATGGCCGACGTCATCGTGGCGCTGGGCGGCGACGGCTTCCTGCTGGAGACGCTGCACTGCGCGCTGGGGCGCGGCGGGGCGATGCCCAAGCCGGTGTACGGCATGAACCGCGGCTCGGTCGGGTTCCTGCTCAACGCCTACCGCGACGAGGAACTGCCGGAGCGCATCCTGCGCGCCCAGCACGTCACACTGCACCCCCTGCGCATGCACGCCACGCGGGTCAACGGCTCCACCATCGAGGCCATCGGCATCAACGAGGTGTCGCTGCTGCGCGAGACGCGGCAGGCGACCAAGCTGCGCATCACCGTGGACGACAAGGTGCGCCTGCCGGAGCTGATCTGCGACGGCGCGCTGGTCGCCACGCCGGCCGGCAGCACCGCCTACAACCTGTCGGCGCACGGGCCGATCATCCCCTTGGGGGCGGGCGTGCTGGCGCTGACGCCGATCAGCGCGTTCCGCCCGCGGCGCTGGCGCGGCGCGCTGCTGCCGCACGCCGCCCAGATCACCTTCGACGTGCTGGAATGCGCCAAGCGCCCGGTCAGCGCCGTGGCCGACTTCACCGAGGTGCGCGAGGTGGAGCGCGTGGTGGTCAGCGAGGCGCGCGACGTGTCGATCACCCTGCTGTTCGACCCGGAGTTCAACTTCGAGGAACGCATCCTCAAGGAACAGTTCGAGCCGTAGGCGTTCCGGCGTTGGGTTTTCGCTGCGCTCAACCCAACCTACAGGTGCGTCGTAGGTTGGGTTGAGCGCGGCGAAAACCCAACGATCCCAGCACCCTACTCCGCCGCGCGGGCCGCGGTGCGGGAGGCGGCGTAGGCGCAGACCTCGCGCACCAGGGTGGACAGGTGGGCCTGCAGCCGGCCGAAGCCGGCGTGCTTCTCCAGCGTCTCCTCGTTCATGTAGAGGCGCCGGTTGATCTCCAGCTGCACCGAATGGCGGCCGCGCGCCGGGTTGGCGTAGCGGGCCAGCAGCTCGACCCCCTTGTAGGGATCGTTGCGGGTGACGCGGTAGCCGAAGCCGCGCAGCACGTCGACGATCAGGTTCACGAAGCCGCGCTCGCTGGTGCGGCCGTCGCGGTCGCCGACGACGAAGTCGATGGTCGACGAGCCGTCGCCGATGGAGGGCATGGAGTGGCAGTCCACGTGCCACGCCCCGCCGAACTGCGCGCTGAAGGAGTCCAGCACGCTGGCGACCTGGAAATGGTAGGGGCGATAGTAGCGGTCGATGCGCTCCGCCACCTCGGCCACGGGCAGGCGGCCGTCGTAGAGCGGCAGGCCCGGCCGGCACAGCGTGCGGATCAGGCCCATGCCGGCCGCACTCTTGTCGGTCGGGCGCAGCTTCTCCGGCCAGGGGCCGTCGAGGATGCCGGGGTCGATGTCGTCCGCCGCGCGGTTGGCGTCCACGTAGGTGCGCGGGAACAGCGCCAGCAGCAGCGTGGCGCCCTGCTCCGGCGCGCAGGCGAACAGCTCGTCCACGTAGGTGTCCTCCGCCTGGCGCAGGACCGGCAGGGGGCAGACGAAGTTGAAGTCGCGCGGGTAGACGGTGCCGCTGTGCGGGGAATCGAAGAGGACCGGCACCCGCCGGCCGGCCGGATCGTGGCGGACCAGGACGTCCTCGATCACGAAGCTCATCGCGCCAAACCCGGATTCCGTAAGCCTTTCGTCGCGATCCCCACACCGAACGGGAGATGGCGGACGCCTCATCGTCCGCTCGCGTATACTGGAGTTGCCGCCGGCCGTCGACGAAAAACTGTCATACTATGGGAGGCGCCCCGTGCCGCCATGGGGGCCGTTATGGGGGGCTGGTGCGGGCGGGCCGGGTCCGCCATACTCCGGGACCTCGTGCGTGTGCGAAACGAGTGCCTGCCCCTTCCCCCGGCCCCTCCTTGTCATTGGATGCGAGCCCCGCGTGTTCGAACCCGTTCCCATCCAGCTGCAGCCGCCCGACGTCGCCCCCTACCGGCACGGCAACACCGGCATCGAGTACGTCACCACGCTCGACGGCGGGCAGCCGGGGCCGCACGTGGTCATCAACGGGCTGACGCACGGCAACGAGATCTGCGGCGCCATCGCCATCGACGCGCTGTTCCGCCTGGGCGTGAAGCCGTTGCGCGGCAGGCTGACGCTGTCGCTGGCCAACGTCGCCGCCTACCAGACCTTCGACCGCACCGCGCCCTACGCCGCCCGCTTCGTCGACGAGGACTTCAACCGCCTGTGGTCGCCCGACGTGCTGGACAGCCGGCGGGACAGCGCGGAACTGCGCCGCGCCCGCGCGATGCGCCCGGTGTTCGACGCGGCCGACGTGCTGCTGGACGTGCACTCCATGACCAACGACACGCCGCCGCTGACCCTGTGCGGGCGCACCGGGCGCGGGCGCGACCTGGCCAGGGCGCTGGGCTACCCGGCGTGGATCGTCGCCGACGAGGGGCACGCCGCCGGCCGCCGGCTGATCGACTACGACGGCTTCGCCGAGGCGGACGGCACCCGCACCGCCGTGCTGGTGGAATGCGGCCAGCACTGGCGCGCCGAGACGGGCGCGGTGGCGGTGGAGACCTGCCTGCGCTTCCTGCTGCACCTGGGCATGGTCGACCCCGCGCTCGCCCGCCCGCGCCTGCGCCGGCACGCCGAGCCGCGGCGGGTGGTGGAGGTGACGCAGGCGGTGACCGCGCGCGGCGACAGCTTCCACTTCAACGCCGCCTACGCCGGGCTGGAGATCGTGCCCAAGGCGGGGACGGTGATCGGCCACGACGGCATGGAGCCGCTGGCCACCCCCTATGACGACTGCGTGCTGATCATGCCGGCGCGCCGCGTGCGGCCGGGGCAGACGGCGGTGCGGCTGGGGCGGATCGTCGAATAATGCACGGTGCCCTGTTTTCCTGGACGCTGGCCCTGGCGATCGGCACGGCGGGCGGGGCGCTGTTCGCGCACTTCGACATGCCGCTGGCCTGGATGATCGGCGCCATGCTGTTCACCGCGGCCGCGGCCATGGCGAAGCTGCCGGTGCGCGTGCCGCCGCCCTTGCGCAGCGGCATGATCATGGTGCTGGGCGTCATGCTGGGCAGCGGCTTCACGCCGGAGATCCTGGGCCGCATCGGCGACTGGGGCGTCAGCCTGTCGGCGCTGGCCGGCTATGTGGTGGTGTGCACGGTGGCGGGGGTGGTCTACCTGCAGCGCTTCGTGCGGCTGGACGCGGTGACCGCCTACTTCACCGCCACACCCGGCGGCCTGAACGAGATGGTGCTGGCCGGCACCGCCATGGGCGGCGACGACCGGACCATATCGCTGGTGCACGCGCTGCGCGTCATGCTGGTGGTGCTGGTGATCCCGTTCTGGTTCCAGGCGCTGGGCTACTACGACCCGCACGACCGCGGGCCGCTGGGGCCGCCGCTGGCCTCGGTGTCGCCGGAGGATGCGCTGCTGCTGGCGGGGTGCGCGGTGGGCTACCCGATCGCGCGGTTCCTGCGCATCCCGGCCGCGCAGATCGTCGGGCCGATGCTGCTGTCGGCGGCGATCCACCTGGGCGGGCTGACGGCGGGCGCCCCGCCCGGCGTGCTGGTGGGGGCGGCGCAGGTGGTGGTGGGATCGGCGCTGGGCTGCCGCTTCACCGGCATCCGGGTGGAGCGCATCGGCCGCTGCGCGGTGATGTCGGTGGGGCTGACGGCGCTGATGCTGGCGGCGGCGGTGGCGGCGGCCTGGATGCTGAGCGCCACCACCGGCCTGGGCATGGCCGGGCTGATCCTGGCCTTCGCGCCGGGCGGGCTGGCCGAGATGAGCTTGGTCGCCCTGGCGCTGGGCACCGACATCGCCTTCGTGTCGACGCACCACATCGTGCGCATCGTGCTGATCGTCACCCTGGCGCCGGGGGTTTTCCTGCTGTGGCGGAGGTGGCGCCCAGGCCTGGGAAAGGACTGAATGCCTGCTTGATAAAGTTCACAGCCATGACGTCTTCTCGATAGAAAATACGTCATGCCCGGGCCCAGTCCCGGGCATCCACGGACTCCGACTTACCCCAGGTGCGTGGATGGCCGGGACTGGGCCCGGCCAAGACGTATTCATACGGGAAAATAAACGAAATCGTGGAGAGCCGTCAAAACGGGATCTGAGGCCCGCTGGTAGCAGACAGCGGGCCTCTGGGCTTTTGCTGCCGAAGCAGCGGAGGGTCAACCCCGTCGAAGCATTTCAAATATCGGCCTCCACGGCGCAAACGTCAAGACGTCACGACCGCCGCCCTACCCCTTCTTCGCCACCACCGGCTTGCCCTTGGCCCACTGGGCGTTGGCCTGGAAGAGGGGCACGGTGGAGATCGACATCTTGGCGGAGGCGTCCTTCACCTGGCGGGAATAGACGACGTAGACCAGCGTGTCGTTCACCCGGTCGTAGATGCGGCGGATGGCGATCGACTTGAAGATCAGGCTCTTGCGCTCGGAAAACACCTCCTCGCCCTTGGCGGAGAGGTCGATGTCGCCCACCGTCACCGGGCCGGTCTGGCGGCAGGCGATGGAGGCGTTGGAGGGATCCTCGAACCAGTTGCCCTTGGACAGGCGGTCGATCAGGCTGCGGTCGAAATCCACCAGATGGCAGGTCACACCCTGCACCTTGGGGTCGGCGACCGCCTGAACCTCCAGCCCGTTGCCGGTCCAGTCGTTGGAGAAGCGGCCCACCACCTCGTCCGCGACGGCCGGACGCACCAGCAGGGTAAGGCCAAGAACCAACAAGCCGGTGAGCGTGTTTACCCGGCGCAGGGAAGCGCGCATGGCGGATGGTCTCCGGTGGTCAGAGAAGGCCGGAACCGCGTCGATGCGGCTCCTCGACCTCCCTAGATCGGGGTACGGGGGGCTGGCGTCAAGAACCCCGCCCAGAGGCCGTCCGCACAGGGCCATGACCGACCACACCGCCGACCATCCCGCCAGCCGGGCCACCGACCTCACCACCCGCCGCGCCGCCGAGGGCACGCCGGAGCCGGTGACCCCGCCGCTGCCCCCCGCCGCGCACCCGCAGAGCCCGGCGCGCGTCGCCGTGGTCGGGCTGTTCGTGCTGGCCATCCTGTACACGGTGTACTTCGGGCGCGACGTGCTGCTGCCGATCTGTCTGGCGCTGATCCTCAGCTGGCTGCTGCGCCCGCTGGTGCGCGGGCTGTACCGGCTGGGCGTGCCGGAGGGGATCGGCGCGGCGATCATGGTGATCCTGGTGCTTGGGCTGGGGGCGCTGGGCGTCTACTCCCTGGCCACGCCGGCCGCCGACTGGATCGAGCGCATGCCGCGCGTGCTGGCCGAGCTGGAGTTCAAGCTGGGCGACATCCGCGAGGGCATCCAGCGCGCCCGCGATGCGTCGCGCCAGATCGAGGAGATCGCCGGCGGCGGCAACGACGGCGGCGCCACGCGCGAGGTGGTGGTGCGCGGCCCGACGCTGGCCGAGCAGATGCTGCACCAGATCGAGGCGGTGATCGCCAACGTCGTCATCATGCAGGTGCTGCTGTACTTCTTCCTGGCCCGCGGCCGGCAGAGCCTGGAGGCGCTGATCGGCACCATGCCCGACATCGACGACCGCGTGCACTACGCCATGGTGGCCGCCACGGTGCAGCAGAACATCGCCGTCTATCTGGCGACCATCACGGTCATCAACTTCTTCCTGGGTGTCGCCACGTGGCTGATCATGTGGATGCTGGGCATGCCGAACCCGGCGCTGTGGGGCACGATGATCGGCTTCCTCAACTACATCCCGTTCATCGGCCCGGCGGTGATGACGGCGGTGCTGTTCCTGGTCTCCGCCCTGACGTTCGAGGGGCTGTTCGCCATCCTGCTGCCGCCCGTCGCCTTCGTGGCGCTGACCACGCTGGAGGGCAATTTCCTGACGCCGATGATCGTGGGGAGGCGGCTGTCGCTGAACCCCATCGCGGTGTTCGTCTCCATCCTGTTCTGGGGCTGGATGTGGGGCATTCCGGGCGCCCTGCTGGCCGTGCCGATCCTCGCCATTCTTAAAATCCTGTGCGATGCTCATGAACCGCTGAAGCCCTTGGGGGCTGTGCTGGGTCAATGAGGCACAGGGGAACGGGAGAATGACGGAACTCGGCGGTTTCACGCTGTTCGTGCTGGCGCTGGTGGCGTTCGCGCTGGTGCTGGTGCTGATGGGCGTCAAGACGGTGCCGCAGGGCCAGGAATGGACGGTGGAGCGGTTCGGCCGCTACACGCGCACTCTGTCGCCGGGGCTGCACCTGCTGATCCCCGTCATCGACCAGATCGGCCGGCGGCAGAGCATGATGGAAACCGTGCTCGACGTGCCGTCCCAGGAGGTGATCACCAAGGACAACGCCATGGTCACGGCCGACGGCGTGGTGTTCTTCCAGGTCATCGACGCCGCCCGCGCGTCGTACGAGGTGAACGACCTGCAGCGCGCCATCCTGAACCTGACCATGACCAACATCCGCTCCGTCATGGGCTCCATGGACCTGGACGAGCTGCTGTCCCAGCGCGACAAGATCAACGCCCAGCTCCTGACCGTGGTCGACGAGGCGACCATGCCGTGGGGCGTCAAGGCGACGCGAATCGAGATCCGCGACATCCAGCCGCCGCGCGACCTGGTCGACAGCATGGGCCGCCAGATGAAGGCCGAGCGCGACCGCCGCGCCGCCATCCTGGAGGCCGAGGGCCAGCGCCAGGCCGCCATCCTGCGCGCCGAGGGCGAGAAGCAGGCGGCCATCCTGCAGGCCGAGGGGCGGCGCGAGGCCGCCTTCCGCGACGCCGAGGCGCGCGAGCGCGAAGCGGAGGCCGAGGCGACCGCCACCCGCGTGGTGTCGGAGGCGATCGCCGCCGGCAACGTGCAGGCCATCAACTACTTCGTCGCCCAGCGCTACGTCGAGGCGCTGACGGCGATGGCGTCGGCGCCGAACCAGAAGGTGCTGTTCCTGCCGCTGGAGGCGGCGAACGTCATCGGCGCCATCGGCGGCATCGCCGAGATCGCCCGCGACGCCTTCCCCAACCGCCCCACCCCACCGTCCGCACCGCCCGCCCCGGCGGTTCCGAAGGGGCCGTGGAGCCAGGGCTAGGCCTGAGCGCATAAATTATAAAAACATCATCCTCTTCATCTGTGTCCATCTGTGTTCATCTGTGTCTCAAAATCCGTTTCCCGCCGCGTGCATGTACCGCGAAGCGGGATTTGACACAGATGAACACCGATGGACACAGATGAAGAGGATGGGATTTAATAGATCTTGCGCCTGACGACGGGTTCCCGACGATGATCGAGTTCTGGCACTGGTGGGTGTTGGCCGTGGTGCTTGCCGTCATCGAGACGGTGGTGCCGACGGGGGCGGCGTTCCTGTGGCTAGGCGGCGCTGCGGGTGCCGTGGGGCTGGCGCTGGCGGCCTACCCGGAGATGTCCTGGCAGCTTCAGTTCCTGCTCTTCGCGGCACTGGCCATCGGCGCCGTGATCGGCGCGCGCGCCGCCGCCCGCCGCCCCGCCACGGGCGGCGACGGCCGGCCGGGGCTCAACCGCCGGGCCGAGCAGTACGTCGGCACCGTGCACACCCTGGTCACGCCCATCGTCAACGGCCGCGGCCGCGCCACCGTCGGCGACACCCAATGGACGGTCGAGGGGCCCGACCTGCCGGCCGGCGCCAGCGTGCGCGTGGTCGGTGCCGACGGGGCCGCCCTGAAGGTCGAGAAGGCCTAGGCCGGGAAGGCCCAGGCCTAGAAGGCCGAGCCGCCAGTCGCCGCGCCGCCGGGGCGCGCCGGACAAATCCTGCTCCATCTCCGCCGCGCAGGCCCGCAGCCGCTGCGCCAGCTGCCGCAGCTGCGGGTCGCCCACGATGCCCGCCATCTCCGCGGCCTGGGCGCCGATGCCGGCGAGCTGGCGGGCGATGGCGTGGTAGTCGGGAATGTCCAGGCGGCTGTGATCGGCGACCATCGGGCGGATACCCTCACGCAACGGCAACTCCTCTGCCCGGCCATGCTCGCAGATGCAGCGTGCCGGGTGAATTGTGCTTACGGCGGGTGGGACGCGGTCTTTGGTGCGATGCGGAATCCCCGTCGAAGGGCCTAATCCACACCGGCCGGACGGGCTTGCCATAGGCCCGTTCGTGGCGGATTTATTACAATTGCGAAGCAATTGCACGTAATCCTGCAACACGCCCGCAACACGGGCCGCTTACCTTCCCGGCATTCGTGGGAGGAGCCGCAGCGGATGCCGGAGCTGAACCGGGGGATCCTGGAAGACGCCATACACATGGTGCACAGTTCGGAGCGCCTGCAGGCCGACGCCAAGGCGCGGCTGATCGGCAAGCTGCGCGTGCTGCAGGCCGGCGTGTGCGAAAGCCACGGCCACGACCGCGGCGGCTGCGCCACCTGCCCGGTGGGCTGCGCCTGCCGCATCCTGGTGCAGCGCCTGTTCGCCGGCGATCCGCCGCACTGAAGGGCGGCATTGAAAGGCAGATGTTGGGTTTTCGCTGCGCTCAACCCAACCTACGAAGGACGTCCGGTTAGGTTGGGTTGAGCGCAGCGAAAACCCAACGTCGATCACGTCAATCGATCAGTTCGTCCAGCGTGCTGCGCACGGCCTGCACGATCTCGCCGCCACGCGGACCCAGGTCGAAGCCGCGGGTGCCGACGATGATCGACAGCTCGTGCTCGGTCGTCGGGGCGAAGCGGGCGATGTCCGGCACCAGTTCGTCCGGCAGTACGCTCTCGCGCGGCACGCCGTCGCGCGCCGCCACCCGGTCGCGCCAGAGGTTCAGCGCGGCGGCGATGGCGGTTTCGATCTGCAGCGCCTCCTCCTTGCGGCGGAGATCCTGGTAGAGCACCAGGATGCGCCACGCGCCGTCGGCGTAGGCGGTGTCGATGCGCTGCACCTCCACGGTGCGCAGGAAGGCGGACAGCGCCGCCTGCGCCTCCTCGCGGGTGGCGTCGGGGATCTGGAAGGTGCGGATCTCGGTCGTCATGGCCGCCTCGGCTCTGGCACGCGCACAGCTTAGCGCGGCGAGGTTACCAAGAGATTTCGCGCCCGACACGCCGTCAGCGAATGGGGCGGTGAAGGGGTACCCCGTCAGGCGGCGCAGCGGCGGGTGGTGCTGCGGCGTTATCGGCGGCAGGTTCCTTCCGCCTGAAGGGGTTCGCATGCCCGCCTCATGCCCGAACCACGAGCCGGCCCCCGCGCCGCGCCGCCGCCGGCTCCTCGTCGCCACGCTCGTGGCCCTGCTGTTCGCCTCGCCGGTGCTGGCCGGGTTCGGCGCCACCTGGGTGGGTTACCGGCTGTACGACGAGCCCTTCGTCTTCTTCAACCAGCACCGCATCGCCGCCATGGCCGACCGCGCGTGGCGCAATCCCGGCAGTGCGGTGGTGGTGGCGCTGGGCGGCTCGCGCCTGCGGCACGCCACGCCGGACGAGGGCGGCATGGCGGAACTGGCGGCCGGGCACGGGCTGCCGAAGCTGGGCTTCCTGCGCATCGTCCACGATTCCGCCGACATCGGCGCGTTCGAGCCGCTGCTCGACCGGCTGGTGGCGCTGAAGCCGGCGATGGTGCTGCTCGACCTCGACCTGCTGTTTCGCGAGCGGCGGGCGCTGGCCTCCTATCAGGCCTATCTCGACGTGCTGTACGGCGCGGTGGCGCAGCGGCGGCCCTACCTGCCCGACCAGGTCGCCATGCAGTACGCCCGCCCCTGCGCGCGGCGCGACGATCCGGACTGGGCCGCGCGGGCGAACCTCGACGCCTTCCTGGAGCAGGCCGCCGCCGCCACCGACTTCCGCGCCGACAGCCCGGCCTTCGCGCGGGTGCGGGCCGCCGTCGACCGGCTGCGCGCCGCCGGCGCGCGCGTGGCGCTGCTGCCGATCGCCGGCCCGCGCGCCGTGGAGGAGCGCGTGTACGGCGCCGGCAACGCCTACCTGCCGGGCGCCCTGGCGCGGGTGCGGGCGGAGACCGACCTGGAGGTCTGGCGCGCCCCGGCGGCGGCGTCCGACCACGACTTCTGCGACTTCGCCCACATGACGCCGGAGGCGGCGGCCGGCTACGCCGACTGGCTGGCCGGGCGCATCGCCGCGGCCGTGGGCGGGCCCATGGTGGAATCCGTGTCGCTGAAGTAGGCCCCGCATGGTGGCTTCGTAGGTTGGGTTGAGGCGCCAGCCGCAAAACCCAACGCCCTTTCCCGCGCGGGCACGTTGGGTTTTCGCTGGCGCTCGACCCAACCTACGGGCGCGGTCGCGTCATAGACAAAGCACGACGGTAAGGTATTCAAAAGATCGCCTGGAAAGCATTCAAATGCCATTTAAATAAGCACATGCGAAAAATGCGGGCGACTGCGCAAAAGGACGCTCCGCATTTAGTTGGGCCGGTCGTGTCGTTCGACGGATTCTATTGTGACGGCGCCGAACTTTCGGCATATTTCAAGGATCCCGGCGCGCTGACTAGACCAACCACGGATTATTCGCATGACCACAATCGACCAAACGGCTTTTGCGCAGCTCGAGGCGGAAGAGCGCCTGATCAATCCCGTCCTGAAGGAAAAGACGCACAAGCCGGGCCGCTTCGGTTTCCGTGGCACCCTGGCCGTCAAGCTGGCGATCAGCCAGGCCGGCGAGAAGCGCCCGCCCGATCTGGCCGTCGATCAGGTGCAGGCCGTCGCCCACGCCGGCGAGCCGCACATCGCCTTCTTCGCCGCCTTCCTGCTGTCGTTCGAGGAGATCGTGCCGCTGGCCGAGCTGCTGGCCGGCAAGGTCGGGCCGGAGGGCGTCTACATCCTGTTCGTCGACAACTACCCCAAGAAGGCGAAGGTCAAGATCGGCGACGCCACCTGGCACATCCTGCCGATCGACGAGGCGATGGTGCACGCCGAGCTGCTGGACCTGCTGAAGGTCGACAAGAACGATCTGAAGAAGCTGGACACCGCCGGCAAGCTCGACTTCTTCGCCGACACGGCCTTCAAGTCGTTCGACGGCAGCAAGTGGGAAGAGATCACCGTCGAGCAGGGCCTGGAGCGGATGGGCCCGGTGCGCGACAAGAACGAAGGCCGTCCGGTCTGATCGCCGGTCATTCATTCCCTCTCCCCTCCGGGGAGAGGGTTAGGGTGAGGGGGTCCCGGCGATGCGTCCGTTTCCGGTTCCCCGTGAACCCCCTCACCCGGCCGGCTGAGCCGGCCGACCTCTCCCCGGAGGGGAGAGGCATAAACTACGCGGCGGCCGGGTACTTCCTGGCCAGGGCTTCCAGGGCGGCCACGTGCTCCGCCTCCTCGGCGGCGAACTCCTCGGCCGCCATGCGCACCTCGGGGTCCGTGGTGTCGCGGGCGATGTCGGCGTAGAAGGCCTGGCTGCGGCGCTCGCCCTCCAGGGCCAGCGACAGCGCGTATTCCACCGTCATCAGGTAGTGCGACGCCTCCATCGAGGTGGCCTCGGGGCTTTCGCCGTCCGGCCATTCGGGGGTGACGTCCGGGATGTCGCGGAAGCCGGAGCGCGCCCGCGCCTCGGCCAGGTGCTTGCGCGAGTACTCGGCCATCTTCGAGAAGAACGCCGCCACCTCCGTGTTGCCGTAGCTCTTCATCGCCGCGGCCAGGTCGGCGAAGCGGGTCGCCGCCTCGTGTTCGAGTTTGACGGCGTGGGCAAGAAACTCGCCGATGTCGTTCATAGCGCTGGAACTCCGATGGGTGAGTGAACATCGGCCGGGATGCCCTACGATAGCGCGTCGCGGCCCCCGCGCCCACCCCTCTTGCTGCGCTGCGGCGGCGTCAGAAGCTCGTCCCCCTAAAAGCTCGCCCCCTAAAAGCTTGTGGGCGCCTCACGCTTGCGGCTCAGCACCACGTCGAGGCGCTGGAACATGTTGTTCTCCTCCTCGAACGACAGGCGGTTGCCGCGCGCCGGCTTGACGTCGGTGTAGAAGATGTTCGCCGTGCTGTTCAGCGCCGAGATGCAGCGCGCCAGGATCCAGTAGGTACGCCGCGACGACTTGAGGAAGGACACGAGGTTCTTCGGCTTGCCCGCCAGGAATTCGACGTGGCAGGATTCGTAGCTCTTCATGATGGTGCGCGTCTCGTCGGCCGTGGAGGACAGCTTCTTGACGATGCGGTCCTTGTACATGCCCAGCTGTTCGAGGAAGGCGCGGTTGATGGCGGCGTCGAAGGGCACGGAGTCCTTGGAGGCGAACCAGCGCAGCACGTCGGCCACCTTGGGCGCCAGCATCTGCAGCTGCACCTGATAGAAGGTGATGCCCTTCCAGGCGCTGAACACCAGCGGCGCGTCGTCGTGCGAGATGCCGAAGGCGGTGATGAAGTCGCGCGCCTCGGGCAGCGAGGGGTCCCACAGGGATTCGACCAGCCGTTCCTTGTCCTTCACCGTGCGGTTGCCGGCGGCGAAGGCCTTCTCGATGATCTCGGTGATCTTGATGGAAATGGCCTGCCGGATGCGCCGCACCTCCTGCGGGTCGAGCTGGAGGTATTCGGGGTCGAAGCCGATGCGGTTGGCGTCCAGGCAGTCCTTCACCAGGAAGGGGTCGAGCGACGGCACGGTGTCGAGCAGGTCGAGGATGCGCACGTCGCGCTTCAGGTCCTCGCGCTCCACCTCCGACGCGAGGCCCAGGTATTCCTGGAGCAGTGCTTCGTAGTTCTTCTGCCGCAGGTAGATGGCGGAGCCGCCGGCGCGCGGGTGGTCGCTGTCGTAGGGGACGTAGATGCCGGTCTCGATGGGGCGAAAGTCATCCTCCTCCACCTCGCCGCCGACCCAGCCGCGCGGCGCGCCGGTCGGCATCTGTTCGGGGAAGTTCGGGTATTTGAAGAGGATGGCGCTGTTCAGGCCTTGCGCTGCAAACAAACGCTTCTCGACCGGCGCCTTGCGCGACAACTCGATCAGGTTCATCGCCACGCTGGACCCGCCGAACAGAATGGAATCCAGAATCGGCGAGAAATTTTTGCTCTTCACGACACGCATAGCGGGAACCTGGACCAGCCAAATGGCGACAGCGGCCGGCATGGTAGCAGAGCAATCCTTGCTGTCATCCCGAAACTTAGTTTCCTCCATCAACCATTTCGTACGCGTATGCCGCGCGCTTCCCCATTGATTTCGCCGCCGTTTCGCGCCAGCAAAGGCGGCCATGAGCATGCCGTCCCTGCCGATCGATCCCGTCCTTCCCGAGTTGCTGTCCGCGCTGGCCGAGCGCGGGCTGGCCGTGCTGCAGGCCCCGCCGGGGGCCGGCAAGACCACGCGCGTGCCGCTGGCGCTGCTGGACCAGCCCTGGCTGGCGGGGCGCAAGATCATCGTGCTGGAGCCGCGCCGCCTCGCCGCCCGCGCCGCCGCGCGGCGGATGGCGGCGATGCTGGGAGAAGGTGTTGGGCAGACGGTCGGCTACCGCGTGCGGCTGGACACCAAGGTGGGGCCGAAGACGCGCATCGAGGTGGTGACCGACGGCCTGTTCCTGCGCCAGCTGCAGGACGATCCCGCCATCGAGGAGGTGGGTGCGGTCCTGTTCGACGAGTTCCACGAGCGCGGCATCGACAGCGATCTGGCCCTGGCGCTGTGCCTGGAGGCGCGCGGCGCGCTGCGCGACGATCTGCGGCTGTGCGTCATGTCGGCGACGCTGGACGGGGCGCCGGTGGCCGCCCTGCTGGGCGGCGCGCCCATGGTGACCAGCGAGGGCCGCGCCTTCCCCGTTGAGACCCGCCACCTGGACGCCCCGCCGCCCGGCACCCGCATCGAGGACGCCGTGGCCGCCACCGTGCGGCGCGCGCTGGCGGAGGAGAGCGGCAACGTGCTGGTCTTCCTGCCCGGCGCGGGGGAGATCCGCCGGGTGCAGGCGCTGCTGGAAGGGGCGAACCTGGGACCCGACGTCCACCTCGCCCCGCTGTACGGCGACCTGCCGGCGGAGGCGCAGGACCGCGCCATCGGCCCGACGCCGCCGGGCCTGCGCAAGGTGGTGATCGCCACCCCCATCGCCGAGACCAGCCTGACCATCGAAGGCATCCGCGTGGTGGTCGACAGCGGGCTGATGCGCGTGCCGCGCTTCGACCCGCGCAGCGGCATGACGCGGCTGGTGACGGTGAAGGTCTCCCAGGCCTCGGCCGAGCAGCGCCGGGGCCGCGCCGGGCGCCTGGAGCCGGGCGTGTGCTACCGCCTGTGGCCGGAGCCGGCGCACCGGGCGCTGCCGCCCTTCACCGCGCCGGAGATCCTGGACGCCGACCTCGCCCCGCTGGCGCTGGAGCTGGCCATGTGGGGCGTCGCCGACGCCAACGCCCTGGCGTGGCTGGACCCGCCGCCGCCGGCCGCCATGGCGCAGGCGCGCGAGCTGCTGCGCGAGTTGGGGGCGCTGGACGAGGCCGGTGCCGTCACCGCGCACGGCCGCCGCATGGCCGGCTTCGGCGTGCACCCGCGCCTGTCGCACATGATGCTGGCCGGCAAGGAACGCGGCCTGGGCGGGCTGGCCTGCCAGGTGGCCGCCCTGCTGGGCGAGCGCGACATCGTGAAGGCGCAGCCGGGCTTCCGCGACAGCGACCTGCGCCTGCGCGTGGAGCTGCTGCGCGGCCTGGACGACGAGGGCCGCCTGCGCGCGGGCCGCGGCCTGCATGTGGAGCGCGGCGGAGCGCAGCAGGCGCTGAAGCAGTCGCGGCAGTGGATGCGGCAGCTGCGCGTGAGCGCCGATGAGGGTGACGTCGGATCGACCGGGCTGCTGGTGGCGCTGGCCTACCCCGACCGCATCGGCCAGCGGCGCTCAGGGGGAGGTGGGGCCGGTGGGCAGGCGGCGCAGTACCGCCTGTCCAACGGCCGCGGCGCCTTCTTCGCGCAGCCGGAGCCGCTGTCGGCGGAGGACTGGCTGGCGGTGGCCGACCTGGACGGTGCCGCGCGCGAGGCGCGCATCTTCCTGGCCGTCCCGGTGACGCGGGCGGAGCTGGAGGACGCCTTCGCCGGCCAGATCCGCGACGAGGCCGTCGTCGCCTGGGACGGGCGGGAACAGGCGGTGCTGGCGCGCCGCCGCCGCATGCTGTTCGCGCTGGCGCTGGAGGACAAGCGCCTGCCCGACCCGCCGGCCGAGGCGGTGACGGCGGCCATGCTGCAGGGCGTCCGCGAGATGGGTCTCGCCTGCCTGCCGTGGACCGACGAGCTGCGCAAGTGGCAGGCGCGCGTCCAGTTCCTGCGCCGCAGGGAGGGGGAGGAGTGGCCGGACGTCTCCGACGCCGCCCTGATGGAGACGCTGGAGGAGTGGCTGGCACCGTTCCTGTCCGGCGTGTCGCGGCGCGCGCACCTGGACCGGATCGACCTCGGCAGCGCGGTGCGCGGGCTGCTGCCCTGGGCCATGCAGAAGCGGCTGGAGGCGGAGGCGCCGACCCACGTGGAGGTGCCCAGCGGATCGCGAGTCCCCATCGACTATGATGGCGAGGAGCCGGTGCTGGCCGTGCGGCTGCAGGAGATGTTCGGGCTGGCCGAGACGCCGCGCATCGCCGGCGGCCGGGTGCCGCTGCTGCTGCACCTGCTGTCCCCCGCGCGGCGGCCGGTGCAGGTCACCCGCGACCTCGCCAGCTTCTGGGCCAACGCCTACAAGGCGGTGAAGGCCGACCTGAAGGGCCAGTACCCCAAGCACTACTGGCCCGACGACCCCATGCAGGCCGAACCCACCGCGCGCGCCAAACCGCGGCGGTAGGCCAGCCATCAGGCGGAGCACCAGTCCTCATCCCCTAAAATTTAGCGGGCATCGTACCTGTCTAGTCTCTTAACCGGTTGGAAAGAGTCTGCCGCTACCATCCCAGGAATAAACATAATGGGGGAGTGCGTCAGATGTCGTTCGGCAGGTTGTCGCTGGTCACCAAGCTGCTCATCGTGATCGGTCTGGTGACGACCATCGGGCTTGGGGCCGGCGTGATGGTCATCACGGCCAAGAGCGGGTCCGACACCGACACCCTGTCGTTCCGCGAGGGCGAACAGCTCGGCTACCGCTACGCCGCCATGGTGCAGCGCGAGTTGAACGACGCGATGGACACCAGCCGCTTCATCGCCACGTCCCTGGCCAGCTTCCTGAAGACCGGCAGCACCGACCGCGACAAGCTGAACGCCTGGCTGAAGGCCGTCACGGAGGCGAACCCCGGCCTGCTGGGCGTCTGGGTCGGCATGGAGGCGAACGCGCTGGACGGCAAGGACGCCGCCTTCGTCAACGCCACCGGCAGCGACGCCACCGGCCGCTTCCTGCCCTACTGGAACCGCGCCACGGGCACCGTGGCGGTGGAGCCCCTGGTCGCCTACGACGATCCCGGCCCCGACGGCGCCTATTACCAGATCGCCAAGCGCACGCAGAAGGAGGTGGTGGTCGAACCCTACCTCTACACCGCGGGCGGCAAGCAGATCCTGATGATGTCGCTGGTGGTGCCCATCATGCACGACGGCCGCTTCGTCGGCGCGGCGGGTGTCGACATTTCCACCGACGGCATCTGGAACCTGCTGAAGACGGCCAAGCCCTTCGAGACGGGATCGGTCTTCCTGATCTCCAACGGCGGCCTGTGGGCCGCCTACACCAACACCGCGCACCTGGGCAAGCCGATCGAGGAGACCAACCCGCGCCTGACCGCCGTCAAGGGGGCCATCCGCGCCGGCCAGCCGTACGAGCACTTCTCCGTCTCCGCCAGCCTGCAGACGGAGGTGAAGCAGCTGTTCCTGCCGGTCACCGTGGGTGCCTCCGGCACGCCGTGGTCGATCCTGGTCAACCTGCCGCTGAACCGGGTCGAGATCCCGAAGGTGGAGCTGCGCAACTTCATCCTGGCCGGTGGCGCCGGGCTGCTGGCCGTGCTGCTGGCCGCGCTGTGGCTGGTCAGCCGCGAGGTGGTGGGCAAGCCGCTGAAGCGCGCCATCGCGACGATCCAGGCGCTGACCTCCGGCAACCACGCGGTGGAGGTGAGCGACCGCGGCCGCAGCGACGAGGTCGGCGCCATCGCCGCCGCCCTCCAGCTCTTCAAGGAGAACGCGCTGCGCATGGCCGAGATGGAGGAGCAGCGCCGCCAGGAGGAGCGCCGCGCCGCCGAGCAGCGCCGGCAGGAGCTGAACCGGCTGGCCGACGGGTTCGAGAGCACCGTCGGCGGCGTGGTGCGCGGCGTGGCGGCGCAGTCCGAGCACATGCGCGCCAACGCCCAGGGCCTGTCCGCCATCGCCGAGGAGGCCGACCGGCAGGCCGTGGCGGTCGCCGCCGCCGCCGACCAAGCCAGCGCCAACGTGCAGACCGTCGCCGCCGCGGCGGAGGAGCTGGCGCACTCCATCGCCGAGATCAACGAGCGCATCGCGCTGTCGTCCCGCATGGCGTCGGAGGCGGTGGGCGAGGTCGACAAGACCAACAGCACCATGGAAGGCCTCGCCACCGCCGCGCAGAAGATCGGCGACGTGGTCAGCCTGATCCAGTCCATCGCCAGCCAGACCAACCTGCTGGCGCTGAACGCCACCATCGAGGCGGCACGGGCGGGCGAGGCCGGCAAGGGCTTCGCCGTGGTGGCGAGCGAGGTCAAGCACCTCGCCAACCAGACCGCCAAGGCGACCGAGGACATCAGCCTGCAGATCGCCGAGATGCAGGCGGTGAGCGGCAGCGCCGTCAGCGCCATCCAGTCCATCGGCCGCACCATGATGAACATCAACGAGACGGTGACCGCCATCGCCGCCGCCGCCGAGGAGCAGGGGGCGGCGACGCGGGAGATCAGCCGCAACGTCCAGCAGGCCGCCGCCGGCACGCACGAGGTGTCGTCCAACATCACCGGCGTCACCAAGGCGGCGGGCGAGACCGGCAGCATGGCGGGCCAGAGCCTGACCGCCGCGGACGAGCTGTCGCGCCAGTCCAGCCAGCTGCGCCAGGAGGTGGAGCGCTTCGTCGCCACCATCCGCACGGCCTGAGCGTGACGTTCGATCCTTGACCTCCGTCGCCGGACGCTCACGTCACTGGACGGAGAGCGTCACGACGGAGGCGGAGAATGGGTGCGGCGGGGCACGACTGGGATGCGGTTCCCGAACGCGAGGCGGGAAACGGCGTCTGGTCGAAGACGCTGGTGGGCGACGGGGTGGTCTTCCGCCACCTGCGCCTGACGGCCGGCACCGAGGCGGCACCCCACGACCACCCGCACGAGCAGTGGCTGCACGTGCTCTCCGGCCGCGCCACCGTGCGCTGCGACGACGGGGAGCACGAGCTGCGCGCGGGCGTGATGCTGCACCTCCCCGCCCACACCCGCCACGCCGCCACCTTCCACGAGGAAACCGTGATGGTGGAGATCAACGTGACGGGGGGATGAGGGGGCAATGTTACAGCCCTCCCCTGCCTCCGGCGAGGGAGATCCATGCGTAGGTTGGGGTGCGTAGGTTGGGTTGAGCGCCAGCGAAAACCCAACGCCCTTCGCATCGCGAACGGTGTTGGGTCCAGACCCAACCTACGGACCGCGAATTCTTGCAAACGCCTTGCCCCACAGAGAGGGGGGGTTTACGCCGCCGCGTAGTCCCTCAGCCGCACCGGCTGGCGCCGGGCACCCCAGTCGCCCGGCCGGGGCTCGAACACGCCGGCCAGCGGCGTCCGGCAGGACAAGCAGGCGCCGTGGTCGTCCAGGTGCCAGTCGGACAGCGTGTAGCCGCTGCGGCCGATCAGCCGCGCGCCGCAGCCGGTGCAGTAGGTGGAGGAGTGGTCCAGGTCCCGCACGTTGCCGACGTAGACGTGTTTCAGCCCGTTCGCCACGGCGATGGCGCGGGCGCGCAGCAGCGTGGCGTGCGGGGTCCAGCCCTTGTCGCGCATCTTGTAGTCGGGGTGGAAGGCGGTGAAGTGCAGCGGCACGTCCGGGCGCAGGTTTTCGGCGACCCAGGCGGTCATGGCGTGCAGTTCGGCGTCGCCGTCGTTCTCGCCGGGGATCAGCAGCGTGGTGATCTCCACCCACACCTTGGTCTCGTGCACCAGGTACTTCAGCGTGTCGAGCACCGGGGCGAGGTGGGAGCCGGTGACCTTGTGGTAGAATTCCTCCGTGAACGCCTTCAGGTCCACGTTGGCGGCGTCCATGTGGCGGTAGAATTCCGCACGCGGCTCGGCGCAGATGTAGCCGGCGGTGACGGCCACGTTCTTGACACCCACGGCGTGGCAGGCCTGCGCCACGTCCACCGCGTATTCCAGGAAGATGACCGGGTCGTTGTAGGTGTAGGCCACCGATCGGCAGCCGGTCCGTTGCGCCGCCCGCGCGATCGTCTCCGGGCTGGCGGAATCGGCCAGCGTGTCCATCTCCCGGCTCTTGGAGATGTCCCAGTTCTGGCAGAACTTGCAGGTCAGGTTGCAGCCGGCCGTGCCGAAGGACAGAACCGGCGTGCCGGGCAGGAAGTGGTTGAGCGGCTTCTTCTCGATGGGGTCGATGCAGAACCCGGACGAGCGGCCGTAGGTGGTGAGGACGAGTTCGTCGCCCCGCCGCTCGCGCACGAAGCACAGCGCCTGCTGGCCGTCCTGGAGCTTGCAGTGGCGGGGGCACACGTCGCACTGGATTCGCCCGTCGTCGAGCGCGTGCCAGTAGCGGGCGGGATGGATGTGGGTCATCGAAAGACGCGTCCTGAACAAAGGAACGGCAAATTCCCCCTGGAAAAAGCCGCGGTGACACCCGAAGTCTGGTTTATCCTGTTCCGCATATGGTCATTGCCGCAGCGGTGTCCAATCCATGACGACTCTTCATACCCCGAATCTTCGCGCCCCCGCCGTGGCCGGCGCCTTTTACCCCGCCGATCCGCAGACGCTGGCCCGCGTGGTGGACGACTGCATCGCCCGCGCGCGGATCGAGCCGGTGGCGGCCAAGGCCATCGTGGCGCCGCACGCGGGCTATGTGTACTCCGGCCCGATCGCCGGCACCGCCTACGCCGCCGTGCGCCACATGGCCGACCGGGTGCGCCGCGTGATCCTGCTGGGCCCGGCGCACCGCCACCCGTTCCGCGGCCTCGCCGCGCCATCGGCCGAGGGGATGGTGACGCCGCTGGGCGTGGTGCCGGTGGACCGCGCGGCGCTCGGCGCCATCCTGGGGCTGCCGGACGTGCAGATCCTCGACCAGGCGTTCGAGGGGGAGCATTCGCTGGAGGTGCACCTGCCCTTCCTGCAGCGGACCTTCCATGACTTCACCGTGGTGCCGCTGGTGGTCGGTGCCTGCGCGCCGCAGACGGTGGAGCACGTGCTGGAGCGGCTGTGGGGCGGGCCGGAGACGCTGATCGTCGTCAGCTCCGACCTCAGCCATTTCCACGACTACGACACGGCCCGCGGGCTGGACCTCGCCGCCTCGCAGGCCATCGAGACGGCGACGCCCGACACGCTGAACGGCGACTACGCCTGCGGCTACAAGCCGGTGTCGGGGCTGCTGCTGCGCGCCCGGGCGCTGGACCTGCGCGCCACCACGCGCGACCTGCGCAACTCCGGCGACACGGCGGGCGACCGGAACCGCGTCGTCGGCTACGGCGCCTACACCTTCGAGTACGCCGAGGACGCGCGGCTGAGCGACGCGCACCGGCACCAGCTGCTGGACTGCGCGCTCCAGTCGCTGCGCCACGCGGTGGAGCGCGGCCGGCCGCCCGCGGTGGCGGTGGAGACCTTCCCGATGCCGCTGCGGAGCTTGCGCAAGACCTTCGTGACGCTGGAGATCGGCGGGACCTTGCGCGGCTGCATCGGCACGCTGCAGCCGGTCAACCCGCTGATCAAGGATGTGGTCGAGAACACGCACAAGTCGGCCATGCAGGACCCGCGCTTCGGCCCGATGACGGCGGCGGAGGTGGAACGGGTGGACCTCACCGTGTCGATCCTCAGCCACAGCCGGCCGGTGCGGTTCGCCGACGAAGCCGACCTGCTGGCGCAGCTGCGGCCGGGCGTGGACGGGCTGGTGATCCGGGACCAGGGCCGCAGCGCCCTGTTCCTGCCCAAGGTGTGGGACGCCCTGCCCGAGCCGCGCGCCTTCCTGCGCAACCTGAAGGCCAAGGCCGGCCTGGAGCCCGACCGCGAGACCGGCACGCTCCAGGCTTTCCGCTTCACGGCCGAGACGTTCGGCACGGCGGACCGGCTGTAGGTTGGGTTAAGCGCCAGCGAAAACCCAACGTGGCCGCAATGCAGCGCGCGTTGGGTTTTCGCCTATGGCTCAACCCAACCTACGACTCCATTGTGTGCGACGCAGCAATATTTCTCCATTCACCGATCATTAATTGAAGGGCACGTAATCTAACCTTGTGCGACGTGGTCGCGGAGGTTGTCATGCCCGCCGTCATGGATGCGGAGCAGCGCCGGAAGCTGGAGGACGCCTTGCTGCGCAAGGCCGAAGCGCTGGTGCGTCAGCTCCGTCAGGCGGCCGAGAGCGGCAACCCGGCCAACGTCGACGCCCAGGCGGCGATCATGACCGAGCTGCTGAAGGCCCGCGAATTCCCCACCCAGCGCGCCACCGAGTTCCGCGAGGCCACCAAGACGATCCAGCGTAGCGCCTACCAGCTGAGCGTCGACACGCTGATCGGTCAGGCCGAGCGGCGCGGCCACGCCGGTGACGACAAGGGCCGCAACGAGCTGATCTCGAAGGCCAAGGAGCACTACGCCAAGGCCGTGCGCTTCGGCGCCGACGAGGAGTTCCGCAGCGCCGTCGAACGGCGCGTGCAGGCGGCGCTGATGACCAGCAAGGACGGCATCGACGACCGCACCAAGCAGGCCGCCGCGCGCAAGCTGGAACAGCACGACGTCGGCGCCAAGGCGCCCGGCGGCATCGAGCGGCGGCGCTGCATCCGCTACATGGACCCGGTGATGACGGTGGAGCTGGGCGGGCACAAGTACCAGACGGTGAACTGGTCGATCCGCGGCCTGCTGCTGGAGAACTACCGCGGCGAGCTGGAGCTGTCGCCCGGCGACCGCGTCAAGCTGGACGTCCACTGCGCCGACGTTCCCGACCCGTGCGGCGCGGCCGGCGGCGGCGGCCGGCAGGTCGCCCATGTGGTGCGCGTGGACGCGGAGCGCAACGCGCTGGCGCTGGACTTCCCGGAGATGAGCACGGTCATCCTCGACCTCGTGCACCGGATGAAGGACGCCGGCATCAAGCCGGAACCCGAGCGGTAACCGGCCCGTTCCGGCAGGTTGGCGCCAAGCGTCGGCGCGGCCCGACACCATGCACGCCGCAGCCCATCTTTTCCGATACAAAACAAATACATTTGAATTCGTTCATTTCATCCCGGCAACGGCGCCGCCGCCGTGTCCGGCACCGTCTTCCGCATATTTCAGCGCATACATTTGCAATACAAGTCTATAGCTATATTCATATGGATTCGACGGCGCGCTTCCCTTATGAGTCGAATACTGGAGCCGGCCAAGAAGACTCCCTCTCGACCAGAACAATAGGGAAGGTTTTGCAATGCGCGACTCCGTTCCGAAGGGCATGCCGCACGCCGCCTCCGGCCACCGCGGGATGCACCGGCCGTCTCCGATCTACCGCGAGTACTTCATGGACCTGCTGCTCTTCGAAGGACACGCCGGACGTGCCGACATGCCGCCCCCGCCGCTGACGGCACCCGTCCCCACCGGACCCCGCGACGGGGAGGGATAGGCGTCAGCGCGCGGCGCGGATCTCCGACAGGAAGCGGTCGACCGCGCTGCCCAGCGTGGCCGCCTCGCGCGCCACGCTGGCGGAAACGGTCAGCACCTCCTGCGCCTCGTTGCGCACGGTGCCGGCCGCGCCCGACACGTCGCCGACGTGGTTGGACGCCTCCTGCGTGCCGGCGGCCACGCGGTTGGAGCTGCCGACGATCTCCTCGGTGATGGTCGACTGCTCGGCCACCGCGGCGGCGATGGCGGACGCGTTGCCCTCGATGCGCTGGATGCTGGCCGCCATCAGCTCGACGACGACGGCGGTCTGCTGGCTGGCGGCCTGGGTGGCGGCGACCTGCCGGGCGATCTCGGCGGTCGCCTGCGCGGTCTGGCCGGCGAGCGCCTTGACCTCCCCGGCCACGACGGCGAAGCCCTTGCCGGCATCGCCGGCCCGCGCCGCCTCGATGGTGGCGTTCAGCGCCAGCAGGTTCGTCTGGCTGGCGATGTCGTTGATCAGCGTGACGATGACGCCGATCTGGTCGGCGGCGGTCGACAGCTGGGCCACCGCGCCCTTCACCTGCTCGGCCCCCGCCGCGGTCTCGCCGATGATGCGGGCGGAATCGGCGGTGCGCTTGCTGATCTCGCCGATGGAGGTGGAAATCTCCGACGTGGCGGTGGCCACCTGCTGGACGCCGGCCGAGGTCTCGGCGGTGGCCTCCAGCGCGGCGCTGGCCCGCTCGCTGGCAAGGGCGGCGAGGCCGGTCAGCGCCTCGGCCCGGCCGTGCATGGCGGTGGCGGCGTCGGCCAGCATGTTGACGCTGGCCAGCACGTCGCGCTCGAACTGGGCGGCGATCTCCATCATGCTCTCGCGCCGGGCGCGGGCGGCGCGCGCCCGTTCCTCCTCCACGTGGCGGCGGGCCTCCTCGACGGCGCGGGCGTTGGCGATGAAGACGTCCAGCGCGCCGGCCATGACGGCGATCTCGTCGTTGCCGGCGCGGCGCACGTCCACAGACAGGTCGCCGGCCGCCACCCGCTGCATGGCGTGCGCCAGCCGCTCCAGCCGGGCGACAATGCCGCGCCCGACGTAGAGCCAGACGATCAGCGCCGCCATCAGAACCCCCGCCCCGGCCAGCAGCATCTGGATCATGTTGGTGCGGTCCAGCGCCGCGTCGGCCGCCGCGGCACCCCGCGCCGCCGCCTCCCCGGCCGCCGCCACCAGGGCGTCCACCACGGTGGACAGGTTGACCGCCAGCGCGCGGTTGCGGGCGTTCAGCGCCGCCGTCTCGGCGTAGGCCTGAAGCTCCCCCTGGCGCAGGGCCAGGATGCCGGCGTCGCCGAAGCCGAGGTCGAGCAACTGGCGGACCAGGGGCCGGACCACCGCCGCCGCGTCCCCTTCGCCGCCACCGCCGGGCAGGTCGGCGGCCAGCACCTCCAGCGCCCGCGCGCCGGCGGCGAGCTGGCGCCGCGCCTCCTCCAGCCGGGCCGGGGTTTCGGCGTTGCCGGCGTCGGCCAGCAGGCCGGCCATCAGGTTCGTCTCGGCCAGGAGGCCGCTGAGCGCGCGGTAGGCCTGCTGGGCGGCGGGAACGGTGTGGGTCGCCAGCTCCTGCACCTGCCGCTCCATGTCGCCGGCGGCACCGGCGATGCGGCCGCGGGCGTTCAGCATCAGCGGCAGCATGCGGGCGTTGGCGTCGGTGTCCAGCGCCACGATCTCGTCCACCGCCTTCGCCATCCGGGCGGCGAGCGCGCGCGCCTCCTCCGCCGGCAGGTCGGGGGTGAGCTGGCGCACGCGGCGCAGGAACACGCTGTCCGGCCCGTCGCCGTGCGCCAGCAGGGTGCGCACCGCCTGCACCACGGGCGCCGCCGCGGCGTCCTTTGCCAGCGGGCGCACGGCGCCCTGCAGGTCGGACACCGCCGAGTCGAAATCGGCCGACAGCGACATGACCTTGGAGCGGTCCGTCTCGAAGGCGCCGAGCAGCAGCGCCTTGGTCAGGCCCGACAGGGCGCCGCGCAGCTGGAACAGCGGGATGACCGCCTGCCCCAGCTCGTCGCCGATGGACCCGGTGGCGCGCCCCGCCGTCTCCGCCATGGCGCCGATGGCGCCGGCGAGGTCGCGGCCGGAGCGCTCCATCTCCGGCTCCAGCACCTCCAGCAGGCGGGCGTGCACGGCGTTCAGCTCGGCCTGCCGGCCGGCGCGGCTCTCCCGCCGCTCCAGGCGGCGCGCGGTGGCCTGCGCCAGCGCGTCGATGTTGGACAGCACGGACCCCGCCGCCTCGCGCATGGCGTCGATGCGGGCCGGCTCGACCGGGCCGCGCCCCAGCGTGTCGAGCAGGCGCGCCAGCCCGGCGCGCTGGGCGTCGGTCTCGGCGGCCAGGGCGCGCAGTTCGTCCGGCCCGCGCGCGGCGTCGATCAGCGGACCCAGCGCCATGATTCGCGCCGTCGCCACCGCCAGCCCCTGGGCGGCGCTGAGCACCGGCACCTGGGTTTCGGTGATGTCGGTCACCCGCCCCTTGACGTCGGCGTAGGACAGCCAGCCGACCACCGCCGCCAGACACGGCAGCGCGGCGACGGCACCGAAGGCCAGCAGCATCTTCGCCTTGATCCCAAAGCGGCGGGAACCGGGGGCTGTGGTGTTCATGGCAGGATCCGCAGTCGCGTGGCCGATGTCGGCGACAGCGATACGGCGTGCGGTGCGGCGCGGCAAATTAAGGTTCAGTGAAATTTGCATACAATGCCAGCAATACCACCGGCAGATGCACAACCCCACAACCGGTCGGAAGGGGAGAGGACGGAGCCTCCGCCAGGTCGACCAGTTCGTCCGGCAGGTGCGGCGGGCGTAAGGGGAGCGTGTCCGACGTTGGGTTTTCGCTGGCGCTCAACCCAACCTACAAGGAACGCGCCTGTAGGTTGGGTTGAACCGAAGGTGAAAACCCAACGCCCTACGCCGCGGCGTTGCTGGGCGCCGTGACCGCGTGCTCCTTGAGGACGGCTTCCGACACTGCCGACACCTCGACCAGTTGCACCTCGTAACCCCAGAGGTTGGCGATGTGGCGCAGCACGGCCTTGGCGTCGCTCTCCTCCAGCAGCACGCCGTTGGTGACGCGGTGGTGCAGGATCAGCTTGCGGTCGCCGGCCAAGTCGACGTCGACGATCTGGATGTCCGGTTCCAGGAACGCCAGGTCGTACTGGCGGGCCAGCAGCTTGCGGATGTGGCGGTAGCCGCGCTCGTTGTGGATGTGCTCGACCAGCAGGTAGGGGTCCTCGGCGTCGTCGCGCACGCTGAACAGCTTCAGCTTCCGGATCAGATGCGGGCTGAGGTACTGGAGCACGAAGCTCTCGTCGCGGAAGTTGGCCCACGCCTCGCGCACCGCGGCGATGCCGTCGCCCCGGCCGGCGAGGTCGGGGAACCAGTAGCGGTCCTCGTCGGTCGGGTTCTCGGCCACGCGCTGGATGTCCTGCATCATGGCGAAGCCCAGCGCGTAGGGGTTGATGCCCGAGAAGCGCGGGTCGTCGAACTCCGGCTGGAACACCACCGCCGTGTGCGAGTGCAGGAACTCCAGCATCGAGCCGTCGGT